>LNFM01019894.1_pt1 | contig 24608 bp, 21 predicted proteins | sample 596031 | NCBI WGS metagenome assembly LNFM01 (sample SAMN04254537, study PRJNA301005) | activated carbon metagenome | isolation source: dual media filters at the Ann Arbor, Michigan drinking water treatment plant | place: USA: Ann Arbor | reverse complement strand
AACACATTGTCGAAACCCTCTTCCTCGAGCATGCGCAGGGCTTCGCGCAGGCCGTAGAGCAGGTTGGTGGCGGGGGTGTAGGGGAAAAATCCGTTCTTGTTCGGGGCCAGCATCTCGTCCCAGGACCAGTACGAACAGGGCAGCTTCGCGTTCTTGCTGGCGGCCAGCGCCTTGGCCGAAATTGCATTGAAGGACAGCCCTGGCGGCAGCATCAGGCCTTTCTGCGAGCCGGCGACGGTGACATCGACGCCCCATTCGTCGTGGCGGTAGTCGATCGAGCCCAGGCCCGAGATGGTGTCCACCATGAACAGCGCGGGATGTTGCGCGCGGTCGATGGCCTTGCGCACCTCATGGATGCGCGAGGTGGCGCCGGTGGAGGTTTCGTTGTGCACCACGCAGACGGCCTTGATCGTGTGTGCCTTGTCTTCGAGCAGGCGCGCCTCGATCGCGGCCGGATCGGCGCCGTGGCGCCAGTCACCGTTGATGAATTCCGGTTTGAGACCCAGGCGCAGCGCGAGGTTTTTCCACAGTGTCGCGAACTGCCCGCTTTCGTACATCAGCACCGTGTCGCCCGGCGACAGCGTGTTGACCAGCGCGGCTTCCCAGGCGCCGGTGCCGGAGGCCGGATAGATCACCACGTCGCCGGCGGTCCTGAACACACGCTTCATTCCGGCCAGCACGTCCTTGCCGAGCTGCGCGAATTCGGGGCCGCGGTGGTCGATCACCGGCATGTCGATGGCGCGCATCACGCGCTCGGGGACGGTGCTCGGTCCGGGGATCTGCAGGAAGTGGCGGCCGGCGGTGTGGCTCATGATCAGGCTCCAGAACGGGAGTGGATGAGCCTGCATGGTAAACCTGCGGTACCGCCAGAGCAATCATTTTTTGTATGCAAAAATAGCCGAGTCTGGCTTGGGCAGAGCAAGATTTATATTAAGTATATGTTTTTATTGAATATTATAAATTGCCTGAAATTCTGATCGAAGGTATTATGCATACAAACGGAGCGACTAATGCTGACAACGTCGATTGCGAATCCTTCCAACGTGACTTCCCTGGCCGAACGCCGGCTGCTGCATGAAACCGTGGTCGACCAGCTGCGCGACCTGATCGTGCAGGGCGAACTGGCGCCGGAAACCAAACTCAACGAACGGGTGCTGGCCGAACGGCTGGGCACCTCGCGCACGCCCCTGCGCGAGGCGATCAAGTTCCTCGCCTCCGAAGGCCTGGTCGAACTGCTGCCCAACCGCGGCGCGGTGGTGGCGGCGCTGAAGCCGGAGAAAATGCAGGAGGTCTTCGTCGTGCTCGGCGCGCTGGAGGCGCTGGCCGGCGACCTCGCCTGCCGCAATGCAAGCGAAGCCGACATCGCCGACATCCGCGCACTGCATTACCACATGCTCGCCCATCACGCCCGCGGCGAACTGGCGCATTACTTCCGCTACAACCAGCAGATCCACCAGCGCATCATCGACTGTGCCGGCAATGCCACGCTGGCCCAGGCCTGGCGCGCGATGAACGCCCATGTCAAACGCGCGCGGTACCTCGCCAACCTGTCGGGCGAACGCTGGGACAAGGCGGTGAAGGAGCATGAAGAGATGATCGAGGCGCTGACCCGCCGCGACGGCGCGAAACTGCAGATGCTGCTGCGTGACCATCTTGCGAACAAGCTGGTGATGGTCATGGAAGCGCTGCAGGCCCGGAAGACGGAGGTTGTACGATGAACGCCCCGGCACAGGCGGTGCATGTCGTCCGGTCCTCGCCTGACCGCAGCACCCTCGCGCGCAAGCTGCGCCGCGAAATCCGCGGCGAAGTGCTGTTCGATGCGGCCTCCCGCGGCCGTTATTCCACCGATGCCTCGATCTACCAGATCGAACCCGTCGGCGTGGTCATCCCCCGTGACGACAATGACGCGTTGGCGGCACTGCAGATCGGCATCGAGGCCGGCGTGCCGGTGCTGCCGCGCGGCGGCGGCACCTCGCAGTGCGGCCAGACCGTCGGCGCGGCGCTGGTGCTCGACGTGTCGAAACACTTGAACGAAATCGTCGTCGTGCAGCCGGGGATCGTGCTCGACCACCTCAACGCCTGGCTCAAGCCGCACGGGCTGTGGTTTCCGGTCGATGTGTCGACCAGCGCGCAGGCGACCATCGGCGGCATGACCGGCAACAATTCCTGCGGCTCGCGCTCGATCGAATACGGCAACATGGTGCACAACGTGCTGGGCATCGACGCCTGGCTCGCCGACGGCGAGGTCTGCCGTTTCGGCCTGCTGCCGCAGGACATGTCGCAGCTCGACGGCAGCGAGCGTTACCGGGAGATCGTCCGCCGCATCGCCGCGATCGCGAGCCGCGAAGCGGAGGAAATCGAACACCGTTATCCCAAGGTGCTGCGCCGCGTCGGCGGTTACAACCTCGACATGATGCTGCCGCCGGGCGCGAACATGGCGCACCTGCTGGTCGGCTCCGAGGGCACGCTGGCCTTTTCGCGGCGCATCGAGCTGAAACTGTCGCCGCTGCCGAAACACAAGACGCTGGGCGTCTGCCATTTCCCGACCTTCTACCAGTCGATGGAGGCGCCGCAGCACATTGTCGGGCTGAAGCCGGCGGCGGTCGAACTGGTCGACAGCACGATGATCGACCTCGCGCGCAGCAACCCGGCGTTCCGGCCGATCGTCGACCAGTGCGTGAAGGGTGATCCCGCGGCGATCCTGCTGGTGGAGTTCGCCGGCGAGGATCGCGACGAGCAGGTCCGCCGGCTGAAGCAACTGGGTGAATTGATGGCCGACCGCGGCCTGCCGGGCAGCGTGGTCGAAGTCGTCGACCCGGCGCTGCAGCGCGAGTTCTGGGAGGTGCGCAAGGCCGGCCTCAACATCATGATGTCGATGAAGGGCGACGGCAAGCCGGTGTCCTTCATCGAGGACTGCGCGGTGCCGCTGGAACATCTCGCCGAATACACCGACCGCCTGACGCAGGTGTTCCACAAACACGGCACGAAAGGGACCTGGTACGCCCATGCCTCGGTCGGCTGCCTGCATGTGCGGCCGATCCTCGACATGCGCCGCGACGGCGCGCAGAAAATGCGCGCGATTGCCGAAGAGGCGGCGGCGCTGGTCAAGCAGTACAAGGGTTCGTATTCCGGAGAACATGGCGACGGGCTGGTGCGCTCGGAATGGATCGCGCCCTTCTTCGGACCGAAACTGACTGCGGCCTTCGGGGAGATCAAGGACCTGTTCGATCCGAAAGGCCTGATGAATCCGGGCAAGATCGTGCGCCCGTCGAAACAGGACGACCGCAGCCTGTTCCGTTTCAAGCCCGGCTACGAGGCCAAGCCGCCGGAAACGGTGCTCGACTGGGCCGAGTGGGGCGGGTTCGACAAGGCCGTCGAGATGTGCAACAACAACGGCCACTGCCGCAAGTTCGACGCCGGCACCATGTGCCCTTCGTACCGTGTCACCCGCGAGGAGCAGCACCTGACCCGCGGCCGCGCCAACACGCTGCGGCTGGCGCTGTCAGGCCAGCTCGGTCCCGACGCGCTGACTTCGAAAGCCGTGCGCGACGCGATGGAACTCTGCGTGTCCTGCAAGGGCTGCAAGCGCGAATGCCCGACCGGCGTCGACATGGCAAAAATGAAAATCGAGTGGCTGCACCACTGGCGCCGCCATCACGGGCTGCCGCTGAAAGAGCGCCTGATTGCCTTCCTGCCGCGTTACGCGCCCTGGGCGAAACGTGCGGCGCCGCTGCTCAATCTGCTGCAGCCACTGGCGAAGCCCTTCCTCGGTTTTGCCTCGAAGCGTTCGCTGCCGGCCTGGCGCAGCGATGCTTTTGCCGCACCTGCAGCACCGGACACCACGGGCGGCCGCGAAGTCGTGCTGTTCGTCGACACCTTCAATACCTGGTTCGAGCCGGAGAATGCCCGCGCCGCGCTGCGGGTGCTGCAGGCGGCCGGTTACACGGTGCACCTGCCGCAGCCAGAGGGTGAAAAACGGCCCTTGTGCTGCGGCCGCACCTTCCTCGCCGGCGGACTGGTGGACGAGGCGCGGGCGGAAGCGCAGCGCATGATCGGCGTGCTCAAGCCGTACATTGAACGCGGCTTGCCGGTGCTCGGTCTCGAACCGTCCTGCCTGTTTTCGCTGCGCGACGAGTTCCTGTCGCTGCTGCCGGGTGCCGACGCCTCCGCGCTGGCGCGGCAGGCGCTGCTGTTCGAGGAATTCATTGCCCGCGAACATGAGGCCGGGCGGCTGCAGCTGAAGCTGAAGGCGCTGCCGCAGGTGAAGGCCCTGCTGCATGGCCATTGCCACCAGAAGGCCTTTGCCGCGATGCCGGCGGTGCAGAAGGTGCTGGGCCTGGTGCCGGGGCTGAAGGTGGAAACCATCGAATCGAGCTGCTGCGGCATGGCCGGCAGCTTCGGCTACGAGGCTCGCCATTACGAGACCTCGATGCGCATGGCCGAACTGTCGCTGCTGCCCAGGGTGCGCGAGGCCGGCGAACAGACGCTTATCGTCGCCGACGGCACCAGTTGCCGCCACCAGATCCACGACGGCGCAAAACGCGAGGCGCAGCACGTCGCGCGCGTGCTGGCCGCGGCGCTGGACTGATTCCGGCATGGATGGCGCGGCGCCGGCAAGCGTGACCGCGTCCGCAGCGGCTGATTCGTGGCTGCTCGAAGTTGAAGACTTGCGCGTGAGTTTCGCCACGCCGCGGGGCACCGTGCGCGCGGTCGATGGCCTGTCCCTGAAAATAAAAACCGGCGAAGTGCTGGCACTGGTCGGCGAATCGGGCTGCGGCAAGTCGGTGTCGGCGCTGGGAATCATGCGACTGCTCACGGACAAGGCGCAGATCGAAGGGCGTGTCCTGTTCGGCGGCCGCGACCTGCTGCAACTGCCGGAGGCGGCGCTGCCGGCGATCCGCGGCCGCGACATCGCGATGATTTTCCAGGATCCGGCGAGCGCGCTGAACCCGGTGCTGCGCATCGGTTTCCAGCTGATGGAGCCGCTGCGCATCCATCTCGGCATGAGCGCCGCGGCAGCCCGGGCGCGCGCGATCGAGCTGCTGCAGCGGGTCGGCATTCCCGAAGCGGCGCGGCGCATCGATGACTATCCGCACCAGCTGTCCGGCGGCATGCGCCAGCGCGTGGTGATCGCCACCGCGATCGCCTGCAATCCGCGGCTGATCATTGCCGACGAGCCGACTACCGCGCTCGATGTCACGCTGCAGGCGCAGATCCTCGGCCTGCTGCGCGAGCTCGCGCGCGAGCAGGGCATCGCGCTGTTGCTGATCACCCACAACCTCGGCATCGTCGCGCGTTACGCCGACCGCGTCAGCGTGATGTATGCGGCGCGCATCGCGGAAGAGGCTCCCGCCGCGGCGCTGTTCGCGCAGCCGCTGCATCCCTACACCGCCGGTCTGCTGCGCGCGGTGCCGCGGCTCGACCGCCCGCGCGGCGCAAGGCTGGAAACCATCGAGGGCGCGCCGCCCGATCTGCTGGATCTGCCGCCGGGTTGCCGCTTCGCGCCGCGCTGCGCCTGGCGCATCGATGCCTGCACACAAACCTTGCCCGGACTGGCGGCGGTGGCACCGCAGCGGGCATCGGCCTGCCTGCGCGCGGCGGAACTTGATACATCAGCGCCGGCGGTGGCGGTATCTCCGGTGAACTCGGCGGTGCCCTCGGCCGCGCCGCTGTTGCGGGTGCAGAACCTGTCGGTGCATTACCCGCGCGGCCGCGGCCAGCCGCCGCTGCGCGCCGTGTCCGGCGTGTCCTTCGACATACCGCGCGGCAGGACGCTGGGCCTGGTCGGCGAATCCGGCTGCGGCAAGACCACAGTCGGGCGCGCGCTGCTGCGGCTGGAGACGGCGGCTGCGGGCAGCATCATCTTTGAGGGCGCGGAAGTGACGCGACTGTCGGGCGCCGCCCTGCGCGACTACCGCCGCGGCGCGCAGGTGGTTTTCCAGGACCCGTACCATGCGCTGAATCCGCGGATGAGCCTGGGTGCGATCATCGGCGAGCCGCTGCGCGTGCACGGTCTCGTTGCGGATGCCGCCGCCGCGCGTGCGCGCGTGCAGGAACTGCTGCAACAGGTCGGCCTCAGTCCCGACATGGCGGCGCGTTATCCACACCAGCTCTCCGGCGGCCAGCGCCAGCGCGCCGGCATCGCGCGTGCGCTGGCATTGCAGCCGTCGTTCATCGTCTGCGACGAACCGGTGTCGGCGCTCGACGTCTCGATCCAGGCGCAGATCGTCAACCTGCTCGAAGACCTGCAGCGCGAGCTCGGCCTGAGTTACCTGTTCATCGCCCACGACCTCGCGGTGGTGCGCCACATCGCCGACCGCGTGATGGTGATGTACCTCGGGCAGGTGATGGAAATGGCCGGCCGCGACGCGCTGTACGCGGAACCGCTGCATCCGTACACGCAACTGCTGCTGGAGGCGCGTCGCCGCGGATCGCCGGCGAAGCGCAGGCGGCGCCGGATTCAGGCTGCGTGTTTAAGGGGCGCTGTCCGCGGGCGACGGCGGAGTGCGGCGAATCCGTGCCGCCGTTGCGTGAAATCAAGCCCGGCCATTACGCTGCGTGCCTGAAGCTGCAATCAACGGATTCCCGACCTGCAGAAATCCCGGGACAAGCGGTAAATCGGAGCTAGGCATCCATCTCAATGATGTAGAGACCGCCGGCAAAACGGTCCACTGTGTAGATCAGGCCTTTTTCGTCGACCCACACGTCATTGAGCTGGATCGCTCCTTTGGGCGACAGCTTCGGTGCGCCCGGCACGAAATAGGCGATCTCCTGCGGCTGGTACGGATTCGAAGTATCAAATGCGCGCACGCCGCCGTTGAAGAAAGTGCCGAAGACGAGGGTGTTGGAGCGAAACGACGCGGGTCCCGGCAGGTTTTCGTGGATATTGTGCGCGCCGAAGCGGCCGCCACGTTTGACGAAACTCTCCAGCGGCGGCAGCGGTAGCGTCGACATCGGCACCAGGTTGGTTTCGACGCTGGCGTTGACGACCCAGCCGAGTTTTGGCCAGTCGAGACCGGCATCCTTGTTGGCTTCGTCGGTGATCAGCAGCAGGTCACGGCCGAGCAGCGGCATCACCGTGTGGCAAAAGCCGTTGTAAGGCGGCGCATACCGCCAGTTGGAAACCATTTTTGGATTGGTTTTATCCGAAATGTCGAGGATCACGGCGCCGCCGTCGATGTAAGCGACATAGGCTCGGTCGGGACGCTCCGGGAGCACATTGACGTTGTGCGGACGGTAACCGCCCTCGAATTTCGGGTTGCGCGGGGGCGGAGCCTCCTTGTCCCCCTTGTGGGTGCCGGGGTAGTGCCAGCGTCCCATTTCCACTGGTTTCGACGGGTTGCGCACATCGATGATGCGGTAGAACTGGAAATCCTTTTCGTGATGCGGTTCGAAATCGTTGGAACCGGAAGTCAGGTGTACGTATTCGCCGTCGACGAACCACACGCAATGGGCGCCGCGCGAATGAGGGCCGGAGGCATCGAAGTGCGAAATCAGCTTTGGCTTTTCCGGAGTGCTGATATCGAAAAGATCCATGCCGGCGGGTTTGTCACCGACGGATTTGGTTTGATAAGCCACGGCCATTATGTCCCCGACGACGTCGAGTGAGTTCGAGCGCACACGCTCATGTGGCAGATCGGTCTGACAGATCACTTTCGGGTTTTTGACGTCGCTGACATCGACCCCGGTGAAATTTTTCGGCGCCGACTCATGCGCCAGCCACAAAATACGGCGACCGTCTCTGGTCACCTGCATGTTGATCCCCTCGCCGATGCCACCAAAACCGGCTAGTTCGTTGTGGGAGATCAGTTTCATGTTGCGGGAAAGGCTCTGGCTTGCGAGTCCCTGCGGCGACATCGTGGGTTTCATCTGTTCTCTCTCTTTGTTTTGGTTTTGGTGGAGGCGGTTTTGCGTTGCAAGATTATCCCGGCTCGGGCTCGTTAGGATTCTGCCAGAGCGAGATCACATGCTGCATGACGAAAATTCCATGGGCGCCCAGATATTGGACGCTGTTTTCGTTTTAACTGAAATATAAGGTGTGCAAGGGTGGCAGTCCATTGATAATGTCGACGAGGTCGTGACAGTTCCCGCCCGCTGAACTGCAAGGGGTCTCACCGGAAGTCGCGCGAGACTCCGAACTGTTTCGTCCAACAATAAAAATACGCACAAAGGAGAGAGCAATGAACCTGTGGTCCGATAAGCATCAGATTGCGCACCGTCTGTTGGGGGTGATACTGCTCACGATACCGACGTTCTCGGTTGGAGCCGCGGAATGGAAACCCCAGCGACCAATAGAACTGGTCGTGCCTGTGCAGGGTGGCGCCTCGATGGATCATGCTGCACGCGCGTTACAGCAGATCTGGCAGGAAAGAAAAATGCTGAATGTGCCGGTGACTGTCGTGAACAAACCGGGTGCCGGCCAGTCACTGGCTGCTATTTATCTCCATCAGGCTGCAGGAGATCCGCACCGCGTTCTCCTGGTGGGGAGCACCTTGTTGACCAATCACATTATGGGCCGCAGCAAACTCAAGCACTCGGATTTCACCGTTCTGGGGCAGCTCTTTACCGAGTACATGGCCGTGTCCGTCCGCACGGAATCTCCGATCAAGAGCGGAGCTGATCTTGTGTCACGCATGAAACTCGCGCCCGCCGCACTATCTGTCGCCGTGGGCTCCGCCCGTGGTACCACGAGCCATTTCGCGCTCGCGATGCCATTGAAACGGGCCGGTGGAGACATCAAGCTCATGCGGACGGTCGTGTTCCCGTCCGGTCCCGAATCGATCACGAACGTGCTTGGTGGTCATGTGGACGTCGTCGCTGGCACACTGGGGGCGGCCGATCCGCACTGGCGCGCAGGCAGGCTGCGCATACTGGCCGTTACGTCACCCAAACGTTTGAGTGGCGCGTTGTCCGAAATTCCGACATGGCGTGAGCAGGGCATTGACGTCGCGGTGTCGAACTGGCGATTTTTGATCGCGCCGCCCGGACTTAGCGAAGAGCAGGTTGCGTTTTGGGATGATCTGTTCCGTCGCACCAATGCATTGCCGGAATGGAAAAAAATTGTCGAAAAATACCAATGGGTGGACGATTACGTGCCGAGCCGCGATGGCCGAAAATATCTTGAGCAGGAACACGCAGAACAGCAGGAGATACTGGCCGAAATCGGTCTTGCCAAATAATCTCCGTACTTGGCGATCGGCATTCGTGGTGTTTGAAACAAGCGGGCGTCCTGGTTCCACGAGCCACACGGAACCAGGCGTTCTCGATCCGTTCAGACTTCCCGCGTATAACGCCTTACCTTGGTTTCATCAACACGGATACCCAGACCTGGCCCGGTCGGTACATTGATATAACCCCCGCTCAACGCGATGGGTTCGGCGACGATGTCGTCGGCGAGGTAAGGGCTCGACAGGCTGACGCCCCAGTCCACTGAAGGAATCGCCGCCGCAAGGTGCATCAGCCCGGCGCTGGCGATGCCGGCTTCGGCAATCTTGCAGGCAAGGTTGACCTTCTGCACCGCCTGCAGTCCGCCCAGCTTGATGGTTTTCAGGCTGGCACCGAGTGCGGCTTTCAGCTGGTGGTGATGGCGCAGGTCGTCGAGGCTGTGCAGGCCTTCATCGACGCCGATTTTCACCCGGCTGGCGGCGGCGACGCGCGCCATGCCGGCGACGTCGTGGGCGGCAACAGGTTGTTCAAAAAATTCGATACGCGTATCGGCGATGCCTTTTACAAAACGGATGGCTTCATCCGGCGTCCAGCCCTGGTTGGCGTCGGTACAGATCAGCACCTTGTCATCCTTGACCGAGGCGGCCACCGCACGCGCGCGCTCGGCATCGGCTTCCGGCGTATCGACACCGACCTTGATCTTGATCGCAACATAACCCTCGGCCAGCCGTTTCTGCGTCTCGGCGATGTCGCCGGCGGTGCTGCCGGTGCCGATCAGGCGCAGCGCCGGCACACGCATGCGTTTGGCGCCGCCGAGCAGTTCGTAGACCGGTTTGCCGCGGGCCTGGCCCAGCGCGTCGAACAGGGCCATTTCGATCGCGGCTTTGGCGCTGTTGTTGCCGTAGAGGTACTGGCCGGCGCGGTGCATTGCCGCAGGGATGTCGTCCGCGGGCAGGCCTTCGAGTTTGTCTGCCAGGTGGCGTATTGCGGCGACCATGCTGCCCTGGGTTTCACCGGTCATCGTCGGCGCCGAGGCGGCTTCGCCCCAGCCGACGATGCCATTGTCGGTTTCAATGCGCGCAAGAACGTTCTCGGCATTGCGCACTTCCTCGAAGGACATCTTCACCGGTTTGATCAAAGGCAGGCTGATGGCAATGGCCTGTATTCGCTGGATGCGCATGTAGGGAGTCCGAGTAAAAAGCGGCGCCGCAGCGCCGCTATAAAAACATCAATAAAATCAAATACTTATAAAGTATCCGTGATTACAGCTTGCCGATTTTCTGGACCGCCTTGGCCATCCGCGCGTAATCGGCGTCAAAGAAGGTCTTGAAGTCCGCAGTATCGCGGTAATCCGGCACCACCTGCACTTTTTTCAGCGCGTCGATGAACTGCGGATCGTTGGCTGCCTTGCGCACCAGGTCGCGCAACTGGGTCAGCGTGGCGTCGGGGATGCCGGCGGCGGTGAACAGTCCGACCCAGAGATAGGCTTCGATGTCGATGCCCTGTTCCTTCAGCGTCGCCACATCGGGGACCGCCGGATGGCGCTTGACGCCGCTGACGCCGATCGGCTTCAGCTTGCCGGTGACGATGTGCGGATGCACCGCGGCCGGGCCGCTGGCGGTGGCGTCGACGTGGCCGCCGAGCAACTGGGTGATCGCCGGCCCGCCGCCGGTGGTGGGCACGTGGCGCATCTTGATACCGACCGCATCGACGAACATCTCGAAGGGCACGTGGGTGATGCCGTACGGGCCCGAGGACGAGAAGGTGTAGGTCCCGGTTTTTTTCCTGAGCAGCGTGGCGAATTCCTTGGCGCTTTTCACCGGCACCGAGGGATGGGTCACCATCACCAGCGGATCGGCGCTCATCAGCGCCACCGGCTGGATCTGCGCCAGCGTGTACGGCGACTTGATGCCGTAGAGCTTGTCCTTCTCGATCACCAGGTAGAGGTTGGGCGTGGTCACCAGCAGGGTGTGGCCGTCGGCCGGCTGGTTGGCGACATAGGCGGTGCCGATGGCGGCGGTGCCGCCGGCGCGGTTGACCACCGGCGCCGGCTGCTTGGTCAGGCGCTCGATGATCGCCGACAGCGGCTGGGCGTGGATCTGGTTCATGCCGCCGGGCGGATTCGGCACCACCACGGTCATGGCCTTGCTCGGGAAGGTCTGGGCCTGCGCGGCCAGCGATACGGACGCGCAGGCTGCGGCGATCAGCAATCGTTTCATCGGGGCTCCTCCGGATTGCGCGGGCATCCTGCACCCGCGTTGTTCGTTGTTTTGTGTTGACTGGAAAGGCTGCCGGAAAAACGTTAATCCCTAAACCCGGTGAAGTCAATTGCATGCCGTGATTGCTGCAGTTGGCAATAGGGCGCAACTTGGTTAGCCTACGCGCACCACGGCGGCCCGCTGCTGCGGCCGAAAGCATGACAATTTCCCGAACTCAAAGAAAAGATGAACAAGAAAATCCAGTCCGTCCTGATTTACGGTTACGGCGTGATGGGCCAGGGTGTGGCCCGCACCTTCACCAAAGCCGGTTTTGACACCCTCATCCGCAGCAGCCGTGCCGCGGAGCTGAAGGACCTGCCGCCGGGCGCGCGCGCGGTCACCGCGCTGCCGGACACGCCGCCCGACCTGGTGCTGGAGCTGGTGCCCGAGGAAGTAAAAACCAAGCAGGCGGTGTACCTCGAGGTCGAGGCGAAATATCCGGGTGCGGAGGTGATCATCGCCACCGGCACCTCCGGGCTTGACCTTGTCGAACTGGCGAAACCGCTGAAACATCCCCAACGTTTCGTCGGCCTGCATTACTTCATGCCGGCCGACCAGGCGCTGGTGGTCGAGGTGATGGCCGGACCGCAGACCCCGCGCGAACTGGTGGACCTCTGCGCCGAGGTGCTGCGCCGCACCGGCAAGGAACCGGTGGTGCTCTACAAACCCATCGTCGGTTTCCTGGTCAACCGGTTGCAGCATGCGATCCTGCACGAGGCCTACTACCTGATCGAGAACGGCGTTGCCAGCGCTGCCGACATCGACCATGCGGCGCGGCGCATGCTGGCGCCGCGGATGTGTGTCAACGGCCTGATTGCGCAGAAGGACCTGAGCGGACTGGTGATCCACGCCGGCGCCCAGGCCTCGATCGTGCCCGAGCTGTTCCACAACGCCGTGCCCAATCCGATGCTGCAGGCGATGGTCAAAAACGGCGAGACCGGCACCGCGGCCGGCAAGGGTTTCTACGATTGGGACGGCTGTGACACCGCGGCGGTGCGCAAGCAGGCCTCGGTGCAGCTGGCGAAGCTGACTGAATTCCTCGATTCCGACGCCATGCAGCCGGCGCCCAAAACCCAGCCCAAGCCGCGCGATCCCCGCCGTTGACTGCCGATCCGCGTCGCGCCCTGGTGCTCGGCGCGCGTGAGGCGCTGGGTGTTCCCGCGGCCGTGCTCGGCGCGGGTTTCCTCGGTTACGGTTCGCTGGCCGCCGATGCCGGATATCCGGTTTACCTGACACTGCTGGCGACCTTTGCCATCTGGGCGCTGCCCGGACAGCTGGTGCTGATGGAAATGCAGGCGGGTGGTGCCGCGCTGGCGGCGACCGTGCTCGCGGTATCGCTGAGTGCCGCGCGGTTTTTCCCGATGACGCTGACCCTGATGCCGCTGATGCGCCGCGGCAACCGCGCGCGCTCCCTGTGGCAGTTCCTGCTGGTTGCCCAGATGGTGTCGATGACCACCTGGGCGGTGGCAATCCGCCGTTTCGAGGATCGCGATCTTGAAGACCTCGAGGCGCGCTGGCAGTACTTCATCGGCTTCTCCGTGGTGTGCATCGGCTCGGCCGCGGTCTGCGCCGTGATCGGCCAGTTGCTGATCGGCGCGCTGCCGCCGCTGGCGCGTTACGGCCTAGCGCTGCTGACGCCGCTGTATTTTTTCGTGACCCTGGTCGGCGAGGCGCGTTCGAAATCCGCGATTGCCGCACCGCTGCACGCCGTGGCGCCCGGCTGGAGCCTGCTCGGCGCCGGGTTCATCGGCGGCACCGCCGCCTTCCTGCTGCAGCGATCACATGCCGGCCGCCGCTGAGATCGGACTGGCAATTGCCGCCTGCGGCCTGGCCACGTACCTGTGGCGCGGCTTGGGCGTGCTGCTGTCGGGGCGGCTTGATCCGAAAAGCGCGATGTTCGAGTGGGTGTCCTGTGTCGCCTACGCCCTCGTTGCCGGGTTGATCGCGCGCATCATCGTCGCGCCCTCCGGGCTGCTGGCGGAAACCGCGCTGGCCGACCGCCTGCTGGCCTGCGCTGTGGCCCTGCTGGCCTATCATCTCGCCCGGCGCAACATGTTCGCCGGCATGGTCTGCGGCCTTGCCGTGTTCATCGGCGCCGGCTACATCCGCGGGCTCATCGCTTAAAATTGCGCCATGAGTGGTGAAATCCTGGTGGCCCGCGACGGCCCGGTGGCAACGGTCACGCTGTCCAATCCCCCGAAACTGAATGCGCTGACGGTGGCAATGTGGCGCGCGCTGGCCATCGCGTTTGTTGAATTGTCGGCCGATGACGGCCTGCGCTGCATCGTGCTGCGCGGCGCCGGCAGCGAGGCCTTTGCCGCCGGCGCCGACATCGCCGAGTTCGCGACCGAACGCAACACCGTTGAACAGGGCCGGGTTTATCACCGCGAGCTGGTCTACGGCGCGCTGCGCGCAGTCGGCGAATGCCGTCATCCGACCGTGGCGATGATCCACGGCGCCTGCGCCGGAGGTGGCCTGGAGCTGGCCTGCCAGTGTGATCTGCGGATTGCCGGAAGAAGCGCGCGTTTCGGCGTACCGATCAACCGCCTGGGTTTTGCGATTGCCTACGACGAGCTCGCCGCGCTGCTGCCGCTGATCGGCCGCGCCGCGGCGCTGGAAATCCTGGTCGAGGGCCGCATGTGGGGCGCGCAGGAGGCGTACGACAAGGGATTGCTGACGCGGCTGGTGGATGACGCTGCGCTGGCCGCGGAAACCGCCGCCACCACGGGCCGCATCTGCGACGGCGCGCCGCTGGTCGCGCGCTGGCACAAGCAGTTCATCCGCCGGTTGACGCCGCAGCCGGCGCCGCTGACGGCCGCGGAAATCGAAGCCAATTTCGACTATTTCAACACCGAGGATTACCGCATCGGCTACGATGCTTTCATCCACAAGCGCAAGCCGCGCTTCGTGGGCCGCTGATTTTCTACGACTTATTTCAACCGACTGGAATTCATCATGGCTGGACCGTTATCGCATATCAAGGTACTCGACCTCTCGCGCGTGCTCGCGGGTCCGTGGACCGCACAGAACCTCGCCGACCTGGGTGCCGAGGTGATCAAGGTGGAGCGCCCCGGCAAGGGTGATGACTCGCGCAGCTACGCGCCGCCGTTCCTGAAGGACGAGCAGGGCAATGAAACGAAAGAGGGGGCCTATTTCTGCGCCGCCAACCGCGGCAAAAAATCGATCACGGTGAACCTGAGCAAACCCGAGGGCCAGCAGCTGGTGCGCGAGCTGGCAAAAGGTGTCGACGTGCTGGTGGAGAACTACAAGGTCGGTGACCTCGCGCGTTACGGCCTCGGTTATGACGACCTCGCCAAACTCAATCCCGGCCTGATCTACTGCTCGGTCACCGGTTTCGGCCAGACCGGCCCCTACAAGGACCGGCCCGGCTACGACTTCATGGCCCAGGGCATGGGCGGGCTGATGAGCATCACCGGCGAAGCCGACGGCCTGCCCGGCGGCGGACCGCAGCGTGTCGGCATCCCGATCATCGACATGACCACGGGCATGTACGCCACTATCGCGATCTGCGCGGCGCTGGCCCACCGCGCGGTGACCGGCAAGGGGCAATGGATCGACGTCGCGCTGCTCGACAGCTGTGTCGCATTCCTTGCCAACCAGGCGATGAACTACTTCGCCACCGGCGAATCGCCCTCGCGCATCGGCAACGCGCACCCCAACATCGTGCCCTACCAGACCTTCAAGACCAGGGACGGCGCGATCATCCTCGCCTGCGGCAATGACAACCTGTTCAACAAGTTCTGCGAGGCGGCGGGCTGCGCCCATCTGCCCAAGGATGCGCGTTTCGCGACCAATGCCGAACGCGTGAAAAACCGTGTCGAGATCACGCGGCTGCTGAACGAGGTGTTCGAGAAACGCACGACCAGGGAATGGGTCAAGCTGCTCGACGACGCCGGTGTCGCCAACGGACCGATCAACACCATCAAGGAAGTGTTCGAGGAGCCGCAGGTGATCGCCCGCGGCATGAAATTCGAACTGCCGCATGCGGCGGCCGGCAAGGTGCCTCTGGTCGCCAGCCCGATGCGTTTCTCGGGCACGCCGCTGAAACACGAGATCCCGCCGCCGGTGGTGGGGCAGCATACCGACGAAATCCTGCGCGAGGTGCTCGGCAGAACCGAGGCCGAGATCGCCGCGCTGCGCGCGGGGCAGATCGTTTAGTAACGGGTAATTCGTGATTGGTGACTGGTAATTGGTGGATGGATGACTTTGCCAATTACCAATTACCAATTACCAATTACCAGTCACCAATCACCAATCACCAATCACTAAAGGAAGCTGAACAGCATCTTCGTCGCCAGCACAAACAGCAGCGCGGCGAAGATTTTCTTCAGCAGGGGGCCCGGCGTGCGGTGGGCCAGCCTTGCGCCGAAGGGCGCGAGCAGCATGCTGGCGACGACGATGCCGGCGAGTCCCGGCAGATAGACATAACCGATGCTCCAGTCCGGCATGCCCTGCCGGCCGAGTCCGGCCAGCACATAACCCGCGGTGCCGGCGGCCGCCAGCGGCCAGCCGATCGCCGCCGCCGTGCCGATGCCTTCATGGATGCGGATGCCGCGTTTGACCAGGTAGGCTACCACCAGCGCCGCGCCGCCGGTGGCGGTGAGGCTGGAAATGACGCCGATCAGCCCCGAAGTCAGGTGGGTGCGGCCTGCGGTCATCGGCAGCGCATCGGCTTGCGGTTTTTTGCCGAAGAACATCTGCGACGAGATGTAGTAGATCAGCAGCGTGAACACCACCGACAGCAGGCGCACATCGAGTACGCTGGCCAGCAGCGCGCCGCCGAAGGTGCCGGCGACGATGCCCGGCGCCATGCGTTTGACCGCTGCCCAGTTCACCGCACCGTGGGCGTGGTGGGCGCGCACGCTGGACACCGAGGTGAAGAGTATCGTCGCCATCGAGGTGCCCAGCGCGAGGTGCACCACATGTCCGGCGTCGAAACCCTTGGCGGCATAGATGAAGGCGAGCACCGGCACCATCGCGGCGCCGCCACCGATGCCGAGCAGGCCGGCGAAGAAACCGACGAAGGCGCCGAGGGCCAGGTAGGCCCACCACCATTCAAACATCGCGGCGGCCCCCGGTCACCGGATCATTTCTTCATCAGGCCGAGGATGTACTGCCACTCGTCGGGGTCGACCGGGGTGATCGACAGCCGGTTGCCGCGGGCGAGCACGCGCATTTTCGCCAGCGCTTTGTGTTTGCGCAGTTCGTCGAGCGAAACGAGGGGTGTTTTTTTGACGAAGCGGAAATCGACATGCAGCCAGCGCGGATTGTCCGGCGCTGATTTCTCGTCGTAGTACTTGCTCTTGCGGTCGAACTGCGTCGCGTCCGGATAGGCGGGTTTGCTGACCTCGGCAATGCCGACAATGCCCGGCGTCTCGCAGTTGGAGTGGTAATAAAAGGCCTGGTCGCCGGGTTTCATCTGGTCGCGCATGAAATTGCGCGCCTGGTAGTTGCGCACGCCGGTCCACGGCGTCGTCTTGTCGCGTGCGAGGTCGTCGATGCCGTAGACATCAGGTTCGGATTTGATCAGCCAGTAGCGCATGTTCGTTGGTGAGCGGTAAATGGTAAGTGGTGAATGGTAAACCGTCGGCCGCGTCCCAAAGGCCCGTTGTCAGCAGCGCAAAAAAAATGCGGCAGGGCCGCATTCGTGCTGTAGGGTCCCCCGCATGTGCCGTCGCAGACCAGCATCCTGAACCTGAGGTTCAAGGCGGTCACCTTCCGGATTTCTTCAGGCACGTCCGACGTGGGACGCGCACACCGAAACCGCTGTGGTCGGCAACCAGAGCAAAGTCTATTGGCTCAAAGAGTATATGGCCTGAACAAACACTGCAGGGGAAACTCTGGACGGAACAGCGACGGGATGTGCGGGGCGTGAAACCGGAATGCGGTACTGCTAGATGGCCGTCTCCATGCGCTGGATTCTACGCTTGGTTTCCGCGATGTCAAAGCCGCCGACCTTCATCGACAGGAACTCGTGCGTGATGTTGAGCGCCGCCATGATCGCGACGCGTTCAAGGCCGATGACTTTGCCGCGGTCGCGGATTTCCTGCATCTTGCCGTTGAGGTATTCGACCGCCTCGAGCAGGCCCTTCTGCTCGTGTTCCGCACAGGCAACGCGAAATTCGCGTCCCATGATGTTGATCTGCAAACCCTTCGGGTCGGCGCTCATGTTTCCTCGGCGGGAATCTGCTTGACGATTTCCTCGAGGCGCGCGCTGGCGGCCTCGATTTTCTGTTCGAGCTGCTTGTTGCGATGCAGGCTGGTGGCCAGCTCCTGGCGCAGCCGCTGCGTGTCTTCACGCAGCCGCTGGTTGGTTTCGACAAACTGCGCGAGTTTGTCCTCCAGTGCCTTGAGTTCGGCTTCCATGCGCGCACTATAGTGGGGATGGTGGGGAAAATCCAGACGGCTCAATCGGTAACGCCGCTTTTTGAATGTAGTTTGGCATGTCGGGATGGGGTGCGGCAGTCCCGATCCCGCAATGGCCCCCGGCCCCTGCCGGTTTGTCCTAGGGCACGCGGCACTGTTTTATAAGTATTTGTTTTAAAACGATTATTTATCCATCGCCCGTGCGGACGCCGAACCTTGCCTGATTTACAATCCGCCCTGTCCAGGACGAACCGCGACCGCATGTGGCCAGGCCTGGACGCGTTTCGGGTGCCGACCCATCCCCTTCCGGGGGCGTCGGTTAAACGGGAAACAGGTGCGGCTGCAGGATTGATTTTTCAGGATTGAGGATTGAGGGGAGGGTGGCAACAGGCACTCACTCCTCACTCCTTGCTCCTCACTCCTGCGTCCCAAGCCTGTGCTGCCCCCGCAACGGTAAGCGATCGGCATTCAGTCCATTGAATGCACCACCGCGCCATCCAGCCACTGTGTTTACAGGACACGGGAAGGCGGCGCGGCGGTGATCGTGAGCCCGGAGACCGGCCTGCAACGCTGTGGTGGAAGTGCCGCGGGGAGGCGGCGAACCCGGTGTTCCAGGTTTCCCGTTTCCCTTTTGCAGCGCTTCCTCGGGCATTTTTTTGCGCGCGGCGGGCGCGCCTGACAGGGAGCAGTGGAGATGCATTTGATTCTGATGGGTGCCGCGGCCGGCGTGCTGGCGGCAGGACTGGCCGCGGCGACGGAAAAGCCGGCGGTGCTGGAACCGGTGGTTGTCACCGCCACGCGGTTCAAGGACCGCTACGAAGACAAGCCGGTCAACGTGACGGTGATCAGCGCCGGGGACATGCAGCGCAGCGCGGCGAAGACCGTGCCGGATCTGCTGGCCGAGCAGGCGGGCATCCACATCCATGATTTTTTCGGCAACAACGCGGCAACCACCACCATCGACCTGCGCGGTTTCGGCATCGGCGGCACGCAGAACACGCTGATCCTGATCGACGGCCGTCGCGCCGCAGACCTTGATCTTTCCGGCGTGCAGTGGTCGGCCCTGCCGATGACGGCGATCGAGCGCATCGAAATCGTCCGCGGCAGCGGTGCCGTACTGTATGGCGATGGCGCGACTTCCGGCGTAATCAACATCATCACCCGCTCGCCGCTGGCGCAGCCGACCGGCGCAACCCTCGGCCTTCGTGCCGGCTCCTACGGCATGAAGGAACTCCAGGCCTCGGCGAACTATGCCGGCGAGCGCATCGGCTTCAACCTCACCGCGAACAATTTCGAATCGGACGGTTACCGCGCCAACAACCACAACCGCCAGAGCAATGCGCTGGCCGATTTCCGCGTGTCCACCGGCAGCGGCGAGGTGGCGCTGAAGCTCGGCACCGACCACCAGGGCATCCGCCTGCCGGGTGCGCGCCAGGTGCAGCCCAGCACCGGCGTCAACCAGCTCCTGACCGACCGCCGCGGCGCGCAGACCCCGCGCGACTGGTCGCAGCGCAACGGCAACCGCATGAATGTCGACTGGCGCCATGACACCGGACTCGGCGAATTCAATCTCGGCCTCGGCTGGCGCGACAAGGAGCAGGTGTCCTATTTCGATTTCGGCGGGTTCCCGGATTTCCGCATCGCCAATCTTGATGTCTGGTCGTTCTCGCCGCGTTTCAGGGCGACACCGGCGCTGCCCGGCGGCAAACACACGCTGGTCTTCGGCCTTGACTGGCAGCGCTGGGATTACCGGCTGCGGCGTTCGAATGCGGTGGCGAACATCGGCCGCCCCTTCAACACCATCGACGCGCAGCAGGAAACCCTGGGTTTCTATGTGCAGGACTCCTTGGCCGTGTCCGAGCGGCTGACGCTGATGGCCGGTCTGCGCGGCGAGCAGTTCGAGATCGATGCCAGCGACCGGTTTGATGCTGCGGCGCCCGGCGGCGCCTTCGGCTCCGGTGCGCCGTCCGGACTGCAGCGCGAATCGGAAAAGGCCTTTGAACTCGGCGCGCGTTATGCGGTGACGCCGGGCGCGGCGCTGATTGCCAAAACCGGACGCAGCTACCGTTTCGCCAACGTCGATGAAATCTACGAGACCTCGGCGCTGTTCGCCAACCAGTTCCAGTTCCTGCGGCCGCAGACCGCGCGCCATCATGAACTGGGTGTCGAGTTGCGACGGGTTTCCGCCTGGATGCGCGCCGCGCTGTTCCAGATGGACGTGCGCGACGAGATCCATCTTGATGCCTACACCAGCGGCATCGGCAACACCAATCTGCCGCCGTCGCGCCGCCGCGGGCTGGAGCTCGAGGGCAAATGGCAGCCGCTGCGTCCGCTGGCGCTGTCGGGATCCTATACCTACACCGATGCCGTGTTCCGCGAGGGTGTGCTGCCGGGCGGCGCCTTCACCCAGACCAATGTCGCGATCGGCGGCAGGAACGTGCCGCTGGTGCCGCGCCACAAGATCAACCTCGGGGCGACCTGGGCCTTCGGCGAGGCGACAAGGCTCAGCCTGCTGGCCACTTATGTCGCGAAGCAGTACATGGACAACGACCAGGGCAATACGCTGGGCACGCAGATACCCTCGTACGTGGTTGCCGATCTGAAGCTGTCTCATCGCGAGGGGCCGTGGACCTTGAGCGCGGCGATCAACAACCTGTTCGACCGCGAGTATTACAACTATGCGGTGCGCAGCCAGTTCGTCGCCGACCGCTACAACGCCTATCCCTTGCCGGAGCGCAATTTCGGGGTTGCCGTGGAGTACGCCTTCCGCTGACAACAGCTCCGTCCGTCGTTGAAAGCCGCGCCATGAGCGCGGCTTTCTTTTTCTTTATTTTCAGAAGTTTGCTATCGTTCGGCCTGTGAATTCCCCCGCAAAAACGATGTCCGGAGCCGGGCTCTATCTGCGACTGTTGCGGCACGTGCGGCCGTACTGGCGGGTATTCGCCCTCGGCGTGCTGGGCATTGTCATTGTCGCCGCCACCGAGCCGGCGCTGCCGGCGCTGCTGAAGCCGCTGCTTGACGGCGTTTTTGTCGAGAAGGACGAGGCGGTGATCCGCTGGACGCCGGTGTTCATCGTCGGCCTGTTCGTCGTGCGCGGCCTCGCCGAATACCTCGCCCAGATGTCGCTGAACTGGGTCGGCAACCGGCTGGTGATGGACCTCCGCGGCGTGATGTTCCGCAAGCTGCTGAACCTGCCGGCGCGTTATTACGACGACCAGGCCTCGGGCAACCTGATCTCGAAGCTGACTTTCGACGTGATGCAGGTGACCACTGCGGCGACCAGCGTGCTGACCGTGATTTTCAAGGACGCGCTGGTGATCGTCGGCCTGCTGGGCTGGATGTTGTGGCTCAACTGGCGGCTGACGCTGTTTGCGCTGCTGATGGCGCCGGTGATCGTGCTGGTGGTGCGGGTGATCAGCGTGCGCCTGCGCAATTCCAGCCGCGCGGTGCAGAACCAGATGGGCGACATGACCCAGGTCATCCAGGAAACCATCGAAGGCCACCGCGTGGTCAAGCTGTTCGGCGGGCAGGAGTACGAGCAGCAGCGTTTCGATGCCCAGGCCAACAGCGTGCGGCGCCAGCTGATGAAGCAGGTCGCGGCTTCCGCGGCCAGCGTGCCGATCGTCCAGTTCATCGCCGCGCTGGCGCTGGCCTCCATCGTCTACCTTGCCACCCAGCAGTCGAACGCGGCGCAGATCACCGTCGGCGGTTTTGTCTCCTTCATCACCGCGATGCTGATGCTGACCACGCCGCTGAAACGCGTCACCAGCGTCAACGAGCCGTTGCAGCGCGGTCTTGCCGCGGCGGAGAGCGTGTTTGCGCTGATCGACCAGCCCGGCGAGGCCGATCGCGGAACCGTCGATCCCGGCCGCGTGCGCGGCGAGCTCCGTTTCGAGGCGGTTTCCTTCAGTTATGGCAGCGAGGGACGCGCGGCGCTCGACGGCATCGACCTCGCGGTCGCGCCGGGCGAAACCGTCGCCCTGGTCGGCGCCTCGGGCAGCGGCAAGACCACGCTGGCCAACCTGGTGCCGCGTTTCTACACACCGACCGCCGGCCGCATCCTGCTCGACGGCCGCGATACCGCGGAGCTGACGCTGGCCGGCCTGCGCGCCAATATCGCGCTGGTCAGCCAGGACGTGGTGCTGTTCAATGACACGGTCGCGGCGAACATCGCCTACGGCGCGATGAAGCAGGCTTCGCGCGATGAAATCGTTGCCGCGGCGGAAGCCGCGCATGCGATGGAGTTCATCGCGCAGATGCCGCAGGGCCTCGACACCATGGTCGGCGAGAACGGCGTCAGGCTATCCGGCGGGCAGCGCCAGCGCCTGGCGATCGCCCGCGCGCTGCTGAAAAACGCGCCGGTGCTGATCCTCGACGAGGCAACCTCGGCGCTGGACACCGAATCCGAGCGCCATGTGCAGGCCGCGCTGGAAGTGCTGATGCGCGGCCGCACCACGCTGGTGATCGCGCACCGCCTGTCGACCATCGAGAAGGCGCACCGCATTGTCGTGCTCGACGGCGGTCGCATCGCCGAGAGCGGGACACATGCGGAGTTGCTGGCGCGGGAGGGCAAATACGCCCAGCTCTACCGCAACCAGTTCCTGTCGGGCGGGGAGGGCTGAGCATGCCGCGGCTGTCCGTCGTCACGCCGGTCTACAAGGCCGAAGGCTGCCTCGAAGAACTTTACCGCCGGCTGGTCGCCGCACTGGAAACCATCACCGCTGATTTCGAGATCGTGATGGTCGAGGATTGCGGCGGCGACCGCTCCTGGGAAATCATCCGCCGGCTTGCTGCCGCGGATCCGCGGGTCAAGGGCCTGCAGTTCAGCCGCAATTTCGGCCAGCACTACGGCATCACCGCCGGGCTCGACGTGGCCGAAGGCGACTGGGTGGTGGTGATGGATTGCGATCTGCAGGACCGGCCGGAGGAGATTCCAGCGCTGTACGCCAAGGCGCAGGAGGGTTACGACGTGGTGCTGGCGCGGCGCGGCGGGCGCACCGACGGCATGCTGAAGCGTTTCTCCTCCTGGTGCTTCTACCAGCTGCTGAGCTGGCTGGCCGACACCGAGTACGACAGCGCCACCGGCAATTTCCGCATCGTCTCGCGCAAGGTGGTGCTGGCAAGCCGGCAGATGCGCGAGCAGCTGCGCTTCTTCGGCGGCCTGGTGAACTGGATGGGTTTCCCGACGGCCTCGATCGAGGTCAGCCATGCGACCCGGCACGAGGGTAAATCGACCTACACCTTCGCCAAGCTGTGGCGGCTGGCCACCGACACCATCATTGCCTATTCCGACAAGCCGCTGCGGCTGGCGGTGCGTTTTGGTTTCGCGATGTCGCTGCTGGCTTTCGCCGCCGGCCTGTTCATCCTCGTGCAAGCCCTGCTCTACGGCTCGCCGGTGGTCGGCTGGCCCAGCCTTTTCGTGTCCGTGTATTTCATTGGCGGCATCATCATCAGCATCCTCGGCGTGCTGGGCATCTACCTCGGCAAGACTTTCGACGAGGCGAAGAAGCGCCCGCTGTACATCGTGATGAACAGCACTTTCGACCATGCACCCCGCGATCCGGCGCGTTGAGTGGGACAGCGCCGCATTCGGGCGCGACTGTTACGAGATCACCGCCGCCGAAGAAGACGCGCTGCGCGAGGCCGCCGCGACGCCGGGACATTACGCAATCAAGCTCGATCCGCTGGCGGACAAGTCGGCGCTGCATCAGCACGGCTTCTATTACGTCGATACGCTGCTTGAGCCGTATTGCGGCCGCGGAGACTTTGCCGGGCATCGCGATGCGAAAGCGGTTTGCAGCCGTGACGAAAAAATCGAAGACCTGCTGGCGATCTGCCATGGCGCTTTCGAGCATGGCCGTTTCCATCGTGACTTCAACCTGCCGCGCGCCGGTGCCGACCTGCGTTACGACAACTGGCTGCGCCAGGTGCATGCCGCGGGCGACGCCTGGGGACTGCGTTACGACGGAACACTCGCCGGATTCATCGCGGTGATGCATAACCGGCTGGTGCTGCATGCGATGGCGCCGGCCTTCCGCGGGCGCGGGCTGGCGAAATACCTGTGGACCGCGGTCTGCGATGCGCTGTTCCTGCAGGACCATGCCGAACTCTGCAGCTCGGTATCCGCCGCCAACATCGCGGTGATCCGTCTTTACCAGTCGCTGGGCTTCCGCCTGCGCCATCCCGTCGATGTCTATCACCGGTGGACGACATGAGTTATCTTAGCTATCTATTTGTTTTTATTACTGTTTTTTTGACGGTCTACAGCCAGATCGTGATCAAGTGGCAGGTCGTCGCCGCCGGCACCTTTCCCGAGGCGACGCCGGACCGCATCTGGTTTCTCGCCAAGCTGATGCTCAATCCCTGGATCATCTCGGGACTGCTTGCAGGCCTGCTCGCTGCGGTGTCGTGGATGGCGGCGATGACCAAGCTCGAGCTGTCGCATGCCTATCCTTTCATGAGTCTTGCCTTCATCGGCGTGCTGGTGCTGAGCGCGCTGGTGTTTCATGAGCCGGTCAATGCCTGGAAGGTCGGCGGCCTCGCGCTGATCACGCTAGGCATCATCGTCGGGAGCCAGGGTTGAGGTTGTGCCCCGGCTGCGGCGGCGCTCTGGCCGCCGCGGGCTGGCACTGCGGCAGCTGCGGCTATCAGGCGGCGCAGCGCGACGGCTTTGTCGCTCTGGCCCCGGCGCTTGCTGACCAGGCCGAAGGTTTCGATCCCGCACTGTTCGCCGAACTGGCGGCGCTGGAGGCGCGCAACTTCTGGTTCCGCGCGCGCAACCGCCTGATCGTCTGGGCG
>LNFM01004740.1_pt1 | contig 24608 bp, 15 predicted proteins | sample 596031 | NCBI WGS metagenome assembly LNFM01 (sample SAMN04254537, study PRJNA301005) | activated carbon metagenome | isolation source: dual media filters at the Ann Arbor, Michigan drinking water treatment plant | place: USA: Ann Arbor | reverse complement strand
CCAGCCCGATCTGGCGGGCTTCCTCATACAGCGTCTCGGTGCGCGCGCTGGTCTCGGCCCAGCTGGCGGAGGGGTGGATGTTCACCTCGATCACCCCCGGGTCGGGGGTGACGGAGAAGTTCAATACGCGCGGGTCATGCGGCGGCAGGTAGCCTTCCAGGAACACCTTGCGGCCAGCCTCGCGCGCCGTCGCCTCGATGGCAGCGACAAGGTCGAGCCAGTCCTGCACCACAGCGAGCGGCGGCAGGAAGATGTGGATCATGCCGCCGCGTGGCTCGACGCAGAGCGCGGTGCGGACCACGCCCGGTTCCTCCTTGCCAGGTTCCGGCACCGGCTGTTCCACCACGCGGCCGCGGGCGGGGCCTTCGCGGCGCGGTTGCAGCGGTTCGCGGCGGGCGAAGGGATCGGGCTCCGGCTCCGCCTCGATGTTTTCCGCGGTCGCCCAGGGCAGGCTGTCGAGCGGCAGCCGGAAACCCATGGGGCTGTCGCCGGGGACCAGGAACAGCTCGCCATCCCGGAACGACCACTTGCCTGACTCCCAGGCACGGTCGGCGCCCACACCCGCACGGCGCAGCGGCAGCACGCTGCCGACCTCCGCCGCCAGGCCCTGGCCGAACAGGCGGGCGAGGCGCGCGCGTTCCAGCGGGTCCTTCAGTTTGGCATCCTCGGCCACGACATTGGCCGGGAGCATCTTTTCCTTCCACAGATAGTAGTGGACATCCTCCCGCGCCGGCATCCGCAGCGTGGGATCCAGACCCAGGCGATCGGCGAGCGCCGCGGCGAAGGCGGCGGCGTCCTGCGGCGTGGCATCGCCGCTGTCGTCATCCGAGGCGAGCAGCGCGGGGTCGTTCCAGACCGGCTCGCCATCCGCGCGCCAATGGCAATGCAGGCCCCAGCGCGGCAGCGGCTCGCCCGGGTACCATTTGCCCTGGGCATAGCTCAGCGCGGCGCCGGGCGCCCAGAGCGGTTGCAGGCGGCGCAGCAGGCGGCCGGCCAGCTTGCGCTTGGTTGGGCCGAGGGCGTCCGTGTTCCATTCCGCCGCATCGCGATCGCCCTCCGCGACGAAGGTCGGCTCCCCGCCCACGGTCAGGCGCACATCGCCCGCGGTCAGCGCCTGGTCCACGGTGGACCCCAGCGCCATGATCCGCGCCCAGTCTTCCTCCGTATAGGGCTTGGTCACGCGCGGGGATTGGGCGACGCGGCGGACTTCCATGTGGAAGCCGAACTCCGTCTCCGCCTCATCCACCCCGCCGGTGATGGCCGCCGCCGAGGCCGGCTCCGGCGTCGCGGCCAGCGGAATATGGCCTTCACCCGCCAGCAGGCCGGAGGTGGGGTCGAGGCCGATCCAGCCGGCGCCGGGCACATAGACCTCGCACCAGGCATGCAGGTCGGTGAAATCCACCGACGTGCCGACCGGGCCGGTGACGGATTTCACATCGGGCACGAGCTGGATCAGGTAGCCGGAGACGAAGCGCGCGGCGAAGCCCAGGTGGCGCAGGATCTGCACCAGCAGCCAGCCCGAGTCGCGGCAGGAGCCCTTGCGGTTCGCCAGCACTTCCTCCGGCGTCCAGACGCCGGGTTCCATCCGCACGATGTAGCCGATCTCGGTGGACAGCTTCTGGTTGAGGTCCACCACGTAGTTCACCGTGCTCGGCGCCTCACGCGGGATGTCCTTCAGATAGGCATCGAGCAGCGGGCCAGGTGCCGAGACACGGCGGAAGGGGGCGAGTTCCTGCGCGAGCACCGGGTCGTAGGTGAAGGGGAAGCTCTCGGCCTCCGGCTCCACGAAGAAGTCGAAGGGATTGATCGTGGCCATGTCGGCCAGCAGGTCCACCGTGACCACGAATTCCCGCACGCGCTCCGGGAACACCACGCGGGCGATGAAATTGCCCTGCGGGTCCTGCACCCAGTTCAGGAAATGCGGCTTCGGCGAGATGTCCAGGGAATAGGACAGGATCGGCGTGCGGCAATGCGGCGCGGGCCGCAGCCGGATCAATTGCGGCGACATGCCGACCAGGCGGTCGTAGCTGTAGCTGGTGCGATGGGTGAGCGCGGCGTGGATGCTCATGGGGTGGGGTCTGTCCCGGCCGAGATTTCGTAAATGGCTATCCCACCGGAATGCCTTTCGCCGCAAGGCCAGGGAGGCCTTGGGTGGACAGGACCGCCCCGGACACTCCAACCTGCCGCGCATAGCGGCTTTGAGGGAACGCGAATGGCACAAAAATATGCATTGGTGACGGGCGCCGGCTCCGGAGTCGGCCGCGCCGCATCCGTGGCGCTGGCCGCGGAGGGCTGGACGGTCGCGCTGCTCGGCCGCCGGAAGGATGCGCTGGAGGAAACCGCGGGCCTCTGCCAGGGCGGCGGCACCCTGGTGGTCCCCGCCGACGTGACCGACCCCGCGGCGATCGACGCCGCCTTCGCGACGCTGGAGAAGGAGTTCGGGCGGCTGGACCTGCTGTTCAACAATGCCGGCAACAACGTGCCCGGCACGCCTTTCGAGGAATTGACCGCGGAACAGTGGTTCAAGGTGGTGAACGTCAACCTGAACGGCGTGTTCCTGGTGGCGCATGCGGCCTTCCGCATGATGGCGAAGCAGGACCCGATGGGCGGGCGCATCATCAACAACGGCTCGATCAGCGCGCATGCGCCGCGCCCGGGCAGCGCGCCCTATACGGCGACCAAGCACGCCGTCACCGGCCTGACCAAGTCGATGAACCTGGATGGCCGCCGCTTCGATATCGCGGTGGGGCAGATCGATATCGGCAATGCCGCGACGCCCATGGCCGAGCGCATGGCGAAGGGTGTGCCGCAGGCGGATTGGTCCATCAAGGCGGAGCCGCTGATGAAGGTGGACCATGTCGGCCGCGCCGTCGCGCAGATGGCCGCCTGGCCGCTGGAGACCAATGTGCTGACCATGACCATCATGGCCAGCAAGATGCCCTTCGTCGGTCGCGGGTAAGGGGAGCGCGTTTCATGAACAAGCTCGATCTGCAGGGCCGCGTCGCCGTCGTCACCGGCGGCGCGCGTGGCATCGGCCTCGCCGTGGCGCGACGCATGATCCAGTCCGGCGCCGCCGTCTCGATCTGGGACGCGGACCCGGCGAAGGCCGAGGAAAGCCGCGCAGCACTCGCGGCGGATGGCAGCGTCACGGCGCAGGTGCTGGACCTGGCCGATGAGCTCGCGGTGGCGGAGGCCACGGCGAAGACGCTCAAGGCCCACGGCAAGGTGGATATCCTGGTCAACAATGCCGGCATCACCGGCGGCAACATGCCGGTGACGGATATTCCCGCCGCGCAATGGCGCCGCGTGGTGGAGGTGAACCTGACGGCGCCCTTCCTGGTCTGCCAGGCGCTGGTGCCGCATCTGGTCGCGAATGGCTGGGGCCGCATCGTCAACGTCGCCTCCGTGGCCGGCAAGGAGGGGAATCCGAATGCCGCGCATTACTCCGCGAGCAAGGCGGGGCTGATCGGCCTGACCAAATCGCTGGCGAAGGAGCTGGCGACGAAGAACGTGCTCGTGAACTGCGTGACGCCGGCCGCGGCCAAGACCGATATTTTCAACCAGATGACGGAGGCCCATATCGCCTTCATGCTGTCGAAAATCCCGATGGGCCGTTTCGTCGAGGTGGAGGAGATCGCGGCGCTGATCTGCTGGCTGTCCACACCCGATTGTTCCTTCTCCACCGGCGGCGTCTTCGACATCAGCGGCGGGCGCGCCACCTATTGAGCGCGCTGCTGGCGGATATCGGCGGCACCAATGCGCGCTTCGCCCTGTGGCAGGATGGGCGTGTCAGCGAACCCGTGATCCTGCCCGTGGCGGGCCACGCCACGGCGGAGGATGCGATGGCGGAGGCGCTGCGGCGTCTGGCCCCCGCCAGCCCGCCGGATCGTGCCATCCTGGCCCTTGCCGGGCCGGTGCTGGTGGAGCCGGTGCGGCTGACCAATGCGGATTGGGCGCTGTCGAGTGCCGCCATCGCCGACCGCTTTGGCATGAAGCGCGTTCGGTTGGTGAACGATTTCCTGGCGCTGGCCCATGCGCTGCCGCATCTCGGTGCCCGCGACCTGCACCGGATCGGTGGCGGCCACGCGGTGGCGGATGCGCCGATGCTGGTTCTCGGGCCAGGCACCGGGCTGGGTGCCGCGGGCCTCGTGCCCTCCCCCACCGGCCCCGTCGCCGTGCCGACCGAGGGCGGCCATATCGGCCTGGCCGGCGAGACGGCGCGGGAGGATGCGGTGATCGGCGCGCTGCGGGCCCGCTGCGGCCGCGCCGGGGCGGAGGAGGCGCTCTCCGGCCGCGGGCTGGTCAATCTGCACGCCATCGTCGCCAAGTTGCAGGGTGAGGCCGAACCAGCGCGCGATGCGGCGGCCATCGTCGCCGCGGCGGGCACCTGCCCGGTGGCGGATGAGGCGCTGGCGCATTTCCTGGCCTTCCTCGCGGGCTATGCGGGCGACATGGCGTTGGCCTGGGGGGCACGTGGCGGCGTGTTCATCGCCGGCGGCATTCTGCCGCGGCTGTTGCCCATGCTGGATGCGCGACGGTTCCGTGAACAATTCGAGGCCAAGCCACCGATGCGGCACTGGATGGCCGAGGTGCCGCTGGCGGTGGTGACGCACCCTGCCCCGGCCTTCCTCGGCCTGGCGGCCATTGCACGCAACACCATCGATTGACCGCCGGATCCCGCCACCTGGCGGGTGAGCAGGGCGGAATGTTTTTCATTTGGCGGCCCCTGTAATTTGCTGCAAAGCAACCTGGTTGACGTAATCGTGCCAGCGCCGCGCGATCGCGCCTGCTCAAGGAGCCGAGACCTGATGGATACCCCGACGACGCCGAGCCTCGCCGCCGCGCCCCCTCGGACACCGGCCGACGACGCCGCCGCGCTGCGTGAGACCATCCTGCACAAGCTGACCTATGACCTTGGCAAAAGCCGGCTTGGCGCGCGCGATCGGGATTGGTTCATCGCCACCGCGCTGGCGGTGCGGGACCGGATCGTGGATCGCTGGATCGACCTGACGCGGGCCACCTACCAGTCGGGCGCCAAGCAGGTCTATTATTTGAGCCTGGAGTTCCTGATCGGCCGGCTGCTGCGTGACAATGTGTGCAACCTCGGCCTGGTCGGCGCCATCCGTGATGCGCTGGAACCGCTCGGCGTGGATCCGGAGAAGCTGCGGATCGCGGAGCCGGATGCGGCACTCGGCAATGGCGGTCTCGGGCGTCTCGCGGCGTGCTTCATGGAGAGCATGGCCTCGCTGGGCATCCCCGCCTTCGGCTACGGCATCCGCTACGACCACGGCCTGTTCCGCCAGATCATCCGCGATGGTTGGCAGCATGAATTTCCCGAGGATTGGCTGAACTTCGGCAACCCCTGGGAATTCGCCCGTCCCGAGATCTCCCACACCATCGGCTTCGGCGGCGTGGTGGAGGCGGTCTCCGTCTCCGAGGCGCAGGTGAAGCATGTGTGGAAGCCGGGCGAGACGGTGCAGGCGGTGGCCTATGACACGCCCATCGTCGGCTGGCGCGGCGCGCATGTGAACACGCTGCGGCTGTGGTCGGCCCGCGCGACGGATGCGCTGAAGCTGGAGGCGTTCAATTCCGGCGACCATGTCGGCGCGCTGAGCGAGAAGGTCCGCGCCGAGAGCATCTCCAAGCTGCTCTATCCGTCGGATGAAAGCCCGGCGGGGCAGGAATTGCGGCTGCGGCAGGAGTACTTCTTCTCCTCTGCCGCGCTGCAGGATTTGGTGCGCCGCCACATGCGCGTCTATGGCGATATCCGGTCGCTGCCCGATCGGGTGGCGATCCAGTTGAATGATACGCACCCGGCGATCGTCGTTGCGGAACTTTTGCGCATCCTGGTCGATCTGCATGACATCGCATGGGATGAGGCCTGGGACATCACGCGCCGCACGATCAGCTACACCAACCACACATTGCTGCCCGAGGCGTTGGAAAGCTGGCCGGTTCCTCTGATGGAACGGCTGCTGCCGCGCCACATGCAGTTGATCTACCTGATCAACGCCTTCCACCTGGATGAGGTGCGCGGCAAGAATCCGGATGATGGAAGGCTGCTGTCCTCCGTCTCGCTGATCGAGGAAGGGCATGGGCGCCGCGTGCGCATGGGCCATCTGGCGGTGGTCGGCTCGCACAAGGTCAATGGCGTCTCGGCGCTGCATTCGGATCTGCTGAAGCAGACGGTCTTCGCCGATTTCCACCACCTGTTCCCCGGGCGGCTGACCAACAAGACCAACGGCATCACCTTCCGCCGCTGGCTGCAGCAGTGCAATCCGGGCCTGACCGGCCTGCTGGTGGAAGCCTGCGGGGCGGAGGTGCTGGACAATCCGCAGGCCCTGGAAAAGCTGCGACCGCTGGCCAGCGATGCCGGCTTCCAGCAGAAATTCGCCGCGGTGAAGCGCGCCAACAAGCAGGCCCTCGCCGCCCTGGTGCGCGACCAGTATCAGTTGAAGCTGGACCCCGATGCGCTGTTCGATGTGCAGATCAAGCGCATCCACGAATACAAGCGCCAGTTGCTGAACGTCATCGAGGCGGTGGCGCTGTACGACGAGATCCGCAGCCAGCCGACGAAGAACTGGATCCCGCGGGTCAAGATCTTCGCCGGGAAGGCGGCCAGCAGCTATCACCGTGCGAAGCTGATCATCAAGCTGGCCCATGACGTGGCCCGCGTGGTCAACAGCGACCCGACGGTGCGCAACCTGCTGAAGATCGCGTTCCTGCCGAACTACAACGTGTCACTGGCGGAAATGATCGTGCCCGCCGCGGACCTGTCCGAACAGATCAGCACCGCGGGCATGGAAGCCTCCGGCACCGGCAACATGAAGCTGGCGCTGAATGGCGCACTCACCATCGGCACGCTGGATGGTGCGAATGTCGAGATCAAGGAACATGTCGGCGACGACAACATCTTCATCTTCGGCCTGACGACGGCAGAAGTGGCGAAGCACCGGGCGGAGGGCATCCAGGGCGCGGCCGCCATCGCCAAGTCGCGCCGGCTACAGGAAGCGCTGGAACAGATCGAGGCCGGCGTCTTCTCGCCGGATGATCCGACCCGCTACCGCGATCTGGTCGCCTCGCTGCGTGCCTCCGACTACTTCCTGGTGAGCGCGGATTTCGACAGCTACTTCGACGCGCAGCGCAGCGTGGATGATCGCTGGCGCAACCCGGCGGCCTGGTGGAATTCCGCCGTGCTGAATACCGCGAACGTCGCCTGGTTCTCCTCCGACCGCACCATCGCGGAATATGCGGAGGAAATCTGGAACGTCCCCGTCAAACGAAGCCCCGCCCACGGATGAAGGTGAAGCGCCCATGATGGAAGCCTGGCGGATGCCGATGGCCGAGCTTGAGGCGCTGCGCAATGCCCGCCATGGCGACCCTTTCGCCTGGCTGGGTCCACATGAGGTCGCGGGCGGCCTCGTCGTCCGCGCCTTCGTGCCGGATGCGGCGCGGCTGTTCGTGCTGCCCGCCGATGGCGGCACGCCGGTCGCGCTGGACCAGCGCGACGGTGCCGGCATCTTCGAGGGGCTGCTGCCCAACCGCCGCCTGCCCTTCGCCTATCGCCTGCGCGCCGAGAATGATGGCGGCGTGTGGGAGCTGGAGGATCCCTACCGTTTCGGCGCGACGCTCGGGCCGCTGGATGACCATCTGCTGGTCGAGGGGACGCATCGCCGGCTGCATGAACGGCTCGGCGCGCATGTGGTGCGGCATGAGGGGATGGACGGCACGCGCTTCGCCGTCTGGGCGCCGAATGCGAAGCGGGTTTCCGTGGTCGGCGATTTCAACGCCTGGGATGGCCGCCGCCACCCGCTGCGCAAGCGCGTCGATAGCGGCTTGTGGGAGATCTTCATCCCCGGCCTCGGCAACGGCGCGGCCTATAAATACGAGATCCTGGGCGCGGATGGAGAGGTGCAGCCGCTGAAGGCGGACCCCTTCGGCCGTGCCGCGCAGCTGCGCCCCGCCACCGCATCCGTGGTGCAGGACGATGCAGCCTTCGACTGGACGGATGCCGATTTCCTGGCCCGGCGCACGCAGCGCCAATCGGCCCGCGCGCCGATCGCGATCTATGAGGTGCATGCCCCATCCTGGCGCCGCCATCCGGAGGGGCGCTTCTATAGCTGGGACGATCTGATCACCGCCCTGGTGCCCTATGTCGCCTGGATGGGCTTCACGCATATCGAGCTGATGCCGGTGATGGAGCATCCGCTGGATGAAAGCTGGGGCTACCAGCCGATCGGGCTGCATGCGCCCACCGCGCGCATGGGCGACCCCGCCGGCCTCAAGCGCTTCATCGCCGCCTGCCACGCCCAGGACCTCGGCGTGATCCTGGATTGGGTGCCGGCGCATTTCCCGCAGGACAGGCACGGGCTGATCCGCTTCGACGGCGCCACGCTGTACGAGCACCCGGACCCCAGGCGCGGCTTCCACAAGGGCTGGGGCACCGCCACCTTCGATTTCGGACGGCGCGAGGTGGCGGGCTTCCTCGCTTCCAACGCGCTGTACTGGACGCAGGAATTCCACGCGGATGGTCTGCGCGTCGATGCCGTCTCCACCATGGTGCATCTCGACCATGGCCGCGCAGCCGGCGACTGGATTCCGAATGCGGAAGGCGGCACGGAGAATCATGAGGCGGTGGCCTTCCTGCGCCAGGTGAATTCGCTGGTGGCGGAGGAAGCACCCGGCGCCGCGGTCTTCGCGGAGGAAGCAACCTCCTGGCCCGGCGTGACGCATGCGGCCGAATCGGGCGGGCTCGGCTTCCAGTTCAAGTGGAACATGGGCTGGATGAACGACACGCTGCGCTACATCGCTCTGGATCCGCTGCATCGCCGCTGGCACCACAACCTGGTGACCTTCGGCATGGTCTATGCGTTTTCCGAGAATTTCGTGCTGCCGCTGAGCCATGACGAGGTGGTGCATGGCAAGGGCTCGTTGCTCGGCCGCCTGCCGGGGGATGACTGGCAGCGCTTCGCGACGCTGCGGGCCTATTACGGCTTCATGTATGGCCACCCCGGCAAGAAGCTGCTGTTCATGGGCGACGAGATCGCGCAGTGGCGCGAATGGTCGGAGGCGCGGGAGCTGGATTGGTGGCTGCTGCAATTCGCCCCCCATCAGGGCGTGCAGACCCTGGTGCGCGAACTCAACCGCCTGCATCGCGAAATACCCGCCCTGCACGCACGGGATGCAGAAGCCGAGGGCTTCCGCTGGATCGACGCGGATGATGCGGAGCATTCGGTGTTCAGCTGGCTGCGCATGGATGGCGAAGGCGGAAAACCCGTTGCCGTCCTGTGCAACCTGACCCCGGTTCCGCGGTTTCACCTTCGCTTCGGCCTGCCGCAGGCAGGTGTGTGGCGAGAAGTGCTGAACACCGATGCAACCGGGTTCGGCGGTTCCGGCATGGGCAACCTGGGTCGCGTGGTGGCGGAGGATCTGCCCGCGCATGGGCTACCCGCATCCGCGGTTGTGGTGTTGCCACCTCTGGCCACCATCTATCTGATGCCGGAGAGTGGTGACAACGAAACCGAGGGAGAAGACCATGCCGAACAGCCGTAGCCAGGCCTCCGCGCCCCTGGCCCGCACTGCCATGGCCTTCGTCCTGGCCGGCGGCCGGGGTAGCCGCCTGATGGAGCTGACGGATCGCCGCGCCAAGCCCGCCGTGTTCTTCGGCGGCAAGTCGCGCATCATCGACTTCGCATTGTCCAACGCGATCAATTCCGGCATCCGCCGCGTCGCCGTCGCCACGCAGTACAAGGCGCACAGCCTGATCCGCCACCTGCAACGCGGCTGGAACTTCCTGCGGCCGGAACGCAACGAGACCTTCGACATCCTGCCGGCCAGCCAGCGCGGCGATGGGCAGAACTGGTATCTCGGCACCGCGGACGCCGTGTACCAGAACATCGACATCATCGAGGATTTGGCGCCGCGCCACATGGTCATCCTGGCCGGGGACCATGTGTACAAGCAGGATTACGAGCACATGCTGCAACAGCATGTGGAATCCGGCGCCGACGTCACGGTGGGCTGCATCGCCGTGCCGCGCATGGAGGCGACCGGCTTCGGCGTGATGCATGTCGACAAGGATGCGCGCATCGTCGCCTTCCTGGAGAAGCCCAAGGATCCGCCCGGCATTCCGGGGCGGGAGGACCTCGCGCTCGCATCCATGGGCATCTACGTGTTCGAGACGAAGTTCCTGTTCGAACAGCTGCGCCGCGACGCCGCGGATCCCGAGAGCCAGCGCGATTTCGGTCACAACATCATCCCCTACCTGGTTCAGCACGGTAAGGCCGTGGCGCATCGGTTCGAGCGGTCCTGCGTGCGCTCCAGCCAGGAAGCCGCGCCCTATTGGCGCGATGCGGGCACCATCGATGCCTATTGGGAAGCGAATATCGACCTGACGGATGTGGTCCCCGGCCTCGACCTGTTCGATCGCGACTGGCCGATCTGGACCTATGCCGAGGTCGTGCCGCCGGCGAAGTTCGTGCATGACGTGGAAGGCCGCCGTGGCGAGGCCATCGCCTCCCTCGTCTCCGGCGGCTGCATCGTCTCCGGCGGCAGTGCGCGGCGGTCGCTGCTGTGTACCGGCGTGCACATGCATTCCTTCACCAAGGTCGATGGCGGCGTGCTGCTGCCCTATGTCGATGTCGGTCGCGGCGCGCGGCTGACCAATGTGGTGGTCGATCGTGGCGTGCGGATTCCGGAGGGCATGGTGATCGGCGAGGACCCGATCCTGGACGCCACGCGATTCCGCCGCACGGAAAAGGGCATCTGCCTGGTGACCCAGGCGATGCTCGACAAGTTGCAGGCATGAGCCTGCGCGTCCTTTCCGTCGCCTCCGAATGCGTGCCGCTGGTGAAGACCGGCGGGCTGGCCGATGTGGTCGGCGCCCTGCCGGCCGCGCTGGCGGCGCAGGGCGTGCGCGTGACCACGCTGCTGCCGGGCTACCCGGCGGTGATGGCGGCGATGGGGGGCGGCCGCGCGCTGCGCCGCGTCGATGATCTGTTCGGCGGCCCCGCGCGGCTGCAACGCGGCGATGTGGCGGGGATGGACATCATCGCCATCGACGCGCCGCATCTGTTCGCCCGCACCGGAAATCCGTATTTGTCCCCGGAAGGCGGCGAATGGGCCGATAATGGCGTGCGTTTCGCGGCACTCGGCGCCATGGCCGCGCTGGTCGGCACGGGCGGCATCCGCGGCCTGAATTTCGATGTGGTGCATGCGCATGACTGGCAGGCGGGGCTGGCCCCGGCCTATCTCCGCTATGCCGCGAAGCGCGTGCCCTCCGTCTTCACGGTGCACAACCTGGCCTTCCAGGGAAAATTCCCGCTGGCCCTGTTCCCGCTGCTCGGGCTGCCCGCCGAGGCCCTGTCCGTGGAGGGGGTGGAGTATTTCGGCACCACCGGCTTCCTCAAGGCCGGGCTGTGGTACGCGGATCGCATCACCACCGTCTCCCCCACCTACGCCGCGGAAATCCGCACGCCGGAGATGGGCATGGGGCTGGATGGGCTGCTGCGCGGGCGGGCGGGTGCGGTCTCCGGCATTCTCAACGGCATCGACGAAGCGACCTGGGATCCGGCGAAGGACAAGCTGCTGCCGGCCAATTTCAGCGCCGCCAATCCGAAGCCGCGCGCCCGCAACAAGGCGGCGCTGCAACGCCGGCTGGGCCTGGATGAGGAGCCGGATACGCTGCTGTTCGGCTTTGTCGGGCGGCTGACCTGGCAGAAGGGCGTGGATTTGATCCTCGGGTCGCTGGGCACGCTGCTGGGCCAGGGCGCGCAGCTCGCTGTGCTCGGCACCGGCGATGCGGAGCTGGAGGCCGCCTGCCGCGCCGCCGCCTGGGCCAATCCCGGTCGCCTCGGGCACGAGATCGGCTATGACGAAGCGCTGGCCCGGCAGATCTATGCCGGCGCCGACGTAGTGCTGGTGCCCAGCCGCTTCGAACCCTGCGGCCTCGCCCAGCTCTGTGCGCTGCGCTACGGCGCGCTGCCGCTGGTTGCCCATGTCGGCGGGCTGTCGGACAGCGTGATCGATGCGAATGAAATGGCGCTGGCGGAAGGCCAGGGCACCGGGCTGCATTTCTCCCCGGTGAGCCGGGAGATGCTGGAGGCCGCGGTGTTGCGCATGGCGGCACTGTGGCGGGACAAGCGCAGCTTCGCGAAGCTGCAAGCCAATGCGCTGCGCTGCGACGTGTCCTGGACCCGGTCCGCCGCCCGCTATGCGGCGCTGTACAAGGATGCCATCGCGGATGCGCGCTGAGGCATCGGCGGGCCACCCCGAGCCGCTGGGCGCCACGCCGGACGGCGATGGCGCCAACTTCGCCTTCCCGGCGCCGGACGCCACCGCGCTGCACATCTGCATCTTCGATGCGCAGGACCGGGAGGTGGCGCGGATTCGCCTGCCTGGCCGCAGCGGGGATGTGCATCACGGCCACATCGCCGGCCTTGCGCCCGGTGCGCGCTATGGTCTGCGGGCGGAAGGGCCGTGGCAGCCTTGGCAGGGCCATCGCTTCAACCCGCGCAAGCTGCTGCTGGACCCCTGGGCCACGGCGCTGGACCGCCCCTTCACCCTGCATCCCAGCCTGTTCGACACGGGCGAAGCCCCGGATGAGGCCGATAGCGCCCCGCATCTGCCGAAGGCGATCCTGACGACCCCCCTGCCCGCCGCACCCGGCCGCGCCCCCGCCGGCCCGCAGGTGATCTACGAGCTGCATGTGAAGGGCTTCTCCCAGGCCAATCCGGCGGTGCCGGAAGCCTTGCGCGGCACCTTCGCCGGCCTCGGCCACGCCGCCAGCATTGCGCATCTGAAGCGGCTCGGCGTGACCATGGTGGAATTGCTGCCGGCCGCGGCCTGGGTGGATGAACGGCATCTGCCGCCGCTCGGCCTGACCAATTACTGGGGCTACAACCCGGTGGCGCTGCTGGCGCCCGATCCGCGCCTCGCGCCGGGTGGGATGGCGGAGGTCCGGGCCGCCATCGCCGCGCTGCATGCGGAAGGCATCGCCGTGGTGCAGGATGTGGTGTTCAACCATACGGGCGAAGGCGATGAGCTCGGCCCGACCCTGTCGCTGCGCGGCCTCGGCAATGCGGCGTTCCATCGCCTGCTGGCGGAGGATGGCCGCCGCTACGTCAATGATGCCGGCTGCGGCAATACGCTGGCGCTGGACCGCCCCTGGCCGCTGCGGCTGGTGATGGATGCGCTGCGCCACTGGGCGGAACAGGCGGGGCTGAATGGGTTCCGGCTGGATCTGGCCACCACGCTCGGCCGGCGCAGCGCGGGCTTCGACCCGCAGGCGCCGCTGCTGCAGGCGATGCGGCAGGACCCGGTGCTGCGCCACCTGGCCATCATCGCGGAGCCCTGGGACATCGGGGCGGAGGGCTATCAGCTCGGCCGCTTCCCCGCCGGCTGGGGCGAATGGAACGACCGCTTCCGCGACGATATCCGCCGCTTCTGGCGCGGCGATGCCGGGCGCATCGGCGCGCTGGCCACGCGGCTGGCCGGGTCCGCCGATATCTTCGTGGCGCGCCCGCTATCGGACAGCGTGAATTTCGTCACGGCGCATGATGGCTTCACCCTCGCCGACCTGGTCAGCTACGCCCACAAGGCCAACCACGCCAATGGCGAGGACAATCGCGATGGCACAGGGGACAACAGCTCCTGGAATTGCGGCGTGGAGGGGCCAACGGCAGATCCGGCGATCCTCGCCCGCCGCCAGGGCGATATCCGCGCCCTGCTGGCCACGCTGCTGCTGGCGCGCGGCACGCCGATGCTGGCGATGGGGGATGAGGCCGGGCGCAGCCAGGGCGGCAACAACAACGCCTATGCGCAGGACACCGCGCGAAGCTGGTTCGACTGGGCCGGCCTCGATGCCGGGCTGTGCGATTTCACCGCGCGCCTCGTCGCGGCCCGCCTGGCGCATCCGGCCCTGCACGCCACGGCGCCCCTGACCGGCCTGCCGGATGCGGAGGGCCTGCCCGATGTGCTGTGGCTGCGCCAGGATGGCGCGCCGATGCAGGCGCAGGATTGGCACGACCAGTCCCGCCATTCGCTCGGCGCCCTGCTGCATGCGGCCGGGGATCGCTGCCTGCTGCTGCTGAATGCCGGCGCGGCGCAGCCCCTGGCACTGCCGGAACCGCGCCCCGGCCATCGCTGGCGCCTGCTGGCGGACAGCGCCGATCCCGCGGCCACCGCCCTGCCCGACATGCTGCCCGCCCGCGCCGTGCTGCTGCTGGCGGAGGAACGCACGGCCCGTGGCGCGGTCGGGGCGGCGATGGATGACGGCGCCCTGGCGCAGCTGGCCCGCGCCGCCGGGATCGACACGGAATGGTACCCGATTTCCGGCCCGCGCAGCGTGGTGCCGGCGGCAACGCTGCGCGCCTTGCTCGGCGCGCTCGGCCTGCCGGCGGAGAATGCGGCGGCGATCCGCGGCAGCCTGGATGCGCTTTCCGCGCCGCCCGCCTTGCCCGCCTCCCTCACCCATCGCGGTGCCACCCCGCCGCTGCTGCCGCTGCCGCTGGCCGACCGGCCGCTGATGCTGCGGCTGGAGGCGGAGGATGGCAGCACCCGGCGCATTACGGTCCCGCCCGATGCCGGGGCCACCCAGCGCCTGGTGCTGCCGGATGGCCGCGCCGCGGCGCAGCGCCTGGTGGCGCTGCCACCCCTGCCGCCCGGCCGCCACCGCCTGTTCGACGAGGCCGCGCCGGACCGCACCTGCCTGCTGACCGTGGCGCCCGCGCGCTGCTTCCTGCCGCCGGAGCTGGCCGGTGGCGGGCGGCGCTTCGGGCTCTCCGCGCAGATCTATGGGCTGCGGGGCGCGCGGGACCAGGGCATCGGCGATTTCTCCGCCGTCGCGGAATTCGCCCGCATGGCGCAGGCGGAAGGCGCGCTGATGGCCGGGCTGAGCCCGCCCCACGCGCTGTTCCCCACCGATCGCAGCCGCGCCAGCCCCTACCACCCTTCCGACCGCCGCTTCCTCGACCCGATCTTCATCGATGTGACGGCGCTGCCCGGCCCGGCCACGGCGCAGCCAGCCTTCGCAGCGCTGGCGGCGCAGGATTCGGTGGACCATGCGGCGGTCTGGCAGGCCAAGCGCGCCGTGCTGCTGGCCGCCTGGCGCGCTCTGCCGGCCGTGCCGCCAGGGCTCGTCGCCTTCCGCGAGGCGGGCGGCGCGGCGCTGGCGCATTTCTGCACCTTCGCCGCCATCGCCGACCACATCGGCCACAGCGATTCGCGCGCCTGGCCGGCAGGGCTGCGGCACGGCGAGGATGCCGGCCTGGCCGCCTTCCGCGCCGAACATGCGGATGCCATCGGCTTCGCCGCCTTCCAGCAATGGGTGGCCGATACCCAATTGGCCGCGGCCGGGCGCGCCGGCGCCGGGCTGTACCGTGACCTCGCCGTGGGCGCGGCACCGGATGGCGCCGAGATCTGGTCCGGCGATAGCCGCTTCCTGCCCGGTTTCTCGGTCGGCGCGCCGCCCGATCCCTTCGCCCTGGAGGGCCAGGTCTGGGGCCTGCCGCCGCCGGACCCGCGCCACGGCGCCGCACAGGGCCACGCCCCCTTTGCCCGGCTGATCCGCGCCAATATGCGCCACGCCGCGGCGCTGCGGGTGGACCATGTGCTCGGCCTCAAGCGCCTGTTCCTGGTGCCGGAGGGCGCGCGGGGGTCGGAGGGCACCTACCTCGCCCAGCCCTTCGAGGATCTGCTCGGCCAGCTCGCGCTCGAAAGCCTTCGCGCCAGATGCCTGGTGGTGGGGGAGGATCTGGGCACGGTGCCGGAAGGCATCGGCCAGGCGCTGCAATCCGCCGATGTGCTGTCCTATCGCGTGCTGTGGTTCGAACGCCACGGCCCCCGCTTCACCGCCCCCGAGCATTGGCCCGCTTGCGCCGCCGCCTGCGTTTCCACCCATGACCTGGCCACGCTGGCCGGCTTCTGGACCGGCGCGGATATCACGGAGCGTGCCGAACTCGGCCTGCTGCCGGATGTGGCGGCGGCCCAGGCAGACCGGGCGGCGGAGCGCGTGGCGCTGCTGCAGGCGCTGGCCGAACAGGGCCTGCTTCCCGCGGATGCCACCGCGGATGGCCCGATGACGGATGCGCTGGCGGCTACCATCCACGCCTTCGTCGCCACCACCCCCTCCGCCCTGCTGCTGGCCCAGGCGGAGGATCTGGCCGGGGAGGCGCAGGCGGTGAACCTGCCCGGGACGGACCGCGAGCGCCCCAACTGGCGCCGCCGCCTGCCTGTGGCCGTCGCGGAGCTGGCCGCGCTGCCGCGCGCCCAGGCCATCCTGGCTGCTCTGCGGCAGGTGCGGGGGTAGGAAGCACCGGCCCGCCGGGGCAGACTGCGCCACCAATGCCAAGGGGTGGGATATGTCAACGGAAGCACAGCAACGGTTCCAGACGCTGCATGAGCTGGTGAAGGCGGCGAAGATCCGCCTCAACGCCAATATCTGGGACTATCTGGTGGGCGCGACGGAGACCGAGACCACCATGCTGCGCAACCGCGCGGCGCTCGATTCCTGGGCCTTCCGGCCGCGCGTGCTGCGCGATGTCAGCGCGGTGGACAGCAGCGGCGATTTCCTCGGCAAGCGGCGCATCAGGCTGCCGGTGGCCCTCGCCCCGGTCGGTTCGCTCGACAGCTTCGATCCGGGCGGCGCCGCCACGGCCGGACGCGCGGCGGCGGAATTCGGCGTGCCGATCATCGTCAGCAGCGTGACGGAGCCCGGGCTGGAAGGCTCGGCCGCGGCCAATCCGGACGGCGCCAAGGTCTTTCAGCTGTATGTCCGCGGCGGCCCGGATTTCATCGACGAGCATATCCGCCGCGCCATGGATGCCGGCTACGACGCCTTCGCCATCACGGTGGACACCGCGCATTACAGCCGGCGCGAACGCGACATCGCCAAGCGCTTCGTCAAGCATTGGCGGGCGCGGTCTTCCGGCATGAACTACCAGGCCGCCCTGTCCTGGGCCGACATCGCCCGTGTGCGGGCGGCACATCCGAAGGTCACGCTCATCCTGAAGGGCATCGGCACCGGGGAGGATGCGGCGCTGGCCGTCGAGCACGGGATCGAGGTGGTCTATGTCTCGAACCATGGCGGCCGCCAGCTGGATCATGGCCGCGGCTCGCTGGATGTGCTGCCGGAGGTGGTGCAGGCGGTCTCCGGCCGCGCCCGGGTCTGGATGGATGGCGGCATCAGCCGGGGGTCGGACCTGGTGAAGGCCGTGGCGCTGGGGGCGGAGGTGGTGGGGATTGGCCGCCTGTACTGCTACGGCCTGGCGGCGGCGGGGCAGGATGGCGTGCGGCGCGTGCTGGAATTGCTGGAGGATGAGGTGCAGACCTGCCTCGGCCTGCTCGGCGCCACCAGCCTGGCGGAGGTCAAGCCGTCCATGCTGGCGGCCGTGGCGCCGGTGGTGCCGCCGCATGTGCATTCCGCCTTCCCGCTGCTGGCCCAGCCCGAACGCGGCTACTGACCGGCCCATTGCCGGCCGGGCCGGGCTGGTGGAATACTCGCCCACCATCCCGGCCCTTCGCAGCACGTCCTTGGCCTGCGACGGGGGCTTCGCAGCATCCGAACCACCGAGGACTCGTGCGAGCCACACGCCCCCTTCTCCGCCACGCCACCCTGGCCTTCGCCCTGCTGATAGGCAGCACGGCGGTGCTGGCGCAGCCCCGTGGCCGTACACCGGCCGCCGAGCCGATTCCGCTGCCGCCGCCGGCCGCCCCGGCGGAGGATCCGGCGCAGGCCCCGGTGCCGGCTCCGGCGCAGGCCCCAACCCGTGCCGCCCCGCCCGCCGCACAACCACCTGCATCACCCTCCGCCGCAGCACGCCTGCCACCCCTGCTGCGCCGCCTCGCCTTGCCGGAGATCGGCCTGCCGACCGGACTCGGCTTCGATGCGGCTGGCGCAGAGCTGAGCTTCCCGTTGCCCCGCGGCGTGCCGGGGCTGGCGGCGCGGTTGGCGCTGCAATTCGAACTCGCCGCCCCCTTTCCAGGCCGCCATGCGGTGGAACTGCGCGCCAATGGCCGCCTGCTGGCCAGCCAGGCCTTCCCCCCCGGCGCCACCCGCCTCACGATCGATCTGGCGCTGCCGCAGGGGGACCTCGCCGGGCCTGAGCCCGCCTTGCGGCTTGGCCTGCGCCTGCTGGGCGAGACCAACCAGGCCAGCGCCACGCTGCTGCCCGACAGCCATTTGGCCCTGTTGCTGCCGGACCCGGCGCAGCTTTCCGTCGCCGCCCTGTTCGGGCTGCTGCCGCCGACAACCCAGGTGCTGCTGCGCCCCGGCCCGATCTCCGCGCCGGACGCCGCCGCGGCGCTGCGCATCGGGCTGGCCCTGGCAGCGGCCGGCCGCCAGGCGAGCATTGCCAGCGCCCCGCCCGGCCCGGCCCGGCCCGGCCCCGGCGGCACCAGGCTGTGGGAGACCGGTGCCGTGCTGGTCGGCCAGGGCGCGCAGGCCGCGGCGGTGCGGCTGGTGAACGGCCTGCCGGTGCTGACTCTGGGCGGGGCGGAGCCGGAACGCCTCGCGCGGCTGCTGGACAGCCCCTGGCGCGGCATGGCGCAGGCGGACAGCCTGACCGGCGGCGCAACCCAGGCGACAACCCCGGAGGCCGCACAGCCCGCCGCCATCCCCTTCACCGCCCTGCGCGGCAGCCTGGCGCCGCAAGACAGCGCACGCGCCGTCTGGACGCTGGGCTTCGCCATGCGGGACCTGCCGCCCGGCACGCGGGTGGAGGCGCTGGAGGTCCTGCTGCGCGCCGCCCCGGACCCCGCCGGCGCGCGCGGCGTGGCGACGCTGCTGCTGAATGAAACCATCCTCGGCACCACCACCCTGACCGCGGAGGGCCAGGGCCGACTCTTGGCGCCGGTGTCGGACCAGGCGCTGGCGGCCGAGAACCGCATCGAGGTGGTGCTGCAACGCGCCGTACCGGGCGGGCCGGCGCAGCTGCTGCCCTCCAGCCAACTGCATCTGGCGCCCGCCGGCCCGCCGCGCGATTTCATCGGCCTGCCCGCGGCCTTCGGGGCGGGGGTGGAGGTGCTGGTGGATGCGCCGGGCGGCGTGCTGGTAGCGGAAGGGCTGAACCCTCTGCTCTGGGTGCTGCGCGCCGTGGTGCCCGCGGCCGCGCCGCTGCGCGTGACCCTGGCCGAGCCCGGCACCGCCGCGACGCCCGCCGGCCCCTTCGTCGCCGCAACCTTCGAGCCGCCTGCCGGCAGCGAACCGGTGCTGCGCTTCGATGCGGGACGCATCCTGCTGTCCAACCGCGCCGGGCGGCCGGTGCTGGAGCTGGGCGGGGTGGAACGCGCCATCACGGTGCAGCTTCTCTCGGCCGGCGGGCATCCCGGTCTCTGGATCCGGCCGATCGGCCCGCCCCCCGTGCTGCCCGAGGCCGCCCCGCGCCTGGAACGGGGCGATGTGGCGCTGCTGGATGGGCAGGGCGTCGCCCTGGCCTGGTCCAGCGCGCCGGAGCCGGCCTTGCGGGTGAACTACCCCGACCAGCCCCGCCACATGGATGCGCCCCTGGATTGGCGGCGGTTGGTGATGGCCTGGCGACCCTGGGTCGTCGGCGCCCTGTGGCTGGCCGGCTTCGCCCTGGTGGTGCTGGCCTTCCTGCGGCCCCGCCGCAGCTGACGCAAGGCGGGATCACTTCGCCGAGACCGGCCGGCCCTGCCCGTCCGCTTACCCTGGCACGGCCAGCCTTCGCGGCCCGCCGTGACGCTTCGGCAACATCCCCCTGGCATCATGCCCAGGGCTTGGCGCGCCATGGCATCATGCCCAGCTCCGGCATCTGACGCCGGTTCAGGGGATCTGTCGAATCTATGCCCAATGACCACGCCATACCGCCACACGCCACGGTGCAGTTGATCTTCGTCCACCTGCCCAAGACCGGTGGCTTCGCCCTGCATGCCGCGCTGGATCGCGCCCTGCCGGAGGGCAGCGTGCTGCGCATCGGCGACAGCGCGGCACAGCAGGATTTCGCCCGCATGAGCCCGGAGCAGGTGGCGCCCTACAGCATGGTCAGCGGCCACTTCACCTTCGAGGATGCGCTGGCCCGCGCCCGCACCGGCGCTCGCTTCGCCACGCTGCTGCGGGACCCGGTGGCGCGGCTTCTATCCGCCTTCAACTACATGTCCACCTGGGAAGAACACCCGCTGCACGCCAGCTTCCGCCATCGAGGCTTTGCCGATTTCATTGCCGATTCAGGCCAGGACCTGGCCGCGGAAGCCTGCCGCCAGCTGACCGGCCGCGATACGGCGGCGGAGGCGATTCCGATCCTGGAGAACTACTACGGCCTGGTTGGCACCACGGCGCGCCTGCCCGACGTCTCCCTGCATCTGCATCGCTGGCTGGCCCTGCCGCCGCAGACCCCGGAGCGGGAGAACGTGACCGCCGGCCAGGGCCGCGTGACGCTGACCAGCGAGACCTGCGAGCAGCTTCTGGAGCTGACGCAGGAGGACCGCAGGCTGTTCCAGCACTTTGCCGCCCGGCACGACGGCCTGTTCATCCACCGGGCCTGCCTGGAGGCCTGAAACGCAGAAAGGCCGGATCAGAAGATCCGGCCTTTTCTACAACATCGCGTCTCAGAATAACCCGTGGCGGACCCGAAGAGATTCGAACTCCTAACCCCCAGATCCGTAGTCTGGTGCTCTATCCAATTGAGCTACGGGTCCGCACGGGAGGCGCTAGATAGCGGGGGAGATCGGATCGCGCAACCCCGCCATCGGCATTTCTATGCAGAGAGTTTTTCAAGCTCCCGCAGCACTGCTTCGCCCATCACGGTGGTGCCCACGCGGGCCATGCCGGGGGCCATGATATCGGCCGTGCGCAGCCCACCGCCGAGCACCTTCTCCACCGCCCGCTCGATCAGCGCCGCATCCTCCTCCATGCCGAAGGACAGGCGCAGCAGCATGGCGAAGGACAGGATCTGGGCGCTCGGGTTCGCAATGCCCTTGCCGGCGATATCCGGCGCCGAGCCGTGGATCGGCTCATACAGCGCATGACGGCGGCCATCGGATTGCAGCGCGCCGATCGTGGCCGAGGGCAGCATGCCGAGGGAGCCCGTCAGCGCCGCGGCGAGGTCCGACAGCACATCGCCGAACAGGTTGCCGCCGAGCACCACGTCGAACTGCTTGGGCCGGCTGGCGAGCTGCATGGCGCAGTTATCCGCGTACATGTGCTCGAGCTCGACATCCGGATACTCGGCCGCGCCGACCTCGCCCACCACGGCGCGCCACAGGCGGCCGGATTGCATGACGTTCGCCTTCTCGACGCTCGTCACCTTGTTGCGGCGTTTGCGCGCCAGGTCGAAGGCGACGCGGGCCACGCGGGCGATCTCGTCCTCGGAATAGATCTCGGTGTCGATGCCGACGCGCCTGCCCTGCTCGTTCACATGGATGCCGCGCGGCTCGCCGAAATAGATGCCACCGGTGGTCTCGCGCACGATCATGATGTCGAGGCCGCGCACCAGTTCCGGCCGCAGCGCGGAGGCGTCGATCAACGCATCCAGCACCACGGCGGGGCGCAGATTGGCGAACAGGCCGAGATCCTTGCGCAGCCGCAGGATGCCGAGTTCGGGCCGCTTGTCGAAGGGCAGCTTGTCCCATTTCGGGCCGCCGACGGAGCCGAACAGCACAGCATCCGCGGAGGCCGCGGCGGCCACCGTCTCATCCGGGCAGGGCGAACCGGTGGCATCGAGCGCGGCGCCGCCGACCAGGCCCTCGGTGATCTCGAAGGTGACGCTGCGGCGGCGGTCCATCCAGCCGATGAGGCGGCGCACCTCGCGCATCACCTCCGGCCCGATGCCGTCACCGGGCAGGATGAGAAGCTTCTTGTTCGCGGGCATGCGGGGTGTCCTGCTGGGAAAGACTCCCTCCCCCGCCTCGCGGGGGAGGGTCGGGGTGGGGGCCAGGACGGCCCCCAGGTCATTCACGCTTCGGCGTACAACCACGGCTGCGCCGCGCGCTGCTTCGCCTCGAAGCCATCGATCGCCGGCGCGTGCTGCAGGGTCTGGCCGATATCATCCAGGCCGTTCAGCAGCAGGTGGCGGCGGAAGGGGTCGACCTGGAAGGGAATCTCCTCCCCGCTCGGCCGCACCACCACCTGGCGCTCCAGATCCACGGTGAGCCGCGCATTGCCGCCCATGCGGGCGTCTTCCATCAGCTGCTCGCACACCGCGCGCGGCAGGGCCACGGGCAGCACGCCGTTCTTGAAGCTGTTGGAGTGGAAGATATCCGCGAAATCCGGCGCGATGACGCAGCGGATGCCGAAATCCAGCAGCGCCCAGGGCGCATGTTCCCGCGACGAACCACAACCGAAATTGTCGAAGGCGATCAGGATCTCGGCGTGCCGGTACGGTTCCTGGTTCAGCACGAAATCCGGGTTCTCCGTGCCGTCCTCGTTGTAGCGCATATTGGCGAACAGGCTCTTGCCGAGGCCAGTTCGGGCAATGGTCTTGAGGAAGCGCGCCGGGATGATCTTGTCCGTGTCGATATTGGCGGCAGGCATCGGCGCCGCGACGCCGGTCAGCGTGGTGAATGGCCGCATGTCACACGCCCTCCTTCGGCTGGAAGTTCCGCACATCCACCAGATGGCCATGGATCGCGGCCGCCGCCGCCATGGCCGGCGAGACCAGATGCGTGCGGCCGCCCGGGCCCTGGCGACCCTCGAAGTTGCGGTTGGAGGTGCTGGCGCTGCGCTGGCCGGGCTTCAGCTTGTCCGGGTTCATGCCGAGGCACATGGAGCACCCCGCCTCGCGCCATTCAAAGCCGGCCTCCTTCAGCACGAGGTCGAGCCCCTCATCCTCCGCCTGCTTCTTCACCAGGCCGGAGCCGGGCACCACCAAAGCGCGCACGCCATCGGCCACCTTCTTGCCGCGCACCATGGCGGCGGCGGCGCGGATGTCCTCGATGCGCGAATTGGTGCAGGAGCCGATGAAGGCGACGTCGATCTTCAGCCCGTCCAGCTTCTGGCCCGGCTGCAAATCCATGTAGTGCAGCATGCGCGTCATCTGCGCGCGGCGGTCCTCATCCTCGACGGAAGACGGGTCCGGCACCACGCCGGTGATCGGCAGCACGGCCTCGGGGTTGGTGCCCCAGGTGACCTGCGGCGCGATCTGCGCGGCGTCCAGCACCACTTCCTTGTCGAAATGCGCGCCATCATCCGAAGGCAGCGTCTTCCACCAGGCCACGGCCTTGTCGAAATCCGCGCCCTTCGGCGCGAAGGGACGGCCCTTGACGTAGTCGAAGGTCACCTGGTCCGGCGCCACCATGCCGGCCCGCGCACCGGCCTCGATGGTCATGTTGCAGAGCGTCATGCGCCCGGCCATGTCCAGCGCGCGGATCGCCTCGCCGGCATATTCGATGACGAAGCCGGTGCCGCCGCCGGTGCCGATCTGGCCGATGATGGCCAGCACGATGTCCTTCGCCGTGCAGCCCAGCGGCAGCACGCCATCCACCGTCACCCGCATGTTCTTCGCCGGCTTCTGCAGCAGCGTCTGGGTGGCCAGCACATGCTCCACCTCCGACGTGCCGATGCCGAAGGCCAGCGCGCCGAGTGCACCATGCGTCGAGGTGTGGCTGTCGCCGCAGACCAGCGTCATGCCCGGCAGGGACAGGCCCAGCTCCGGCCCGATGACGTGGACGATGCCCTGGCGGATATCGGTCAGCGGAATGTAGGGCACGCCGAATTCGGCGACGTTGCGCTCCAGCGTCTCGACCTGCATCCGGCTTTCCGGATCCTCAATCCGGCCATAGCGGGAGCTGTCCGTGGCGATGTTGTGGTCGACCACCGCGATGGTCGCATCCGGCCGGCGCAGCTTGCGGCCGGCGAGGCGAAGGCCTTCGAAGGCCTGGGGGCTGGTGACTTCGTGGGTGAGGTGCTTGTCGATGTAGAGGACCGCCGTGCCATCCGGCAGCGTGTCCACCACATGGGCGTCCCAGATCTTGTCGAACAGCGTGCGTGGCTTGGCCATCGCTTTCCCCTTCTTGTCTTCCCCCCGCCAGCCCGATGGCCCCGCCGGAATGGCGGGGCCGCTGCCGGATCAGGAGGCGGTGGCGGGCACTTCGCGCTTGTCGCGCGCCCGCTCGACGATGCGCGCGGACTTGCCGGTCCGGCCACGCAGGTAATACAGCTTCGCGCGCCGCACCTTGCCGCGGCGGACTACGATGATCTCCGCCACGTTCGGCGAGTACAGCGGGAAGATACGCTCCACGCCCTCGCCATAGGACAGCTTGCGCACGGTGAAGTTGCTGTTCAGGCCGCGGTTGCTGCGGGCGATGCAGACGCCTTCATAGGCCTGAACGCGGGTGCGCTCGCCTTCCACGACCTTCACCATGACGCGGAGCGTATCGCCCGCGTCGAAGGCCGGCGTGGCGCGGGTGGCGGAGAGGCGCGCCTGCTGGGCGGCCTCGAACTGCTGGAGCAGGTTCATCGGTTGGTCCTTTGCTTCATTGCATCTAGGCGGCGGCCGGGTGGCCGTCCAGCCGCCCCGCCTTGGCCGTATTGGGTTGGTCCGCCATGCGGCGGGTGAATTGCTCCCAGAGGTCCGGCCGCCGCGCACGGGTCGCGGCCTCCGCCTCGGCGCGGCGCCAGCGGGCCACTTCGGCATGGTGGCCGGAGAGCAGCACAT
>LNFM01004739.1_pt1 | contig 24613 bp, 40 predicted proteins | sample 596031 | NCBI WGS metagenome assembly LNFM01 (sample SAMN04254537, study PRJNA301005) | activated carbon metagenome | isolation source: dual media filters at the Ann Arbor, Michigan drinking water treatment plant | place: USA: Ann Arbor | reverse complement strand
CGCGACGGGACCGTTAAAACAATCCCGCCAAATCCTCTTACTCGAAAATCGTCCATAACATATTTCCTTTTTAAGTGATCACACTGGCCTCTGGCTAAGTTCAAACAACTGCTTGGTGCTGAATTTCTTGTAGAGGCTCTCGGTAGGCTTCACCATTTTAGCAAGTTGTCCGTACCAGCCGGTAGCGTGCTTAAGGTCCTTGCCTTTGGCTTCGCGCAAAAGCTTGCCATTCGGCAAGATGGTTTCCCAAATGTGCGAGGCAAAGGATTCGAAAAGATTAGCCTTTGTAATTTTGTTCATTCTTGAAACAAGAACGTCTTTCGCTAGTCTCTTCTCGACTCGCTGTGCCGGCGTTTCGTTCCGCACCAAAGCTGTGCTGCGAATAACCGCCGTATGCGAGTTTGCACCCATAGACCGTATCTCGATACGGTCGAAATTAACGTTCAACCAATTATCAAACAACAGGTCAACGTCGCTATCTTTTAGCGCGCTTCTTAGTTCTTTTCGCGCGTCCGCTATCATCGCGTCTGGGTTTGCTACGCGCCACGTTCGGAGTCGCTCTAGCAGGCTGTCCCGATATTGCTGGTGGCGCATTGGCTTGCTCCAAAAATTGTTTAACGGAAATGCCTTGTTCTTTTAGAAGGGCGCGGTAAGCAGCGGCCAAAAGGAACTAAGTTCTGATAAACTCCTTGTTTTTTACACGCAGCAACTCCTTGTTTTTGTTTCTGTAACGACGGTGATTTTCCGCGAGCAATATAGGGTTGCTCTCACGCCATCGTTTGTTAATGGCGAGTCTTGTTTCCCGATTTTTCTCGTAGTCACGCCGCTGCAATTCGGCCCATCGTTCCGGGTTTTCTTTCCGCCAGGCGGAATCCAGGTTTTTAGACAGCGTTTTGCGACACGGCTTCGAACAGACCTTAGCGTTAGGTCTGATGCCGTCCATAGAACCCCTGCATATGACACAGAGCCGTTTCATAGACATAGATTACCGATATTCGGTAAAGTCTGTCAACCAATTTTAGGTAAACCGCTGGATTTTTTTATGCCGCCACTGACGCAGGGGCCTCGGCTATTTCTGGGTTCTGGCAAAAATGGGGGAATATGAACCCTCTAGCTGCCGATGTTACAAAGCCACTATCGGCTTGGCTATTTCTTGCCTAGTATCTTAGGCAATGGGACGCCAAACGTTTCTTGAATAATCAGAACGTCGCGGACATGGAAATTACGCGGATTGTTTTCTGCCATAAGTTTATAAATGGCGCTTGGGTGAACTTTCATATTCTTGGCGAGAAGATTTAATCTCTTCTGGTCGTACAAAACGTGCGTAGGTAGGCTGTCGTCAGCCCTGAGTGACTTATCAAGCCACTCAGCTAATGCTCTATTGATTTCGCGATTTTGTTCTTGTTTGGATTCTTTGGCCATTTTCCGATTATAGCGAATCGGTAAGCGGTAGCAAGGTGCCTATGCGGCTTTTTTGTAGGCCCTTCGGAAGTCGCTTAATGCACTGATGACCAGATCAAAGTCATTGCATTCTATGGCTAATTCCAGCTTTATGCCGATATCTTCGATGTTTTGGGAGGCAGCAGATGCTATGGATGATTCTATAGTTGATTGTCTCTCGGCAATCTTGATACCAGCCGGTACGGTTTTAACCTTTTCAATCTCTGCCTGAAGGTTTTGCCAGGCACGATACCGTTCTTGAATGTAGCTCACTTTTGATTCCCCCGAATCATAACGCTTTTACAACCGAAACGGCCGGCAGCCGGGGGGTGGTAGAAACCTGTACGAGACAGGCCCGGTCGCTTTTACGGTTTCCCGCTGGACATGACGACCGCCCCCGGCCAATGCCGGGTGTCGCACGTCTCGTATACGGCGTCCGTTTTAGCGTATATTAACGGTTACTTTTAACCGTCTAGTTGCAGGCCGGGCTACCACACCCGGCCTTAACGTTAGCGTGCAAATTGATTAACGCAACTTAAATTTGTTCCAATGTGAAAGAATTATTGCGTGTTGTACCGAACTGTGTGTTCCGACACTGGAACATGAATGCGTGTTAATTCGCCTTAATCAAAATCGCGTCACAGTGACAACGCTTGGGCTTGCAGAAGCAAACCAGGTCTTTTCCTTTAAGGTGGCTCACGTCTAGCGCCGGCAATATCTCGGCTTCAAAGCGATCGCACACCGCGTCCCTATCGGCGCCAGGCCCGATAGGGAATGGATTACCCCACGGGCTGCCGCGCCCGCAATAGACGGCATCCGGTGGGGCGGTCTTGTGGTGGAGGTTATGAACGCGGGGCATTAACGCATGTCGTCATAGTCGAGAAAGTAGCTTTCGCCACAGACGGCGCATGACCATCTTTCGCCGTCCATTCCGCCGCCTGTTTCTTTCAGGTTGGGGCAGCGCGACCACACGCCTAGGCCATTCTGGTTTACCGGATTTGGCGTGAACACCGGCTTACATTCAGGCGGCTGCTTAGCTGGGTCACCAGCCATCACCGAACCTCCAGCATTACGGCCGGCTGGTCGCCATAGACCGTAAGGTAGACCTTGGCACCGCCGTATATTGCCTGGCAATCAGCGGCGGAAGGCTGCCAGCAGCTAGTCACCGTCTGCCGGTCTTCGTCGCGCTGTACCGGCAAGTCAGCACACGGGCCGTTGGCGGCTTCGTCCCAGTCCTTGGGCGCCTTGTAGATGGTGTTCATTTCGGGGAAGGGGATTGGGGTCATTGCGCCGTCCCGCCTTCCTTAGCCGCTTCTGTCCAGTCGTACAGCGGCGCCAGCCCTATGACCTTACGGGCGTCATTGGGCGAGATTTTACCCTCAGACAGAAGCTCGCTAAGCCTGTGCCGCATGTCAGAGTCCATCACGTCCTGTAGCCGCTGCAGCCAGTCGTCCATGAACCTCTGGTGCCGTTCTAGGGTGCAATCGATATTGTAGGCCGCTCCGCTCATTGTCTGGGCGGCATCGGCCATACGGCCGGCAGCCCTAGAAACGTCTTCGGCACCGGCTAAATGAACTACGTCCATAATCTCTTCCTTTTCCATCGGGCCAATCATTGCCAACGCATGACCGGGAACAAACCAGGGCAATAGGGAGCAAGACCTATCAGAAACCCCTGTAAAATAGCGCCATTCCGCGTAGACCTATCGTTCGGGACGAGGGGGTCGCAGGTTCAAATCCTGCCACTCCGACCATGATTCCAAGGGCTTACCCGCAGCCCCGTCTACCGCGGCAATAGGTTGACCAATCTTTAGAACCTCTGCCGGCTTACCGACACGCCCTGCTTTGCCGCCAGAAAACGCTTCCCCAACCGCATTTTGGTGGTCTGGGTGGTGGTGGCCGTAGGTTCGTTCCAACGTTTCCACCGACATGCCGGCAAACCCGGAAACCTCCCATTTGTCGACGCCGCTCTGCATAAGCCAGGTTACCGCGGTGTGCCGTAGGGTGTGCCGCATAACCTTGGTGCCAGCCAGCCCAGCGCGCTCTACGGCGCGTTTAAACGCCTTCTTGGGGTCAGCGGGGCGGCCCTGGTATTCAACCACGTATCTGGCGCCCTTAGCCCGCCAGCGGCGCATATGGGCGAGCAACCTGGCTGGGAGGCGGATCGGCGGCGCCCGCTTATTGTCGGCAGCTTGTTCGTCCGGTGCCTCACGGAAGAATAGACCGTGTTCCAAGTCCACCCACGGGCGGCCGGCCTCTGGCTCGAAACTGGCCCTCCAGACCCGCGCCGATCGGGAAGACGTGTAAAGCGCCGTCAGAAAGAATTTGGCCACATGCCGGGACGGGTACCGCGGCTTGTCGTCGCCGTTTTGTTTGTCCTTGAATCGCCAGGCAGACCAAAGAATGCGCGCGGCCTCTGACCGGGTTAGAAACCGCGATCGGCCTTTGGCCTTTTTAGGTAATTTGACCTTGACAGCATCACGGCAGGCGCCTTCCGCAACCGCCAAATTAATGGCTGCGCGAAGGTCTTCTAGTTCCCGCCTGGCCGCAGCCTGTGTGGATCGGTACTTTACGTAAGCCTTACAATTTGCACTGGTGACTTCGGCTAGTGTTTTATTGCCCCACCAATCTCCTAAGCGGTCAACCCGCGCGCTTAATTCCGCCGAACGGGCAACGTCATCGCCTTTTTCAGCGACATACACCCGCAATACATCTGATACATAAACCTTATCGGCCGGTGCAGACCGCGGTAGCTCTGCCTCTACGCGCTTTTGCGCAAGGTACCCTTGGAGCGCTCTTTCAGCGCCGCTGTAGTCGCTCGCATGGCATCCAGTGCTGATTTGGCGTCGGTCGTGGAGGATGAGCCAAATTGCTTGCCTATCGCCTCTTGCTGGACGTAACCAGAGTCGGGCCGGTTGTTTTCTAGGCGACATAGTTTACGCATATCCTCTATTGCAGCGAGCGTAGTATAGTCCTTGCCGGCCACCCGTTCTATAACTAAGTGGCCGCGGGAATGCTCTAGCCGTAAGCTTTTTTCGGTAATTCCGCCATCTGGAAACGCTAATTCCGCCGCTACGGAAAGCCGTAGCGGCGTATCGGGGCCGATGTTGTCGTTATCGTGTTTCATGCTGCCCTACCCAAAATAGATAAGGATTTCATACGAGAACCTTTCTAAAATATCCGAAGATTAAATGGTCGTTGCCTGCCTTGCCGTTGCTAGCCTGTCCCGGACCTTCCATTCCTCACCTGCCACAACCCGCCTCGTCTCGCCATGCCTCTCCAAGCCGTGCCACGCCTGCCATGCCGCTCCAAGCCCGTCCTCGCCGGTCCTCGCCTGCCTTGACCTGCCTGGCCAGTCCTAGCCTTACCTGTCCTAGCCTGCCTCTCCGCTCCACGCCTTGCCTCACCACTACATAACTCGCCTTGCCTGCCATGCCAATTATGCGGCGATCTTACGTTCTATTTTGTCGGCAACTTCGAACAACGAAGCGAACTCTTTTAACTCTGCATATTTAGCGCGCCAGCTTTTGAACTCACGCCAAGCTTGAATCAAAACAATATCACGCGTTCTTTTTTGCGACATTGCATGTGAAAGTTCGCGGTAGTGAGGAGCGCCGGCATCAGCGATATGAACAAAGGCACGCATAGGAACGGCCGGTGCAGTGTTCGAAGTGTACATGCAAACAACGGCACGGATTAACCCCCGCGCTTGCGCAAGACGGTGTTGTTCTGCCGCCTTGCCATCGTTCCATTCAAAGAAAGAGTGGAGAGGGGATGCTTTGCTTTTGGCATCCTTTAGAAGGTCCTCTGGCTGCAGTTCACCCTTGGCTTGTTTACGGAGTTCATCGATCCGTTTTCCAACTGCAATGGGGTCCTTGACGGCCCCCGGTTGAAACCGGGAGCCGTCTGCGAAGCTATAAACTTCAGTCTTCTTCATTACGCTGCTTTCTTAGTGCTGTTGATGGCTTCCAACTCTCCGCCTTCCGCAACATGGAACAGCCCAGACTGGCCATCCTTTTCAGGACGCCATTCGCCAACGCCAACCGCAAAGCCGGCAGTGTTAAACAGGTTCAAAATCTGTTCGGCTGAAAGAACATTCCCGTTGAAGCGAACACTGACCTTGGTGTGCCACGGCCAATACTCGCCACGGTAACGAAGGTCAGCGGTCCCCATACCGACACGAACCATGTCTTCGCGCATACGAACTTCGCCGCCTTCAATGCGCACCAAGTTCTGGCGCATTTGTACACCGTCAAACGCGCCGTTCACATCAATGTCTTCCCCCATGACGTGAAACGCCTGCCGGGCGGCCACCTTCGTCACACCGGAAACGGAAGTACACGCGGTAACGGCAGCGCCCTTAAAGGCCACACTTGGGAAGCCATGGCCACCATCTGGCAGTTTGTAGAGGCTCGATTGAAAATCGGCCACGGGGTCTTTCGCCGATTTGGCGACTTTCGCCTTTTTCATTTGTTTGTCGAGCATTTCACGCTTGGCCTTCATCGACCAGGAATGAACAATCAAAGGTGTATCACCGATGAGAGTAATTTCCATCACCTGATGATTGAGGCGCGGAAGCTCGATAGTTGTTGCGTCTGACGGCCCAGCCATTGTTTCTTCTCCATGCAACTGCACTGCACATGCCGTTAATGGCCGTGCCTATGTGCGTCTGTTGTGTGGATATACCCTACCGATATTCGGTAATGGCTGTCAACCGATTTTGGGTAAAATCCGCAAATATTCAGCCCCGCAATTCAAATTCGCCGCAGAAATGGCGCTTGTTCGTCTTAGGCCACAGCGGTTTGTCAGGCTGCTACTGGCGTAGCAGCGGTATTTAGCCCAACGTCTAATTCGCGCGCCTCCAACTCGGCAAGGCAAACGAATCTTGTGCCGTTCGCTAAGCAATCAAAGCTGTGGTGCCAGTGGCCGAATATCCAAAGGTCCGGCGAATGTGCGGACCACATAGACTGGAACGCCTGGCGCGAGGCGGACGGAAAGTCTAACTTCTGCCGGCCAGACATTACACACATAGTGGCGGCAAATTCTTCGGGGCAATCGTGCGTAACCATAACGCGCGGCTTGGCCTGCAGATAAACGTCAGTTAGATTATTCAACTCGGCAATGCTTAGTTCTTCGTCCGTCCAATAATCGTAGCCTTCGGTTCGCCACGCTCGATCTACGCTAACGGCACCGCCGATAAACATAACCCCGTTCTCAATAGTGCCGTCATCAATGCACTGGCTATGCCGCTTACAGGCGCCGGGGTTATCGTGGTTGCCGCGAATAAACCTGTGGTTACCCTCTACCATCCGGTCATACGGCGGATTCTCACTGTAGGAATCTTCGCCAAACTGGCGACGGCGGACAAACCCGACTCCCATGTCGCCAACCTGAATAGAATCACGGCACGTCTTTATAATGCGCTTGTAGGCGTCAAACTTGCCGTGAACGTCGCCAATAAAGATGGTCATGTGGCTATCTTCTTGGCAGATTCAACCAAGTCCACAATCTTTCTATCAACACTAATGTAGTCGTCACCCTTGCGAACCTGTGCTGTGTGGCGGTAGCTCCAGCCAATCACTACGTAGCCAATAGGTTTAAATATGGCTTCCCAATACGCCAGGTCCTCTTCGGTGCGCTTGGCTTCCTCTCGTTTTGTCATACTGCATCGCCTTCCACCCGCTGCATTGCGCTACTCGGCCGGTAGCCTTCTAGGTGATTTCCCTTCGGTCGCACAGCCTTAAGCGCCATGGCACGAACCTTCGCTTCCCCTTGCTTTCGCAGGGGGAAGATATAGGAGCGGACTGAAACCGGTATGCTATTATTCAATAGTAGACCAACTTCCTTATCTGAGTGGTCTTTGTAACAAGTAACGTAATAGCTAGCGTCCGCTACTAATTCGTCCGCCTTACGCGCAAGCGTATGCCGGATTGGCCTTAAGGCGAGCCTTCACAACGGAATGGATAGCGGCGAACGTGGCAACGTTGCAGTCCTGGTTACGGAAATCGCCGGACAGGTCCGCGCGAGTCTGGTCGCTGGAAATGATATGGCTGGGGTGGATATCAAAGGGGTGGTGCATATGCCGATTGGCCAGCCACGTAGTCTTCCCACACCCGCTAGGTCCAACCATCAACGAAAGGCGCGCGGTATCCGGTACCGAGTCGTCAACGGGCGCCACCTGCATACAAAGCAAGCCTTGGTCGCGCCACATATCGACCACGCTTTGCCTGTCGTCGATAACCACGAACGGGTCAAAGCCGTCTTCGCGAATCCCCGCCAGCAACTGCAGTTTCACAACATGGTCAGGGCGAGTATCGTTGTCCGGCCGCATGTAGAGGGCGTCAAACGGCACGGCCCATTCGTCCAACCATTTAATGGTAGCCATCCGATATTTCTCGGGGCGCCCGCTGCACAGAACAACTTTGCTATCACGCGCAAGAGCCTGCACCACCCGCTTGACCGGCTGAATAACGTAATCGTCTGGGATTCCGGCGAAGAACGAGTCCCAGTCGCGTTTTGCGCCAGGCAAAACGTGGTGCAAGCGGTGGCGGCAATCCGCCAGAGTGCCGTCAATATCGACAATCGCGGTTTTCATCATGCACCGATATGGTAGAGGGTGAAGAATAGAGCGCAGAGGGCGATAGACACCAAACAGGACCAGCCCCAGACTTTACCAAGCAGCCCGTCAGGATCGGGCAACATGCCTACCGCGATGATCGGGATAACCACCACAGGAATAAAACTCAGGCAGGCCAGCGCAAGCGAAACCTGGATAAAGAAGTCCATGTGGCACCTATCAAAATAATATTGAGGCGAGGCCGACCACAGAAACGAAGCCCGCTAAAGCAAGCATGAACGCGCCAAGGGTGAATGCGCGCGACCAATGCACAACCCATGCATACAGGCAGATAAAAAGAGCCAGCCCCACCCAACACGTTACAATCGTGGCAAAGGTTTCCATGTCACCACCGAATGTCGGAGGAAAGAAGATCGCGGCCACCGTCTAGCCACGTTTCGCGGAGTTGGCCGGCGCGAACGCCAACCGACACAGCCTCACGGCGCGTAAGGAAGATACCGGCCGTTGTAATGAAGCCTTCAACGTCGCCAAGATGGCGCGAGTCGTCGCCCGTCAAGGACATGCGCAATTCGTAATGGCTGCCTTTGGCCGGCAGTGAGTGGACCTGGCCGTTGCGACGAATCGCAACGGCGCGAAGGCGATCGACGGGAGCAAGCGCGGTGGTGTTCATGGCTACCCCCAAATTCCATCTTCTTCATCGTCCTTGGCCATGTCTGCAGCCCAACGCGCGTCTTCGGCGCGCTGCCAGGATTGCAGCGTTTCCAGACAGGAAATGCGTTCGGTAACTTCGAAAAGGTTGTCTGTGATTTCGGCCATGGTGAAGCCGGCCGCTGCCAGAGCCGCGGCAATGTCCGGCTTACCGGCGCCAGCCTCTACCATCTGCGCAAGGCGCGCGGTGTGCGGGTCGATCGTGGACATGGCTATATCGCCCGCGCGAGGGCGCTAATAGCCACCACGGAAGTGATGGTGAACATGATGATATGGTATGATCGCAGCATGGCGAGCCTCCCTAAATGGAAGCCCACCATTACCGATAATAGGTAAACCCGTCAACCGATTTTAGGAAAACCACAAAAATATATTAGTCCCAGAGTTTAGGTACCGGCTCTTCTAGATAGTCTGCGGTTGGTTTGATTTCATGCAATTGGAAATCGCGAGTCCCTGCCATCAATTTGTATATGGCCGATGGGTGGACCTTCAGCTTTTTGGCGAGGCCAGCCACGTCCTTGCCATCTTTCTTCATTCCGGCAATGAGCCATTTCATCAATATATCACTAGGGTTTTTCACGATACGCACCACTCTCTACAGATTTATTTTCAACTTTTTCTAAATTAGCTTGCAACGATTACCGATTATGGGTAAACACTCAATACGCAATTACCGAAACGGTTAATTCTGAGGAAACGCTTATGTTCCAATGGACGCCAGAGAAAAAACAGACTGCGTTGGATATGGCGATTACCGGGAAGTTCTCTCTATACGAGATTGAAGAAAAGGTTGGCGCTTCCCGATACTATATCGGGCTGCTCCTCAAAAATGACGAAGCCTATATTGAACTGGAAAAGGCACGTCAGCCCCTTAATGCCTTTACCGAAAATAGCATTACCGAACTTCACGAAAGCGGTCAAGCCCCGGAGGACATAGCCGAAGCCTGCGGTTGCACGGTGGGCGAGGTTCGCCGGACGGTACTGGTGTGGGAAAAGGCTCTTGAAGACCTGGAAGACGAAGACGCCGCGGTTGATGATTACGGCGCCGGCATCGCACATCTGGCGTTGCTAGAAAGCGAACACCCCAACCGAATGTATGAAGAAGACGTGGCCGCGCTGACTGAGTTCGCCGGCCAGGGGGTGCCCATGCGAGGGCGGACTATCCCCATGTATTTACCGTAACCCGTCATTGAAACCAGAGGAGAATTGCAATGCTTGGACGTTAGAAGACCGTAGAACAGATTGTGAAGCCGATTACCAAGATCGTTGACCAGCTTAACGCGCACGCTGCGCAGAACGCTCTGGCTGCCGATCGCCACAACGAAGAAATCGCGCGCAGTGCTGCCCTGGCCGATGCTGCAAAGGCCGAGTCCGAACAGGCCCGCAACACCGCCGTCAAGATTTCCAGCCTCATTGGCTAGCTAGCCGCTGCTGTTGCACGAGCAACGGCAGCCAATACCGCAATCACGCTGCGCTTAGCAGCCACGGAGGAACTATGCCTTATCGCCAGACGCGCCCTTTGCCGCCTTCAATCCCGCCCGATGTTCAATCGGATTGGGGATTCGAACTTGAAGAGTCCGTGATACTGACCATGACCGGCGAAACCGGGTTCGTGGTGGCGCGCAAAGAGTCGCTGTTCGACCAGGATCAATACGAAGTTCTTTACGTGAACGCGAGCGGCAGCCTTACCCGCCAGTGGTGGCCGGAAGGTGCGCTTGAACAAATTAACCTGCATTCATAAGGGGATTGGAAATGGGAAAGTTCAAGGTCGGTGATCGGGTGCGTGGTGTGCGGGATTATATGGGCCGCGGTGGAGGCTGCATTGGTACGGTGAAGGCGGGGGCTGAAGAAGTTTTGGTGAAGTTTGACGCGCCGTTTAAAGGCCATGGCGAAGACGGCCTCTGTTGGAATCTGCCAGAATATTACCTTGCGCTTGTTCCTTCGTTCAACGTTGGTGATCGCGTTCGACTGACCCCCGACAATGACGGTTATGGCCGTCGCGGTGCTGAGGGCCTGGTTATCACCGCGCCAACCTCCACAGACGGGGAGTATGAAATCCGTTTTGACGAAAAGTTCCGTGGCTCTAACGATTGGTGGGCGGCGGGGGAAGACCTTGAACTGGTGCCCACAGTACGCTTCAAAATTGGCGCCCGAGTAGTCACCACTGGCCAACTCCACGGTGCAGTCGCGATCGGTTCTAAGGGGACCATCAAAGACACGTCCATCTTCGACAATAACTATTACGTTCGGTTCGATGACGGGCAGGCTTGGTTTGCCAAGCCGGAAGTTCTTGCCGCGGCTCCCACCAGCAAGTTTAAGGCCGGCGATAAGGTGCGCTACAAGCGAGACCACACCATTAAATACGTGGTTGCCGGGCCGAAGACTGCCTACGGCGATGGCACACCGTACCACGGCCCAGCGGCTGTAGACTACGCTGGCACGTACAATGGTTGGGACCGTGAAGACACCCTTGAACTTGACGAACCCACCACGCCGCATATCGTGGCCGCGGTGACGGACGGCCAGCCGCAACCCAGCACCCGGCCGTTCATTCACCACACGCTTGACTCGGCTAGCCGTGAGGCTGACCGCCTTGCCACCAAGCACCCCGGCCAGGAGTTCGCGGTGTATGCGCGAGTGGCCGGCAAGATCGCGGACGTTACGGTTCACGAGGCCGCGTGATGGAAGCCAAAACCGCACAAGCGCCTGTTGCTACCCGCAACAGGCGGCAGCCACGGCCGCTTTCGACGTACCGCGGCGCCCGTAGGAACGCCGGCCGGGATAACTGGCCGGAAGGCGGCTCTGTCTACGAGCCGTACAAGACCAAGCCAGACCGCTTTCGTCTTGTGAATATGCCGGACGGCAAAGGCGGCGTGAAGCTTAGCCGCGAACGGTATGCAAGGCCGCAGCCGAAGAAGTACCCGGCCGGTTGGCGATCGTTAAGGGAGTGGGCCGCGATGGTGAAACAGATTGCGGAAGCCGCGTAGATGCCGCCCGCACTTCGCCGGCTGTTGGTGGTTGTCCTTTGCGCTGCTGCGTTAGCAGTAGCCGTATCATGGAGCGGAACGTGATGGGTGAAGTAGTGGAAATGCCAAATCGTTACGACAAGCGAGATAGGGTAAAGCGCGTATCAGCGATGGTCGCCGGCCGCTTAAACTTGCCGCCTATAAGGTCCGCGACCCAGAAACAGACGAATGGGGCAAACTTCAATTTCATATGACCTATGACAATACCGTTATGGCGTTAATGGAGGAAGAGTCGGCAAAACTTTTCGCTCGCTTTGTTGAGCAGACTCTAAATCCAGAACCGCCGAGGTCTTTTGCCGCCTCCGCGCTAGCAGAAGCGGCTGCAGCTAAGGGGGCTGCATAAATTATGGCTAAGTCAATCTCGCAACTGAACAGCACCAAGTCAACCAACCCGCCGATTACGCTTCTGTATGGTGTGGACGGCGTGGGCAAGACCAGCCTGGCCGCGGAGTGGCCGGACCCGATTTACCTGCATACGGAAGGCGAAGAACCACCGAACGATGTTGAGCTTGCCACGCCAGGCACGCTGACCAGCTACGAAGAGTTGCTTGGCCTCATTGGCGAACTTGTCACCGAAGACCACGACCGTAAGACCGTCATTATCGACTCGCTTGACGGCTTGGAGTCGCTTGTCTGGGCTGCGACGTGCGAGCGGCTTAAGGTCGGATCGATCGAAGAACCCGGTTTCGGCAAGGGTTACGTTGAGACCGATAAGGAATGGCAGGACTTGCTTGGCGGCATTGCCGCTCTGAAAGCCCGCGGTATTGCTGTGGTGATGCTGGCCCACCCGGAAATCGTGCGTTTCGACTCGCCCATTAGCGACCCGTACAGCCGCTACGGTATCAAGCTTCACAAGAGGGCTAGCGCCCTGGTGCGAGAGAAAGCCGACATTGTCGGTTTCATCAACTACCGAACGACTCTGAAGACCAAGGAAGTGGGACCGAAGAAGGCGATTACCCACGGCGAAGGTGGCGGCGATCGGCAGATTCACCTGGAAGAGCGGCCGGGGTTTGTCGCGAAGAACCGGTACAACATGCCAACCGCGGTGCCGTACAAAAAGGGCGCCGGCTACACGGAACTGCAGAAGTTTTTCCCCGCCCCTACGGGGGTGGCCGCCTAAACGCGACCGTGAACAAGACAAGAACATCTATTGACAGTATTCCTACAGAATATTAGCCTAGGATTATAGGCAGGAGGATTACATGACGAAATTTAAGGCGGGAGACCGAGTTAGGTATAACGGTAGCGGCGTGATGGCGGCAGTTGCTGGCGCAACTGCAAAGGTTGTGGAGTCTGTTGAAAACGAAAACGATTACATTTGTATTGAATGGTTTTGCGACAATTTGAGTAAGGGGCAAATGGACGGCAACTACTATGAACACTGTTTTGATCTTGTACAGGCTTACCCAACCATCACCGCTGGCTCACGCGTCACCAACGAACATGGCGCGGCCGGTGAAGTCGTAAGCGTCATCAATGCGGCCAACGTCAAGTGGGACGGCGGCAGCACCATTCTTTATCCGATCGATAGTCTTACGATCGAGGCGGCGAAGACCTTTGGCCAGACCGTTCAGGAATTGCGGAAGGCTGCCGGCCTTCCTGAATTTGTGGTGGGTGATGTGGTGCAGGCCACCAAGGACCAAACGTGCATCTTGACCAAGTTTGTTCCGCATACCGTTCTTCGGTTGGAAGTGGACAAAATCTGGCTTGAAACAGAACACGGGTCACGTGACTACTCAATTGAACAATTTGGCATTCAACTTGTCACCCCAGCGCCGTCTGCCCCTGCTGTTGCTACGCAACCGCAGGAACTGAAATACAAGCAAGGCGATTACGTTCGTTTTCTTAGCGGCGAATTCAAGGGCCGGGCCGCGTATGTTGAAGCAGTGGATGGCCATTCGACCATGCTTCCGTATCTGGTGACGATGGTTGACGAGTACGATGGGTCATGGGCTTTCGGCACCGAACTTGAATCTTGGGTGCCGCGGGTAGGCGAGCGGGTGGAGTCCAAAGACAAGGAAGAGACCACGAGTGTTGGCACCGTGGTTGGTCTTGATTACGACGATGAAGGTCCGAGTATCACCGTTGCTTGGGACAGCAAGGAAGACTACGGCGCCGACGCTGGACCTTGGGGCGCTGAAGAACTGTTGCCGTATGTCCCTGTTCAGATCGATTTTAAAGAAGGCGATATCGTTGAAATCCAGATGGGGCGCTTTAACGGCAAGGTTGGAATTATCACCCATCTGGAACCTATCTATGTGCTGCCAGAGGGCTATTCTACCTCACTTCCCTACGACAAGTCCGAACTTAAACTAGCCGCCTGACTACCGGCTGTGCGTTAGCACAGCCTATTTTCCCACGTTTTATTAGGCCCATTCCGGGCCGCTAAGGAGCATTGTTTAATGGCTAATATTGCTAACGCCTATGATCCCGACGCGCCGTTGCCTAGCGATCGCGAACCGTTCCCGGCCGGTACCTATCCGCTTGAGCTTACCGAAACTGACGTGGTGGCGACCAAGACCGGCACCGGCCAGTTGTTCAAGTTCACCGCGCAAGTCACTGATGGCGAACACAAGGGCCGCCTGGTGTGGGGCCAGATGAACCTGCAGAACCAGAGCACGACCGCGCAAGAAATCGGCCAATCCGAATTCCGCGCCCTGCGTGAGGCCACCGGGGTTCTTGAGCCGGATGACACTGAAGACTTCCACTTTAAGCAGTTTAACGCCGCGGTCATCATTGAGCCGGCGAAGGGCGAGTACAAGGCCAAGAACGCCATTAACTGGCGAGCCACCGCGAAACTTGCTGGTGCCGAAGACGGGCCGGCTCCGAACAAGGCACCGGCCAACGACAATAAGCCGACAGCGACCACGACCACCGCGGCGATGCGTCCTTGGGGGAAGAAGTAACATGGCATTTCTTGGCGTTATCGCCCTTGGGGCGCTTGTCCTTTTTCTCTCGCCAATGCTTGGCGTCCTTGTCGGCGCGTTCGCCGGCTGGGTAGTCGGGTTGCTGGCGCCTGTGTGGGTGCCTAGCGGCCTGGCGCTTATCGGTCTGAAGGTTACGGCCGGCGAACTGGTCTACCTTGGCGCGGCCTTGGGCTTTGTCGGCGGGTTCTTTAGAGCCAACCAGACGAATAACAACGGGAGCAAGTAAGAATGCATGGACCTTTTGAAATTGACCTGAAGGTTCGCCTGACAGATGGAGAACGATCGGCGGCGGTCACATATTCTATGCCAGTAGGCGAAGTGCCAACGATGGCCGGAGACCAAGAAGCATTGGGAAAATGTGTCGAAGAAATCAGGAAGCAAGTTGGTGACGAATGGCGTCTTCAAACGCGTAATGAGTTTGAAAACGAAGTTATGTCGGAGCGATATGGTGGAATGATTCCTCATTTTGCTACCGCCGAAGAATGGGAACCTGTGGCGTAAGCCACAGGCGATCTACGCCGGCTGCGAAAGTGGCCGGCCAACTGAAGCCGAGTTGCGCGGCGCCGTAGGGTGTCCGTTATTGCGGGCTAGAGACTGTGGCCACAGTCACAATGGGTGGAAGTCCCTACCAATTTTTAGAGGGAGATTTTCAATGTGTGTCGTTTCAATGGTTGGCGATCATTACCGGGATAAGTGGGGTCACCAAACTACTGGAATCTGGCCAGGGTTAGAGCCGCTTTTACAGCCGGTGCCCGTATCCCGCCATGAATTCGAAGCCCTTAAGGCGGAAGTTGCCGAAATGGTCGCGCTGCTTAAGCGCGCCAAGCAATACGACGCCGACAATAACGAACCTGATTGCGAGGTTGAAGACAAAATGGACTTGCTCCGCAAGATGGCCAAGCTTGTCGGCGTGGACTTGGACGCGGAACGAGCTACTGCGAAGCAGTAGCCGAAATGCCCGTATCCGACATTTCAGACGATGACCTTTTGCGCCGTGCCGTTCGTAATGCGCGTGCCAATAAGAAGGCGTGGCGCTGGGTCGCTGTAATGGAAACCTTCGCCCTCGGCTCTGGCTATGCACAAGAACTGTGCCGGCGCTTTGATTTTGATCCTGATGAATACGTGAAGCGATAATGGCACCACTCCCACAACCGGTATCACATACCGTCCAGGCTATCTACGACGCGTACAAGGCCAGTAACGAACACTTCGACTCGCTGGGTCTATCGGTTGGCGAGTTAGGCAACGAGTGTGACCGCGCCCTTTACTATACGCTGCATTGGGCAAGCCAACCGGAAGACATTGACGGCCGTAAAGTCCGTATCTTCCGGCGCGGCGATCTAGAAGAAGAGCGGCTTGTAGAAGACCTACGCAACATCGGCGTTGAGGTATGGGGGCAACAAGAGCGCATTCGCCTGGTGTCCGGCCATGTTCGCGGGAAGATCGACGGCATCGGCCTTGGCTTCATAGAGGCGCCGAAGACAGAACACCTGTTGGAATTCAAATCTTCCAACCGAAAGAACTTCCTTCCGCTTCGTAAGAAGGGAATGAAGGAGTGTAAGCCGCTGCACTACGTTCAATGCCAGCTTGGTATGCACCAACTGGGTCTTACGCGCGCCTTCTACTTTGTCACCAACAAAGATGACGAAGACATTTACCCGGAAAGGATCGATTACGACGCTGAATTCTGCCTTCGTATTCTGGCCCGTGCCGAACGAATTATCCGCGCCACAGAACCGCCGGCCAAGATAAGCGAAAAGCCGGATTACTTCGCCTGCAAGTTCTGCAAGCACCACGCGGTATGCCACGAGCAAGAGATACCGCGGGTTACGTGTCGATCGTGCGTCCACGCTACCCCTGAGTTCGGCGGGGATTCTTATTGGTCCTGCGCCAGGTGGCACAAGCCGCTAAGCGTTGACGAACAAAAGGCAGCTTGCGGCGCCCATTTATTCGACCCGGCTCTAGTGCCTTTTGAACAGATAGACGCCGACGCGGAAGCGGAAACAATTACATATAGAATGCCGGACGGCCAAATTTGGATTGATGGCGGCAAATTAGAGGAGGCGGCGTGAAGGAATTTATAGACAGAATATTTTGGGTTCTTACGGGCTTTTGCAGCGGCGTTCTAGTTGCCATTTATCTATTTCCGTAACCACCACTACGGCGTTAGCCGTAGTTATTAGCCGGTGTCAATCGGACATAACGGGCTCTTGGCGAACACGTATATTTTTCCGATTTCCTTACGTGGCCAACGAATTGGCAGGCGAGCGCTAATCCTGTTCCGGCGTTTTTTAGAGGGAATATTATGTCTGACGTTTTTAAGGACGAACACGGCCAGCCATTCTATGTGGTGCCGGCCACCGACTTGGTTCGCATTGACGCAGCACTTGCCGCGGTACGCCAAGAGCTTATTCGCGCCACAGCTAAGTTTGGTGCGTTCCACTCTGCACATGAAGGCTTTGCCGTTCTTCTGGAAGAGGTTGACGAACTTTGGGACGAAGTGAAGTCCAATAATCGCGAGCGGCAGCGCGAAGAAGCCAACCAGGTTGCGGCTATGGCGGTGCGGTTTCTGGTGGACGTGCGATGATGACCACAAAATACAAATTCGGTGATTTGGTCCGTAGCCGGGCTATTTCGAAGCAGAAAAATCGGAATGTCATTTATCCTGAAGATGTTGTGACTAAGGATGAATTTGAAGGCGTAGTTACATACGTCTTCATTAGTGGCCGTGGCGACGTTTGTTATCACGTTCGCGACGAAGACGGAAACTACTGGCACCGCGGCGAGCATGAACTTAGCGCGGTAGTACCGTATGTTGCGGTGGCGGCATAGTGCTTTCCCTCCGTCCTTACCAAGAAGCGGCCATAGACGCTCTGTTCGCCTTCTGGGAAAAGGGCGGGGAGAACGGCCTTATTGAGCTTGCCACCGGCACCGGAAAAAGTCTGGTCCAGGCGAAACTGTTTGAACGCCTGGTGAGTGACTATGACGGCATTCGCATACTTTCGCTTACTCACGTAAAGGAACTTATCGCACAGAACTATACCGAACTTGTCGGTATCTGGCCGTTTGCCCCTGCCGGTATCTATTCGGCCGGCATGGGCCGCCGCGAATTGCACAACCAGATTGTGTTCGGCGGTATTCAGTCGATTTACACCAAGGCGCGGCAACTAGGTCACGTTGACCTGGTGTCGATCGATGAATGCCATCTGTTGTCCAACAACTCGGCCAGCATGTATGGCCTATTGCTTGGCGAACTTGCGGCTATCAACCCGGATATGCGTTGCGTTGGCCTTACGGCCACTTCGTATCGCACGGACTCCGGTTCTCTGGTGGATGGCGACGTTAGGCTTTTTGATGAAATCGTTTTCAAGTATGGCATCGCAGACGGCATCGCAGACGGCTACCTTGCGCCGCTTATCTCCAAGGGGACGGCTACCGGGTTTGACCTTTCAGGTGTGGCACGTAGGGGAGGGGACTACGTACCAGGCGCCTTGAACGCCGCTTGCGACAAGGAAGCCACCACCAAAGCCGCGGTTGATGAAATCGTGGCCATGGGTGCCGATCGTAAAAGCTGGCTGGCTTTCTGTGCCGGCGTTGAACACGCGCACCACGTAGCGGAGGAAATTAGGCGCCGCGGTATTACATGCGGTGTAGTTACTGGGGCAACACCAAGCGGTGAACGTGCGAAGCTTATTCAAGACCATAAAGCAGGTAAGGTCCGTTGCTTAACCAACAACTCTGTTCTGACCACCGGCTATAACAACCCGTCTGTAGACTTGCTGGCTATGTTGCGGCCAACTCTTAGCGCCGGCCTGTACGTCCAGATGGCCGGCCGTGGTACTCGCACGGCCATGGGAAAAAACAATTGCCTGGTGCTGGACTTCGCAGGGAACGTGGCAAAGCACGGGCCGGTTGATTGTGTGGTTCCTAAGAAGCCTGGCGAAAAGACCGGCGAAGCACTGGTTAAGGAATGCCCACAGTGTCACTCGCTTATTCACCTTTCCTACAAGGAATGCCCAGACTGCGGCTTTGTGTTTGTCACTAAGGAAAAGCCAAAGCACGAAGCCAAAGCAGCGGCTCTGCCGATCCTGTCCACCAGCGTTCCAGAGTGGGTGCCGGTGCAATCGCGGAAACTGTACTACCACGACAAGATTGGCGGCACGCCAAGCGTGAGGGCGGAATTCCTTTGCAACTTCGTCAACTACAAGCACTGGCTTTGCCCTGGTCATAAGGGATTTCCGAAAACCAAGTGCGACAAGTGGTGGCGTCAACACGGCGGAGAACTGCCAGAACCGGCCAGCGTAGATGAATTCCTAAAGCGGGTTGGTGAACTTCGCGATACCCGCGAAGTGCAGGTACGTCCCAGCGGCAAATACTGGGAACTCGTGGGGTTCAAGGCTGACCCTGTTGCGAAGCAACAGGTAGAAGGCGTGGCCGATTATAAGCCTGTCAAGACCAGCCATCTTTATTCTAGTTTTGATGACGAAATACCTTTTTAGTTCGGGGATTACATGAAATCATTTTTGGACGGCCGCGTTACCTTGTACCACGGCGACAACCGCGACGTATTGCGTAGCCTGCCGGATAATTCGGTAGACTCATTCGTGACCGACCCTCCGTATGCGCTGGTATCGATAGTAAAACGCTTTGGTGGTGCCAACGCTGCACCATGCAAGGAAGGCAAGTCCGGCGCTTATGCCCGCGCGTCCAAGGGTTTTATGGGAAAGCAATGGGATACCGGCGATACCGTACACGCCGTTGAATTCTGGCAGGAAGTCTACCGCGTCCTTAAGCCGGGTGGCCACGTTGCGGCGTTCAATGGCACTCGCACGCAACACCGTATGGTGTGCGCGATCGAGGATGCCGGTTTTGAAATCCGCGACATGCTTGCATGGCTCTACGGCACGGGCTTTCCGAAGTCGCATGACGTGAGTAAGGGGATTGATAAGGCTGCGGGTGCTGAACGTACCAAGATACGTGTGGACGCAGCCGATTTGAAAAACCCTCCGAACTTGGTTGGCGGGGTCGATAGTGGTGGGGACAGACCTTGGAGGGTTGAAGCCATTGAACGCGGCTTCCACGAAAAGGACTCAGACGAACCCGCCACTGCCGCCGCGCAACAGTGGCAAGGCTGGGGCACCGCGCTAAAGCCGGCGCTAGAGCCTATCTGTCTGGCGCGCAAGCCGCTTATAGGTACGGTTGCCGCGAACGTGCTGGAATGGGGCACGGGGGCGATTAATGTTGATGGGTGCAGGGTGGGTATGTCGCAGGAAGATGCAGTATATATCACAAAGCAAATCTCTGGATTTAATAATACAAAATCAATAGGTGGTGTTGGTAGCGGTATACTTGGAGGCGGTAAGGTGATGGACCGTGCAGAGTCATACGACGCTAGCAAGGGCCGCTGGCCCGCCAACGTGGTGCATGACGGCAGCGAAGAAGTGGTTGGGTTGTTTCCGGTTACGAAGAGTGGCGTGGCACCTACTGCCGGCAGTAGGAATGGGGACGTTTACGGCGATTTTGAAAAGCGGTCTCTCACCAATCATGGTTCTAGTGAAGGCTCCGCCGCCCGTTTCTTCTACTCAGCCAAGGCGTCCAAGACCGATCGCGCCGGCTCCAAGCACCCGACCGTTAAGCCTGTGTCTCTTATGCGGTGGCTAACCAGGCTTATTACGCCACCTGGCGGCACGTTGGTTGACCCGTTCGCCGGCAGTGGCACCACTGGCGAAGCGGCTTACCTTGAAGGCTTCAACGCCATCTTGATTGAACGCGAAGACGAATACGTAGCCGACATTACGCGGCGCCTGTCTTCCCTAGAGCCGGCCAATGATAACACCGCCCCCGGTGCGCAAGCACAGGTGGCAGCATGAAAATACCGCCCGTTGATATCTGCCTGTGCAAGCGCCACGCCACCGGCCTTGGGATAGGTTCACCTATAAAGTGGCTTTGTACGGAGTGTGCGCTATTGGCTTCTGACCTTGCTCGTGTTCGTAACTTTGACGCCTACGAAGAACTAGCTGTAGGCGATTGCATAGACAAGATTGGCGAGTGGTTAGGGACCATTGAAAAAACTGATTTGTCAGAATTCACCGAAGACGAACAACGGCTATTGGTGACAATAGCCGTCCAAGAGTTCGGGGACTCTATTCGAAGGCGGGTTAGGAGTGGGGCGGCGCCGTTTTAGGAGAGCACCACGATTTCGACGCTGACCACCCGAACCGTCTTGCCGGTCTTACGGTCAATAAGGTCTTTGCCGATGCATGGCCGCTCTACGAAGTCCGCGTGAGTGTTGGCCGAAGCCAAATTACGGGTCCTATGCTCCCTAACCCGCCCATCCGCGTAGGTCGTAACCACCGCGTGGGTCTTCGGGGCGGCCAGAGCGGCGGCAACTAAAGGGTGCGGTGCGGTAGCAATCAGGTGGCTAAGGGACATTTCTAATCTCCTGCTGATATCCACATCTTACCGATTTTGGGTAAGGTGTCAATAGGTATAGTAACCTAATTTAAGAGGGGTTTATGACTACAATTGCCGCATTATACGTTGCCACGGACGGTTGTTATTTTGGCCTTTCTGGCGTTGACACGTGGGACCAAGCGCGCGATGCGCGCAAATATGCCGGCCCATACCCTGTTGTGGCACACCCACCTTGCCAGCGTTGGGCAAGTTCTGGGCCGGCCAGCCCCTGTTCATAAAACAGACCGGGATTCGCAAAGTCAAAGGCGATGACGGTGGATGCTTTGCCGCAGCGTTGGGCGCCGTTCGGAAGTGGGGTGGTGTTATCGAACACCCATGGGGTAGTCACGCCTAGTCATTCTTCAAGATAAACAAACCTAGCCGCGGTGGGGGGTGGATTGAAGCTGATGAATACGGCGGTTGGACGTGTTGCGTAGAACAAGGCCGATATGGGCGCTACGCTCGAAAGCCTACGCTTTTGCTAGCCTATGGCACCGATCGGCCGGAATTGGATTGGGGTATAGGTGAACCTCGCCTTGACCCTGCTGTTGTCGCTCGCATGGGGCTTAAGAGGGCCAAGCGTCTCGGGGAAGTTGGCTCAAAGGGTGGAGGAAAAGACAGCACACCACGTATTGGTACGCCGCTGCCCTTCCGCGACGTTCTTATTTCTATGGCACGCAGCGTTAGCGCCCGAATTGCCGCCAACGATAACAACACTGAGGTACAAGACATTGCAGCCTAGCCCATACGCCCGTGTCGGGGCTAAATTAATCGACAACGGCTACTCCGCAATTCCGGTAATGCCGCATTCTAAAATCCCTGGCGAAATGTCGTTTGGCAAGTGGTACGCCAAAGGAGGGTGGAACGAGTTCTGTAACCGGCTGCCTTCGCAATATGAGGTACCGTTGTGGGAGCGCTGGCCTGATGCCGGCGTGTGTGTGGCGATCGACCATAAGCTAAAGGTGGTTGATATCGACACTGACGACCCGACGATGATGGCCGCGGTTCTCGCTGTGTTGCCTGATAGTCCGGTAAAGAAGCGGGGGCAGAAGGGCTTTAGCGCCTTTTACCGCGGTAGCGGGGCTATCGTTAGCGTGCCGTTTTCTATTGCTGTGCCTGGCGAGACTCGGCCGGTGCGGGTAGTTGACCTGTTGGCACATGGCCGGCAGACGGTCATTCCACCGACTATCCATAAGGACACTGGTAAGCCGTATGAGTGGACCACCGAAGACACACTTCTAGATACCGACATTGACCAACTTCCGATGTTACCGGACAACATCGCTGATGTTCTAGCTGATGTTCTTGCGCCGTTTGGGTTTGTCCCGCTGCAAGAATCCGGCGCGTTGGTCCGCGGTGAAGGGGAAACATGCTGGCGTGAGTTAAACGATACCGCCATTCGCAACTATGATAAGTGGGTCCCGGCTCTACGTCTACCTGGCACAAAGCCGGTGGGTAAGGGATATCGCGCGGTTGCTATCTGGCGTGGGGTTGAGAACGCCAACCTTAGTTTCCACAGCGAAGGCATTATGGATTGGGGGAACAACGAGTCCCATACCCCGATTGACGTTGTAATCAAGGCGTTCTCTACCGACTTTTACACGGCTACCAAGTGGCTGTGTGACCAGACCGGGTTTAACCCGTTTGTCAGCGATGACTTTGACATTGCCGGGTTTATTGCCCGCGAACATGCAAAGAAGGAGATACAGAAACCACCGGAAAAGCCGTTGGTTGCGCCGGTCACAGAATTAGTAACTACAGAGCCTTCGGCGGTGCCATCTGGTAGCCGAATTGCCGCACCGCGTGGCAAACTAAACCCGTTTGATCCTGAAGAGGCGGACGGGTTGCTTGGTGCTATCGCGGAATGGATTTACGGTACCGCGCGCCGGCCTGTGCCTGAGTTCGCGATGTTGGGCGCCGTGGCGTTCTTGTCCGTTCTTTACGGCCGGCAGTTTGTCGGGCCTACCGGGCTTGCCTCTAACATATATTTGGTGGGCATTGGCGGTCCTGGTTACGGCAAGGACCACCCTCTTAGGTGCGTCCCATTGCTTGCTCACGATTGCGGAATGAGTTTTCTTGTGGGTCCCAGCGACGTTACAAGTGGCTCCGCGATCGAGCGGGTAGTACGCGCCAAGTCGGTGTTCTTTATGCCGTGGGACGAATTCGGTGTTATCCTGCAGGGCATGACCGGCAATAATGCGCAGTCATGGACCAAGAGTATTCGGAAAGTTTTACTGGAGCTTTATAGCCGCTCTACCAGCATGTGGACCGGCAAGGAAAACTCCGACCCTAAGCGGGCTAGTGCCAGTGCGGAGCCGGTTTACTGGCCGCATGTTTCCATATTGGGCATGTCCACACCGACCGAATTCTACGCCGGCATCACCGACTCTAACCTGTCAGACGGCCTTATGGCCCGACTCACGGTGATCTTTTCTAACGCCAGGCCGGTTAGGCAGAAAACAAAGTCTCTGCTTATCCCGCCGCCTAGCCTTATTACCGCTATCAAAGACTCGGTAGCCAGGTTCCCTAAGCATAAGGGTAATCTAAATAAAGACGGTGGCAACTGGCGCATAGGCAATAAGGCACCGCCGACTACAGAGGTTCCTTGGGAAGATAGCGCGGCCGAAAAGCGGTTGGAAGAAATCGAAGATTGGCAGTTTAGCGCCATTGATGACGACCCGCTGCTAGAAGGCATCGTAGGCCGGGCAGGCGAGCAATCGGTAAAACTGGCCATGATTAGAGCAGTCTCACGTAATCCTTCGGCGCCAACCGTATCCCTTGCCGATATGGAGTGGGGCTGGGCATTTGTACAACGGTCGCTTGATAGCATCGATGCCGGCGTTAAGAGCTATATGGTTGGCTCCGACTTTGAACGGCTGCACAAGACCATTCTGGACCACGTTACCGCAGCCGGCAGAGACGGTATCCGCAAATCGGACCTTATGAAAAAGCGCGGCGTTAGCCGGGCTAAGCCGATCGAATTAGATGCCGCCATTAAGTGGAATATGGACGCTAATCTTTTGGCCGGAAAACTGGTTACGCCGGCCAAAGGAGGGCGCCCCGGTATGCGCTATATCGCTACCGAATTCGACGTGGGAGTTTCCGACAAAGAGGCCGCGGCATAACTCAAATCGGCGGGGAAACTAGGGGTTATAGACAGATTTTGGAGTTTCCCCGCCGAACTTGTCTGAAACTCATTTCTTATATTTATCAAACGGTTAGGTATTGGTTTTAGTTATAGAATTACCCCCCCCCTCACCCCCATATTTAAGAAGATAAATTTCGAGCATAAGGATTACGTGGGATTTGCCGATAACTCAGAAACGGGCCAGGTTCGCCCCCAAGAAGCCCAAGCCAACCCGCCGCGCGGAGTGGCAGCTTCAGTCTGCCATTATAGCCGCCTTCCATAAGTTGGAAGCACAGGGCTGGCCGTTCACATGTGCTGGGGACCAGAACGCGGCCAAGCGCGGTCTGAGGGCCGCG
>LNFM01004738.1_pt1 | contig 24614 bp, 20 predicted proteins | sample 596031 | NCBI WGS metagenome assembly LNFM01 (sample SAMN04254537, study PRJNA301005) | activated carbon metagenome | isolation source: dual media filters at the Ann Arbor, Michigan drinking water treatment plant | place: USA: Ann Arbor | reverse complement strand
GGGCGGCGCCGGCGCATGTGGATATCCAGGGCGGCCGGGTCCACATGATCTTCGACAACATCCCCCAGGGCCTGGCCCTGGCGCGCGAGGGCCGCCTGCGCGCGCTGGCCGTGACCGGGGCCGCCCGCAGCCCGCAGGCGCCGGAAATCCCGGCCATGGCGGAATTCCTGCCGGGCTTCGAGATCACCTCCTGGGGCGGGGTGATGGGCCCGGCCGGCATGCCGTCCGCCATCATCCAGCGGCTGAACGCACTGACGAAGGAAGCGCTGGAAAGCCCCGACCTGAAGCGCCGCTTCGAGGAGAATGGCGCCTCGACCTGGTACACCACGCCCGAGGATTTCGCGACCTTCCGGACGTTGAACGAGGCGGCCTTCGCGCCGCTGATCCGAGCTTCGGGCGCACGGGTGGACTAAGGAAAGGGGTCCGGGGCCTGAGGCCCCGGCCGCCGGAGGCCTTTTTTGCTAACCCGAAATCATTCGGCCCAACGGCTTCCCGCCGAACACATGCACGTGGAAATGCGGCACCTCCTGCCCCGAATCCGGCCCCATATTGGCCAGCAGGCGGTGGCCCGTCGTCTCCAGCCCCAGCGACTTCGCGACCAGGCCCACGGCCCGCCAGAAGCCCGCAATCTCCTCGCTGCTCGCATCCGCATGGAAATCCGCGGCGCTCACATAGGGGCCCTTCGGAATCACCAGCACATGCGTGGGCGCCTGCGGGTTGATGTCGTGGAAGGCCAGGGCGAAGGCGTCCTCATGGACGCGCTTGCAGGGAATCTCCCCGCGCAGGATGCGCGCGAAGATGTTCTGCGGGTCATAGGGGGGCAGGCCGGAGACGCTCATGCGCCCATGATAGCAAAGCCGCGCCGCGGCGCCATGGGTTGGCCTTTGCCGGGAGGATGATTCAGCGATGCCGCCTCAACGCATCATGCCCTACCCCGGCAGGGTATGGTCGCCCTCGCCCAGGGCGCGCTGCATGGTCACCACATCCACCCATTGGCCGAATTTCAGGCCGACCGCCTTCATCGTGCCGATCTGCCGGAAGCCGAGCGAGGAATGCAGGCCGATGGAGCCGACATTCTCGCTGTCGCCGATCACGGCGATCATCTGGCGGAAGCCGCGGGCAGTCGCGTGGTCCAGCAGCGCCAGCACCAGCGCCTTGCCCACGCCCATACCGCGCACATCCTGGCGGACATAGATGCTGTCCTCGGCGGTGAAGCGATAGGCGCTGCGGTCACGGATCTGGGCGTAATAGCCATAGCCGCTGATCACGCCCTCATGCTCGGCCACCAGCCAGGCGCAGCCCGCGCCCTGCACCTTGGCCAGGCGGGCAGCCATCTCGGCCTCGTCCGGGGGCGTCTCCTCGAAGGTGCCGGTGCCGGTCAGCACGTGATGGGCGTAGATGGCGGTGATGGCCGGCAGGTCGGCGGCGGTGGCCTCGCGGATGATCATGGGAGACCAAGCTCCGCCGAGAGCCGCACTGCCAGGTCGAGCAGCGCGCGATCCCGCCCGGGGGCAGCCACGATGGAAAGCCCCACCGGCGCGCCATTCACCCGCCCGGCGGGAATGCTCACCTCGCAAAGGCCGGCCAGGCCGGAGAGCGCGGTGACGCCCATGGTCCGCTCCCGCACCGCATTCTGCTCGGCCATGGAGGCGGTCAGCAGCGGCGCCGGGAAGGGGGAGGTCGGGAACGCGAAGACCGCGCCGCCGGCGAGCAGCGAGCGGATGCGGACCGAGAAGCGCTTGCGGAAGGCGCGGCCGGCCGCGGCCTTGGCCGGGTCCATGTCGCGCGCCGCGTCGAAACGCTCCTTCACGCCGGGGCCGAATTGCGGGTTGGTGGCGGCGACCCAGCTGCCCAGCGTGGCCCAGGCCTCCTGCGCCTGGGCGCAGCGGAAATTCTCATAGGCCGCGGCGAGCACATCGATCGGGCCTTCCACGCGCACCGCCTCGCCCGTGCCGATCACCCGCGCCAGCGCCTCGAAGGCGGGCAGCAGGGCCGCGGCGGTGGCGGGGTCCGCGTTCATCCAGACGCTTTGCGGCTTCAGCAGCGGCGCCAGGTGCTGGACATTGGGCAGCGCATCCTCGGGCAGCAGCACATCGCCCACCGCCTGGAGCACGCTGGCCTTCTGCGCGAACCAGCCGCAGGTGTCGAAGCTGGGGCCGAGGCCACAGGCGCCGGCCAGGCTGACCGCACCCCAGCTCGGCCTGATGCCGAAGACGCCGCAATAGCTGGCGGGAATGCGCACGCTGCCGCCGGTGTCGGAGCCGAGGGCGAAATCCACCAGCCCCGCGCCGACCGCGGCGGCCGAGCCGCAGGAGGAACCGCCGGGGAAGCGATCGGGCGCGCCCGGGTTGATCGGCGTGCCATGCCAGACATTTTCGCCCGTCAGCCCATAGGCAAGCTCGACCGTCTTGGTCTTGCCGGCGAGCGCGCCGCCCGCCTCCAGCAGGGCCATCACGGCCGGTGCGGTGGCGGCGGCGACGGGGTGGGTGCGCCCCCAATCCGGATTGCCATAGGTGGTGGGCGCACCCGCGACGTCGAACAGGTCCTTCACCGCGAAGCTCAGGCCATCCAGCACGCCAGAGCCGAGCGGCGCATGCGTCACCCGCTCGCCCGGGATGAAGGCCTTCACATCATCGGAGATCGGCATGGTTGTGACCCTGAAAGAATGGCAACCATGCTAAGTCGGTGGCCGGGGCGCGCAAGCCACCCCGGCCGTGTTTCGGCTTCAGCGTGCGCGAAGCAGCTCCGGCACGTGCAGCAGGATCAGCTCATTGTCATCCGCGCGCGTCAGGTGGCGCCCGGCCGAAAAGGGCAGGTTGTTGTCATTGCCGACGATGATGTGATCCGCATCCACCATCGCCACATTCTCGATGGTGAAGAAGGGGAAGGTGAAGACCGTGTCGCTGGCGCCCGGGGCGCGGTCGCCGCGGCTGCGGGCCACGCGCTCGGGGTCCTGAATGGCCATCAGGTCGATATGGCCGATCTTGCGGATGAAGCCATCCGCATCCGTGGCGCCCAGATCCACCAGGGTGACGCGCTTGAGGCGCGCCGGCATGGCGAAGCAGGGGGCGGCGTGGGTGCTCTCGACGCCCTGGGCGCAGGCGCGGCCGGCATCGCCCTCGCCATTGTCGCGCTCGATGATGAGGGCGCGGCGCTCGTCGATCATGTTGAAATCGCCGATGGCGGTGGCGCCCTCGGCCAGGCGGAAGCGCAGGTTACGGCCGGTCCAGGCCATGCGCGCCACGTCGAACTCGATCACGCGCAGGAAGGCGCCTTCGGACTGGTTGCTGTTGGGCGCGAAGATCGGCTGCTCCAGCAAGGCCCAGAGGGTGCGGCCATCCGGCGTCATCGCCATGCCCTCATAGCCGCCGGAGCGGCGGGCGCGGAAGGGAACGCCAGCCGTGGGATTGGCCGGGATCACCTGGGCCGGATGGTCGGGCGAGCGCAGTGGCTGGCCGTCCAGCTGGGTCTCGACCACGTTCATCAGCCGGCCCTGGGCGTCGAAGCGCAGCAGGAAGGGGCCAAACTCGTCGCCCATCATGAAGCTGCCATCGGGCAGGAGCTGGATGCTCTCCAGGTCGAAATCGGCGCCGGTCAGGTAGCGCGTCGGCGTCGCCTCGTTGACGATCGGGAAGGCGGCGACGCGGTTGGGGTCCGAGAGGAAGATGGTGTTCTGCACGGCCACGGCGCCGCTGCGGAAATCGGGCCGGATGCGATGGATCATCAGCAGCGCGTCGGGGCTGTTGCGGCGATTGCCGAAGCCATTGTCGCCCGTCACCCAATAGCTGCCATCACCCACCGGCTTGATGCCGGAAAAGCCCTGGAGCGGTTGGCCCGGGAAGGGCATGGCGAGGCCCGTGGGACGCGGCCCATAGCCCGGCAGGCTCACGCCGGGGATGCTGCCCAGCGTTTCCTGGCGCAGATTGCCGGGGCCATTGAAGCGGCCGGAGACGCGGAAATACTCGGGCGCATCGGCCGGCGGCGCGAGGAAGGTTGCGGCCGGGAGGATGGCCTGGCCGACCAGCCGCGCCTCGAAGCGCGTCTCGGCGGCGGCGGGCAAGGCGAGGCTGATGGCGGCGCCCATGAAAAAAGTTGTGGCGAGCAAAAGGCGGCGCATGGCGGATCCCTCCGGGGTGGAGGGCGCCGCCTAGCAGCCGCGCATGTCAGTTCGCGGTCGGATTTATTGCGGCCGCGTCAAACCAGACCGACGAGCGCGCCCTTGGTCACCATGGCGGCGAGGGCTGCGGCGGCCAGCGCCGCGCCCACCGGCAGGCGGCGCGCGGTGAGCGTCCAGACGGCTCCGGCGGCGATCAACGTCCAGGCCACGACATCCCCTGAATCAATGCCGGTCATCTGTCTTCCCCCTATCCCGTTTCGGCATCGCAATTTAGGACGAAGCCTGCCTCTCCGCCAGTTGATTCGCCAGGTGATCAGGGGGTCATGAGCGAGGCTTTCGGCCGGCCCGCCGCATCCCAGTTGGCGTCATCCAGCCAGGCCTGGATGGCGGCGGCCCGTGCCGGCCATTCCTCCGCCAGGATGGAGAACCAGGCGGTGTCCCGCCTCCGGCCCTTGATGGTCATCACTGCGCGCAGCGTGCCCTCATAGCTGAAGCCGAGCCGCTCGGCCGCCCGGCGCGAGGGGGCGTTCAGCGCGTTGCACTTCCAGGTGAGGCGCCGGTAGCCGAGATCCTCCATCGCGTGGCGCATCAGCAGGTACATGGCCTCCGTCGCCGCTCGCGTGCGCTGCATGCGGGGCGAGAACCAGATATGGCCGATCTCGATATGCGCGTTGGCCGGCTGGATCTCCATCAGCGTCAGCCAGCCATCCACCGTGCCGCTGCGATGCGGCCGGACCGCCCAGGCGATCGGGTCATGCGTCGTCGAAAACCCGCCGACGAACTGGGTGACAGCCGCTTCCGAGGCGAAGGGGCCGTAGCCCATATAGGCCCAGCTCGCCTCGCTCGTGTCGCTTTGCGCGGCCTGCCAGAGGTCCGGCGCGTGGCGCGGGTGCAGCACCTCCAGGTCCACGCTGCGGCCCTTATGGGGGATGCGCGCGGGCAGCGGCCGGGGCGTGGTGTCCACGCGCTCGCCCACGGGCGGGTTGGTGTCGGGGTCATGCGGGGGGGTGAAATCAGCCATGCGGCATCATTCCCCGCTTGCGCGCCGTTGTCACGGGCCGCAAAACGCGCCGCATGGACACGAACACCCAACCCATCCTCACCGCGCCCCCGGGCTTCTACGCCGAAGAAGTCACCTGGGTGCATCACTGGACCGAGAGCCTCTTCAGCTTCAAATGCACGCGCGACACCGCGCTGCGCTTCACCTCCGGCCAATTCGCGATGATCGGCCTGATGGTGGACGGCAAGCCGCTGACCCGCGCCTATTCCATGGTGAGCCCGGCCTGGGAGGACCACCTGGAGTTCCTCTCCATCAAGGTGCAGAACGGCCCCCTCACCTCCCGCCTGCAGCACATCAAGGTGGGGGAGCGCGTGCTGATCGGCCGCAAGCCGGTGGGCACGCTGATCCCCGACAACCTGCTGCCCGGCCGCAACCTCTGGTTCCTGGCGACCGGCACCGGCCTCGCCCCCTTCATGTCCCTGATGCGGGACCCCGAGGTCTATGACCGCTACGAGCGGATCATCGTCGCCCACACGGTGCGCGAGGTGAAGGAACTCGCCTATCGCGACTACATCACGGGCGAGTTGCGCGAGCACGAATTGCTGGGCGAGATGGTGCAGGAGAAGCTGATCTACCTGCCCGCCGTGACGCGCGAGCCCTTCCCGGTGCAGGGCCGCATCACCACGCGCCTCGAGACCGGCGAGGCCGAGCGCCAGGCCGGCGTCGCCACGCTCGACCCCGAATTCGACCGTGTGATGATCTGCGGCAGCGAGGCGATGAACGCCGATTGCAAGACGCTGCTGGAAGCCCGCGGCTTCGTCGAGGGCACCAACAACAAGCCCGGCAGCTACGTCGTCGAGAAGGCATTCGTGACCAAATAATCCCCAGAAAAACGCCGAAGAGGCGTCTTTGCGTGGACCCCGATTGGCACTGATCCGGGGGGCTAGGTTCATCCTGTCGTGGCAAAGCCACGACAGGGCGCCGGGGGGCGGCCACGGGGTAAGGCTGGACACACCGGGCAGCCCGCGCGACGTTGCCAGGGGGAGTGACGCGCACCGAGAATCCGGCTGCAACGCAGCCGGCGCGCCGCGACCGCCCTGCCAACCAGCGCACGCTCCCGCGGCGCGAAGCCAAGGCGGCGGAGCCGCCGCCGGCGTTTGAGGACCCAAAACATGTTCGTCGAAGAGCGGATCTACACGATGCATCCCGGCACGATCGGGAACTACATCAAGGCCTATGCGGCCGAGGGCCTGGCGATCCAGAAGCCCATCCTGGGCCGGCTGGTCGGCTATTACTCCACCGAATTCGGCCCGCTGAACCAGGTGATCCACATGTGGGCCTATGAGACGCTCGCCGAGCGCGCCGAGCGCCGCACCAAGCTCTTCGCCAACCAGGCCTGGCTCGACTACCTCGCCAAGGTGCGGCCCTTCATCGCGACGCAGGAAAGCAAGCTGCTCGTCCCCGCCCCATTCCTGACGGTGAAGTGGCAGGACTGAATGGCATGTCCGGGCGCGTCGCCTATATCGCGGCCAGCCTGGATGGCTTCATCGCGGCCGAGGATGGCTCGGTCGCCTGGCTCGAGGCCTTCCAGGCGACCGACTACGGCTATGCCGATTTCTTCGCGGGCATGGGCACGCTGGTCATGGGGCGTTCGACCTATGACCAGGTGCGGCACTTCGGCCCCTGGCCCTATGCCGGCAAGCCCTGCCTGGTGCTGAGCCGCCGCGGCATCGCCCATCCGCCTGAGGGCGTGGCAGCCTGGAAGGGCGACCTCGCCTCGCTCGCCGCGCATCTGCGGGAGGCGAAGGAGCGCGTCTGGGTGGTCGGCGGCGGCAAGCTCATCGCGGGGCTGCTGACCGAAGGTGCTATCACCGAACTCGATCTTTTCACCATGCCGGTGCTGCTGGGCCGCGGCATCCCGCTTTTCGCCGGCGGCCACCCGCCTGCGCAGACAATCAGCCTGCTGGACACCCAGACCTGGCCCAATGGCGTGGTGCGGTTGCGCTACGCGATCGGCTGAGCCACAGGCCGTTCAGTTTGGCGCAAGCTCCGGTTCAGGCTGTAGCAAGCCAGCCCCCGCTACACGCCGCCCTCGCCGGGGCTTGAAACTGTCAGATAGATGAACCAAATGTCATCCGTCGGCCGGCGCTGGAGATCGCAGGCATGTGACGCGCCCCATCTTGTCCAAGGGGCCTGTTGAGCCGACTTCCGGATTGTTTCCCGGGAACCGGAGCGCTGAGCCGTGCGCTCTCCAGAAATACTCTGTTTGGAGAGTCGTGATGATCACTTTCATCGCGCGCCGTTGGCGCGCGCCCTTGCTGTTGCTAGTCGTCCTGCAACCCCTGATGGCGCAACGCGCCGCCGCGCAACCTGGCACGGCGGATGTCGCCATACGCCTGGATGACCGGCAATTCCGCGCCGGCGGCTTCGAACTGGGCCGCGTGGAACCCGAGACCGGCCCTTCCGAAATCCTCCTGCCCGGCCAGGTGGTGGTGCCGCCGACGCAGCTGCGAATCATCGCCGCCCCGGCGGCCGGGCTGGTGGAAAGCCTCTTCGTCGCCCCCGATGAGCGGGTGCGGGCGGGCCAGGCCGTGGCCCGGCTGCGCAGCACGGAGCTGGTGGAGGCGCAGCGCCTCTTCCTGGAATCCGCCACCGCGGCCGACCTGGCGCAGGAAAAGCTCCGCCGCGATGAGGAATTGTTCCGTGAGCGCGTGATCGCCGAGCGCCGCCTGATCGTCACCCGCGCCGAAGCCACCGGGGCCGCGGCCGCGCTGGATGAGCGCACGCAATTGCTGAACCTCTTCGGCCTCAGCGATCATGAGGTGGCGGAGCTGCGCCGCACCCGCCGCATCCAGCAGGGGCTGACGGTGACCAGCCCGGTCAGTGGCATCGTGCTCGGCCGTGCCGCCACACCGGGCGAGCGCGTGGCCCAGGCGACCCCGCTGATGACCATCGGCGATCTCTCCACGCTCTGGATCAACATCCAGGTTCCCCTCTCCCGCGCCCCGGCGCTGGAGGCCAATGCCCGCGTCCTCGTCCCCGCCCAGGGCGCCGAGGGCTTCGTGCTGCGCATCGGCCGCACCGCGGATGCGGCGACGCAGAGCGTGACGGCCGTGGCCGAGGTGAACCGCGCGACCGAGGCCCTGCGCCCCGGCCAGGCGGTGACCGTGGCGCTGCAGCTGCGCGGCAACGGCATGCCGCAATACCGCGTGCCGGCCGGCAGCGTGGTCCGCCACCGCGAACGAAGCTGGGTCTTCATCCGCACGCCCGCCGGCTTCACCGCACGCCCCGTGACGGTGCTGAACGAGACGGCGCAATTCACCTCGATCCGCGGCGGCCTGGCCCCCACGGACCAGATTGCGACGCGGGGCATCCTCGCGCTGCTGGCCGAGCTCTCCGAAGCGGATGGGGGCTGAACCATGCTCGGCAGACTTGTCGATACGGCGCTGCGCCAGCGGCTGCTGGTGCTGATCGCCGCCCTCGGCCTCGCCTTCTGGGGCTTCCAGTCCTACCGGGCCCTGCCCATCGACGCCTTCCCCGATGTGGCACCGACGCAGGTGCTCGTCTCCATGCGCGCGCCGGGCCTGACGCCGGAGGAGCTGGAGCGCCGCGTGACCAATCCGGTCGAGCTCGCGATGCGCGGCATTCCGAACCTGGTCTTCATGCGCTCGGTCACGCGCTTCTCGGTCACGCTGATGACCTTCGAATTCGCGGAGGGCACCGACATCTACTGGGCCCGCGCCCAGGTGAACGAGCGCCTGAACGAGCTGGAGGACCAGCTTCCCGCCGGCGTCTCGGGCGGCCTCGCCCCCATCATCACGCCGCTGGCCGAGATGCTCATGTTCACGCTGGAGGGCGAGAACCTCTCGCCCCGCGATGCGCGCACGCTGATGGACTGGGTGGTGCGCCCGCAATTGCGTGCCGTGCCGGGCGTGGCGGACATCAACGTTCTGGGCGGCTTCGTCCGCACCTATGAGGTGGTGCCCGATCCGGCGGCGATGGCCGCGCGCGGAATCTCGACCACCATGCTGGAGGAGGCGCTGGAGCGGAACAACCGCAATGATGGTGCCGGCCGCATCCGGGATGGCGAGGAGGCGCTGCTGGTCCGCGCCGAGGGCCGCATCCAGACGCTGGAGGATGTGCGCGCCATCGTGCTGCTGGCGCGCGGCACCGGCGTGGTCCGCGTGGGCGACGTGGCCGATGTGCGCTTCGGCGCCCTGCCCCGGAATGGCGTGGTGACGCGCGATGGCGAGGGCGAGGCGGTCTGGGGCATCGTGCTCGGGCTGCGCGGCGCCAATGCGCGCTCGGTCGTCGAAGGCGCGCGGGCGCGTTTCCCGGCCATCCAGGACGCACTGCCGGACGGCGTGAACCTCGTCGTCTTCTATGACCGCGCCGATCTCATCGGAAAAGCGGTCTGGACAGTGCAGAAGGTGCTGCTGGAGGCGATCGTGCTGGTCGTGGTCCTGCTCGTCCTCTTCCTCGGCAATTGGCGGGCCGCGCTGGTCGTCTCGCTCAGCCTGCCGCTGGCCGTGCTGGTCACCTTCGGCCTGATGAACACCTTCGGCCTGTCGGCCAACATCATGTCGCTGGGTGGGCTGGCCATCGCCATCGGCCTCCTGGTGGATTGCGCGGTGGTGGTGGTGGAGAATGCCGCGCACCGCTTCGGCATGGAGAAGGTGGCGAAGCTGACCATCGCCCAGCGCATCCGCTTCACGGCGGAAGCCACGCGCGAGGTGATGGTCCCCCTCGTCTCGGGCGTCATCATCATCATCGCGGTCTTCGTGCCGCTGCTCTCGCTGCAAGGGCTGGAGGGGCGCCTGTTCGGACCCGTGGCGCTCACCATAGCCTTCGCGCTCGTGGCGGCGCTGGTGCTGGCCCTCACGGTGGTGCCGGTGATGTGCGCCTTCCTGCTGCGCGGCGGCCATCACAAGGAGCCGTGGCTGGTGCGCAAGCTCCATGCCGCCTACGATCCCTTCCTGGAGTGGGCCATGACGCGCCCCTTCCGGGTGGCGGGCACGGCGGGCGTGGGCCTTGTGCTGGCCGGCCTCGCCTTCACGCAGATCGGCAGCATCTTCATCCCCGTCATGGATGAGGGGACGCCCGTGGTCACGGTGCGCAAGCACCCCACCATCGGCGTCGAGGAAGCGGCCGAGACGGACCAGCGCATCGCGCGCGAGATCATCGCCCGCGTGCCCGAGGTGCGCGGCATCATGGCCCGAGCCGGCGCCGACGAGCTGGGCATCGACCCGGTCGGCCTGAACGAGACGGACATGTTCTTCACCCTGGCGCCGCCCGACCAATGGCGGGCCGAGGCGAAGGCTGGCGGCACGGCCTGGGTGCTGGAGCAGGTGCGCCAGGTGCTGGACGGCTTCCCCGGCACCAGCTTCTCCTTCAGCCAGCCCATCGACATGCGCGTGCAGGAGATGATCATCGGCGCGCGCGGCGACGTCGTGATCAAGGTCTTCGGCCCGGACATCCCCGAGCTGAACCGCATCGGCCGCGAGGTGGCCGAGGCGGTGCGGGGCATCACCGGCAGCGCCGATGTCTTTGCGCTGCGCAACGAGGGCATGAAATACCTGACGGTCCGCGTGGATCGCCTCGCCGCCGGCCGCCTCGGCCTGAACGCGAGCGATGTGCAGGAGGCGCTGCGCGTCTGGGTGGATGGCCGCAATGTCGGCACCGTCCTGGAGGGCGATCGCCGCATCCCGCTGCTGCTGCGCGGCGAGGAAGGGCTGCGCCGCTCCGCCGCCGACCTGGCCCGCGTGCAGATCGCCCTGCCCGCCGGCGGCACGGTGCTGCTGAGCCAGGTGGCTGAAATCCGTGAGGAGGAAGGCGCCGTGCAGGTGATCCGCGAACAGGCCGAGCGCTTCGCGACCGTGCTGAGCAATGTCCGTGGCCGCGACATCGGCGGCTTCGTCGCCGAGGCGCAGGCCGCCGTCGCCCAGAACGTGCGATTGCCGCAAGGCTACCGCCTGGTCTGGGGCGGGCAGTTCGAGAACCAGCAGCGCGCGCAGGCGCGGCTTGCCATCGTGGTGCCCGTCGCGCTCGGCGCCATCTTCCTGCTGCTCTACCTCACCTTCGGCAGCGCGCGGCAGGCCACGCTGGTCTTCTGCAACGTGCCCTTCGCGCTGATCGGCGGCGTCATCGCCCTCTGGGCCTCGGGCGAGTTCATCTCGGTGCCGGCCTCGGTCGGCTTCCTGACGCTCATCGGCATCGCGGTGCTGAACGGCGTGGTGCTCATCAGCTACATCAACCGGCTGATCGCCGAGGAGGGATTGTCATTGGAACAAGCCGTGCGCGAGGGTGCGAAGCGCCGCATGACGCCGGTGGTGCTGACGGCGATGATCGCGGCCCTCGCCCTCGTGCCCTTCCTGTTCGCCACGGGTCCGGGCAGCGAGATCCAGCGGCCGCTCGCCATCGTCGTCATCGGCGGGCTCGTCACGGCGACGGTGCTGACACTGGTGCTGCTGCCCATCCTGTATGAGCGCTTCGCCCTGCCGAAGGTGAGGGCGGTGGCGGTGGCGGCGATGCTGGCGGCGATGCTGCTGCCGGGGGCGGCCCAGGCGCAAAATGGGCAGGCGCGAAATGCGCAGGCGCAGAATGGGCAGGCGCAGCTCTCGCGCCACCTCGATGCCGCGCTGGCGCTGGATGCGGGTCATCGCACCTTGCAGGCGCAGCGGGACGCCGCGGCCGCGCGCGGGGCGACGGCGCGTTCGCCCATCGCGGGCTCGCCCGCGCTGGGCGGCTCCATGCGCTCGGGCACGCAGGGGCCGGGCCAGGTGCGAGAGCTGGACCTGGAAGTGGCCGCGCCCATCTGGCTGCCGGGCCAGCGCGGCGCGCTCCAGGGCACGGTGGATTCGGCCGTGGCCGAATTCGAAACCCGCATCGCGCTGCGTCGCCTGGAAGTGGCCGGGCTGCTGCGCGAAGCCTGGTGGGATGCCGCCGAGGCCCGCCGCTCGGCGCAGCTGGCGCGGGAGCGGCTGAACACCGCGCGCGAAATCGCCCGCGACGTCACCCGCCGCGCCCAGCTCGGGGACATCCCGCCGACCGAGGCGCTGCTCGCCCGCAACGAGACGCTGGGCGCGGAGCTGGCGCTTTCCCAGGCCGAGGCCGCCGCCGCGCAGGCGCTGGCCGCCTATCGCGTGCTGACCGGCGGGCAGGAGCCGAACCTGCCGGTGGAGGCGCTGCGCCCCGCCGCCCGCCACCCCACGCTGGTCACCGCCGAGGCCGCGCTGGCCACGGCCGAATCCCGCCAGCGCCTGGTGAGTGCCACGCCGCGCGACAATCCGGAGCTCGGCGTCTTCGGCCGGCAGGAGGCAGGTACGGGCATGGATTCCACCACCAGCCTCGGCCTGCGCGTCCGCATCCCGCTCGGCACCGAGGGCCGCAACGCCCCCCGCCGCGCCGAGGCGGAAAGCGAGGTGACGCGCGCCACCGCCGAGCTGATCCAGGCGCGCCGCCTGGTGGAGGCTGGCGTTGTCCGCGCCCAGGCCGAGCTGCGCGCCGCGGAAGCGGCGCTGCGCATCGCCCGCCAGCGGCTTGCCGTGGCCAATGAGCAGGAGGGCATTGCACTGCGCGCCTTCCGCGCCGGCGAGACTGGCACCTTCGACCTGTTCCGCGTCCGACAGCTGCGGCTGGAAGCCGCGAATGACGAAGGCCAGGCCAGCATCGCGGCCAGCCGGGCCCGCTCGCGCGTGAATCAGGCGGCGGGTGTGGTACCCTGATCCGCATGGATGAGATCAACCCGCACGACACCCTCGGCCATCGCTGCCTGATGGGGGTGGTGGCGCCGGCCACCAACACCGCCGTGCAGGCGGAGATGGACGATCTCCGCCTGGAGGGCGTGATCAACGCGCATGCGCGCATCGCCAATCCCGAGCAGCGGGTGGCGGCCGATGCCGATACGCTGGCGGTGCGCGCTTCCATGGTCTCGGGGCTGATGGGGGCGGTTGACACGCTGGCCCCCTGCCGGCCGGACCACGTCATCCTTGGCGTCATGGTCGAGAATTTCGTGGGGGGCGGTGCCGCCGGCACCGCCCTGATCCGCAATGTGGGTGAGCGGCTGGGTTGCGGCGTGACCGACTACTCCTCGGCCATCATCGCCGCGCTGGAGGCGATGTTCGGCCGCAAGGTCCGGATCGGCCTGCTGACGCCCTTCCTGCCGGTGGGTGACGCCGCCGCGCGCCGCATCTTCGAGGAGGCGGGGCATGAGGTGGTGCGTCTCATCGGCCTGCGCGCGCCAAGTCCGGCTTCCATCGGCCGCGTGCCGCTGGACCGGCTGCGCGACGCCGTGGCGGAGCTGAACGGGCCGGAGGTCGAGGTGATCATCCAGGTCGGCACCGGCCTGCCCTTCGCGGCCGTGGCCCGCGCTGCGGAGCGCGAATTGGGCAAGCCCGTTCTGGCCAGCAACCCCGTCAGCTATTGGCGGGCGCTCCGGGCCTGCGGCATCATGGATGCGCTGCCGCAGCAGGGGCGGCTGTTCACGCTATAGGCGCCACCGCATCGGCAGCGGGTACATCAGGCCGCCCTTCTTCCATAGGTTGCTGGGGCCGCGCGGCAGGGCCACCGGCGTGTTCTCGCCCATGTTGCGCACATGGATCTCGCCGTACTCCCGAAGGCGCGGATGACGTGAAGGAGCCGCCGCGGGTCCAGCCTGACCGCATGGCCCAGCTCAAGGCCCTGCCACCTCCCAAGGCTGACCGGCAGGACCATCGCCGCATGGCCGGTGTGGACGCCACAGACCACAAGGCCGCGCGGGCGAATCGCGTGCGGATGGTGCCCAACGAAAAACCCCTCCAGCCTCGCGGCCGAAGGGGTCCAGTCCCGGCTTGCGCCGTGGTGGAGCCGGCCCTGTGCCAGGGCCGGCCCTTATGACGTCAACGGGTCAGCGCATGGGCAGCGCGTACATCAACCCGCCATTGGTCCAGAGGTTATTCGGCCCGCGCGGCAGCGCAACCGGGGTGCTCTCGCCCATCGTGCGTTCATAGAGCTCGCCGTAATTGCCGATGGCGCGGATCACGTTATAGGCCCAGAGCGGATCGAGCTTCAGGGCCTGGCCCAGCTCCGGCGTCACGCCCAGCAGGCGGCGCGTGTTGGGGTTGGTGCTGGTGCGGCGCATCTGCTCGGCATTGGCGGCGGTGATGCCCTGCTCCTCCGCTTCGATGACGGCGGTGGTGTACCAGCGCACCAGCTCGAACCAATCGTCATCGCCGCGGCGGACATAGGCGCCATAGGGCTCCTTGCTGAAGCGCTCGGGCAGCACGGTCCAGTCGCGCGGGTTCTGCATGGTGGAGCGCACGGCGGCGAGTTGTGAGGCATCGGAGCCGAAGCTGTCGCAACGGCCGGCCTGGAGGGCCGCGGCTGCCTGGTCGATGCGCTCGAACACCACGGGGCGGAAGGGCACGTTCACGCTGCGGAAGTAATCCGCCGTCACCTGCTCATTGGTGGTGCCCTGGATGAGGCAGATGGTCGCGCCATTCATCTCGCGCACCTGGCGCACGCCCAGGCTGTTCTTCACCAGGAAGCCGTGGCCATCGAAGAAATAGGTGGTCACGTGGCGCAGGCCGAGCGTGGTGTCGCGCAGCATGGTCTGCGTGGAGGTGCGGAACAGCACATCCACCTCGCCCGAGCCCAGCGCCGTGAAACGCGTGGAGGAGGAGAGCGGCGTGAAGCGCACCTTGCTCGCGTCGTTGAAGATGGCGACGGCGAGGCCGCGGCAGAGATCCACATCCAGCCCCTGCCAGACGCCGCGGCTGTCCGGCAGCGCGAAGCCCGCGACACCCGTGTTGATGCCACAGACCAGGGCGCCGCGGGCGCGGATCTGATCAATGGTCGGGCCGGCTTCAGCGCTCGTCCCGAAGAATGCCACACATGCTGCCGCCAGCGCGGCTCGGATGGACCGATCCCACTTCATGCTTTGCCTGCCTCAACCTTGCTTTTCTGAGCGGGATGGTCGGGCGGGAAGCATGCCGAAGTCAACGCATCACCTGCTGGAGTGACCGCATTGTAATGGCTTGCGGCCGTGTAACGGGATCGGGCGGCCAGCATCCCCCGGCCGGCGCGGATGGTCGATGGCATGGCGCGACAGGGGGCGAGCGGGGGATGGATGATCCACCGCCGCCTGGCCGAGGAAAGCCAGGCCTGGCGTCTCCCGCTGGAGGATCTCACGGAGAGCCACGCCACGCCCACCGCCTGGCCCCTGCCGCCCAACCTCGCGCAGGCCCCCGAGATCATGCGCCTGGGTCGGCGATGCGGCGATCGTGGGGCATCTGCGACGCGTCGAGGCGCAATCGCGCAGCTGCACCCGCATCTGTTTTCCGAAGGGCGGGGCGATCTCACCACGCGCTTCCTTGCGGCCGCGCCCCGGCTGACGCGGCGCTTGTGACCTGCTGAAGCGCTGGTGCCCGCCAATCACCCCGGCGCCTTGGTCCGCCGCCCCAGATAGGCATCCAGCACGCGGTCATCATGCGCGAGGTCCCGTGAGGGGCCTTCCAGCAGGACGCGCCCATTTTCCATCACATAGGTCCGGTGGGTCACCGCCAGCGCATAGCTCGCCATCTGCTCAACGAGCAGGATGGAGAGGCCGCGGGCGTTCAGGTCGATCAGCACCGGGAACAGCATGTCCAGGATCTTGGGCGCGAGCCCCAGCGATAATTCATCGATGATGAGAAGCCGCGGGCGAGAAAGAAGGCCGCGGGCAATGGCCAGCATCTGCTGCTCGCCGCCCGAGAGCGTGCCGGCCTGCTGGTCGATCCGCTCGCCCAGGCGCGGGAACATGGCGATGGTCTTCTCGATATCCTCGTCCACGCCCCGCGGATCCTGCTTGATGCGCGAATAGGCGCCGAGCACGAGGTTGTCCCGCACCGACTGGTCGGCGAAGACCATGCGCCCCTCCGGCACCATGGCGAGGCCGCGCGCCACCATGCGGTGGCTGGGCTCGCCCGTCGTGTCGGCGCCCGCGAAGGAAACGGTGCCGCCGGCCGGCTTCACCACGCCGGTGACGGCGCGCAGCATGCTCGTCTTGCCGGCGCCGTTGGAGCCGATGATGCCGACGAACTCGCCCTGGCCCACCTGGATGTCCACGCCGCGCAGGGCCTCGATCCGCCCATAGGAGACGCGCAGGCCGGAGACGCTGAGGATGGGGCTGCTCATGCCGCGCCCTCCCGCACCGGCAGCGCGCCCTGGCCGAAATAGGCCTCGATCACCTTCGGGTTGGACTGCACCTCGGAGACGGGGCCATCGGCGATCACCTCGCCATAATCCAGCACGGTCACGCGGTCGGAGACGGCCATGATCATGTCCACGTGATGCTCGACCAGGATGATGGTCATGCCGCGATCCGCAAGGCCGCGGATCAGCGCCACCAGATCCTCGATCTCGCCATGGGTGAGGCCGGCGGCGGGCTCGTCCAGCAGCAGGAGCTTGGGGCGCAGCGCCAGCGCGCGGGCGATCTCCAGCCGCCGCTGATGGCCGAAGGGCAGGTTGCCCGCCTGCTCATCGGCGAATTCCGAGAGGCCCACGAAATCCAGCAGCTTCAGCGCCTCGGCGCGCGCCGCGCGCTCCTCGCGGTGGAAGCGCGGCAGGCGCAGCACCGTCTCGGCGAAGCCGGAGCGGAAATGCGGATGGGCACCCACCAGCACGTTCTCCAGCACGCTCATCTGCGTGAAGAGCTCGGTGTTCTGGAAGCTGCGCGCGACGCCGAGCCGCGCGAGCGCGTAAGGCGGCGCATTGTTCAGCGCATTGCCGAAGAGCGTGACCCGGCCCTCGCTCGCCTTGTAGAAGCCCGAGATCACGTTGAGGAGCGACGATTTGCCCGCGCCATTCGGCCCGATCAGCGCATGCACCGTGCCGGCGCGGACCTCCATGTTCACATGGCTCACCGCCGTCAGCCCGCCGAAGCGCAGCGTCACATCCTGCACGATGAGTGTGGCCTGGCCCTGCTCATCCGGCCGTGCCGTCACCTGCTCCATGCCCGGCCCCCAATGCGGCCAGGCGCCCGTCGCGCGCGGGCGGGACTTGCCGGTGATGCGGGCGCGGAGCGCGGCCAGCGAACCCACGATGCCCTTGGGCATCACGAAGAGCACGAGGGCCAGCAGCAAACCGTAGCCGAAGGTCTGCCATTGCCCGAGGCCCTGGAGGAATTGCGTCGCCATGAAGAGCACGGAGGTGCCGATGAGCGGCCCGGCCATGGTGCCGGAGCCGCCGAGGATCACCATCAGCAGCAACTCGATGCTCGTGTTGAAGCTGAAGGTCTCGTAGTTCACGAAGAGGGCGAGATTGGCGAAGAGCCCGCCGCCCAGCCCCGCGAAGCCGGCCGAGATGGAGAAGGCCAGCGTGCGGATGCCGACCACATTGATGCCGAGAGCGCGGGCCGCATTCTCGCTCTGCGCGGCGGCCCGCATGGCGCGGCCGTAGCGGCTGAAGGTGATGGCATATTGCGCCCAGACCGACAGCAGCAGGAAGAACAGGATCAGGTAATAGTAGTTGAAGTTGGTGCGCCTGACCGCCATCAGCGGCTCGCCGAACAGGGTCGGGCGCGGCAGGTTCGCAAGGCCCGAGGCGCCGCCCGTGAAGCTCACCCATTCGCGCAGCACATTCACGAAGATCAGCCCGAAGGCGATGGTGATGACGGCGAGGTACACGCCGCGCACGCGCACGGTGGGGAAGGCCAGGATGGCGCCCATCAGCGCGGGGATGGCGATGGCGAAGGCCATGCTCTCGGCGAAGGAGAAGCCGGCGCGCAGCGACAGCAACGCGGCCACATGCGCACCCAGCCCGTAGAGGGCAGCCTGCCCCAGCGAGACGAGGCCGGCGAGCCCCACCAGCAGGTTCAGCCCGATGACGACGATGCACAGGATCATCGCGCGCATGACGAGGCGCAGCTCATAGCTCGTCGGATACCGCTCGCCGATCACATCGCCGAGCCAGGGGAAGCCGGCAATGAGCAGGGCCAGGACCAGCAGGGCCAACCAGCCCGCAACGCGTGCGCTCATACCTTCTGCACCTCACGCCGGCCGAAGAGGCCCTGGGGGAAGATCAGCAGCACCAGGATCATGACGGTGAAGCCGATGGCGTCGCGCGCCGCGGTCGAGAGATAGGCCTCGATGAACTTCTCCATCACGCCATAGACCAGGCCCGTGATCACCACGCCCGGCGCATTGGAAATGCCCGCGATGATGGCGACGAGAAAGCCCTTGAGGCCGACCACGACGCCCATGGAGGAGGAGGCCTGCACGATGGGTGCCACCAGGAAGCCCGCCAGCGCGCCGATGCCGCCGGCCAGCGCGAAGGCCAGCATGGTGATGCGGTCCGCATCAATGCCCACAAGGCCCGCCGCCACACGGTTATAGGCCACGGCGCGCATGGCGCGGCCCAGCACCGTGCGGCGATAGAACCCCTCCAGAGAGAAGGTCAGCGCCAGCAGCACGGCGGGGATCAGCAATTCCTGCCAGTAGATGCCCGCCCCGCCGATGCGCAGCGGCTGCTCGACCAAGGGTGTGGGCATCGCGCGGCCGAGCGGGCCATAGGTGGCCGTGGTGAAGCTCTCGATCATGGTGCCGACGGCGATCGTGGTCAGCATCCAGCCGATGGCGTTCGCCTCACGGTTGAAGGGGCGCACGAAGACGCGCTCGATCACCGCGCCCGAAAGGGCCGCGATCAGGATGGCGCCCGCCGCCGCCATGGGCAGCGGCAGGCCCAATTCGCGCAGGACGACGGTGAGGACGCCGCCCAGCATGAAGATGTCGCCAAAGGTGAAATTGACGGCCTTGGCGGCGCTCCACATCACGTAGAAGCCGAGCGCGATCATCCCGTAGATCGCGCCCGCCGAGAGCCCCGTCAGGAGGTATTGCAGCAGGGCTTCCATGTTGTGCGCCGCTCAGTTCGTGCGCGGCTGGCCGAAGGGCGTCTGCTCGATGGGCAGCATGGCGCCATTGTGGAAGGCGAGCAGGCGGTAGGAGGCGGGGAGGATCGCATCCATCCGCTCCTGCGTGCGCTCGAAGGCCGGCGCGTAATTCGCGACAATGCCCTGGTAGTTTACGCGGAACATGGCGTCGCGGAGCGCGGTCCGGTCATGGCGGCCGGCGATCTTCAACGCCTCGGCGATGATATAGACCGCGTCATAGGCATTGGCCGTGCCCGAGGGCATCAGCAGGTCGGCCGGGGTGCGGATCTGCGGGAAGCGCTGCTGCATGCCGGCCAGCACCGCCTGGGCGCGCGGCGGCAATTGCCCCATCCAGGTGTAGGTGCCGGCGACGATGACGCCCTCGGCCAGCGGGCCGGCCGTCTGCGCGAATTGCACGCCGATGCCCCAGGCCGAGATGATCTGCGGCTTGTAGCCCAGGCGGTCCATCGAGCGGACGACGTTCGCGGCCTCGCGGTCCACGCCGTAGAAGATCACGGTGTCCACGCCGGCGTCGCGCATGCGGGTCAGCTGCGCCGTCATGTCGGTGTCGGCGATGTTGAAGGTCTCGCTGGCCGCGATGGTGAGGTTGGCCGCGCGCATCGCGGCCGTCACATCCGGCACGGCGCCCTGGCCCCAGCCCGTGCCCTCATACATCAGGCCGATGCGGCCGGAGCGGCTGCGCTGCTGGGCGGCGGTGACGAGGAAGGGCGCCACCCAGCGGTCCTTCATCGAGACACGGAACATCCACTGGTTGCGGCCATTCGGATGCTCGACCACCTGCGTGCCGGCGGAAACGACACCGACCCAGGGCAGGCCCATCTCGTCCAGCGGCTCGCGGAGCGCAATGGCGTTGGGGGTGCGGAAGCCGCCCATCATCACCACGCAATTGTCGCGCTCGCCGATGCGGCGGGCATTGTCCACGGCGCGGGCGGGCTCGCCCACATCATCATAGGCGACCAGGCGAAGCTGCTGGCCCAGCACGCCGCCGGCCGCGTTGATCTCGGCCAGCGCCGTCTCCACCGCGACGCGCAGTGCGAAGCCGCTATGGGCGAGCGGACCGGTCAATTCCCAGGAGGCGCCGATGCAGGGCTGGGCGCGCTGGGCGGAGGCGGGGGCGGCCAGGGAGAGGCCCGCGATCGCACCCAGCCCCAGAAGGGCTCGGCGGAGGAGGTTCGGGGGGGTGCGCGACATCGGTTCATCTCCTGCGGCGGGCATGGCGACCCGGGGTTTGAGCGGAAGCGTCGTATGTCCACAGCGTAAGGGCCGCGCGGATGCCCCGACAACGCGCGTATTGCTCACAAGAGAGTCATGTACTTCCCGTTTTGACCGTATTTGCCAATTTTATGTGCGTTTTGGTAGCGATATGGACGGCTTCCAAGCAGATTGTTCCGGACAGCCCACGAAACCTGCCGCTTTTCCCCGTCAGCCCGTCCCGGTCTCGCGGACACTCCGGTCACCCGGCTGCAGGAGAAATGAAACATGGGTCAGAACGGCATCGGCGCTTCCCCGCGGCGCAAGGAAGACCAGCGCTTCCTCAGCGGGCGCGGCAACTACGTGGCCGACATGCAGCGCCCGAACATGGCCCATGGCGTCTTCCTCCGCTCGCCCCATGCCCATGCGCTGGTGAATGGCGTGGAGATCGCCGCCGCCAGCGCGGCGCCGGGCGTCATCGGCATCCTCACCGGCGCCGATCTCGCAGCGGCCGGCGTGGGCGGGCTGCCCTGCGGCTGGGGCATCACCGGCACGGACGGGCTGCCGATGAAGGAGCCGCCGCACCCCGCCCTCGCCCAGGGCAAGGTGCGCTACGTGGGCGATGCCGTCGCCTTCATCCTGGCCGAGACCGCGCACCAGGCGCGCGACGCAGCCGAACTCATCGAGGTGGACTACACGCCGCTGCCCGCCGCGGTGGACCTCGAATCCGCCATCGCCCCCGGCGCGCCGCAGATTTTCGACGACGCGCCCGGCAATCTCTGCTGCGACTGGTCCATCGGCGATGCAGCCGCCACCGAGGCCGCCTTCGCCCGCGCGCATCACGTCGCGCGCCTCAAGCTCGTGAACAACCGCCTCGTCGGCAACCCGATGGAACCGCGCGCCGCCATCGCCGATTTCGAGGCCAGCAGCGGGCAATACACGCTCTGGACCACCAGCCAGTTTCCGCATGTGGTGCGCATGCTGATGGGCGCCTTCGTGCTCAACATCCCGCAGCATCGCCTGCGCGTGGTCGCGCCCGATGTCGGCGGCGGTTTCGGCGTGAAGCAGTTCCACTACGCCGAGGAAGCCGTCGTCACCTTCGCCGCCAAGTGCTTCGGCCATTGCGTAAAATGGGTGTGCGAGCGCAGCGAAGGCTTCATCAGCGACGCCCATGGGCGCGACCACGTGACCGAAGCGGCGCTCGCGCTCGATGCCTCCGGCCGCTTCATCGGCATGAAGGTGATCACCATCGGCAATATCGGCGGCTACATCTCCACCTTCGGGCCGAACATCCCGACCAACCTCTACGCGCCGCTGCTGGCCGGGGTCTATACGACGCCCGCCATCCATTGCCAGGTGAAGGTGGCCTTCACCAACACCGTCCCGGTGGACGCCTATCGCGGCGCCGGCCGCCCCGAAGCCACCTTCGTGGTCGAGCGCCTGGTGGATATCGCCGCCATGGAAATGGGCATGGACAAGGCCGCAATCCGCCGCCTCAACATGATCCCGCGCAGCGCCTTCCCCTACCAGACGCCGGTCATGATGAAATACGACAGCGGCGACCCGCTAGGCTGCATGGACCGCGCGCTGGCCCTGGCCGATTGGGAGGGCTTCCCCGCCCGCCAGGCCATCGCCAAGCAGCAGGGCAAGCTGCGTGGCGTCGGCCTCTCCACTTATATCGAGGCCTGCGGCCTGGCCCCCTCGCGCATCGCGGGCCAGCTCGGCGCGCGCGGTGGGCTCTACGAAAGTGCGACCGTCCGCGTGCATCCCACCGGCCATGTTACCGTCCTCATCGGCACGCATAGCCACGGCCAGGGGCATGAGACCACCTTCGCGCAGATCGTCGCCGAAAAGCTCGGCGTCGCCTTCGAGGATATCGACATCGTCTATGGCGACACCGACCGCGTGCAATTCGGCATGGGCACCTATGGCTCGCGCTCCCTCGTCGTCGGCGGCGCCGCACTCGCCAAGGCGTCGGACCGCGTGATCGCCAAGGGCAAGAAGATCGCGGCCCACCTGCTCGAGGCCAGCGAGATGGACATCGAATTCACCGAAGGCCGCTTCACCATCGCCGGCACCGATCGCGGCAAGAGCTTCCAGGAAATCGCCCTCGCCGCCTACGTCCCGCACGACTACCCGCTGGAAACCGTGGATCCTGGCCTGGAAGAACAGGCCTATCACGACCCCGTGAACTTCTCCTTCCCCGGTGGTGCCCATGTCGCGGAAGTCGAGATCGACCCGGATACCGGCCAGGTCACCCTCGTCAACTACGTGGGCGTGGACGATGTCGGCACCGTCATCAACCCGATGATCGTCGAAGGCCAGCTCCATGGCGGCATCACCCAGGGCATCGGCCAGGCCCTGCTCGAACACTGCGTCTATGACCCCGCCACCGGCCAGATGCTCAGCGGCTCCTTCCAGGACTACTGCATGCCGCGCGCCGACAACCTCCCCAGCTTCGACATGCAAACCCACCCCGTGCCCTCCACCGACACCCCCATGGGCGTGAAAGGCTGCGGCGAAGTGGGCTCCATCGGCGCACCCGCCGCCATCATCAACGCCGTGGTAGACGCCCTAGGCCCCTACAAAATCCGACACCTCGACATGCCCGCCACCCCCGCCCGCATCTGGCGCGCCATCGCCGACAACGCGATGCCGATGGCTGCGGAGTAGTCGGGGAGGGCGCGCCGTCAGGGGCTTTGCCCCCGACACCCCCACCAAAGGCCGTGGGCCTTTGGAAACCGATTGATGGGGAATGGGGGGAGGGGCCCAAGCGCGCGTGGGACCCGGCGCGACCGCCGGCCCCTCCCTCCATTCCCCAATAACTGATGGGTTCAAAGGGCCCCGGCCCTTTGTGGGGGTTTCAGGGGGCGATGCCCCCTGAGAGGCGCACCCCTACCGGCTATTCCGTTGCCGCCAGGCGTCGAGTTGTTCGATCATCGCGTCGGCGGTGGTGATGTCGGCGTAGCGGCGGCCCACGTCTTTCAGGTTCTGGTCGTGTGCGGCCTGGTCCTGGTCGCCCACGCAGTCTTCCGGGACTTGCACGCGGAAGCCCAGCGAAAAGGCGTCGATGATGCTGGCGCGCACGCAGCCCGAGGTGATGCAGCCCGTGACGATGACGGTGTCCACGCGTTCGCGCGTGAGGATGGCGCCGGCGGCGGTGCCGAAGAAGATCGAGGGTGCGGTCTTGGCGAGCACGACGTCCGGTTCTTCGGCGGCGATGCGGGGGTCGAGTGCTGTGCCGGCGCTGCCGGCGAGGAGGTCGAGCACCGGTGAGACCTTCCAGTGCGGTGCGCCCTTGGGGCCATCGAAGGCAACGACGCAGGCGATGATGGGGGCGCCCGCGGCCTTGGCGGCGCGCATGAGGCGGGCGGTGTTCTCGACGGCGCGGTCCACGAGGGGCGAGCCGCCCATGGGGAAGCTGGGGTCGGTGAAGCCGGTCTGGAAATCCACCACCACCAGGCCGGGCTTTTCGCCGAAGCCCACCGGTTTCGCGCCGTAGCCGCGGGAGGTGTAGGCGTCGTCGCTCATGCTGGAACCCCATGTTTTTGAAGCTGGACCGGGTGGACAAGTCGTATCGCCAGTGCACCATCCCGGGCGGCTGCTGTGAAGCCGGAGAATTGGTGCATGGCCTATCGTATTTCCGTGGATACCGGCGGAACCTTCACGGATATGGTCGTTCTGGACCCTGCCGGACGGCTGCATATTGGCAAGTCGCTCACCACGCCCGACCGGATTTTCGAGGGGATGGAAGGTGCGCTGGCCGTGGTTGCCGGTGATCTGGGCATGAGTGTGCCCAAGCTGCTCGCAGAGACGGCAATCCTGATCTACGGCACCACGCGGGCCACGAATGCCGTCGTCACCAAGCGCACGGCGCGTACGGCGTTCCTGACGACGCGCGGCTTCAAGGACACGCTGACCTTCAAGGAAGGCGGCAAGCACGGCCCGCATGACTACAGCTACGACTACCCCGACCCCTACATCCCCCGCCGCCTGAGCTTCGAGATCACCGAGCGCGTGAGTGCGGAGGGCGAGGTGGTGGTGCCCTTCGACGAAGCCCAGGCGCGCGCGGTGATCGAGACGCTGAAGGCGCGGAAGATCGAGGCGGTGGCGGTCTCGCTGCTCTGGTCCATCGCCTCGCCCGAGCATGAGCTGCGGCTGGGCGCGCTGCTGGAGGAGATGATGCCGGGCGTGCCCTACACGCTCTCGCATCAGCTGGTGCCGATCCTGCGCGAATATCGCCGCGCCTCGGCCACGGCCATTGATGCCTCGCTGAAGCCGCTGATGCAGAAGCATCTGCGCGAGATGGCGGCGGATTTGCGGGCCGCGGGCTTCGCGGGGGACCTGCTGGTCAGCACCTCGGTCGGTGGCTGCCAGGCGGTGGAGGAGCTGATCGCGCGGCC
>LNFM01004737.1_pt1 | contig 24618 bp, 25 predicted proteins | sample 596031 | NCBI WGS metagenome assembly LNFM01 (sample SAMN04254537, study PRJNA301005) | activated carbon metagenome | isolation source: dual media filters at the Ann Arbor, Michigan drinking water treatment plant | place: USA: Ann Arbor | reverse complement strand
CTCGTTTGTTTTCTCGCGTCTTCTTTTTCCATAGGCTATGGGACATGCCGCGCTCAGAAAAGTTCACGGATAATTCGTGCCGAGTCTATAGGTAGACACTCCAAGTAAAACGTATGCATAGAGTGTACGACAGCATAAAATATTAATTTTAGAAGACTTTAAAGTAACTTCAACTTTCTTGAAATGGTAAAAAAGCAATTCCTGATCAGTAGGTCGGAGGTTCGATTCCCCCTGTCGGCACCATCCTCCTCATCGAGGATATTGTGTACATTATGTTGGTTACCGTACATCCATCCCACCCCGTCGTGTCTATACTGGCAAAAAGGGGAGTTCATGAATCGTACGGCCTTTCTCAATTTCAAACCTCAGCATAATTTGGAAGCCACAGCCGATATGGTTGGCTCGGCTATACCCAAACAATTCCATCGGCTACACAAAATTGCACAGTGGTTAGCCCTGGGGCTGCTGGCGGCGCTTACCGGCTGTAGTTCATTGCCCACTATCGCGTCTGACATGCCCCCCGCAAAGGCACAGCCCATCCAGCTTGAAGGCGCGCGAGGTCCTCTTTCAGTCCAGCAAAGCAAAGCGATACTCGCACGGCTCCAGAGCCGAGGCAAAGAAACCAGCATCTTCGATCGGCATCTGGCGCTTGAAGAGGCGATCGTCGGCAGTCCATTAACCGTCGGTAACAAAGTAGTTCTGTTGCAGGATGGCCCGGCGACTTTTCAGGCGATGTTTACCGCCATCCGTAATGCTAAAGACCATATCAACATGGAAACCTACATCATCGAGGACGATGAAGTGGGGAAGCGTTTCGCGGACGCGCTCATCGAAAAACAAAGCCAGGGTGTGCCGGTTAATTTTATCTACGATAGCGTGGGTGCGATGAATACGCCGAAGGAATTCTTCAAGCGCCTTACCGATAGCGGTATTAAAGTATTAGAGTTCAATCCTATTAATCCGCTTACTGCCAGGAAAGGGTGGGAGCTGAATCAGCGCGATCACCGCAAGTTATTGATTGTCGATGGACAGGAGGTGTTTCTCGGGGGAATAAACATCAGTAGCGTGTATTCCAGCGGTTCCTTCAGTCCGCGCTCCAAGCGCCGCCCCGATGGTAGTCCCCCGTGGCGCGATACGCATGTGCATCTGCAAGGCCCCGTTGTCAGTGAATTTCAGAAATTGTTTCTCGCCACGTGGGAGAAACAAAAGGGCGCTCCCCTCGCCCCCAGTAACTTTTTCCCGCAACTGAGGAATCAGGGTAAAGAAGTAGTGCGCGCTATCGGCAGTTCGTCAGATGAGCCGTATAGCCTGATCTATGCCACGTTAATTTCAGCTATTAACAGCGCCGAAACCAGCATCTATTTAACCAACGCTTATTTCGTCCCGGACCCACAATTTCTTGCCGCGCTTAAAGATGCCACACAACGTGGGGTGGATGTGAAAATAATCCTGCCCGGCAATACTGATTCCGGGTTAGTTTTTCATGCAGGGCGTTCCTTCTATGACAAGCTTCTAAGCGCAGGCGTGAAAATTTATGAACGACGTGGCGCGCTTCTGCATTCCAAGACAGCGCTCATTGATGGGGTATGGTCAACCATCGGCTCAACCAACCTTGACTGGCGCAGCTTTCTGCACAATGATGAAGTGAATGCCGTAATCCTGGGCCAGGAATTTGGCGCACAAATGCAAGCAATGTTCGACAAGGATCTTGCCTCGTCCAACCCCATCACGCTTGAGCAATGGAGACAACGATCACTTGGCCTGCGCTTAAAAGAAATGGCTGCGCGTATATGGGAATATTGGCTTTAACAAATAATTTTTCTAAAAGTAAAAAAAGTTGAAAATGCTCTCGCATGTGATAGGGGTATACTGGATAGGCGTAATGTTTATTCTCGGTCTTGCGCAAACAAACATCGTGTACGCCGCTGCCGATTCAACGCAGGTCGCTTCGTTGCGCGACAAGTACAGCCTATTGCAAGATAAGCTTAAAGAGAACCAGTTTCAGAAACCCATTTATCTGGATTCCAGTGAAAAATCAGATAGCGTGGCCGGAGAAATCTACGCGATCATCAATCACCCCTTCACAAAAGTAAGCTCCGCACTTAATATTCCGGCTAATTGGTGCGATATCCTGATCCTGCATCTCAATATTAAATACTGCCGTGCTTTAACGACAAATAAAGGAACCATTCTTAATGTCAGTATCGGAAAAAAACACGACCAGCCATTAGACAAAGCCTATCGAGTAGTTTTTGATTACTACGTTATTGCCAAAACTTATAATTATCTACAAGTTAAACTAACTGCTGATAAGGGTCCAGTCAGCACCCGTAATTACAGTATTATGCTCGAAGCTATTGCACTTGAAAATGGACATACGTTCATCCATCTTGCATATTCTTATTCCTATGGATTTATAGGACGCCTTGCAATGCAGACGTATCTCAATACCGTTGGTAGAGATAAAGTAGGGTTCACTATCATAGATAAAAAATCCAATGGAGAGGTGGTCTATATTGACGGCATGCGAGGTGTAGTGGAGCGCAATACAATGCGCTATTACTTCGCCATCGAAGCTTTTCTTGACGCATTGTCCATGCCGCCCACCGCACAGCTTGAAAAGCGCCTGATGGACTGGTTTACTGCTACAGAGCGTTATCCAAATCAATTGTATGAAATGGAAAAAAGCATCTACCTGGCCATGAAGCGCAAGGAATATTTGCGCCAGCGCACAGGAGATCCCCTTATCGCCCCATCCGCTCCCAAAATTACGCGCTGAATAACGCTCTTTTCTTACAAATGGTTTTATCCCTGAAATTTATATTTTGATTTTATGTGCGGCACCGTACTGATCCGCCAGTAATTTATAGTTATTATTTACCCATGAGTAATTAAAATGCATCAGGCAGATTTTTTTGTAAATAAACTGTAATGGTTCCACATTTTAAGGTGGGATTATAAGGAGGATATATGGGCTGGGATACCGTTGACGTAAACCGCAGAAAATTCAAAGGTAAAATCAGAAAGCAGTGGGGAGATTTCGCTGCAGAACATCTGGATACCATTATGGGCAAGCGTAATCAGTTAGCGCGAAAGTTGCAACAAAAGCTGCAACAAATGAATCGGCTGGACAAGGAAGAATTAAGTGCTCGTTAGCCCAGCGGGAAGCCGTATGTTTAGGAAAATGGCTGCAAGCATGGTGCAAATTAAAGGTGGCTGATTTATATATATAAAGGAGAGTGTTATGGGATTTGATCAAAAAGGATCAACGGTTTTCTCGGTCAAGCAAAATAAGCAAGGTCAATGGGATGTTTGCGAAGAAGGTTTTGAAAACCCCCTCGCATCATTCAATAGCCCGGAAGATGCTAATAAATATGCCAGAAACCTTGCCAATGTCAAAGAAGGTTCAACTGTTAAAGTAATAAATTAATTTTTCACTAATCAAAGGAGTGATCATGAAGAAGATTCAATTTGCAGCACTTGTTGGCGCCATTCTTCTTACTTTTAATGTAGGCGCCATGGCGCAAACCATGTCAAAGGGCGATTATCAGGCCAGTAAAGATAATATTAAAGCGCAATATAAAGCCGCCAAAGAAAAATGTGATGCGCTGTCAGGCAACGCGAAGGATATCTGCGAAGTTGAAGCAAAAGGCCAGGAAGATATTGCTAGTGCAGAACTGGAGGCCAGGCATGAACCTAACGACAAAACACGTTATAAAGCTTTAAAGGCCCGAGCTGATGCTGAATACGATCTTGCCAAGGAAAAATGTGATGATTTATCAGGGAATGCCAAAGACGTTTGCAAGAAAGAAGCCAAAGCCGCGCATGTGAACGCAGAAGCAAATGCGAAGGTGCAGAAGAAAACTAATGAGGCGCATGATAAAGCCCACAGTGATTCGCATGATGCGAATATGAAAGCCAGGGAAAAGCAGGGTAATGTCCGTCAGGATGCTGCCGAAGATAAAAGCGATGCCGCTTATGCTGTGGCCAAAGAGAAGTGTGATGCTTTTTCCGGTGAGGCTAAAGATCAATGTATCAACCAGGCTAAAAGACAATTTGGCAAGTAATTGATTTGCTCTCTACTTAAGGTGTCAACCACAAATTTCAGGTTAGATTGTACATTTATTCAGGATTCAGGCGTTATTGATCAATGTTAGCGAATTACAGCTCGCATTGAATCATAAAGTACATGGACGTGCCACGGCCACAGGGAAAGTTATTAACGTATAGAAGTAATTTACACTGCTAGACCAAAGTGCTTTTAAAGATGAATTAAACGGAAATAATATTTACTTTATCAGCTATTTAACATAATTAATAATGAGAGGATTTATATATGCTTTATACAATCGCAGTGGTTTTGGTTATTCTCTGGTTGCTGGGTATGGTTACCTCTTATACGATAGGAGGGTTTATTCATATTCTCCTCGTTATTGCAATTGTAGTTGTTCTTCTTCGTGTTATTAATGGCAGGCCGCCCGTTTAAAAGAGTTAACATTCTGGGGCGGCATGGCTTTTATAAAGTGGGTATCCTTGGCGCTTTTATAAGGAAAAATTCTATGGCATGGAGGAAGGGTAAGCAGTGTCTTTCTGTGAGACCTCATTTGAATGGAATTATAAAGTTTCCAAAAAAATGGCGATCCAATCGTTTTCTCTATGTTCGTGCCATACGCGTTCTGGTGCGAATTCCCGAGAAGGGTACTGTAGGAAGGAGTATGTGCAATTAGCTTTTCCAGCCTCCCCAGAAGGTTATAATTAATCCATCAAATATCTGCCAGACTATAATGTTGTCCGTTATATATATTTTCAAAATAAATGACATGGCCTTCCATGAAGGCCGTATTCATACAATACTCCCCCTCTCGCTCTCCCCGCAGCTTGCTGCGTTTATTGTCATCCCGGGCGAATGTGAGGGATCTTGCAACATCCCTCAAAGTTTACTCACCGTCGTTCGAGACAAGGATTTCTCGCGGTTCTCGGAATGACAATTTTTATAGTGTTTTTACCTATCTGAGAGCAATCCGCGCGCGGTTTTTTTCAAGGGTTTTCCCACCAATGCCTTTGACCTGATCAAGCGCATCAATGGATTTGAACGGCCCATGTTTTTTGCGATGAGCCACAATGGCGCTGGCCTTCTGCTCCCCGACTCCTTCCAGGGTTTGCGCCAGGGTGGCGGCATCGGCGCTGTTGATGTTGACCTGCGATGGTGCTTTTGACACAGTGGCTGAGGCCGCAGTGGTGGGCGCCAGAGCGTGCTTTGCCATGACAGTTATAGGTCCATCTATGGATAAATTAACCGGGCGCGCCTTGGCGTGGTTGGGATGATCGGCGTAATGCACCTGGCCGTTGGCATCAACCCATCTGTAGACATTAGTGGTATGGACAACATTCGCTGCCCACAATGTTGGAGAACCCAGCCCCAGCATGAGTCCTAAGGCGGTTATTAATGTGTGTTTAAGCATGGTTTTAAATGCTGGCCCAAGAATTAGGGAATCAGGAATGTTAAACGCTACTATAAACCACAAGTGCTGTTCAAACAATAACCCTTTGCAGGATTTTCACAAAAAACTGCGGGGCCATCCCCAAGTTTATGAATCATTAGGGTTAGCTGATTTTCTGTTTGGAAATATTCATATAATGGAAGTTATTCTGGCTCTTGCCATAATCCATGCGCGACAGTGACGCGTAATCTATGGTGAGCTGGCGGTGCAGCTCCAGCGGCATTTTCAGGGCATCCGCCAGGCAGACGCGGATCGGGCCGACGTGGGAGACCACGGCAATGGTTTTGCCCGCGTGCGTGGTAATCAGGTCATTGATCACGGTTTTGACGCGCGCCAGCAGGTCATACATGGACTCGCCACCCTCGGGCGCAAACGCCGTGGGGTTTTGTTTCCATTGCTGATGTTCGGTGGGGTAGCCACTTTCAATTTCGTTAAAGTAAAGCCCTTCCCAGATACCGAAGCGGCGTTCTTTTAGCGCGGCATTTTCCTGCAGGGGCGCGCCGGTGCTGGCGGCGATGGCATCTGCGGTCATGCGGGTTCTGGCGCTGGGGCTGGTGCAGATCAAATCTATTTTGACATTGCGCAGCAGATCGGCGGCGTAGGCGGCCTGGCTGATGCCATCTGCATTCAATGCGGGATCTTCGCTGTTAATGCCAGCGCTATCACAATATATGCGATCCAGAGGAAAGTCGGTTTTGCCGTGGCGTACATAGATGATACGGGTGCTGGGTTCTTTGGAGCGCATCAAGAGTACCTATGTAATGGGATTGCTGTGCGTGTGCGGCACAGGTGATGTAGCGTGCTGCTGTTGCGTAATTTCCACCGGCACCATATGCAGTTTGCCATGCCGCACGCCGCGTGCCGCCATCACCAGATTGGCAAAGGTGCGCACGCTTTGGATTGAGCCGCGCAAAATCACCACTTCCAGGCAGTTGTCATGATCCATGTGTACATGCATGCTGGATAAAGTCAGATCATGATGATCGTGCTGCACTGACGTGATGCGGCTGGCCAGTTCGCTTTCATGATGATTGTAAATATAGCTGAGGGTCGCAACGCAATGGCCTTCGTCCCAGTTTTCAAGACGCTCGTTTTCCAGCCGCTCGCGTATCAGGTCGCGCATTGCTTCCGAGCGGTTGGAATAGCCGCGCGCGCGTATGAAGTCGTCAAACTGTTTGGCGAGCTGATCTTCTATGGATATGGTGAGGCGTTCCATGGCGCTTCCTGGCGTGGGCTTGAATCAGTAGTATAGCTTAAGCTGAATTGTCATTTCGACCAACGGGAGAAATCCTTGTCTCGAGTCTCGAACGAAGGTGAGAGATCTTTGAGCGATCTTGCAGGATTTCTCCCGTTGGTCGAAATGACATAGTAGTTTGAGTCTTAAAATTCCCCTTACAGCCCGATACCATACCCCAACAGCAAGCGGTATTTCCCATCATTCTGTATGCCCGGCAGCTCTTCCCACAGCGGATACGAGATCGCCCCATACACGGTCTGGTGTTTGCCGATGCGCACAAACACGCCGGGGGTCAATGACAATGAAGACAGGCCGCTGTTTTTCTTCACGGCGTTATTTTCAATGTCGCGGTCCATGTGCAGCAGGTTGAATTCGATAAACGGTACGATCATGGATCGGGGCAGAAAGCTTAACGCTAGATCCACTTGTAAAGAATTGCCCGCACGAAACTCCCCCGCGCCTTCGGTATTGATGCGGCCTATGACGTCCGCCGAGATGGCGGCGATGTCCTGATAAAAACCGGAATAGGCCACGCCCAACTGAAAGTCCACCGAGCCGCTGCCGGGCTGATTATGCGCGCCAAGAATGTCGCCCTGGTTGGTTTTCTGCCGAATGTCGCCGCTGGGTAGTTTAAGACCCATCAGGGCTGCGACTTGATGATCGCTTTGCTGCCAGAAGCGGTAACGCGCCTGTATGTTCAAGTCGCCCACGCCTTTGGCGGTGTCAGTGCGCGACAGGGTACCGGGGTTGGTCTGGGCGTAGGCATCGCCATTGTCAGCAAAGCCAGAGAAACGCACATAAGGAAGCGAAAAGCTCATATCCCAGTCTTGAGTCAGACCCACGGTGGCACTTAAGTACAGCGCCTCGCTGCGTTTATGCTGGTGTACATCTTCGACGCCTTGCAAGGCAAGTAATTGCGTTTCGTCCCTGAGTTTATAGTCGCGGCGCTCATATTGAACACTCAGCGATGTGCCTTGGCTGATCTGCGCGCCGCTGGTGATAATGCCGGAAGCCCCGCCCAACGCCCCGCCCGCAGCCCCGTGCGAGCCGTGGGCGGCGGCTTGAAGGGGGAGGATAGCGCTGCCAGCAATGAGTCCCAATACGATGAGACGGGCGTTTTTCATGGTGTCCTCCGCAGGAATTTTCAATATAAATATCAATTATTTGGCCACAGCTTGATTTGTTGTATGAAATATTATAAAATTTTCACACTTAAGAAGTCAAGCTGCGCCGTTGGGTAGCCGATACCATCCAGATGGGTAGCTGATGAAAACTTTGGAGCGCGGACATTGAAGAGAATTATTGGCGTTACGATTTCCTTGTTCACCACCCTGATTTTATCAGGGGGTGGCGCAGCCGTTGCGGCAGAAGGGGTCAGGATTAAAGTCGTTACCAGCGTCGCGCCCATTACCAATATTGTCAGGAACGTGGGTGGCGCGAATGTTGAGGTGACGGGCATTGTGCCGGACGGCATGGATTCCCATACGTTTGAGCCTGCGCCATCTGACGCCAAATTGCTGAACCACGCAGATATCATCATCATCAATGGCCTTGGCCTGGAAACTTCCACGGTGAAGCTCGCCGACAAGGTCAAGAAAAAATCGACGGCTATCGTCTCGCTGGGCGACACGGCGATTCCGCGCAGTGAGCGGGTTTTCGAGTTTGGCCATATTAACCCGCATGCCTGGCCGAATATTGCGCTGGCCATGCGTTATGCTGAAGTCGCACGCGATGCCTTGATCAAGCTTGATCCCGCCCGCCGCGATAGTTATATCGCCAACACTGCCACTTATCTGGAAAAATTACGCAAGCTTGATACGGCAACTTTTGAGTGCGTGAAAAGCATTCCCGAAAAAAATCGCAAGCTGGTGACGTATCACGATTCGTTCGCTTATTTTGCGCCACGCTATGGCATGAAAATTATTGCGGCAATTCAGCCGTCGGATTTTTCAGAACCCAGTCCACGTGAAATCATCCGTATCATTGAGCAACTTAAAAAAGAGAAGGTTCCCGCGATTTTTGGTTCGGAGGTATTCCCCAGCAAGATCTTGGAACAGATTGCGCGTGAAACTGGCGTGAAGTTTATTGATCAACTGTCTGACGATGAATTGCCCGCGCCGCCGAAAAATTCTTTTATAGGCATGATGGCGGTTAATATGGCGGTGATGACTGAGGCATTAGGCGGTCAGCCGACGTGTGTTGCCAATGTTGATGCGACTAATCTTCTACCTTAAACAATGATGCGTTGTCATTTCGAGCAGCCTTTAGCGCCCGCGAAAGCGGGGGGAGAAATCCTTGTCTCGAGTCTCGAACGAAAGTGAGAGAACTTTGAGAGATCTTAAAGATCCCTCTCTGCGTTCGGGATGACAGCTTTTCTTTATGTTCGGGATGACAGTTATTTTTACGCTCGAAATGACATATTGAGGCTTCCATCATGAATCATGCAGTTAGCCTGAGCGGCGTCACCGTCGGCTATGAACATAATGTGGTGTTTTCGCATTTGTCGCTGGAAATTCCTGTGGGCCAGTTTGCCGGTATTGTCGGGCCTACCGGCTGCGGTAAAACCACGCTGCTTAAAACCATACTCGGCACGCAGCCGGTATTTTCCGGTGATGTGCGATTAGTTGGTTATCCGGTTAATAAAGTACCGCCTGGCACGATTGGTTATGTGCCGCAACTTGAAAGTGTCGACTGGACGTTTCCGGTCACGGTAGAGCAAGTGATCTTAATGGGGCTCTACACCAACAACCGCATCTGGCCGTGGCCCACCAAAGAAGAGCGCGAGCGCGTGCATGATCTGGCTGACAAGCTGGGTATTCACGATTGTCTGCATCATCACATCATCAATATATCCGGCGGTCAGCGGCAGCGCGCATTCCTGGCGCGCGCCCTGATTAACAACCCCAAGCTGTTAGTGCTCGATGAGCCAACCTCAGGCGTGGACATTAAAACCCAGCATGATGTGCTGCACTTGCTGGGCGACATCAACAGCGAAGGCATTACCATTTTACTGACGACGCATGATCTCAATGCCGTGGCATCACATCTGCCGTGGGTCATTTGTTTCAATAACGGTGTGGTAGCCCAGGGCAAACCGCGCGACATCTTTACCAACGAGATTTTAACCAAAACCTATGGTGGCGATATCATCATTGTCGAATACCAGGGTCACTTCCTGATTGCCAACAGCACACCGCTGCATCTTCAGGAGCATAATTGATGCTGGACTTTTTAATGGAGCCACTGGCGTATGAGTTCTTTCGCCACAGTTTGCTGGCAGCGCTTATGGTGGGTTCTTTGTGCGGCTTGATCGGCGTATACATTGTATTGCGGGGCATGAGTTATATCGGCCACGGCCTGTCACACGCGGCTTTTGGTGGCGCGGTGGTGGGCTTTACGCTCAATCTTAATTTTTATGTGGGCGCGGGGGCGATGGGTTTGTTGGCGGCGCTTTTGATCAACATGCTCACCAAAGACGGAAAAATAAAATCCGACGCAGCGATTGGCATTGTCACCACCGCTTTTTTTGCCCTGGGTGTAGCCATCATCAGTCAGGTGCGTAGCTTCAGCCAGAGTTTTGAGGCCGCGCTGTTTGGTAATATTCTCGGTATTACCAATGAAGACCTCTGGGTCATCGGGCTGGTAACAGCCTTTACCATGATCACCATCTTTTTCATGTACAAGCCGCTGCTCTTTTCCACATTTGATAATGAAGCGGCGCGGGTATTTGGCATCAAGACCAGTATCGTGCAACTGATGTTTTCATTCATCCTGACGCTCTCGGTGATTGCCTCCATGAACATCGTGGGCGTCACCATGATCGCCGCGACGCTCATCATGCCGGCCATGACGGCGCGCATGATGACGGACAGCTTCAGCCGTATGTTGATTTATTCCACTATTATTGGCGCTATCACCGGCGTTGCCGGTATGTATATGAGTTACATTTTTAATGCAGCCTCAGGCGCTACGATTGTATTGTTTGGCGCTACCTTATTCTGTCTGGCATTATTGATCAAGTTCATACGGGAAAGATTTATTCTGCATTCACATCTGCACAGTCATGGCGATTTGGTGCATGCCCATCCACATGGGCCGAAGCACGGCGCAGAAGATCACAAACATGTTAATGAGATGGATAGGGTGGAAAAGAAAATGTAGGGTGGGTTGGCAAACCCACCAAGCGTTGCGTAGCAACACAACCCGCTGTGCCGGCGTACCGGCCGTAGCGAACGCTGTGCGCACAGCGTTCGCTACTTCTGTGTTGGAACAGCGCTTGAGCCCGAACCGAAAGGTGATTCCTTGATCCATTGCATAAACTGATCTGCTGAAATCGGCCGACTCATAAAATAACCTTGAGCGGAATCACAGCCCATTTCTTTAAGGCGATCCCAGGATTCCTGGCTCTCCACGCCTTCCGCAACCACCTTCAAACCCAGGTTATGGCCTAAATCAATAGTGCTGCGCACGATGACGTCATCACTCGGATTGTTATCCATCTCCATCACGAAGGATTTGTCGATTTTTATTTTTGCCACTAACAGTTTTTGCAAGTAGGCCATCGACGAATAGCCAGTACCGAAATCATCAATTGAAACCTGCAATCCCATCCCGTTTAATTTTTTAATATTCTCAATGGCACGTAGCGGATCCGTCATAATCGCGGTTTCCGTTATTTCAAGTTCAATATAACACGCGGGTACGCTAAATTTTCCCAATAACCCTGCTACCCTGTCTGGAAAGATCGGGTCTTGAAGGTTGATTGCGGAGATATTGACTGCCATGCTCAAGTTCAGGTTTTTTTGATGCCATAGATCACATTGTCGAAATGCCATTTCCAGCACTTTTAAGGTAAGCTGTTTCATCAAGCCATTTTTTTCTGCGAATGTAATAAAGGCATCCGGATAGATCAGCCCGTGTCCTGGATGTTGCCACCGTACCAGCGCTTCCACTCCACTAACACAGTGGGATGTAAGGTCGATTTTTGGTTGGTAATGTAAGATAAGCTCTTCATTCTCAATGGCGTGACGTAGGTCAAATTGTAATGCCATGCAGGAGCCGCTGTCTTTTTCGATCGCTGAATTATAGAAGGTGTATACATTCTGCGCGCGCTTCGCTGCATACATGGCTGAATCGGAGTGGCACATCAGTGTAGTGAGATCGTCACTATGGTCTGGAAACATGGCAATGCCTATGCTCACGCCTACCGCTAATGTTGTGTCGTTAATGGCGATGGGTTTAATAATGGTTCTGATAATTTTATTTACACTCACCATCACATCTTCCGTGGTAGTGACATTGAGTAGCAGGATTGAGAATTCGTCACCACCCATCCGCGCCAGGGTGTCCGATTGACGCAAGCAATGGGTCAGGCGCGTTGATATTTCCTGGAGCACAAAATCACCCGCGTGGTGACCCAATGTATCATTAATTGGCTTGAAACGATCCAGATCCAATGACATTAATGCGAAAGATTTCTTTTCGCGCCTGGCTGATAAAATAGCCTGCTCGACACGATCATGAAAAAGCGTGCGATTGGGAAGGTTGGTAAGGGCATCATGTAAGGCGAGATGCTCCAGTTCCTTGTTTATAACGGCAAGTTGATGCGTACGGAATGCCACGCGGGCTTCCAGGTTTGCATTCAAGTTTTTTATTTCATCTTCAGCGCGCTTGCGGTTAGTATCCAACTGATGTAGTTTAAGCGACATTTCATTGAAAGCGACGGCAGTTTGTGCCAGTTCGTCAGTGCCGTGTACAGCGATCTGGTGGCCAAATACACCCTCGGCAATGCGTTGTGATGCGGTCTTTAAAGTATCAAGCCGACGGGTGAGGTACATGGCAAATAGATAGGAAAATAAGCCCACCATTGCCATGACACTGATGGCTAAAATTGTGGTTTCGTGACGGGCGGTAATGATAGTGTCTTTAATTTTATCAATGCTGAAACCCACTTCAACGTGGCCGTATTGTTCATTTCCAACGGTTATATTGGCTGTGGAATCAAATACGCCATCGCTGGCGCTTTGGTAATCATGATCCGCCTTGAAAGGCCTTTTTAATATGCCACTATTGCCTCCCTCCGCCAATACTCCTTCTTTCCCCACCACTCTGGCGTATACAATGTCTGGATTAGTGAGCGCCTGGACAATAGCATTTTCCAGTGAGCCCACATCTGTGGCAAGCACTGCATCCCGGGTAGCTGATGCAAACACGTGAGTGGCCGTTGAGGCTTGTTTTAATAAGGCTTCTTCATGGGATGATATTAGGATTTGTGCCCCGTTCCAGATTAAGGTAAATAGAAGCAAGGCCTGAATGAGTGTAATTCCCAGTATAGCTTTAAGGCGGAATGACATGAGGATTAATATCTCTGTAAATTTTTGGTAAAGTGTTGGTGTAGAGCGCTAAAGCTACTGCATAGGCGTAGAGATGTTTTTAACTGAGCGTATTCCATCGGGTTCCTGATTCTGTGACGCGCCAATTCTTTTGAATTTAAGCCATTCGAGCAGGCTTTTTCTGTGGCGTTTGTGCCAAACCCCCATGCAGGTAATAAGAGGAAGCGCTGGCAATGGCGTCTCGCACCAGGATTTTTTTATCCTGCCTTCCAATTGCTTTTGTTAGGCGCTATCCCCTAGCCTGTTATCGGCAAGGTGAGTGGGTTCTAGAGGGGCAGGTTAAGAAATACGGAAAAGTGATACGTGTCAGGCGGGGGAATAATAAAAAATCCCCGCCGTAAGAGGCGGGGATAGGTTAGGCTGAGCGTTTAGTAAGTGCTGCTGCGCTGGCGGCTTCGGCCGCCGGGTCTTTGGTGTTGTGTTCAACCCAGCGTTCGCCTGCAGGAGTGGCTTCACGCTTCCAGAACGGTGCGCGTTCCTTAAGGTAATTAATCACAAAACGGCACGCGTCAAAGGCATTGGCGCGGTGCGCGGACCAAACCGCTACCAGCACAATCGCGTCGCTGGGCATAATTTTTCCGTAACGGTGCACCACCAGAATATCAATCACTTCCCATTTTTCGGCGGCTTCCTGGCAGACGCGTTCAATGTGTTTTTCGGTCATGCCTGGATAATGATCCAGATGCATGGTTGATACCGTGTGCCCGTCATTGTAGTCGCGCATGGTGCCGACAAACGTGACGATGCCACCACATTTGTTGGCATCAAATGTGGCTTGATGTTCGCCCGTGACCAGATAGGGATCAAAGGGTTCTTCCTGGACGATAACTTTTATAGCGGTAGCGTCGCTCATGACTAACCTCCCGTGACCGGGGGAAAGAAGGCCACTTCATCACCGTTTTTGAGTTTCTGTGAGGCGTCGGTGTATTCCATGTTCACGGCAATCAGGGTGCTGGTGGGTAAGGGCTGTCCGGGCGCCACTTTTTTCCATAAATCAGCAATGGTAAGGGTGTCGCCCTCAACCGTAACCGAGTCTTCGGCGCGACCCATGCGGTCACGCATGCTGGCAAAATAACGAATTTTGACGTTCATAACAAACTCCAGAATTAAACAGGACGTGTCCAGGTGCCGGACTTGCCGCCAGATTTTTCCAGCAAGCCAATATCCTGCATGACCATGCCGCGATCTACGGCTTTGCACATGTCGTAAATGGTGAGCAAGGCAATCTGCACCGCCGCCAGTGCTTCCATTTCAACGCCGGTCTGACCACCGCAGCGCACCTTGGCCAGGCAATACACCGAGTTCGTGGCCGGTTCAGGGGTCAGATCCAACTCGACGGCAGTCAGGTTAATGGGATGACACAGCGGAATCAGGTCAGAGGTTTTTTTTGCGCCCATGATGCCCGCTACGCGCGCGATACCCAGCACGTCGCCTTTTTTGTGGGTGCCTTCCATGATCATTTTCAGGGTTTTGGGATTCATGTAAATGCGGCCTTCAGTCACGGCCTCGCGTTGGGTGATGGCCTTGTTGCCGACATCGACCATGTGGGCTTCGCCCTTGGCGTTAAAGTGCGTAAATTCGTCTGACATCGCGTAGTTCCTGATGAAGTGGCTTGGGAGCCCCGAGAAGTTTTATTGTGGCGAAGCTCTTAATTATGGCGAAGCCCTTATTATAGCTGCGGATATGCGGCTGCAACAAGGGCTTCCTGCGCTGCGGTACTAGCCGCCGATCTGCGTCATGCTGCCACGGTGTTGCTGGGTGGTATCGAGGAGACCCTTGGCGTCGGAGAGTTTTTTGGACTCGTAACCGTCAATGGCTTTTTCCGCAAAGGCTTTGCGGAACAAGGCAATCATATCGGCATCGCTGCCGCCGGAGCGCATAATCTGGCGCAGGTTATACTGTTCGTCAGAGTACAGGCAGTTACGAATGCTGCCATCCGCCGTGACGCGAATCCGCGAGCAGTTACCGCACAGGCTGCGGGTGAAGGCCGGAATAACGGCGATCTTGCCTGCCCAGCCGGGGACTTTGAAAATATGGTGTTCAGTGCGGGTGCCTGGCGCTGGCCCAATATCAGGGTAGAGTGACTTGATCTTGTTGACGATGGTTTCTGCGCTGGCAAAATGGTCGCCGGTGCCCCAGATCTGGTCGGCATCAAACGGCATGAACTCAATAAAGCGTACCGTCACTGCATGATCTTTGGTGTAGCGCGTAAACTTTTCCAGCTCATCTTCATTGAAGCCGCGCATTAATACCACGTTTACCTTGACACGCGGATAGCCTACGTCAAGAGCCAGTTGAATGTTGTTAAGCACAGTTTCAACGCCCGGGCGACGCGTAATACGCATAAAGCGATCGGCGTCCATGCTGTCGAGGCTGATATTGATGCCGGTCAGTCCAGCGGCCAGTAGATCTTTGGCCATGCGATGCAGCAACAAACCGTTAGTGGTGAGGTGTACGCCCTTGATGCCAGGTGTTGCGGCGGCGCCTGCAATCAGTTGGGGCAAGTCTTTGCGGATAGTGGGTTCGCCGCCGGTGAACCGCACTTTTTTGATGCCGATTTTAGCCAGCACGGAAATGATGCGCAGGGTTTCTGCGGTGGTAATGATAGTGTCTTTATGCCCAAATTCCACACCTTCTTCTGGCATGCAGTACGTGCAGCGCAGGTTGCAACGATCCGTAATGGCGATACGTACGTAGTCAAAGGTGCGCCCGAACTTATCCTGCAGCGGCGGCAAAGAGAATCCGCTGGGAGCTGGAGCAGGAGGAACGGGAGTTATGCTGGGGCTAGTAGCTGGCGTATCATCAAGGAGAGCTTGGTTCTGAAGCATGGTGTGTTCCTCACTGTGTTAAGGTCGGTTTGCCACTGATTAACCCAGCAAACTAATCAACATATGATGCTAAAATACACTAAGGCGGCATCACATGGCAAGATTTAGCGCTAACTGCTGGTTATTGAAGCTCCTGACCCAGGTCCGGGCAAACTAATTAAAATACCGCACTTATACGTTATATAATATATCGGCTACATTATGATGAATATTTAGAGGTTTATCTACCCATAATCGAAAAATGTTTGTCAAGCGGTGTTCGAATGTTTCTTGGGTTAAATAGGGTGGGTGGGGCGGAAATTCTTCTGTTACAGCGCCTGATTTTTCGGACGATTGGAGTAATATTTTTATTTTTCAAAGGATTAATGTATGAAAAATGCCGCAGGCGCAGGCCAATGGATCAACAAAGGGCCGCTGGATATTCCGCGTTCACATCCCGCCACCGCTGTTTATAAGGACAAAATTTATACCTTTGGCGGCGGCGGGGTGAATTTCAAGAGCTTTAACTGCACCCGCATGTATGACCCGGCGACGGGCGAGTGGCAGGTGTGTGCCGACATGCCGTGCTATCGTTCCGGCGCGGTGGCCGCTACTGTGGGTGACCGTATATATGTAATGGGTGGCGGCTTCAAGCAGCCCAGCGGCACGTTCCGCTTTTTGACTACCGTGCAGATTTATTACCCCGACCGCGATGTCTGGGAAGACGGCCCGGATCTGCTGATGCCCCATGATTACCCGGCGGTGGCGTATACCGGCGGCTATATTTATGTGATGGGCGGTCATCACCCCAAAGCCACTGAAGGCGGCCCGCAGACTGACCCCGGCTTTGACTTCTGCGAACGCCTCAACCCGGAGCAGGGCGGATGGGAACAGATTGCGCCGTTGCCCACGCCGCGTTTTGCGCTTACTGCTGTAGTCGTGGACGGCAAGATCATGACCATGGGTGGCGTGGCATTCAGCAGCGCCGGATTTCATAACTTTGATTTTGTGGAGTCCTACGATCCTGCCACCAACGTATGGACGCGTGAAAAGAACTTCGGTTTGCCGTGGACGGCAGCGGGGCTGGGCGCCTGCATTCTCGACGGTGATATTTTTATTTTTGGCGGTTACAGCGGCGATGGCATTCACAACCGTGCGGCGTATTACGATGTCCAGGGATGGACAAGTGCTGCGGGAGGCAGGATGCCGGAAGCAGCCGATGCCAAGCAGGGCGTGTGGCACCAGATACCCATGATGCCCGGCACCCTCGCCGCGATGGGTGTGGCGGTAGTGGGCAAGTCAGCCTACCTGGTGAGCGGCTGGCCGGATAATGGCCGCGTGCCGACCGATGCGTTCTATATCTATACGCGCGCTTAACCCGCCGTGAATGACGCGCAACTCACCCGCTACAGCCGACACCTGCTGCTCAAGGAGGTGGATTTTGCCGGGCAGCAGCGGTTGCTGGCGTCTCGGGTGCTGGTGATCGGTCTGGGTGGCCTGGGTTCGCCGTTAACCATGTATCTGGCCAGTAGCGGGGTGGGGCATCTGGTGATCTGTGATGATGACCGGGTGGATCTGAGTAATCTGCAACGCCAGATCGTGCATCGCACCGCCGACGTGGGGCGTGACAAAGTCGCCTCGGCCAAAGAGACTCTGCTGGCGCTGAATCCCGATATAGAAATCACCGCCATCAAAGCGCGCCTGACGGGCGAGGCGCTGCGCGAACAAGTGCGGCTGGCCGATGTGGTGGTGGACGCCAGCGACAACTTCGCCACCCGTTTCGCCCTCAATAGCGCCTGTGTGGCAGAGCAGAAGCCGCTGGTATCCGGCGCGGTGATTCGTATGCAGGGCCAGGTCACGGTGTTTCAGCCGGGTCACGCGCATAGCCCCTGTTACCACTGTTTATACGCTGGCATGGACGGGGCAGAGGCCGCTAACGAAAACTGTAGCCAGCAAGGGGTGCTGGCGCCCGTGGCGGGTATCATTGCCTGCGTGCAAGCTACTGAAACCCTTAAATTATTAATGAACATTGGCGACGTTTTGACGGGGCAATTGCTGTTGTTGGACGCCTTGAGCATGGTGTGGCGCACCGTGCGGGTGTCTAAAGATCCAGCATGTGCGGTTTGTGGCGCCCTTCACATATAACGGTTCTTTGCATCGCCTTTGCATCGTAAGGCAAATTGTATTAGAATTGCGAGTTACGCCAACGCCCGATGCCTGTGGGGCGGGTGCTTAAAGTATACTTGATCATATTTATAGAAACATTTAACGAGGTTGTAGATGCCATTAGTTCGTGTAAGAGAAAACGAGCCTTTCGAGGTTGCCCTGCGTCGTTTCAAAAGAACCTGTGAAAAAGCAGGCACATTAGCTGATATTCGCGCCCGTGAATTTTATGAAAAACCCACCTCCGTGCGCAAGCGCAAGGCTGCGGCAGCCGTAAAGCGCCAGCTTAAGAAATCTTCGCGCGACATCACCAAACGCGCACGCATGTATTAAATATTCCTATGTCATCCCGAACAAAGTGAGGGATCTTGCTTAAGATCCCTCACTTTGTTCGGGATGACAATAAACGTGGCAAGTCGCGGATATAAAGGCCAGAAACATGTCGTCACAGACCCTGAAGCAGCGTATCGACGAAGATATGAAAGCGGCCATGCGCGCTAAAGACAAGCCGCGGCTGGGCACCATACGTCTCATTACGGCGGCGATGAAACAGCGTGAAGTTGACGAACGTGTCGTGCTTGATGACGCGCAAGTGCTGGTGATTCTCGACAAAATGCTCAAGCAGCGGCGCGACTCACTGAGTCAATATGAAGCCGCCGCGCGGGCTGACCTCGCCGCGCAGGAAGCTTATGAAATTGGCATCATTCAGGAATATTTACCGGTTCCTTTGAGTGAAGCCGAAGTGGGCGTCATGATTGATGATGCCATCACCACCCTCGGTGTGACGTCCATCAAAGAAATGGGCAAGGTCATGGCAGCGCTGAAACCGCAGATGCAAGGGCGTGCGGATATGAGCGCGGTAAGCGCTAAAATAAAAAACCGGCTTGGCGCATTATTTCCTGGCGCCTGACGCGTTCCCAGCTTCGCCGGATTGACTGCGGGGCGAACGGAAATAGCCTTCAGTAAGTTTCCGAGGCTGCAAATATGGCAGGCAGGATCCCCCAGCAATTTATTGATGAATTAATTACCCGCGTTGATATTGTCGAGCTGATCAACGCGCGTGTCCCACTGCGCAAAGTGGGGCGCAACTATACCGCGCGCTGCCCGTTTCACGACGAAAAAACCCCTTCTTTCAGCGTTAATCCTGATAAACAGTTTTATCATTGCTTTGGCTGCGGCGCATCCGGCACGGCGCTGGGTTTTTTGATGGATTATGACCATCTCGGATTTATAGACGCCGTGCGCGACCTGGCGTCGAGTGTCGGCATGCAGATGCCGCAGACGCCGGATGCCAAATCTGATGCTGGCGCGCCAGCAATAAATCACAGCAAGGATTTATACGAACTGCTGGACCAGGCTGCTGTTTTCTACAAACGGCAGTTGCGCGAACATACACAAGCGCCGCGTGCCATTGATTATTTAAAAGGCCGCGGATTAAGCGGCGATATCAGCCGTGATTTTGATATTGGTTACGCGCCGCCGGGTTGGGATAATCTTCTGCGCGCGTTTAACGCGCAGGCTAATCCCGCATTGCAGGCGCAACTGGCCGAAGCCGGTTTGGTCATAGAAAAAGGCGAAAAAGACAGCGGCGGTTACTACGACCGTTTTCGTGACCGCATCATGTTCCCCATCCGCGATGCGCGGGGTCGTGTGATGGGCTTTGGTGGTCGGGTGTTGGGCGCCGACGAACTGCCGAAATATCTCAACTCCCCCGAAACCCCGGTGTTTCATAAAGGCCGTGAATTATATGGCCTGTACGAAGCGCGCAAGGCCGTGCGCCAGCTTGAGCGGCTGCTGGTCGTTGAGGGCTATATGGATACCGTGGCGCTGGCGCAGTTTGGTATTCGCTATGGCGTAGCGACGCTGGGCACGGCCATTACGCGCGACCATCTGGAAAAAGTATTTCGCGTGGTGCCGGAAGTGGTGTTTTGTTTTGATGGCGATCGTGCCGGGCGTGAGGCGGCGTGGCGGGCGGTGCAAAACGCCTTGCCATTAATGCGCGAGGGTCGGCAGGCGCGCTTCATGTTTTTGCCGGACGGTGAAGACCCGGATACGCTGATACGCAAGGAAGGTCAAGCGGGTTTTGAGGCTAGAATTGAGAACGCTGTCCCACTTTCGACATTTTTTTATAACCAGCTCACCAAACAGGTCGATACATTAAGTATAGACGGTCGCGCGCGTCTGGTTGAACTTGCCAAGCCCTTATTGTCAAACGTGCCAGAAGGCGTGTTTCGTCACATGATGCTGGAGCGGTTAGCCGAAATTACGCGCAGGGATGTTGCGGTAGTGACGCAGGAAGTGACCGGTGTGGCGCCCGTGGCCGCGCGCCGGGTTGGGCGACGGCGGGTCGCGGCGGTGGCGCATGCGGCAGGCCGCTCGCCGGTGCGCATCGCCATTGAGATTCTGTTGTATCAGCCCGCGCTCGCGCAACAGGCGCGTGATTTTCAGGCGCTGGCGCAATTGGATGTTGCCGGCATTGGTTTATTGGTGCAGTTGCTTGAGTTATTGCAGGCGCGCCCACATCTTAATACAGCGGCGCTGCTCGAACATTGGCGGGATACGCAGGAAGGTAAATATTTAGCCAAGCTGGCGCAGTGGCAACCTGAGGTGCCAGAAGGCGTGGAAGCCGAGCTGCAGGGCGCATTGCGGCGGTTGGCAGAGCAGTATCAGCAGCAGCGGGTGGAGAATTTGCTGCATACGGAGCGCCTGGAAGGCCTGAACGACCTGGAAAAAGCGGAGTTACGACGATTGTTGTCGTCAAGTGCCGCTAAAAAAACCGTGGAATAGACTGCTTATTATGGGTCGATAGTGTAAAATGGAAAGTTATTTTGCGGGATGGGTTGGGTATTGGTTTTAAGTGGGTAGGATTTGGCATGATTTATAGGGCGCCCTGGAATCTAACGGGGCACCCTCGAATCTAACGTAATTATTGGCTGGTGACATGAATCAAGAACAACAACAGTCTCAATTGAAATTATTAATCGCTAAAGGTAAGGAGCAGGGTTACCTGACCTACCGCGAGGTGAACGATCATTTGCCGGATGAAATCGTCGATCCTGAACAGATTGACGATATTATCAGCATGATCAATGATATGGGCATTCCTGTGCATGAGGTGGCGCCGGATGTCGATGCCTTGTTGCTGGCGGATACCACGGTGGCTACTGATGATGATGCCGCTGAGGAAGCCGCTGCGGCGCTGGCCAGCGTAGATGGCGACTTTGGCCGCACCACCGATCCGGTGCGCATGTATATGCGTGAAATGGGCACGGTAGAGCTGCTGACCCGTGAAGGCGAAATCGTGATTGCCAAGCGCATTGAAGATGGCCTGGGGCAGGTATTGAACTCGCTTTCCATGTTCCCCCCCACCATTGCCGAGATATTAGGCCAGTATGCCCGAACCCAGACAGGCGAAATGCGCCTGACGGAAGTAATTCGCGGGTATAACGATCCCGATGCTGAAGAAGCCGCATTACCGTTGCCGGATCTTGATAAGGAGCTGGAGTTGGTTGCCGCCGCGCTTGAAGATGAGGATCCTGAGGCGGCAGGTGAGGTCGAGACCGAGTTGGAAGAAGTGGAGACGGGCCTTGATCCTGAAGAGGCTCGCACCCGCTTTGGCCGGCTGGAAGAGCTGTATACCAAGTTTATGGAGGTGGTGGCCAAGCAGGGTAAAGGTCACGCCAAAACCATCAAGCATCGTCAGGAGTTGGCCGAAGCCTTTCGTGAATTCAAGCTGACACCGCTGCAAATCGACCGGTTGGTGGTGCGGGTGCGTGGCGTGATGGACCGTATTCGTTCGCATGAGCGCGTGATTATGGATATTTGCGTCAATTCAGCGCACATGCCGCGCCGTGATTTCATTACCTCTTTTCCGGATAATGAAACCGATCTTGCCTGGTTGGATCAGCATATCAAAGGCAACCATGACTACTCGTCCGTGCTGGCGCAACACGCCGACAGCATCCGTGAGGCACAGCGTCTCTTGATTGCGTTGCAGACAGAATCGGGCCTGACGATTAATGAGATTAAAGATATCAATCGCAAAATCTCGATTGGTGAGGCTAAAGCACGCCGCGCCAAGAAAGAAATGGTGGAAGCCAACTTGCGTCTGGTAATTTCCATTGCAAAAAAATACACGAATCGTGGCCTGCAATTCCTCGATCTGATCCAGGAAGGTAATATTGGCTTGATGAAAGCCGTGGACAAATTTGAGTACCGTCGCGGTTACAAATTTTCTACCTACGCAACCTGGTGGATTCGTCAGGCGATTACACGTTCGATTGCCGATCAGGCGCGCACCATCCGCATACCGGTGCACATGATCGAAACCATCAACAAACTCAACCGTATCTCACGCCAGTTATTGCAGGAAATGGGGCGCGAACCTACGCCAGAAGAGTTGGCGGTGAAAATGGAAATGCCGGAAGATAAAGTCCGCAAAGTACTGAAAATTGCCAAAGAACCGATCTCCATGGAAACGCCGATTGGTGATGATGAAGATTCACACCTGGGTGATTTTATCGAAGACCCCAGCGTTATCTCGCCGCCGGATGCGGCCACCATTGAAGGGTTGCGCGAAGCCACGCAGATGGTGCTGGAAACCCTCACGGCGCGTGAAGCCAAAGTGTTGCGGATGCGTTTTGGCATCGACATGAACACCGATCACACCCTTGAGGAAGTCGGCAAACAGTTCGACGTGACGCGCGAGCGCATCCGTCAAATAGAAGCCAAGGCGCTGCGCAAATTACGGCATCCCAGCCGTTCGGAAAATTTGCGCAGTTTCCTGGATTAAGATAACCGGGGGTCGAATAGCCCCCGGTTTTTGATTTCCATTCCAGCGTGACGAAACCCCTGCCACACGGTATACTCCCACTTCCTTTCTTATCCCTTTACTTATCAAGGGGCCTGTAGCTCAGTTGGTTAGAGCAGGGGACTCATAATCCCTTGGTCCTCGGTTCGAGTCCGAGCGGGCCCACCAAATTAATGTCTCCAACCGCCAATAAAATCAAATAGCTACGTTACTGAGTCAGTCCTGCTGGGCTCACTACATATTGCGAAGATTGCATATTCGGTACAATTTCGGTACAGTGACGAAACGAGAGCACTGTACTGAAGCCCCATGGCAACCATCGTCAAGACGCCTTCGGGCACCTGGAAAGCAGTCATTCGGAAGACTGGCTTCCCCACCACCATCAAAACTTTTCGGCTCAAAAAGGATGCCGATGACTGGGCGCGTCGAGCGGAGGATGAAATGGTTCGCGGGTTGTTCATCCAGCGTGGGCCATCGGAACGGCTCATCTTCGAAAAGGCGATGCAGCGCTACCTGGCCGAAGTCACGCCGACAAAACGGCCATTGACGCAAAGCGGCGAGTTGAAGCGTTCAGTCCCCTTGAGCGAGTTTTTCGGCAAGTACTCACTGGCCGCCATGACGGCCGAGTTGGTTGCCCAATACCGAGACAAACGCCTTGCTGGCGAAGATCGCAAGGGCAAGGAAGGCGAACCTATCCCACGGGCTGCGAATACTGTTCGTCTTGAGTTGGCTCTGCTTGGCCATATCTTCACTGTTACGGTGAAGGAGTGGGGGCTTGGGCTTCCGTACAACCCCGTCTTGAATGTGCGACGGCCTGCCCCGGGGCCAGGCCGAAATCGCCGACTCGAAGCGGCCGAGGAAGCGAAGCTTTTTGCGGCGGTGGACAAGCACTCGAATCCGATGCTCAGATGGATTGTGCGGATAGCCATCGAAACCGGCATGCGCTCTTCGGAAATCACGACCCTTCGTCGCAGCCAGGTTGATCTATCGCGGCGCATTGTGCGTCTGCTGGAAACGAAGAACACATTGCCGCGCACCGTGCCATTGACCACAAACGCCACGGCACTTTTTCAAGAAGCGTTGGTGCATCCGATCCGCCCTATAGACACGGAACTGATTTTCTTTGGCGAACCAGGCAAAGACGGGAAGCGTCGGCCGTACAACTTCAACAAGGTATGGCTCGACATCAAGCACTCAGTTGGCTGTTCTGACTTCAGGTTCCACGACCTGCGGCATGAGGCCATCAGCCGCTTTGTGGAAGCCGGTCTGAGCGATCAGGAGGTGTCAGCCATCAGCGGGCACAAATCCATGCAGATGTTGAAGCGCTACACCCATCTTCGCGCCGAAGACTTGGTAGGCCGCCTGGACGACCTCACGAAGCGCCGAACCGGTACTCACTCGGGATCGACTTGAGCGTTTTGGAGAAATTCCGAGGTGTTGCACCGCCAGCTTAAGTCAGTTTCTGCTGTTTTTACGCCGTTTCCCTGCCAATCCTCATTTTGCGCTAGCAATTTTAGCCGCTAAATTTTGCGAATATTAGAAAGCCCCCTATTGTTTAGCCAAACAAAAACCCAAGTTTATCTAAACTTTTACGTTCACAAGCAATGACTTGTATTTAACCGAGATTTTCCATTAGAGATTTCTCAAGGCGAATAAACGGGTAAAAATTTGGCTGGCAAGTCGAAGGCTTTCGAAGCATCCCACAAGC
>LNFM01027070.1_pt1 | contig 24620 bp, 28 predicted proteins | sample 596031 | NCBI WGS metagenome assembly LNFM01 (sample SAMN04254537, study PRJNA301005) | activated carbon metagenome | isolation source: dual media filters at the Ann Arbor, Michigan drinking water treatment plant | place: USA: Ann Arbor | reverse complement strand
GCTACGGCCCGTTCTACGTGGCCGAGGCGCTGGACCTCTACAAAAAATACAACCTCAAGGTCTCGCTGCAGGTCTTCAACGACCCGGCGCTGATTCCGGCAGCCATCGCCTCGGGCGCGGTGGACGGCGGCATGTTGACCTACGACCAGGTGGTGGGCCAGGTGGCCGCAGGCCGCAACATGAAGGTGGTCATGCCCATCGACTACTCCAACGGTGGCGACGCCATCGTGGTCGACAGCAGCATCACCAAGGTGGCCGATTTCAAGGGCAAGAAGATCGGCTACAACCCGCTCTCGCCATCGGACTTCCTGCTGTCGTACGCGCTCAAGACCGCGGGCCTGACGGAGAAAGACATCACCCCGGTGAGCATGACGCCCGAAGCCGTGCCGGCGGCCATGGCCTCCGGCCAGTTGCCGATCGGCGTGACGTATGAGCCCAGCCTCTCGCAGATCCTCGGTCAGGGCGGCGGCAAGAAATTCAAGGTGGTGTTCTCCTCGAAGAACGCACCCGGCCTGATCGCTGACGTGCTGGTGTTCGACGACAAGGTGATCAAGGCCAAGCCGGCACAGATCACCGGCGTGATGCAGGCGTATCTGGACGGCCTGGCCTACATGAAGGCCAAGCCGGCCGAAGCGCACAAGATCATCGGCAAGTTCATGGGCGTGTCGGCCGCCGAGGTGAAGGAACAGCTCACCGGCGTCTACAACATTCCCGTGGCCGAGATGCCCAAGGCCTTCATGAAGGCCAAGGAAACCACCTCGTACTACGCCAGCGGCGAAATCATTGGTGAGCTGCTCAAGGCCAAGGGCCAGATCACCACGATCCCGGCCATCGAGGCCACCTTCGACGCCAGCCTGGTCAAGGGTCTGAAGTAATTCACCAGGCCGTTGCACCGGTGCCCAGGCGGGCACCGGTGCGCTGACAGCAGCGATCTCCATTGAAGGCATTTCCATGAAACCGGTTTTCCGATACGAAGATGGCGTGTGGCCGAACGTTGCCGCCATCAGCTTCACCGTGCTGGGCTGGCCAGTGGGCATTGCCCTGCTGGGACAGGCGGGCTGGCTGCTGAACGCACTGGGCGTGCTGCTGGTGGCGCAAACGCTGGTGTGGTCGGCCTATTTCATCCATGAGTTCGCGCACAACGCCATCTTTCGCACGCCGCAGGCGCTGGATCAACGGCAGCTGCTACGCCAGCTTTGCCGACATGCGCCGCAAGCACATGCGCCACCACGTGGAGCGTGCCGACGTGATCACCTTCGACGCGCAGGCCTTCCTGCGCGCCCACCCGGTTGTGCGCCGCGTGGTGCTGGCGCTGGAGTGGGCACACTTCCCGGCGGTGGAGTTCGTCATGCGAGGTTACGTGATCGCCCTGCCGTTCATGAGCGAGCAAAAGAAGTCAGCACGCACCCGCGTGGTCGCCACCGCGCTGGTCCGCATCGCGGCACTCGCGCTGCTGGGCTGGTGGTCGCTCAAGGCCCTCGCCTTGTACTTCGTCGCTTTCCTGATCTTCATCACGGTGCTGCGCTTTGCCGACTGCTTCCAGCACACCTACGACGCATACCCCATCCTGGACGACACGCCGATCCCTAAAGACAAGCTGCGCGACCGCGCCTACGAACAGGCCAACACCTACAGCGACGTGGTGAGCCTGGACGCCAAGTGGTTCAACCTGATCTGGCTCAACTTCGGTTTTCACAACGCCCACCACGAGCGCCCCACCGCGCCCTGGTACCGCCTGCCCGCCTTCCACCGCGAGCTCTACGCCGACAGCTACCCGCAGGTGATCACCGTGGGTGAGCTGCTCAAGAGTTTTCACATCAACCGCGTCAAGCGGGTGCTGGCGAGCAACTACGGGGTGGTGCAACCGCCCGGCACACCGGGCCGCGCGGACGGTTTCCTCGGCGCGGTCGGCGTGTCTTTCCTCACCGCTGTTTGACATGGCCGCCGACCACGGCCTGCAGGGCAAGACCGTGCTCATCACGGGTGCTGCCGGCGGCATCGGCCAGGCGCTGGCACAAGCCTTTGCGGCGCAGGGGGTGCGGCTGATGCTGCTGGACCGTGCCGGCACCGGATTGCCTGCGTTGGCCCGTGAGCTGGGTGGGTTTGCTGCCGAGTGCGACCTCGGCGATACCGCACAAGTGGCGGTCGTTGCAGCGCAGGTGCGCGAACGCTGGGGCACGCTCGACGTGCTGGTCAACAACGCAGGCACCGAGTACCCCACACCGCTCGACGACACCGCACCCGACGCCATGACGCGCTGGGCCGGCCTGCTCGACAACAACGTCACTTCCATGGTGCGGCTCACGCAGGCCCTGCTGCCTTTGCTGCCGCGCGGCGCGAGCGTCATCAACCAGAGTTCCATCTGGGGCCGAATCGGCGTGGCCGGCTTCTCGGCCTACGCCGCGAGCAAACACGCCGTGGTCGGCCTCACGCGCTCCCTCGCACTGGAGCTCGGGCCCCGCGGCATCCGCGTGAACGCGGTCTGCCCCGGCTGGATCCGCACCGAGGCCGCGCTGCGTTCGCTCACGGCCATGGCACAGGAACAAGGCCGCAGCGAGGCGGAAGTGGAACGCGAGATCCTGGCGCGCCAGGCCGTGCCCGAGATGCTCACGCCGGCCGACATCGCCGGCGTGTTCCTGTTTCTCGCCAGTCTTGAGTCCCGTTCGCTCACCGGTCAATGCCTGGTGGCCAGCCACGGCGAGGTGATGGCATGAGCGCCGCGCCGGGCCGTTCCCAAGCAAGCTCGCACCGCAGCCCGCAGGGCGAAGGTACCCCATGAGCGTTGCGATCTCGCTGGCCGGACAGACCGCCCTGGTCACAGGCGCCGCCACCGGCATCGGCCGCGCCATCGCGCTCAAGCTCTCCCAAGCCGGCGCACGCGTGGTCATCAACCACCTGAACCAGCCGCAGGAAGCCGCCACCCTGGTGCAGGCCATCAAGGGCGCAGGCGGTCAGGCGGTGGCCATCAGCGCCGACGTGAGCGACGGCGCGGCCGTGCAGGGCCTGGTGGCCGAGGCGCTGCACACCGTGGGCGACATCCACGTCCTAGTCAACAACGCCGGCATCATCCAGGAGAAGCCTTTCCTGGACACGACCGAGGCGGACTGGGACCGCATGCTGGCGATCGACCTCAAGTCGGTGTTTCTGATGGCGCGCGCGGTGTTGCCCGGCATGGTGGCGCGCAGCGGTGGCGTCATCGTCAACCTCGCGTCCGACCTCGGCATCCTCGGCCGCGAAAACTACGCGCCTTACTGCACGGCCAAGGCCGGCGTCATCGGCCTCACGCGTTCGCTGGCGCGGGAGTTCGCGCCGCACGGCATCCGCGTCAATGCGATTGCGCCCGGGCCGGTGAACACCGCCATGGTGTCGCTGGAGAGCATGAGCCCCGAGTGGATGGAGAAGGAACTCGCGATCCCGCAGCACCGCGTGGCCGAGCCCGAAGAGATTGCAGCGACCGCGCTGTTCCTCGCCTCCGATCTGTCGCGCTTCTACTGCGGCCAGATCCTGGGGCCCAACGGCGGCTCGGTCATGCCCTGAGGATCTTCAATGTCGCTGCTCGCCCACCCATCCAACCGCCTGGCCACCAGCGTACTGCTGTTCTCGGCAACACTCTGGGGCCTGTCGTGGATGCCGCTCAAGTGGTTCATCGCGCAGGGGTTGACCGGCCCCATGGTCTCGCTGCTCTCCTACGGCGTGGTCGGCCTGTTCACGTGTGTCTTCATCTGGCGCCAGCGCGAGGCCTGGCGTCCGCAGTGGGGCCTGCTGCTGGCGCTGGCCGTCGTGGGTGGATGGGCCAACACCTCGTTCGTGAACGCGCTGATGCTGGGCGACGTGGTGCGGGTGATGTTCCTGTTCTATCTGTCGCCGGTGTGGTCGGTGCTGGGCGGCTGGCTGTTCTTGAAGGAGCGCATTCCACCGCTGCGCTGGGCGGCGGTGGTGATGGCCCTCGTCGGCCTGTGGCTCTTCCTGGGCGGCACGGGCGGCATGGATCTGGCCTTCACCTTCGTCGACTTCCTGGCGCTCTCCGCCGGCTTCTGTTTCGCGGCCAACAACGTGATCGCACGAGCTGCGCAGCAGGTCCCCATGGTGAGCAAGACCTTTGCGGTGTTCGCGGGCTGCGGGGTCATTTCGTTGGTGGCCACCATGGCTCTCGGCCACAGCGTGCCCACCCACATGGGCATCGGCGTGTGGATCGCGGTGCTGGCCTACGGCTTCGTCTGGCTGCTGTTGGCCACCGCCACCTGGCAGTTCGGTGTGACGCACATCGAGAGCAGCAAGGCCGGTGTGATCCTGCTGGCCGAACTGGTGGTGGCGGTGTTGACCGCGGTGTGGTTCGGCAACGAATCCATGACCGGCCTGGAGTGGGCCGGTGGTGCGCTGATCACCCTGGCCGCTTTTGTTGAAGCCATCGACACCTCGCCCTCACCCCAACACCAAGGAACCTGAATGAACACCACCGTGTGGATGAACGAACTCTCGTGGGTGGACTACCAGTCGCGCGTGCAGCGCGACCAGCCGCCTGTGCTGCTGCCCGTGGGCGCGCTCGAACAACACGGCCCGCACCTGCCGCTGGGCACCGACGGCCTGCTGTCGAGCGCCGTGGCGGCCGACACCGCTGCGCTGGTGGGCGGGCTGGTCGCACCTACGCTCTCGTACGGCTACAAGTCGCAACCCAAGTGCGGTGGTGGCCAGCACTTCTGCGGCACCACCAGCGTGGACGCGGCCACGCTGGTCGGCCAGGTGCGCGACGCGGTGCGCGAATTCGCGCGGCATGGATTGACGAAGCTCGTGATCGTGAACGGCCACTACGAGAACCAGTGGTTCCTGATCGAAGGGATCGACCTCGGCCTGCGCGATGCGAAAGCCGCCGATCCTTTGAATCAACTGCAGGTGATGCGCCTGGAGTACTGGGACTTCATGACCCCCGACACCCTGGGCGATGTGTTCCCCGACGGCTTCCCCGGCTTCGCTCTGGAGCACGCCGCTGTGCTGGAGACATCGATGATGCTGCACTACCACCCGCATCTCGTGCGCATGGACCTCCTGCCCGACGACGGCCCGGCCGACTTCCCGCCCTACGACATGTACCCGCCGCGAACCGACTGGGTGCCAGCCTCCGGGGTGCTCTCGTCAGCCAAAGGGTCCGACGCGGCCAAGGGCCGGTTGCTCGCGGTTGAAGTGGCGCGGCGCATGGCCGAGGCCATCACCACCGGCTTCACCCGCCCCACCGGCGTCTGAGCATGCACACCGCGCCCGACCCCAGCCGCACCGCCCTGCTCGTGATCGACCTGCAGCGCGATTTCTGCAGCCCCGGCGGCTACGCCCACCAGGCCGGTATCGACATCGCGCCCATGCAGGCGGTCGTGGCCAACGCCCTGCGGCTGTTGCAGGCGGCGCGCACGGCGGGGCTGCTGGTGGTGCACACGCGCGAGGGCCACCTGAGCGATCTGAGCGACTGCCCCGCCACCAAGCTGCAGCGCAGCGTGGACGCGGGCGCGCCCATCGGCAGCCTGGGGCCACTGGGCCGCCTGCTGGTGCGCGGGGAACAGGGCCACGACTTCGTGGATGCTGTGCGCCCCATCAGCGGCGAAGAGGTGATCGACAAACCGGGCTACGGCGCCTTCCACCGCACGCGGCTGGCGCAGGTGCTGGCCGCGCGCGACATCGAACAACTCATCGTCTGCGGCGTGACCACCGAGGTGTGTGTGCACTCCACGCTGCGGGAAGCGGTGGACCGGGGCTTTGCCTGCACCACCGTGAGCGACGCCACCGCCGCGAGCAACCCAGCCTTGCAGGCGCCCGCACTGGCCATGATCGGCGTGGAGGGCGGGATTTTCGGACTCGTTCAAAGCACCGACGAGGTGGTGGCTTCGCTGCAGGGGGCGAAGGTGACCCCGCCCGACCGTGTCAACACCTGGGTGCAAGCCTTCACCGGCGCCTGAACCGAGGGAATTCCCATGACCCAAGCCCTGCGCATCTGGCCGCTGCTGACCGCGACCCACCGCTACGACAAGACCATCTCCACCCGCCCATCCTGGCCTACCTGATCGAAACGAAGCACGGCCGCATCCTCTACGACGTGGGCTGCGACCACGCCAAGATCCACACGCCCGCGCTGCGGGACCGCCACTACAACCCCGCCACCTTCGAGATGGGCGCGCCCGACATGCGCGATGAGCACCGCATCCCCCACCACCTGGCGCGCCTGGGGCTGAGCGCGAAGGATGTGGACGTGATCTTCATCGGCCACCTGCACTTTGACCACGCCGGTGGCCTGAAGGAATTGAAACGCTGCGGCTGCGGCGCCGAGATCCACCTGCAGCGCGACGAGTGGGACGCGGCCTGCAGCGGGCTGGACGGTGCGGTGTTTGAAGACGACCTGCTGGACGACGAGGGAGAAGCCTTCCAGTTCTGCCTGAAGCAAGGTGAGTACAGCGTGCTGCCCGGCGTGCAGGCCGTGGCCACGCCCGGCCACACCGCTGGCCACATGTCCATGCTGATCGAGCTGCCCACCGGCGCACCAGTGCTGCTGGCGGGCGATGCGGCCGACCTGCAGGAAAACATCGACGACGAGGTGGCGCCCGGCACGCTGTGGCAGGGCCGCGAACAGCAGGCGATCGAGAGCATCCGCAAGCTCAAGGCATTGGCGCGCGAGACCGGCGCACAGCTCTGGCCCAACCACGACATGGCCTTCTACCGACAGCTGCCCGCCTTTCCGGGCGCCATCACATGAACATCCCAGACCGCTACCACGGCGTGTGGCAACGCACCCTGCTGGAGACACCCACCGAGCGCGACACCACCACCTGGGTGCGCTGGCTGCAGACCGGCCTGTGGCACGGCGACCTGCGCGTGCCCGCAGCAGCCGACCGCAACACCGTCGCCGGCCGCGCAAAACTGCAGGGCTTTGGCGGCACCACGCTCATCACGCAGCCCGACGCCGCACAACCCGAGGTCTGCACCTGGCAACGTCAGATCGACCTGCAACCGCCGCGCAGCACCCCCGATGAGGGGCACATGGTGTTCGAGTCACCGGAGGTCGTGCACGAGACCGGCATCCACGGCACCTACTTCGAGGTGTGGGAACGCCTGCCGGGCTCGCTGGGCACGCGCATCGCACTGGCCGCGCTCGACGACCAAGGCGCACCCACGGCCGAGCGCCTGCTGGTGGCGGGGCGCTACCTCATGCACCTGCGCCCGCGCCGCGCGGCATGGCCCGTGGACACCACCGCAGACGACTCGCTGGCCGAAGTGGTGGCGCGCCATCCGCAACAGGCTGAAGCCTTGCTCGACTTCGACATCAGCTTCGGCACGCTCGAACATGGTGTGTGGACCATCGAGCGCGCCACCTCGCCCGCATGGGAAGACGGGGTGCGAGCCTGCACGATGCACCGCATGGGCCATGCAGAGGCCACCGTGAAGTGCGATGGCCTGACCCTGCACTGGCAGGTGCTGGAGTGGCACGCACCCGACTGAAGCGCGCCCACGCACCGCTGCCGTGCACCCGGCGGCGCATGCACCTGCTTCTCAGCGGGTGGGTTGGACGCGTCTGCAAAAGTGGCCTTTCGCGGCCATTTCACAGGCATGCAACTTGCGCTGAAGGTGAAGCGCTCAACCCCACTCCCCTTCAACTTCCAGGAGCCTCACCATGCCCACCACCACCCCGTTTTCCCGCCGCGGCGTGCTTGCCGCCCTGCTGCTGCCGCTCGCGCTGTGGGCCACCACCGGGCACACCGCCAACCTCGACGAAATCAAGAAGCGCGGCTACATGACCGTGGTCACCGAAGACGACTTCCGTCCGTTTGAATTCGTCAAAGACGGCAAGCCCACGGGCTTCAACAACGAGATGGTCGATGCGCTGCGCAAATACGCCCCGTTCGAGATCCGCCAGGAGATCCTGCCCTGGCCCGGCATTCTCGCGGGTGTGGCGACTGACCAAGGAGCGCACGCAATCGCTCGACTTCACCAGCCCGATTGCCGACGCCACGCACTACTACGTCAAGCGCAAGGACGACAGCAGCATCAAAAGCATCAAGGATCTCAACGGCAAGACCGTGGGTGTGCAGACCGGCAGCGCCTTCCTGAGCCGCCTGCCCGAGTTGCAGGCCATGCTGGCCAAGGAAGGCGGCAAGCTCGGCAAGATCGTGGAGTACGCGTCGTACCCCGAGGCCTACCAGGACCTCGCGCTCAAGCGCACCGATTTCGTGGTCAACACCGTCATCAACCTCAAGGCGCTGGTGGCCGAGCGCCCCAACGTGTTCGAGCTCGGCCAGCCGGTCTCGGGCAGCTCGTACCCGGCCTGGGCGGTGAAGAAGGGCAACACCGATCTGCAGAAGTTCATGAACGAATTCATTGCTGCGCAGAAGGCCAACGGCACGATGCCCGCGCTGCAGAAGAAGTGGTTCGGCGAAGCGTTCAATTTGCCGGTGAGCTACACGCCTGAGCAATGAAGCCTTTCAGCGCATGACCCACGCCGATGTCCTGTCGATCTTCAGCGGCGCGCTGACCACGCTGCTGCTGTCGATTGCCGGCATCGCGCTGGGCCTGCCCTTGGGCCTGGGGCTGGCGCTGGCTCGCTGGGCCAAGGTGCCGCTGCTCAACCAGCTGGTGGCGGTGTACGTGAGCCTGCTGCGCGCCACGCCGCTCATCACGCTGGTGCTGCTGATCTTCTTTGCCCTGCCCACGGCGGGCATCTCGGTCGGCCCGGTCACCGCCGGGCTGATCGCGCTGGTGCTCAACACCGCCGCCTTCAACTGCGAGGTGTGGCGCGCCGCGCTGATGGATCTGCCCAAGGACCAGATCGAGGCCGCGCAGTCGGTGGGCATGGGCCAGACCCTGCGCTTTCGCCGCATCGTGCTGCCGCAGGTGTGGCGCACCGCCCTGCCAGGCCTCATCAACGAAATGTCGCAGCTCGTGAAGCTCACGCCTGTGCTCGCGGTGGTGGGCGTGGTCGACATCACACGCGCGGCGGTGCGCATCGGTGCGCAGACCTACGAGCCGTTGCCGCCCTTTCTGGTGGCGCTGGCCATCTACATCCCCATCGTCTATGCGCTGGTGAGCGTGCAACGCTGGGTGGAGCGGCGCTCGGTGCTGCGCGAGGCCGCCGCATGATGAATGACTTCGCCACCGTGTGGTCGGAGCGCGGGCTGCTGCTTTCGGGCCTGGGCAACACCGTGCTGCTCTCGGTGCTGGCGGGTCTGGCGGCGCTGCTGCTGGGCGCGCTGCTCTCCACACTGCTGATGTCGCCGCGCAAGGCGCTCAGCCTGCCGGCCACATGGCTGGTGGACCTGGCGCGCTGCACACCCTTTCTGCTGTTCGCCTACATCGTCTACTACGGCCTGCCATCGCTGGGTCTGCAGTTCGATGCGTGGAGCGCAGGCCTGTTTGCGCTCACCGCGTACCACGCGGCCTACATGGCCGAAATATTGCGCGCGGCCTGGGCTGCGCAACCGCGCGCCCCCATCGAGGCCGGCGTGGCCTTCGGCTACAGCGGCCTGGGTCTGTTCCGGCGCATCGTGCTGCCGCCGCTGGCGCTCTCCAGTGCGCCGGTGTCAAGGACAGCGCCTTCCTCACCATCATCACGCTGCCCGAACTCACCCACGCGGTGAGCTCCATCCAGTCGCGCCACTTCATTCCGTTCGCCGCCTTCCTCACCGCCGTGCTGCTTTACTGGGCGCTGTGCCTGGTGGTGGAAGCCGGCGTGGCCGCCGTCGGTCGCCTGGCCGACGCGCGGCGCTGACGCTTCACCTCTGCCCACCATGCCCACACTCATTCCGCTTCTCAGTGTCCAGTCGCTGCGCAAGAGCTACGGCAGCCTGCGCGTGCTCGACGACATCTCGTTCACCGTGGCGCCCGGCGAAACCGTGTGTCTGCTCGGGCCATCGGGCTCGGGCAAGTCCACGCTGCTGCGCTGCATCAACTGGCTGGAGCGCCCGGACAGCGGCCGCATCCTCATCGACAGCCAACCCATCGGCGTCACCAGCGGCGGCGTGGTCATGAACGACCAGCAGCTCGCGCAGGTGCGCACCCGCATCGGCATGGTGTTCCAGCAGTTCGCCCTGTGGCCGCACCTCACCGTGTTGCAGAACGTGATGGAGGCGCCGGTGCATGTGCAGCGCCGGCCAAAAGACGAGGTGCGCGCCGAAGCCGAAGCGCTGCTCCTGCGCGTGGGCCTGTTCGACAAACGCGACGTGTTTCCGGCGCGCCTTTCGGGTGGGCAGAAACAGCGCGTGGGCATAGCGCGCGCGCTGGCCATGAAGCCCGCGCTCATGCTGTTCGACGAGCCCACCAGCGCGCTCGACCCCGAACTGGTGGGCGAGGTGCTGGCCGTCATGCGCGACCTGTCCGCCGAGGGCATGACCATGCTGGTGGTGACCCACGAAATGGCCTTCGCCCGCGAAGCCGCCCACCGCGTGGTGTTCATGGACCATGGCGTGGTGGTGGAGACCGGCACGCCCGAAGCGTTCTTTGAGGCACCGAGCACCGAGCGCGGACGACAGTTCTTGCAGCGCTTCTCGGAAGGCCGCGCCACTGCTCCGGTCGTATTCAACGCTTCTTCACGCGTGCACTCTTTCGGGTGCTGACAGAAGAGTCATCGGGCCTGGCACTCGCCACGCTCACGCAGCGGTATCGGCTGCACGGGAAGGCACGCCGTTCCCGGCAGGCAGCACCAGGCCTTCAGCCTTGGCCACCCGCTCCAGCGCTGCCTCGAACAGCATCCGCGCTGCGCCCGCCACGCGCTGCAGATGGAGGTGCAGCTCGGCGTCTGCAGGGCTGCGGCTGGCGCAGCTTGCGCTGTAGCGTTCGAAGCTGCCGATCTGCATCAGCAGCTCGGCCACATGGCTGGGGCACTCGCAGCCCACGCTGGAGGACAAGCCGGCGAATTCGGTGAGGGTGGCGTCGTCAAAACGTCTGGCGGGTGCCGGGCCCGCCGGCAGGCCCAGCGCATCCAGCGACCACGGATCGGCGCCCTTCAGGTTTCTGGCCGGTGCGTGCACTTGGGCGCCATCACCCCCGGCAGGCACCAGCGAGCGCAACCACGCCACCAGGGCCGCGTCGTCCGCGGGCTCACGGACCACGCTTGCTCCGCTCTTCACCAACGCGTCGCGCGCGGCCGCGCCCGCAAAACGGTAGGCCACACCCACATGGCGGGCGCGCCACGCCTGTTGTGCAGCTTTCAGGTCGGGCAACACATCGACTTGCAGCCCCGGCGCGTGACACAGAAGCACATCGATCGGCTGCTGCTTCAGCAACGCGCCGGCCTGCGCAGCCTCTGCCAACGAATCGAACACAGCCACCCACTCGGGCGCTGTGGACCAGAGCTGGTCCACAGCAGGCCGCTCCAGCCGCCGGGCCATCGCCTGCCCGACCACGACGATCCGCAGGGCGGCATCGCGCCCAGGCGCGCCGGGCGGGTTCATCTCGTGTGTCCGGAACAGGTCTCGCAGTTGCTCGATGGTGAGCCCTGCGAGCGAGCCGATGGCGTGACCGTGGAGGGTCAGTTGCCGCAGCAAAACGACCCGCTCCACATCGTTCGCCGAGTACTGACGGTGCCCGGTGGATGCGGTGCTCGGTGCCACAGCCTGGTAACGCTGCTCCCAGATGCGCAGCGTCGACACCGGCATGTCCGCCAGGCGGGCCACGGCACCGCTGCGAAAAGAGGGCTGCGCGGGCGATGCAGGCAAGGGTGCGCGCCGGGTGGATTTGCGAGGACTCATGCCGATTGCGTTGCGTTGGTTTTGAATCGTATTTGGCTTGATTATTGATCAGATAACACGCATGAGTTCAAGGTGAATTGGAATCGCTCTACGATCTGGCTATGAAATACCCAACGCAACCCGCTGCAATGACCCGGCCGGGTGGGGCTCGCTCCACTGCCGTTGTTCGACAGGTCAAACATGGCTGACCGGCGACAACACGGCACCGAAATGCTGGTTGTCCACCGCGGTGCGCCGCGCGTTGCCGTGGTGGGCGCGGGCATCGGCGGCCTGTCGTGCGCACGCGAACTGGCACTGCGCGGGTACGACCCCGTGGTGTTCGAGGCCAGCGACCGCGTGGGTGGCCGGTGCAGTTCCCAGGCCACCCGAGCCGGCTGGTTCGACGACGGCGCGCAGGTCATCAACGGGACCACGCGGCTGGCGGCTTACACGGCGCCGCAGCCGGGCCAACTGGCCGCCAGCCACACCTGGACCATGGCAACTCGGCCGGTGGACGTCGAGCGTCCGGGCAAGGCAGCGGGTTGCGACGTGGACGACGCTGGCGACGAGCCCTCCCTGGAACTGATCGGCACCGTCGGCGTGCCGACGATGCGGGCCATGGCCGACGCCATGGCCAAGCCTCTGGACGTCCGGCTGGACTCGCCCATCCACCACGCCCACCGCAGCGCAACGAACTGGGTGCTGCAAGGCGCGTCGGCCATCATCGATGAGGACTTTCAGGCCCTGGTGCTGGCGCTTCCGGCCCCGCTGGCGCTGCCGTTGGTCAACGAATCGGCCCTCTTGCGCGCAGCCTTGCGCGGCGTGCGGTATCGCAGCCGTTGGGTTCTCCTGCTGGGCTCGGAGCGCGCGATCCACCTGCCGAACCACCGGGAATTCCACAGCGGTCCCATCGAGCGGATCGCCGCCATGCACAGCAAACCGGGGCGATCGTCGGCTGTGCGAACGGTGGTCACTGGAGCACGCAGACGATGACGCCGAGGCAGTGGCCGATGAACTGCTGGCCAACTTCCAGGCCCACGCCGGGCGGCCGGTGGCGCCTCACTTTTTGCGGACCCACAACTGGCAGCACGCCTATGTGGATGCGCCCGCCCCACAAGCCGAAGGGCGCAGGTATCTGTGGGACGAGCGGCTGTTGCTCGGGGTCTGTGGTGACAGCGTGGTGCCCAGCCGGGTGGACCAGGTGCACCGCAGCGGCGCGCTGCTGGCAGCGCAGCTGGCCGACAGCCTGGTGGCCCGCCGTTGGCGCAGCGTCCCCGCTGTGCCACCCGCTGTCGCTGGCCACACCGATATGACCACCATGATCCATGCCCGCCCGGGCTTGCTGGGAACCGCATGACCGCCATCACTTCCGAAATCGACCGCTTCAACCGCCTGAGCGCAACCTGGTGGAACAGCGATGGACCGATGCGACCGCTGCACGTGGTCAATGGCCTGCGACTGGGCCATGTCGTCGAGCAGACGACGCAACACCTGGGCAGACCCGCAGCCGAGAAGCTGGATGGCATTCGCATCCTGGACGTGGGGTGTGGCGGCGGCCTGATGTCCGAGCCCCTGGCCCGGATGGGCGCACAGGTGGTGGGCGTGGACGCCTCACCCGGCAATGTGGCCGCAGCGCGCCTGCACGCCCAGGCGCAGGGCGTGACGGTGGACTACCGCCTGGGCGAGCCGGCCCAGGTGCTGGCGCCAGACGAACTGTTCGACGTGGTGCTGGCGCTGGAGGTGGTGGAACACGTGGACGACGTGGCCGCTTTTGTCGACACCGTGGCCAGGCGCGTGGCGCCTGGCGGACTGCTGATCGCCTCGACCATCGACCGCACCTGGAAGAGTTTCGCGTTCGCTATCGTGGGTGCCGAATACGTGTTGCGGGTGCTGCCCCGGGGCACCCATCAGTGGAAGCGCTTCGTGCGTCCCACCGAGCTGGCCGCCGCCGTGAGCAACTCCGGTCTGCAACAGCGCGACCTGCGGGGCATGCAGTACCTGCCGTTGTTGCACCGGGCCTCGTGGTGCCGGGACACGCGGGTCAACTACATCGCCACCTACACCCACGCGCTCGCTGCCCGAGGCAAAGCAGAGACGGTCCCATGAAACCCCTTGACCTGTTCCCGCCCACGCGCGAAGCCGCACTGGCCCGCGTGGTCGCCGTGCGCCCGTCCGACTATGCGCGCAGCCGCAACGCTGTCGAAGGCGCCGTGACACAGCTCTCGCCCTACCTCACGCACGGCTTCCTGAGCCTGCCCGAGGTGCTGGCCGGCGTGGCCGCCAGGCACCGTCTGGACGTGCAGCACAAGTTCGTGTTCGAGCTCGGCTGGCGCGAATACTTCCGCCACGTGTGGCACCACCTGGGCGACGACATTCTGCAGTCCCTGCACGGCGGGCTGCTGCCCGAGCACGGCTACGCATCGGAGATGCCGGCCGACATCCGGCAGGCGCGCACCGGTGTGCCCGCCATCGACATGGCCGTGCGCACGCTCTACGCCACCGGCTACCTGCACAACCATGCCCGCATGTGGTTGGCCAGCTATGTGGTGCATCTGCGCAAGGTGCACTGGCGCGCCGGTGCAGACTGGATGGTGTCCCACCTGCTCGATGGCGACCTGGCCAGCAACCACCTGAGCTGGCAGTGGGTGGCTGGTACCGGCAGCAGCAAGCCCTACTTGTTCAACGCCGACAACGTCGCCCGGTACGCGCCTTCAGCCTGGCACAGCGCCGGCAGCGTGATCGACTGCTCTTACGAAGCCCTGGACGCCATGGCCCGCAGCAGCCGGCCGGTGAAGACCACGCCCCAGGGCGACGGTGTGGAAGAGCCCGCCGTTTGGTCGGTGCCGCAGAACATGCCACCCAGTGCTCCCCAGGCCGCCGACGTGAACGGGCGCGATGTCTGGCTGGTGCACCCCTGGGCCTTGGGGGAACCGCCGACCGACCTGCCCGCTGACAGCGTTTGCGTGGGCCTGCGGCTGGCCGGGCACCACAACGCCTGGCCCTGGAGCAGCGCACGCTGGGCGTTCGTCAACACCCGCATGGCCGCCCTCACCACGGTGCGCTGGCACGCCGACCGCCACACGCTGACCCAAGCCCTGGCCGGGGCGCGCTCCGTGCAAACCTTGGCCGATCCCCACGTCAGCGCACTGCTGCCGCCCCAGGTCGTGCAACGCCAGCCGCTGCACCTATTCTCCGATGTCAGCATGCATTGCACTTCGTTTTCTGCCTGGTGGAACCGCACCACGCGCGGTGTCACGGCGCTGGGCGATCTACCGGGACTGGCGGTCTGAACAGGCGATGGCGCCGTTGGAGGCTTCGCTCAAGGGGAGGCCAAACGCAGCCAGACCTCGTTGCGCCGCAAGAACCAGGGCTTGAACGGCGGGTCGTATTTGGAGAACACCGGGTCGCCGGTCCAGACCAGGTTGGCTGCCTTCAACGCGGACTGCAACTTGAGCAGCTGTTCGTTGTCGTTGGCCTCCGACCAGAAGCCCGAGTAACGGAGCACCGCCACCTGGTGAGGCGCGACCTCGCGCAGCTGAATGCGGGCGTCCAGCGGCTCCGGCGCGTTCGCCACGGTCACGCCTTTGGGCAGGACAAACTGCACCAGAAATCCACCGGCCTGGACACTCTGGGTCACAGGAGCCGTCATTTCCATCTTGACCGGCGCAGCGGTCTGGGTCACAGGAGCAGTCATGTCGAACTTCCGCTCTCCCTTGTTCTTTCCAAAAATATAGCCCGCCAGAACGGGAAAGGCCTGCCCGCCCGCTTCGCCGGCAGGACCTGCCACCACGACCTCCGCCACGGTGTACGCGGCGTACTCCCGAACCTCGATGCCCGAGAACTCGCGGACCACCTGGTAGGAAGGTTCTTCAGTGGCGTGAACGGGCATGGGAACGGTGCTCAAGGAAAGCACTGCGAGGAGCGCGCCGATTGAAGCGCGCCACCGCGGCAGGGTTGTGAGGATCAGGTGCTTCATCGGTGAACGGCTTCATCGCGTTGGGTTGAGAACGGTCGAAGGCTGCCATTGTCCATGTGAGCCATCTGGGACTGCGCGCTGCGAGGCACAGTCAGCCCACCCTGATCAGCTTCTTGTTGACGAACTCCTGAATGCCGGCGCCCGACAGTTCGCGCCCGTAACCTGAGTTCTTGACACCGCCGAACGGCAGGTCCGGCATCGACACTGCGGCCGAATTGATGAACACCATGCCGGTATCGATTTGCCGGGCCACGCGCTTGCCGCGTTCCACATCCTGTGTGAACACCGATCCGCCCAGACCAAACGGCGAGTCGTTGGCCAGTGCCACCGCCGCCGCTTCATCCGGCACCCGGAAGAACAGCGCCACCGGACCGAAGAATTCCTGCATGTACGCCGGGTTGTCGGCTGCATGAAGGCGCCACGTTGCCCTTCGATGCGCTGGCCGCCCATCACGATCCGGGCGCCGTGGCTCACGGCCTCGTCCACCTGGCCCAGCAAGGTCTTGAGGGCCTGCGCCGAGGACAGCGGTGCCAGCGTGGTCTTGCGGTCCATGGGATCGCCCGCTTCGAAACCCTGCAGCGCGGTCTGAAACTTCTCGAGAAAACGATCGGCCAGGGCGTCGACCACGATGAAACGCTTGGATGCCGTGCAGGCTTGTCCGCTGTTGCCCATGCGACCGGACACCGCGTGCTTCACCGCGTTGTCGAGATCGGCATCTTCCAGCACGATGAACGCGTCGCTGCCGCCGAGCTCCAGGGTGGACTTCTTCAGGTTCTTGCCGGCGCGCTGGGCCACCACAGCGCCCGCACCTTCGCTGCCCGTCAAGGCCACGGCCCGGATGCGATCATCGTCAATGACCGTGGCGACCTGGTCCTTGGTGATGAACAGGTTGGTGTACGCGCCCGCCGGCGCACCCGCCTCTTCGAGCAGGCGCTCGAAGGCCAGGGCGCCCACGTTGCCCGCCATCAGGTTGGGGGCGGCAAAGCGCACGATCTGGTAGTACGGATAGTTCCACGGCTCCACGCCGAACAAGACGCCGATGGGGCTGCTTTCAACCACGGCGTCTCCCTTGGCTGTGTTGAGCTTCTCCGGTGCCAGAAAGGACTCGGCGTGTTCGGCGTAGTAATCGAGGATGGCTGCGCTCAACTTCACCTCGCCCTCGCTCTGCGCGATCAGCTTGCCCATCTCCAGCGTGATGAGCTGGGCGAACTCCTGCGTTCGCTCGCGCATGAGGGCAGCAGCGCGGGACAACACCGCCTTGCGTTCGGCAAAACCCTTGTGGCGCCAGACCTGATCGAAACAGGCCTGCGCTGCAGTCAGCTTGATCAGCAACTCCGCGTCGTCGATGTCGTCGAATGACTTGACGATCTGACCGTTGTAGGGGTTGGTGCTTTGATAGGCCATGGGCTCTCCGGTGATGGGTCGGGACAGGGCGCTTCAGGCGGCCTGGAGTTGCGCCAGCACGGCGCGCGCGGCAGCGGCCGACGAGGCGGGGTTCTGGCCCGTGATGAGGTGGCCATCGGTGACGACGAACGACTGCCAGTCGGCACCTTTCTCGTACAGGCCCCCGTTGGCTGCGAGCATGTCCTGCACCAGGAAAGGCACCACCTCGGTCAACTGCACGGCTTCTTCTTCGGTGTTGGTGAATCCGGTGACCTTCTTGCCTTTGACCAGCGGCGCTCCGTCGGCCGACTTCGTATGGCGAAACACAGCCGGTGCGTGGCACACCGCCGATACCGGCTTGCCGGCGGCGAACATCGTCTCGATCAGCTGGATGGAATGGGTGTCCTCGGCCAGGTCCCACAGCGGGCCATGGCCGCCCGGATAGAACACGGCGTCGAAGCCTTCGCCGGACACCTCGGCCAGCCGGGTGGTGTGGGCCAGGGCTTTGATCGCAGCGGGGTCTTTCTTGAACCGGCGGGTGTCATCGGTTTGTGCGTCTTCGTCGTCGCTGGTGGGGTCCAGTGGTGGCTGCCCGCCCTGGGGCGAAGCGAGCACGATGTCCGCGCCGGCGTCCATGAAGACGTAGTACGGCGCAGCAAACTCCTCCAGCCAGAAGCCCGTCTTCTTGCCCGTGTCGCCGAGCTGGTCGTGTGAGGTCAGGATCATCAGGATCTTCATGGGGTTTCCTTGGGTTGGGGGTGCACCGTTGAACGGCTATTCAACCCATCAGTTTCCCGGCTGCAAACCGCAGCGTCTGTTCGACAGCGCACAAGGGGCATTTGCGTTGCCATGTCGCCAACATGAGACACACACCCTGCGGGATCCAACGATGCCCGATCGCAAACCCCACAACGCGAAGCCGGCGACGGCGCGGCATTTGTTGGCCGGTGAACGAGGCGGTGGCCGTGTTTCTGCAGCGACACGCCTGAGCACAAGCGACTGCTGGCCGCCGAACCGCGCGGCGATACTCCAGCACCTCAGGCTTGCAACGCTCCCCATGCCGCTCTTCGCCGCCACCGTTTTTCTCTCCGCCTTCCTGCTGTTCCAGATCCAGCCCATCGTGGCCAAGATGATCCTGCCGTGGTTTGGCGGGTCGTCGTCGGTGTGGACTCTGTGCATGGTGTTCTTCCAGGTGGAGCTGCTGCTGGGCTACGCCTACGTGCTCCTGCTGCACGAAAAGGTCAGCGCCCGACGCCAACCCTGGGTGCACGGCGCGCTGCTGCTGCTGAGCCTGGCCACCCTGCCGGTGGTGGCGGACCCGTCGTGGAAACTCGATGCCCAGGCATTCCCCACCTGGAGCGTGCTCGGCGTGCTGGCCACCACCGTGGGTGTGCCCTACCTGCTGCTCTCCACCACCGGCCCGCTCATGCAGGCCTGGTACGCGCGCACTTTCGTCACCCAGGCGCTGTCCAACCTGGCGTCCATGCTGGCGCTGCTCTCGTACCCGGTGCTGGTGGAGCCGATGCTGGCGGTGAAGCCGCAGGCCTGGGTGTGGTCCACCGGGTATGCGCTGTTTGTGCTGGTGTGTGTGGCGACAGCGGCTTACACCGTGCGGCGGCAGAACGACCCCGTCACTGCCGCCCCGCCGCTGGACGCCACCCCCCGCCCCGGCTGGCGCGAATGTTTGATGTGGGTGGGCCTGGCGGCCACCGCCTCCATGTTGCTGCTGGCCATCACGCGCCACCTCACGCAAGACGTGGCGCCCGTGCCCTTTCTCTGGGTGTTGCCGCTGGCGCTGTACCTGCTGAGCTTCATCCTGTGTTTTGACGCCCCGCGTTACTACGTGCGCCCGTTCTTCCTGTGGGTGGCGTTGCCACTGGCCTTCGTGGCGTTGGACTTCGCCATGAACGAAGGGCTGGACGTGCCGGTGCTCGTGGTGCTGCTGTGCGCAGCGGTGTTCGTGTTCTGCATGGTCTGCCACGGCGAACTGGTGCGCCGGCGGCCGCCGGTGCGCCACCTCACGCTGTTTTATCTGATGCTGTCGGTGGGCGGCGCGCTGGGTGGGCTGTTCGTGGGGCTGCTGGCGCCGGTGATCTTCAACGCCTATTTCGAGCTGCCGCTGGGCCTGTTTCTCTGTGCGCTGCTGGTGGTGCTGGTGGTCTGGCCCGAGCTGCGCGGCCGCTGGCTGCGAGGCGCCCTCGCCTGTCCAGCATTTCCATCGACTACGTGCAGGGCTACACCGAGGTGGTGCGCAACTTCTACAGCCAGACGCGCATTGAAGAGGGCGTGGACGAAGACGGGCTGGGTCCCGTGCGCAGCATGGTGCACGGCAGCATCACCCACGGCGAGCAGTACCTGAACCACCCCCAACGCGCCACCGCCTACTACTGCCAGCGCACCGGCATCGGCCGCGCGCTGCAGAGCCTGCCCACCGACCGGCCACGCCAACTCGGCGTGGTGGGCCTGGGCGCGGGCACGCTGGCGGTGTACGGCCGCGCGGGCGACGAGATGCGCATGTACGAGATCAACGACCAGGTGCTCGACCTGGCTCGCAAACACTTCAGCTATCTCGGCGACAGCGCGGCCACCATCGTGCCGGTGCTGGGCGACGGCCGACTGATGCTGGAGCGCGAATCGCCGCAGGCCTTCGATCTGCTGGCCATGGACGCCTTCTCGGGCGACTCCATTCCCACCCACCTGCTCACGCTGGAAGCGTTCGACGCCTACATGCGCCACATGCGCCCCGATGGTTTGCTGGCGGTGCACATCACCAACACCTACCTCGACCTGCGCCCGGTCATGGCTTCGGCCGCACAACACGTGGGCAAGGTGGCGCTGCTGCTCGAATTGCCATCGGGCCACGGCGACCCGTTCTGCCGGCGTTCCACCTGGGTGGTGTTCGTGAACGCAGCGCAGGCCGCCGCGCTGCCGCCTTCACTGCAGGGCGCTCAGGTGCTGCAGCCGCGGCCCGGGTTCAGGCCGTGGACGGACACGTTCTCCAACCTGTTCGACATCCTGATCTGAGCCGGTCAAGCCGCGTGGCGCAGTTGCGCGGCTGCCCGGACAACGGTCAGGGCGCTTCGGGCACCAACCGCGCCAGCGCCTCGCGCTTGCCCAGCGCCAGCAATTCCAGCACTTTGGGCACGCGCGACGCGCGAGGCGCGGCGCCGCCCGACTCCCACTTCCAGATCGAGAGCGACGACACCCCCAGCAGCTTGGCCATCTGCTCTTGCGTGAGGCCCAGGCGGGCGCGTTGCGTTTTCAGGCGCTCTGCGGTGAACACCACCTTGCGACCGGGCTTGCCGCGCTGAGCCCCTGCGCCTGCGGCGCTGGCAGCCAGTGGCGCGCTGCGCGCCAACTGCGCCCGCGCCCTGCCCAGCTGGTTGACCTGGGTCTGAAACGCCTTGAGCTGCTTTTTGAGGGCCGCGATCTCGGAGCGCTGCTGCAAGGCGGCCTTGCGCAAAGCACCGAGTTCGTCGCGCAGTTCCTTGCGCGCCACGCGGGCGATCTCTTTCTTGAGGGAATCGGCAAATGTGGTCATTCCGGCATGGTACGTCATCGAACACAGAACGCTACTCCAGTAGCATCCCGACATGCCCACCCCACCCGACCTTGAACGCCTGAGTCCAGCGGCGGTGACCGCCATCGCGCAGACGCACACCGCACCCACCCCCTGCCCCACTTGCCGGCCTTGCGCCAGCCCGGGCTGGGAGTCGTTCCCCGCCTCGCAGGACGGCGCCGCACTGCAGCGGCTGGGCGCGCTCTGGCTGCCCGGCGACGACGAGCCCACGCTGGAAGAGCACCGCCCGGTTGGCGTGGATGCGTGGTCGGCCGACGCCCCCATTTCGCTGGCCCACCACCCTTACAACCGCTGCGAGGTCTGGTCCTGCAAGGCCTGCGGCTTCCCGTTTCTCCGCTACACAGAGTACGGCGGCTACTACATCGACCAGCGCATCCGCGAACTGCGCGCCGGCCTGATCGTGGACACCTGAACACGAATGGCCCACTAGGGTTATCGATCTGCCAGGCATGGCGTGTGCATGCTTACCATCGGGCGCACAACAACCCGACGGAGACAAGACATGCTGAAAAAACTCGTGGTGGGCGCCCTGGTGTCCACGGTGGTGGCGACCACGGCCTCGGTGGCCTTCGCCCAGGAATGGCCGGCAGCCAAACCGATCCGCGTGATCGCGGTGTTTCCGCCGGGTGGCTCGGTCGATCAGGTCTCGCGCATCCTGGCGGAGGCGTTGCGTGTGCAGCTCAACCAGTCGGTGATCGTGGAGAACATTGGTGGCGCCTCGGGTGTCATCGGCACAGCGGCCGTGGCCCGGGCCGCACCCGACGGCTACACCTTCGGCGTGGTGTTCGACACACACGCGGTGAACCCGGCGCTCAAACCTTCCATGGCCTTCGACACCCTGAAGGACTTGGAACACATCACCCTGATCGGCACCGCGCCCATGGTGCTGGCGGCCACCAAGGGCTCGCCCATCACCAGCTTTGCGCAGCTGGTGAACGAAGCCAAAGCCAGGAAACCCACCAGCTACGGCACCATCGGCGCCGGCAGCCTGGGCCACCTGGCCATTGCCCAGATGGCCAAGAACGCCGGCTTTGACTGGACCCACGTGCCCTACAAGGGCGGCGGCCCGCTGATGAACGACGCCATTGCCGGCCACGTGCCGCTGGCCGTGGGCTCACTGTTCCTGATCAAGCCGCACGCCGACTCGGGCAACGTGACGCCGCTGGCGGTGAGCACGAGCAAACGCTCCAAGGACATGCCCAACGTGCCCACCATCGCCGAGAGCGGCTTCCCCGGTTTTGACGCCCCGGCCTGGTGGGGGGTGATCGGCCCGGCCAAGATGCCGCCAGCCATCACCAGCCGCATCCACGCCGCCGTGGCCGCCGCACTCAAGAACCCCGACGTGGCGAAAAAACTCGAAGCCCAGGGCATCGACCTGGTGGGCGGAGGCCCCGAGGTGTTCAAGCCCTTTGTGGAAAAGCAGATGACCACCTGGTCGGCGTTCATCAAGGCGAACAACATCACGGAGTGAGGTGGGGAGCGGCGGGTGGGAAGGACTGGAGGGCTTGATTCGGGCCGTCCCGCGCCTGGTGGTACCTGAAGGGGGTGGCACACCCCCACCAACTTGGGCGCCCCTCTCGAGTCGCTGCAATTGGACGAGCCGGGGTAGTGGAGGTCAGCAGTGCAGCGAAAGCTGCCGTTGGGTGCCGCCGAGGGCGCTCATGCTGATTGCCTCGAAACAGCCATTGGGGATGACCACCGATGTTGGTCTGTATGACGCCCCTTTGAGGTACAGCGGTCGTAGCGCTTCTGCAACGTGACAGGCACAGAACTACGGACCGCTTTCCGACAGCAGTGAAACTGAGTCTTCCTCCCATCGTGAGGTAGGCGCCTGGGACTTGGCCAGAGCACTCCGCTCATCGGTGGATGCGCATCAATGCGACCACTCCCCGGCTGTACCACGAGCCGTCTCTGGCTTAAAACTTCTCCCACTCACCGGAGGTATCAGCAGTTTGACGGCTTCCATTGACGAGAGCGACAGGTCGACGTGGGGCGCCCGACACCGAGGGAGCCGGCAAACTGGCTTTCACCGCAGGCTTGCGAACAGGCGAGTGGCTGGCAGTCCTTGCAAGCGGCGCTGCATGGTGGTTCTCACTGTGGCCAATGTTGAACACCGCCACCGCCTGCACCAGTTGACTGGCCTGCTGGCTCAAACTGTCTGCGGCCGCAGCGGACTCTTCCACAAGCGCCGCGTTTTGCTGGGTCACCTGGTCAAGCTGCATCACCGCATCGTTGATCTGGCCAATGCCGGTGGTCTGCTCGGCCGTGGCTGCACTGATTTCGTTGATCATGTCGGCCACGCGTTTGACCTGCGCGACGATGTCGCCCATGGTGCTGCCCGCTTCGTCCACCAGACGGGTACCTGTTTCCACTTTTTCGACGCTGTTGATGATCAGCAGCTTGATCTCTTTGGCGGCTTCAGCACTGCGCTGAGCCAGGTTGCGCACCTCGCTGGCCACCACGGCAAAGCCCCTTCCTTGTTCACCAGCGCGGGCCGCTTCGACCGCCGCATTCAGCGCCAGTATGTTGGTCTGGAATGCGATGCTATCGATCACACCAATGATGTCGCCGATTTTTTTGGAGGCCTGCGTGATCTCGTTCATGGTCGCGACCACCTGACCCACCACGACACCGCCACGGGTGGCCACTTCACTGGCAGCACCTGCAAGACCACTGGCCTGCCTTGCTGTTTCGGCGTTGCTCATCACCGTGCTGGACAGTTCTTCCATGGAAGCGGCCGTCTGCTGCAGGTTGCTGGCCTGTTCTTCCGTGCGCTGCGACAGGTCGGCGTTGCCGATCGAGATCTGGCTGGAGCCGGTTGCGATGCTGTCGCTGCTGCCGCGCACGGAGCTCACCACCTTCAACAAAGAGGCCTGCATGTTGCTCATGGCATCAATCACGCTACCGGGTTTGGCCCTGCTGGTATCGATGGCTGTGGTCAGGTCACCTGCGGCAATGGCAGTGGCGGCAGCCGCCACATCCAAAGGCTCCCCGCCGAGCTGGCGAGTGAGGTTGCGGGTCAGCAGCACACCAATGGCAATGCCTACCAACACCCCACCCACGGTCAGCACGATCAGAAGGGTGCGCACTTGCGCCTCGACACGATCGGTCTCGGCGCTCAACTCGGAAGCCGTGTTGAACTTGCGTTCCACCAACACGGTGAACAGATCATCCGCCATGCTGCCCCGCTCGCGCGCATTGGAGAGCAAGGCGACCGATCCTCGAGCTTCACCCAATGGTTCCGTGCGCAGCTTGGCCACCACTTCCTTGATGGCCTGTTCGTAACCCTGCATGGCAGTGCGGGCCTCAGCCAACTTGGCCTTTCCTTCGACCGTGACAAACGTCAAGCCACCCTTGTCCAACTCTTCGCCGAGACTTTTGAACCTCTGCTCAACCGATGTGAGGTGGCTGCTGCGCTCCTCCTCGGTGGTGGCCAGAATGGCACTGCGCACGTTGCGCCCGACCGCCAGCAGGTGCATGTTCGCTTCGGCTACGTGGCGCAAGCCCACGGTTTCGCGGTCGTACATCTGACTGGCCAGATCGCTGATCTGTGCAGTCTTGAGAATGCCGCTGATTCCGATGACGGCTCCGATCGTTGCAACGACCAGGAATCCCCCGATCAGCTTGGTCGCCACTTTGGCGTTGTTGAATCCGTTCATTTCGGTTTTTCCTGTTGATGGCACGTGGATGATGAGAAATGCAGGTGTGCGCCCAACAATGGGACACAACTGGGAGGGGGACGGATTTTCTTACTGAAGGCGTTGACCCGCACCCATGAGACCCATGTCGGAACTCGACATGAGGGCTTCGATGTCCATGAGGATCAGCATGCGTTCACCCACGCTGGCGATGCCGGTGATGAAGCTGGTGTCCACGTTGGTGTTCATTTCAGGCGCGGGCTTGATCAGCTCGCCGGCGAGTTCGAGTACGTCGGACACCGAATCGACCACCGCACCGACCACGCGACCGTGCACGTTGAGCACGA
>LNFM01008475.1_pt1 | contig 24622 bp, 29 predicted proteins | sample 596031 | NCBI WGS metagenome assembly LNFM01 (sample SAMN04254537, study PRJNA301005) | activated carbon metagenome | isolation source: dual media filters at the Ann Arbor, Michigan drinking water treatment plant | place: USA: Ann Arbor | reverse complement strand
CAGCGTCTCGCAGTTTCGAGATGCGCTTTCAAAGAAACCGAGTCTCTTGGTTGTTGAGGCGGATAGTTACGAAGAAGCGGTCGCGTTCACCTGTGCGCAGTTGATAGAGTTGGGACACTCGGACACGTCAGCATGTGTGACGGAGATCTCTGGTTGGAGGTATGTCGACTCCAATTCAAACATCCGAGTGTTGGTCGCCGAAAATTCAGAGGTGGCGGCCAGGAGAGCTCATAAGGCTGAAACCGTATTGATTGTTCCAACGCACATCGGTGATCGTCCTTCATACTTTTCCCAGGATGACCGCATCGGTTCGGTGAGTGATCGCGTGGTTATCAGGCGAGCTGATTGGACCAGTTTTGAGCAAGCGCTCACTGGGCAAGGAGAGAGCGCTTCGGAGGCTGCCCGTCTGACAAGGTCAACTGGGCGATCGTGGTCGGTGTACCGGCGCGTGCGAGCCGAAAATCCTGCAATCGCTAAGCCAGCCTGGATGCAGGACCCCTCTGCAAAAAGCCTGTCTGCAATTGTCCTGGTCGGAGGTTGGGATAGCTCGAAGTCAGGTGACATCGTCTGCCTAGAAGCTGTAACAGGTAGGAGGTACGAAGATATTGAGAAAGATCTGCTAATACTCTCCAGAATCGACGACTCCCCCGTTCTCCGCATTGGCACTGTGTGGAAAGCGAAGGCGCCGCTGGAACTGCTGTATCTATTCGCGCCACAGCTCACACAAGGTGAGTTGACTCGGTTTGTAGAGACGGCATACCGCGTACTGGCTAAGCCGGATCCATCGTTGGAGCTAGATCCTGAAAAGCGCCAGATGGCTTCCGTGTACGGGAAGGTGCGCGAAGAATCAGGCATCGTCCTTGATGCCATCACCGATTCTGTCGCTAAGTTGAGCGTCTATGGCGAGCGGGTCGACGGACAGATCGGCGCGGTAGTCAGTCAGCTGGTCGGCAGGCTCCTTCATGACGCGGACGAAGATCGTTGGCTTTCTCTCGCCGACTGGTTGGCCTCGCTTGCCGAAGCCTCGCCTGACGCTTTCGTCGCAGCGGTCGAGGCAAGCATGAGCAAAGATCCGCCTCCAGTTAGGCGACTATTTTCCGAAACGACCGGAAATACCTTCGGGCGATGGTGGCATCTGGGGTTCTTGCACGGACTCGAGCTTCTCGCCTGGTCCCCTAAATATCTGCCTCGCATTGTTCCGATCCTCGCGCAGGCCGCGAGGTTCCCCCTCCCTGACAACTTCGCTAATCGCCCTCTCAATAGTTTGGTCGCCATCTTTCGGCCATGGTTGCCACAAACCGCCACTAGCACCGCTCAACGGTTGGCGGTTTTGGATCGTCTAGTGCAAGTGAGCAACAACGATGCTTGGAGGCTATTGCTAGCACTTGTTCCTCAGCACGGAGGACTAGCGATTGACGGCGAAAGGCCCCATTGGCGAAATGATGGCAATGAATCGAAGGCGAGCGACCCTGGAGACTACGGGAGTTACCTATCGCAAGTGGGTCGACGGATAGTTGAGCAAGCCCGCGGTTCGGCATCTCGAATCGCGGAACTCATGGCAATGCTCGACAGCTTCGGCGAGCCTTTCAAGGACGAGATAGTTGCTATGGTCGAGTCAGCGAAGAATTTCTCGGACGAGAACCGAGAGGTGATTCGCGGCGCATTACGAAAGTATCTGAGCTGGCACTTCTCATACAACTGTGAGGGTGAACGAGGCTCCCTTGCGGCGGCTGTGCGATTGCGACCAGCATTCGATTTACTACAAGCGGATAGTCCGGTCGTCCGTCACGCTTGGCTCTTCGAAAGTGGGTGGGTTGATATGCCTGATGGCAAGTTAGCCGATATGGAAACTGTTGAGGTGGAGCGCGAGAAATTGCGCGCAGAGGCGTTGCGCGACATATTCGCTGGTTGCGGCTGGGAAGGAATCGACCTGCTTGCAAGTCGAGTCGCAATGCCTGGAATTCTTGGGGCGCAAATGACGCGAGCGGAATACCTGCGGCCTCAACTCTGTGCCTGGTGCTTCCATCGAATGGAAGCCTTCGACGAAACGGTCGGCGACCCACTGCTGTGGGGGCTGCTGCATGCGCTATCAGCAGATGATCGCGAAGAACTACTCTTGGAAGCTGTTAAGAGTCCGATTGCCCCAGATATAGGGCTCCTTACTTCATTGCTACCCTGCGACACATCGACTTGGAGCTTTGTAGAGAAGCAGTCCGAGGAAGTACGGCGAGCATATTGGAGTAAGGTACAACCGGATTTCGTTCGACCCGATGACGGCGGACTCAACTATCTTGTTGAAAATTTGGTGGGCGCGGGACGTCAGCGCACTGCTTTCGCGGCGATTCATCTGCATTTTAAGGATGTGCAGCCTCGGAAGATTATTGAGTTGCTGATCCAGATCAGCGAAGGCGCGGATCCTGAAGGGCCTCGACTGAATCCGTGGTACATCGGCGAGGCGTTGAAGTTCGTACAGAAATCCGGTGCGTCTAATCGAACGGAGCTTGCACAGCTGGAGTTTCGGTACTTCCAAGCTCTCGAACGTAGCGAACATGGCGCAAAGAACTTGTATGCCCATCTTCTCGATAATCCTGCTGAGTTTGTGGATCTTGTTTGCGCTGTATATAAGCCACGCAACGCCGCGAAACCAGTGGAGCCCCCAGCAGAGGAAACCAAGAGCCTCGCTTTCTTGGCCTGGGGAATTCTTCACCATGGTAGGGGCGTTCCCGGTTCCGGCGAGGCGACTATTGATGAAAGGAGGTTTGAAGCATGGATTTCGGAGACTCGAGCAATAGCCGCGAGCCGAGATCGCGCTGAGGTCGTCGACACGATCATTGGCGAATGGTTGTCCGCGGCACCCAGTGATGACGATGGCACTTGGCCCTGCCGGGCTGTACGTGATCTGTTCGAGCGCACGGGAACCGAAAGGATTAGGTCCGGATTCCACAATGGCGTTATGAACAATAGAGGTGTCCATTCGAGGCCTGCCGGTGCGGGTGGTGATCAAGAGCGAGACCTTGCGACGAAGTATAGGGAGCTGGCTTCACAGCTTTTGGCAAGCCATCCGCTTACGGCAGAGACCCTGGAGTCGATCGCGAAACTGTATGACAGTGATGGAAAGTGGCACGACGAAGATGCCGAACTGCTTCGGGAGGGGTTGCGGTAGCAGATCGAGCAGCGCGCCGGGGTCAAAGCTGTTACGTGCTACGCTATGCCCCAATCATCAAAGGGCTTTCAACATGGATGGATTGACCGAACAGCAGCAGAGATTCGTAGCCGAGTTCGTCGCCAACGGCGGCAACGGCAAGCAGGCGTGTGTTTCTGCGGGATACGCGGCGAAGTCGGCGCACCAAGAAGCCTATCGGCTCCTGAGGAAACCGCACGTGCTCGAAGCCGTGCGCAAGGAGCAGGCGCGCGTGCTCGGCACGATGTCCGCGAAGGCGTTGCACGTGCTCGACCAGCTGCTTGACGATACGGAGATCTCGCCGGCCGTCCGCCTGGACTGCGCGAAGACGATCTTGGACAGGGCCGGCTACGTGTCGGCGCGCACTCCCGCGCATTCCATCGCGGGTGACGATCGCGCGCTCACTGAGATGAGCGCGGACGAGCTGCGGGCTCTCCTTGGCGTCATCGAGCATGTGAAGGAGTCGCGAGCCTCACAGGCTGTTACAGTCGACGCCAACGGGTCAAGGTCGGCCGACTGGCGCCAAGCGGCCACGTCGGAGCCAGGCGCACCGACGATCAACTGAGGCGCGCGCCTGAGGGACCGCTTATCCCTCAGTCCTGCTCTGGTCGGTCCACGCTTCCGTCCGGAGAAATTCGCAGGCCGTTCTTGAGCAGGATCCGCACGTTCATTTTCGCCGCGGACTTCGCCAGTGCCGCGATATGTGCCTGTGTCACCTTCTCGGCCAGCGGCACGCTGGCCTTGAGGCGAATCGTCCGGAGAGGGCGCCGAAAGTAAACCGCGTCGTTACTCGCATAGGGCGTCGTCATGGCGTGCGGTTCTGCCGTGGATCCGATGGCGGGAAGCGGTCGACGGTGCCGTCCGGGCTGATCCGGAGGCCGTTGCTCAACAACACCCGCACGCTCTGCTTCGCGGCTGCCTGCGCGAGGGCCGCAATCATTCCCGGCGTCAGCTGGTCTGCTGGCGGAACGGGGCGCCGCAACCGGATCGTCCGCAGGTGCGCGCCGGCATACTCGGGGTCATTGCTGGCGTTGTTCGATGTCATCGGGTCGCCGTAAAGGTTTCGTGGACAGGGAACCATGATCGGCCCATTCGACGCCGTTCGTAAAGCTCGCGTGTACACATTGCGGCATCGCGCGGCATCGGCGCCGAATGTCGGCAAGGTGCGGAGCCTTCCAGACGCGCCAGGAACGCGCCGCAGGGGGTTGGGCGCTACGTCGAGTCGTCTGGAGGTGCGCAATCGCCGCTGAGCGTGGCTCGCAAGCCGGGCGGGCGTTGATGAGGGCGCCCCGCGCGTCTACCGCACGCGGAATCGGGGCACGGTGGCGAGCGAGCGTCGGCAAGGACGGTTGCGCGCGCCGCGACATCGTGTCGGGATAGCCGCCGCTGCGGACTCGGAGACCGTGAGGGCGATCCAGGCGGCAGCTACGAGCATCGCCGTCTCGCAGTCGCCTTGCGGGTCAGGTGTTTCGCTGGCCAGGATGCCGGCAACGGTCATGAGCGCGTAGACCAGCGCGTCCGGTGCCGGTCGCTTGCCGCTCGCCTTCATGCCGCGTGCAAGTTGCGTGACACGCCGGGCGATCTCCTGCCAGTCATCCTCGGAGACCGTCTCGCGGTATCGATCGAAGGCGTTCACGCTCGAGGCTTGGCTTCGCTCACGGTTGGCGCCGCGGCTTTGCCTGCCGCGCCGACCATTGCGCTCGATCGATCGCGTTCTTCGCGAGACCCTCTGCAACTTGCCGATCGATAGTCGCCAGCGGCTCCGAATCAAACCAGCCGATGTGCTGCGCTTCGTCGCGGACCCACGTGAGCAGTTCAATCAGTTCATCGATCGCGGACACGCGAAGGGAGATCCCGCGCTTCGTCGGACGCAGTGCCCCATCGACGCGGAGATACACCCTCACGTCGACGAGTTTGTGGCCGTTGAACTCTGAAAGGCGCACCCCAACCCATTCTGCGCTGTTCTTCTCGATCCACGCAGTTTGAAATTCGCGCGCGGCGCGCCCGCCACCATTCTGAGCTTTGTTTTGGTCGTTCATGAGGGATCCTAGGTCGTCGATGAGAAGATGTCGCAGACGATGTGCGCGGGCATCCAGATGGCAATTCTTAGAAGCACTTCAGATTCCGAAGTAGGGCAAGGGGCCAAACCTATCGGCATAGCTACGGAAACTGTAGCAAGCGGACAGATCGCTACTTCAGAACCTGAAGCTATCCGGTCGCCTCTACTACAGTTTCTGTAGTAAGCGATGCGTTTTTTCGACCAATCGGCGGGGGTGGGTCTTTCAATCTCCAGCCCCCATACGGAAAGGTGCGGCGGGTCATCTCCAGCTTCGTGGATTCGTCGAGGCCGTAGAACGTGAACGCGTAGAGACTGGCCTTGTTCGGTCGGGCGCCCATGCGGGTTTCCACGAGCAGCCCAGAGGAGAGCAATTCCTTCTTGGCTTCGTTCAGCGTCGCCTCCGACTTCCAGCCCATCGGCTTCATCAGCTTCCAGGCAGCGGAAAGGTCGCCGTTGTTGTTCCCGCGGTACTGCGAAAGCAGGTCGAGAAACAACTTGGCCCCGCGCGCCGTAAGGCTCCGGTATGCGGCACTTTCGAGAACCACGAACGGCAGCGCGAGGAACGGTCCGCCTGCCCGGTTGTCCTTCGCGCCCTTCCATCTCGATGTCTTGCTCAATCTTCACGCCTCCCTCCCATCCCGACGCGCGAGCAGCTCGCGCGCGCGGTCGTACGAATCAAGCGCCAGGTGATAGCGGCAAACGATTGTCGGAATGCCCGCGTAACCTGGTACGCGTTCGTCATGGCGATGAATGATCAGGCCACGCCCCTGGAGCATCGCGACCGTCGTGTGGAGGCAATGGTCGTGAAGCTCGCGCTCAGCCTCGAAGCGATTGAGGGATCGACCGTCGACAAATGCCTTGAGTACGCGCTGCCATTTTCGCGGCGGACGCGATGACGTAGACTGCACGTGCTGTGTTGCTATGCCAGAGCCCGCGTCGCCGCCCCACGGCGCCGGGCTCGTTTCGTTTGGGTTCATCGTGCGCTGCCCCCTTGCTTCGAATGCTGCGCATTGCCGGGGCGCTTTGCGCTGCGGTCGCGTTTGTTGACGGCGAGAGCCTCAAGGGGAACGCGGGGCGCGATGTCGTATTCCGAGGTGCTGCGGCACTCCTTGCCGGCTGTCATTGCGTCGAGCAGAGCGGCCTTCGTGTAGAAGACGTATCGACCGTCCTTCACGAACGCAGGGCCCTTGCCGAGGTGGCGCCAAGTCGCCAGAGTGGTCGGTTCGCGATTGAGCAGCACGGCTGCCTCTCGCTCTGGGAAGCGTCCAAAGTCTGGCGCGGCGTTGAACTTCTGATATACGCAAGCTACGTCGACTTTTGGGTCGCTACGTGGCTGCGTGGTTACGTCGGGGTTCTTACTCGGATGGGATTTTTCTGCTGAATCGTTGGCCGACCGCTTCCGGCTCCGACTCTTGACTGCACTTTGCCTTGCCATTCTCGATGCTCCTTTTAACGTGAGGCATCGAGATCTTCATCAATACAGTTTGATCTTGCGAGGGACGGAAAAACCCCTCAACCTTTTTCCGTTGGGGGTCGGCGCAGCCGGCGCGGGTTTCGGTACGGGTGGAAGGCACTTTCGTATCGAGGATTTGTCGACATTGAAATATCTGGCCAGCGCGTTGATCGTCTTGTCCCGGCTACCATCAAACAGCGGCACCAGATCATCGAACGTCGCTCGCACGAGTTCACTGTCGAACTTCTGCGGCCGGTGATTGATCAACTGCGAAAGCCCGAGCGCTACATTGGCGTCCTTGCCATCCAGGATCTCGCGAAGGCGAGGGACGATGTATTCGCGGAGTGACGCCTTAATCGGTTCCGCGTTCTCGATGCTGTTCGCCAGCATTTCGAGGAGCTTGCGGGCTCCAGAGTTGCCACCTTGCGCGCGTTGCTTCGGTAGCCGAGCGATCAGATACTGCGGGTGGTCATTGATGGCTTGCAGTTGTATTGTCGCGACGGGGCCATCCTTCGCGACTTTCGGGGGCGGGGCACGTCGACCAGGCGCGCGGCTCTGCGCGGACCTGACTGTCTTCACCGATCGCTTGGGTTGTGCCGAGCCTGGTTCGGGGCCGCATAGCGCCGCAGCGGCTTCGCGTAGCGCGTGACTCTGGAGTGCAGACTGTGTGCGCGGTCCTGCGGCGGCGCGGGGAGCACGCTTCTTTCTCGTGGATGCCATCGGCGCCTCCTTCGTGGCGCTCCTTCAGGAAGGGATGCCGACCCCGGGCGGGTGAAGGGCCCGCTTTCGCCCCGTCGAGCTAGGGGCCGGCACGTTCAGCATAACAGCCTGTGATGGGCTGTTGCTTTCATTCTTGTGCGAGCGGCTCGCCAAATAGCGCGGCGCGTTGCAATCGCTCAGTCGCTGGGTTGCCCATCTGGAACTCTGAAGGGTCGGCAGCATGGCCGGCGAAGGCGAGCACCCGGCGTGCGACTTCCTGGAACTGTCCCTGAATGCCGAGAGCATGGCGAGCAATCGCTGCGAGTTGCGTGGGCGACGGGGCGACCTGGTCAGGGTCCGCGCATCGCTCGAGGGAGAACGTCAGCAGCGTAAGCGCGTTGTCGATTTCGGTGAACTCGTCCAGGGGCAAGCCCGGGGCGGACGTGGTACGGTGAAACGGTAAGATAGTCGCAGGCATGGTTTCAACTCCTTCGCAGTTGGATCGATGCTTAGGCGGTCGTTGATGCTCCAACATCGACGGCCGCCGCTTCTCGGCTGGTTATGTCGCGTGCTCGGTCGCCGAATTCCGCTCACGTTCGTTGCGTTCGTTGCGTTCGTTGCGTCGTGCGATTGGGTCGACGCCTTGCGCGATCAGTTCGCGCGCCTCTGCGGCCCGCTGACGCGCTTCGGCAAGGCTGATCTCTGCGCAGCTCCCGAGCTGAAGGTATCGGTCGACGCGCACCGCTCGCCCTGGCGGATTGAACCGAAGGACCCAAGTTCGGGACGGACCTTTGATCCGCAAGTACAGGCCGCGGCCGTCATGGTGGAAGCCGCCCCGCGTTATGGCGTCGCTTTTCTCTTGCGTCAATTGCTCGACCAGCTTTTCGGTTCCTGACGCGGAGCCGCTCGCGGTATGGCTTCCGGTTTCCATTGCCAGCGTGTCACTTCCGCCGGTTTCGAGCGAGTCGCGGCCGCGGCGCCGTCGATGCTGCGCTTTCAGGCTGTTGAGCTTCGCGTACACGTCGGGCTTCCTGCTTTGCGATGAGGTTGTTTCGGCATTCGATGACGACGGGGTGGCGCGCGAATCGCTGCGCGCATGGTCGCCGCCCAGCCATTCACAGATCGTCGGCCAGTGGTAGCGGTACGCGCGCCCCACCTTCCGGGCCGGCACCTTGTTCGCATGCGCCATGGCCCGCAGGGTGTCGGCTGTGATGCCGACTCGGCGAGCACATTCGTCTGTGTCGAGTGTGTCGTCGGTGGCCGAGGGCTTGGCCGCGGCTGCTGGCGTTCCCTGTGGCGGCCCAATGGGCAGTCCCCCATCGGCAGCCGCGCGCAATGCGTCGGTGATGCTCGGCGGGTTGGCGTGGGTGAGCCTCACCGCAACGTCGAGGGCGTACGATGCCGCGAGCGTCAGGGCGAGCGCTGCCTGTGTGCCCTGCGATGTGTGCAGATCCGCGAAGGCCGACGCGAGTTCGGCGTACGCGGCGTGTGCCTGCAGGATGCGATCGAGTTCGAGAGCGCTCATGCGGACTGCTCCGCCTTCGCATTGATCGGTACGACATCGGCCGAAGGCTTCTGCTTCGCCAGGCGCAGGATGTAATCGGTGATCTTTTGCATGGGGTCGCGCAGCCGCTCCACGTCGGCGACGATGTAGCCGGCGGTCACGTCGGCGCCGTTCTTGTGGTTCAGGAGGCGCTTCAGAGCATAGGCGGGTATGTGGCGAACGTGCGGCGCAGGTCGTGAAGGTTGAACGAGACCCCGCTTGCCTCCTCTACACGGGCCATCTGCTTGCGCGGTTCGGCGATCGGTTTGCGATCCTCCGTCTCGCCCACGAACACGTACACGTCGTTCTCATGCGCCGCCGCCTTTCGGCGCTCCATCATCGTCACGAGGAAGTCCGAGAGCGGCAGCGTGTGCGATTCTCGGTTCTTCGGGTCGGGAATGGTCAACGTGCGGCCCTTCAGATCCACATCCGCCCATCGCAGGTACGCTGCCTCGCTCCGGCGCAGTCCAGTGAACAGGAGCAACAGCAGGTAGTCGCGCACGGTGTCCGCCTTCGTCCGCATCGGCGCCGTGCCCTTCAGGTATCGCCCGTGGTCGTCTCGAAGTTCTTCTGTGGCCGTGGTGTCCTCCAGTTCGTTCACGGCGTCGAACCAGGGGCCGACCTGGTGCTTCCTGAGCACAGTCTGTCGGCGCTTCACCGTGTACCAGCTTCGCGTCTGCGAGAGGCGGCGCACCGGGTTCTCGATGATGATCGAATTGCCCTTCGCATCTTCGTAGGTAGCGGCAGCAAAGTTGAACAGCGCGCGGAGCACGCGCATCGACAGGTTCGCGCGGGCCTCGGAGTTCTTGCCGGTCTTCCGGTGACGAGCCTGGATCATGTCCTTCGTGAGTTCGGCAATCGGGGTCGCCTTCCAATCTTCGAAACCTTCCTTCATCACGCGATCGTAATCAGTCTTCGTTGATGCCTTCAGGTTCCGGGCCGCGACGTAGGCTTTGTAAACGTCTTCGAGTGTGACGGCGCGCGCCTTTCGCTCTGCCTTCTCTCGATCCTCGCGCGCTTTGGCGTCTTTCTTCGCCTGGATTGGGTTGTTGCCCTTGTCCATCTCGACGCGCAGTCGTTCGGCCTCCTTGCGGGCCTTTTCTGCCGTCCAGCCAACGCCGTGCTTGCCGATCGTCACGCGCACTGTTCGGCCGCTAACTCGACGCTCGACGAAGTACGCCTTCACCTTCGATCCAACGCGCACGCCGAAGCCGGGTAGCTCTGCGTCGTAGTACAGCATCGCGCCGTTCGCGGCGTACGGCAGGTTCTGCACAATCGTCTTGGTGAGCGGTTCGGTCAGCTTCACGGCTGCGGTCATGGTCGGCTCCGGAGGTTGCCTACTTTTCGATGCCTCGAAAAAAAGTAGGCAGAAAATAGGCGGCAGGGTTCAAACTCGATCAAGAATGATGGAACTCCGTAAAGCTAGACAATACGCGGCTTCCCGGGTTCATTCAAGTTCGATCAAAGAAAAGTAGTGCTCGATCAATGACCGAAAACTAGAACTCATAATCCCTTGGTCCTGGGTGCGAGTCCCAGCGGACCCACCAAGAATCAACACGTTACGCAGGCCTGACCAAGGGACTATCCTGCGTAACGTATCAATTTCGTATCACATCTTTGGATAGTCGAACGTCATCCGGGAGGCTGTCCGCAAGGTTTTCTCGAGAAGTCATGGGTTTGCATTCAGCATCGTGAGAAAGATTAGGTGTTGTGTAATCACGTGGTCACTTTCGGTCTGCCGCGGATCAAGAATGGGCTTGTGCCTCGTGCGATCAGCTTACCCGAACTGCCTGATCGACTGGACTGTCCGTTAGGGGTGGGCAGTCACAATGAAGCTGTGCGAACGCTAAAGGCTGCCGAGCGGAATCCGCCGCATGTTGCCGCTGGCGCATGACCGAGCTTCGCAAGAATGAATCGGTCGCTCATTTTTCAATGCCCGAAGTTCGGCCTGACCTGCCGTTGGGGGATGCAGATCCCAACAGCCGTAACGGGCGGGTCACCGGTCGTAGACCGGAACTTCGGGTCGAGTGACCGCTTGTTCCTCCAGACTAAAGCCGGAATCGACCCTTGGCCGCCGGTCAGGTAAGCGAACTGGACGCCGTAAGCCGGTACAAGTTGTGCCACGAGGCATGAGCTAGGTAGATATTTCATTCGATACGAATATCCGCCGCTCGAGCAACCTTCCCGATGCGGTCCACCTCGGCGCGGATGAAGGCGTCGAATTGTTCCGCATTGAGCGGGCTAGACATGAACCCGGCCGTGCCGAGGGTCGCTTGGACGTCCGGCGAACCGAGCGCCCGCAGGATGGACTGGCTCAATCGGTCGATCCGTTCGCGCGGAACCGCGCTCGCCATGACCGCGCCGATCCAAAGCTGCACGTCGAATCCGGATATTCCGGATTCGGCGACCGTCGGTACGCTGGGCGCAGCCGGGGAGCGGCTAGGCGAAGTCACTGCGATAGGCCGTAGCCGGCCGGATGCGATATAGGGGATCGCGTCGGGTACGTTGGTCACCGCAATGGCAACATGTCCGCCGAGTACCGATACCATCAGCGGTGCGATCCCCTTGTGTGGAATTTGTAGAAGCGTTGCCTTGGCCGGTTGGCTAAGCAGTTCCATAGCGATCCTTTGCACGCTTGCCGGTCCCAGCGTGCCGTAGGTCACTTCGCCTGGGCGGGCGCGTGCGAGCGCCAGCATCTCCTTCACTGAATGGACCGGAATCGAGGGATGGGCCGTAAGAACCAGGGGCGTCGTTACAATGCGCGCTACACCCGCGAAGTCACGGAGCGTGTTGTAGGGCAGCTTGGAACGAACGACCGAGTTGGTGGCAAACCCGTTAGACACGAACAGCAGCGTATAACCGTCGGCTGGCGCCCGTACCGCCAGTTCGGAACCGATGATCATGTCACCGCCCGGACGGAAATCGGGAAAAACGTTCTGTCCCAAATCCTTGGACATCGAAGGTGATACTGTGCGTACGAGTAGATCACCCGTGCCACCACCTGGGAAAGGCACGATCCAACGGATCGGCTTCGACGGATAGGTCTGCGCAACCGCCGTTCCGAGCGCGAAGGGTAATGCGAGAACCATACCAATACATCCGCGAATTTCCTTCAATTGCATCGCTGCCTCCTGCGCGTTACGAACAACGCTCCAATGAATGAGATCCGACCCTACCGACGGTAGGGGTGCGGGACTCCGAAACGCTGCGGTCCGGTGTTGTGAAGCGAGCAACGTGTGTAGACCATCCTTCGACCCCGTTTAGGAAGGGCTCACCGCCGATCACGGTCTCAATGTTTTGACGAAAAAGTCAGCGACGGTCGCGCGCGCCTCGATTGCATCCCTGGGGCTCGGAACGACATGGACGGTTCTCTTATCGCGTGGCCGCACGTAGTGAAATGCCTCCGATCGCTGCGTATCGAAACCGTGAGTGGCGCCTTCCACGTTTCGTACGATGGCGTGTTTCTGCGCCGCGGCGGGCCACATTGCAACGAGCGCATCGCAGGGACGCTCACCGTCCTCGGTATCGTCACGGCTGCCGACGTATATCAGGAAGGGAACTGCACGCATGCCCTTGTTGGCCTCATAGAAATTGCCCTTGGGATTGTCGAACATGCGGCTGATGCTGGAGCAAACTGGGTAGAACGACACGAATGCCGCGGGACGAGGTACATCAGCCCCCAGTTGTCCCTGAACATGTTCGCTCGGCATCAACACCGAGATTATTCCGCCCCAAGAGAAGCCCATGACCCCAAGGCGCTCGCTATCGACCTGGGGATGCTGCGCAAGCCATTTCAGCGCTGCAGCGGCATGCGGAATATTCATTCGAGGGACGCGCGGTCTGCCCTCGGGCGGGAACATCGTGATCTCGAGCGTGGCGATCCCGGCATCGATTAGCGATTTTGCATAGAAGGCACCCCTACCTGTCACCCCACCGCTGCCATGGAGGATCAGCACCGCTGGCAATTTTCCAGTGGGTCGCGCGGGAAGCGCGAAGTGCCCTTGCACTTCGTCCACCTTACCTATTCCGGCAATCTCGATTCCCGGAACCGTGACGGGGTCGCCAGGGGCGTTCTCCTGTGCGGCACCGTAGCTTGGCACTGCGATTACGGCCACCGCGGTCACCCAAGCAAGCCTTTGGTAGAAAAAACGTAAAGATCTATTTGCCGACCCGAAACTTAGCGTTCGCCGCATGACCCACCTCGATGTGAGCGCGCCTTTGCGCGGATGATTTGCAGACCCCCCCATATCCACTGGCTCGGACCAGTGGCGTACGGATTTCTGTCAGCCCTAGTCCGCGCGAAGATTCTCATCGCGCGCGAGCTTTGCGTTGCGGACGATCTCCGTGTGCAAGAAGACATCGAACTGCTCCGGATCGAGCGGCGCGGGAGTAAAGCCCACCTTCGTGAGCGCCTCGTTCACCTTGCGTTGCTCCAGAGCGCGCACGATCTCGCTTCCCAACCGGGTGATTGCCTCACGCGGCGCGGCACGTGCCATCACTGCCCCCATCCAAAACTGCACGTCATATCCGGGAAAGCCGGATTCGGCTACGGTTGGAACGTTTGGCGCCGCTGGCGAGCGCTTGGGCGAGGTCAAGGCGAGGGGCCGCAGTCGCCCCTTATCGAGGTACGGGACGGCATCCGGCAGGTTGGTGACGGCAATGGCGACATCGCCTCCCAAGGCCGCCATCATCAAGGGTGCGATGCCTTTGAACGGCACGTTGAGGAGGTCGATCCTGGCTACTTGTTTCAGCCTGAGCATTGCGACGTTCTGCACCGAAGTGGGACCAAGCGCCCCATAGTTCAGCTCGCCGGGCCGCGCGCGTGCTAGACCCATCAAGTCCTGCAGGGACTTCACGGGAAGCGATGGGTGGGTCACCAGGATCAGCGGGCTCGTCGCCATGCGCGCTATGCCGGCGAAGTCCTTGACCGTGTCGTAGGGCAGCAGCTTTGCCCGCACGGCAGGATTCATGGTGAATCCGACGGACGCGAAGAGCAACGTATGACCATCCGGAGGTGCCCGAAGCGCGGCCTCGGCGCCGATGATTCCTGAGCCGCCGGGACGAAAATCCGCCACGATGCTCTGCTGCAACGAACGCGTCATCGGGCCGGACACCGTGCGAACGAGCAGGTCGGCGGTGCCGCCCGCCGGAAATGTGATGATCCAGCGAATCGGCTTGGTCGGATACCCTTGCGCGAACGCGGTACCTGCGAGGATCGGCAGCGCCAGGACGAGTCCGACGCCTCGGTGAATGCTGTACGGATACATCGCTTCCCCCTTCGCGAAATGACCAATGTCCCATTGGCAACCGATCCTATCGACGGTCGGTACGCGAGGCTGCGAACTGCTGCATTCTGGCGTTGTGAAGTATTCACCTTTCGATCGAGCTCGCACGCAGCCGAACTGGTCTGCGATCCCTCGCTGGATCGGTAGGCATCCACCGCGAACGGTTGACGATGGACGGGGTGCACCAACATACTTGCATGCATTCGGGGTACGACCGATCCCGAGGGGGAGCGCCCAGGTGGCGATTCGCGATACGACGTCGTTGCGCCTGCTGCCGGAAGAAATGCGGGCGTTGTCCGCGCGCGGCATCGTCCGCAGCTACCCCAAGAGCACCATCCTTCTCACTGAGGGCGATCGGTCGGATGCGCTGTATCTGATTCTCTCCGGACGCGTGAAGATCTTCGTCAGCGACGCCTCCGGCAAGGAAGTCGTGCTCGGCACCCAAGGCCCTGGGGAATTCTTCGGCGAGATGGCGCTCGACGGCGGCCCGCGCTCGGCATCTGTCATGACGATCGAGTCTTCCCGTTTCGCGGTGATACCGCAGGCGAACGCACGCGATCTCGTTCGGGAACACCCGGAGTTCGCGGCGCACCTGATCGAGAAGCTCATCGGACGCGTCCGAACGCTGACCGATAACTTCAAGGGCCTGGCGTTGCTCGACGTCTACGGTCGCGTCGCACGGCTGCTGCTCGAACTGGCGACCGAGCAAGACGGCAAGCTCGTCGTCGCCGAACGGCTCACCCACCAGGAGATCGCCAACCGCGTCGGCGCCTCGCGCGAGATGATCAGCAAGATCTTCAAGGGTCTGACGGCCGGCGGCTACGTCTCGGTGGACAAGCGCCGCATCACCGTCAACAAAACGCTTCCCCACAGCTGGTAGCGCAACGCCCACGGGGCCGCCGAATGTGAAAATTACCCAAGTCCACGGTGCGGCGCTTCACAGCAGTCCGGCAGTTCGCCGGCTACGCTGCGGTCTCGTACCCGTGTTCGCGGTCACGGAATGATTCCACGCTCACGTCTATTCACGAAGTACCTGATCCTGATCGTCGCTTTGGTGGGCGCCGCGCTGATCGCGAGTGCCGCGTCGAGCCTCTACTTCTCCTATCGGGAGAACCAGGCGCACCTCATCGCGCTGCAACAGGAGAAAGCCAACGCCGCGGCCAATCGCATCGAGCGCTACATTCTGGACATCGAGCACCAGCTTGGCTGGACCGCGCTACCGCGCATCGGCGCCAGCGCCGATGCGCTCGAGCAGCGCCGCTACGAGTATCTCAAGCTCCTGCGCCAAGTACCGGCCATCACCGCAGCGGCTTGGATCGATCCCGGCGGCCGCGAACAGCTGCGCGTGTCGCGATTGGCGATCGACGTTACCGGCACCGCCGTCGATCTCAGCGCCGATCCTCGATTTCTCGAAGCGAGCCGCGGTAAGACCTGGCACAGCCCGGTGTACTTTCACAAGGAGACCGAGCCCTACATGACCATTGCACGGCCGGCCGGGCGTACCGGCAGTGGCGTCACGGTCGTCGAGGTGAATCTCAAGTTCGTCTGGGAGGTGGTTTCGCGAATTCGGGTCGGGAACGCGGGCCTTGCCTATGTGGTCGACGCCGCAGGCATCCTCATCGGGCATCCGGACATCAGCCTGGTGCTGAAGAAGACCGACCTCTCGAGGCTGCGGCAGGTCGCGGCACTTGCGACACGGGCGGTCGACGCGCCGTCCATCGCCCAAGACCTCTTCGGGCGGGAAGTGCTGACCGCTCAGGCCCCCATCTCCACACTCGGCTGGGTGGTCTTCGTCGAGAGTCCGTTGAGCGAAGCGTTCGTGCCGCTCTACGCCTCGCTGCAGCGGACCGCACTCATGTTGCTAGCTGGCCTGATCTTCTCCATCCTCGCGAGCGTCTATCTCGCGCGCCGCATGGTCACGCCGATACGCGCCCTGCAGCAGGGGGCCGAAAAGATCGGTGCCGGGCAGCTCGATCAGCCCATCGAGGTTCGCACCGGCGACGAGCTAGAAGGGTTGGCCGAGAAGTTCAATGCGATGGCGGCGGAGCTCACGGCCTCGCTCGCCGGCCTGGAGCAGAAGGTCGACGGACGCACGGCGGAACTGCGCGACGCGCTCGAACAGCAGGCTGCAACCGCCGAGATCCTCGCAGCGATCAGCACCTCGCCCACGGATACCCAACCCGTCTTCGATGCCATCGTGAATGCAGGCACACGAATCATCCAGGGCGCGTCCATCACGCTGCGGCTCGTGCAAGCGGAGTGCGCGCCGATCGTCGCGAGGAACGAACCGACCGCCGACGACGACGATGCGAGCACGGATGCCGCTCGCGAAACGACCGAGCGCGAAGCAATTCAGAAAGGCGAGATCGTTCACGCATCCCACCCTGCCAGCTCATCGCTCGTTCCGGTTCACAGCCGGCATTCCGGCGTCGGTTCAATGGTCAGCGTGCCGTTGCTGCGCGACGGCCGCGCAATCGGGGTCATCTCTGCGACCCGGCCCGAGTCGGGGCAGTTCGCCGACAAGCAGGTGACGCTTCTGAAGACGTTCGCCGACCAGGCTGTCATCGCCATCGAAAACGTGCGCCTGCTCCACGAGATCCAGAACAAGAGCCGCCAGCTCGAGAGCGCCAACCAGCACAAGTCCGAGTTCCTGGCGAACATGTCGCACGAACTGAGGACACCGTTGAACGCCATCATCGGCTTCTCCGAAGCGCTTGCCGAGCGATATTTCGGTGAACTCAATGCCAAGCAGGCAGAGTACATCGATGACATCCACACCTCCGGCACGCATCTTCTTTCGCTCATCAACGACATTCTGGATCTGTCGAAAGTCGAGGCGGGCCGGATGGAACTGGATATGTCGGAGTTCGATCTGCCCTCGGCATTGCAAAACGCGCTCACGCTGGTTCGAGAGCGGGCGCAGGCTCATGGCATCAGCCTGACGCTTGCGACCGATGCCGCACTCGGGCCGCTGCACGGCGATGAACGCAAGTTCAAGCAGATTATGCTTAATCTCTTGTCGAATGCAGTCAAGTTCACGCCCGACGGCGGATGCATCGCGGTGCGTGCACGAACCAATGCCGACGAAGTCGAAGTCGCCGTGGCGGACACCGGGATCGGCATCGCCCCGGAGGACCAGGAGGCCGTGTTCGAGGAGTTCCGGCAAGTCGGTCGCAGCGGCGCGGACACGCAGGAAGGTACCGGTTTGGGGCTGGCGCTCGCCCGGCGCTGCGTCGAACTGCATGGCGGCCGGATCCGGCTCGAGAGTACGCCCGGCAAGGGCTCGACGTTTACGTTCACGCTGCCCTTGTACCAAAGCGCGCGAGTGGCCGCCGATCGCGTCCGCAGTGGTTGATCGCGTCGATACCACATCGAAACATGCCCTGCGGCGATCGCGCGGCAATCTTTCTTGGGGCCGGACATGAGCCTGATACTGATCGTCGAAGACAACGCCAAGAACAGGAAACTCGTGCGGGACGTGCTGCGCGTGAAGGGCTACGAGACGCTGGAAGTCGGCACGGCGGAAGACGGAATGCGCGTCGCGCGCGAGCGATTGCCCAACCTGATTCTCATGGACATACACCTGCCCGGCATGAGCGGGATCGGCGCCATCAGGATGCTGCGCGCCGATCCGGCCACGGCCGGCATCCGCGTGGTGGCGATCACGGCCTCGGTGATGCAACAGGACAGGCAGCAGGTCATGCTTGCCGGCTTCGACGGTTTCATCGAGAAGCCGATCAATCTGCGCAGCCTGCTGGCCACCGTCGAGCAGACGATACAAGCAGGGCCGGGGTGAGCTATATGGCGAAAATCCTCGTGGTCGATGATACACCGGCGAACGTCAGGCTCCTCGCCGACCTGCTGACGGTCAAAGGCTACGAGGTCGTGACGGCGTCAAACGGCGAGGCCGCCCTGACGATGATTGCATGCGAGCACCCCGATCTCGTGCTGCTCGATGTCATGATGCCTGGCATCGACGGTTACGCGGTCTGTCGGGCGATCCGGGCCGATCCTTCGCTCGGCATCCTGCCCGTCGTCATGGTGACCGCGCTCGATCCGGTGCAGGAACGCATCAAGGGGCTCGACGCGGGTGCGGACGACTTTCTGACCAAGCCAGTCCACCCGGCCGAGTTGCTCGCGCGGGTGAGATCCCTGCTGCGAATCAAGTCGCTGTACGACGAGGTCGAGCGCAGCAAGGCCGCACTTGAAGTCTGGAACCGCACGCTGGAGCAGCGCGTGGCCGAAGGCATTGCGGAACGCGAGCGCCTGGCGCGCATGAAGCGGTTCTTCTCTCCGCAGGTGGCCGATCTCATCGTGTCCGGCGGCACCGACGATCCGCTGCGCAGTCACCGCCGCGAGATCACCGTCGTTTTTCTGGATCTGCGCGGATTTACGGCCTTCACCGAAGCTGTTGATCCCGAGAAAGTGATGAGTGTGCTGGGGGAGTATCACAAGGCAATGGGACATCTGATCATGGCCCACCAGGGTACGCTGGAACGATTCGCAGGCGACGGCATCATGATCTTCTTCAATGATCCGGTGACACTCGACAATCCCGCCGAGCATGCGGTGCGCATGGCGGTCGAGATGCAGCAGAACTTCGAACAACTCGCGGCACGCTGGTGCGAGCGCGGCTACGAACTTAACCTGGGCATCGGTATCGCACAGGGTATGGCTACGCTGGGCACGATCGGATTCGAAGGCCGGCGAGACTACGGTGCCATCGGCGGGGTGACCAATCTCGCCGCACGACTGTGCTCTGAGGCCGCGCCCGGACAGATCCTGGTCTCGCGCCCGGTGCTGGACTGGATCGAAGATCTGGTCTGGTTCGATCCGGTCGCGGCACTTGCCTTGAAAGGCTTCAGTCAAACCGTCGACGCGTTCAATGTTCGTGCGCTGAAGTAGCAGCCGGCACTGGGAATATTCACTTTCGAATTTTCGACCTCCAAGTATGCTTTAAGCATGGTCATTCCATCACCGACAGCTACTTACGACGAAGGGAGGATATATGAAGCGACGACAACTGCTCGCTGCGGCATCCGTGGTGGCAATGGCGCCGCTGCCCGCACTTGCGCAACGTACCGCCCGCATGCCGACGATCGGCTTGCTGTGGCCGGGCTTCGCGTTCGGCACGACCATGCAGGCATTTCGCGACGAGTTGAAATCGCGCGGCCATACCGACGGCACATCGTTCATGATCGAATCGCGCCATCTGGTGCAGACCGCCGATGAGCTCGATGCGGCAGCCGCGGCGCTGGTCGCGAAGAAGGTCGACATCATCTTTGCGGTATTCCCCGTTGCGGTGCGCGCAGCACGCAAGGCGACGCAGACGATCCCGATCGTCGCGGTCGTCTCGACGGACCCGGTCGGGGACGGATTTGCCCAGAGCCTCGCCCGTCCCGGTGGCAACGTCACCGGCGTGCGATACTTCGGCCTCGAACTGCAGAGCAAGCGCCTGGAAATTTTAAGGGACACCTTTCCCGCGTTGCGCCGCGTGCTGGTGCTGGCACCGAGCCTCAAACTGCGTACCGTCGCAGCGTTGCGGGAATCCGCCGCCCAACTGAATCTTAGTCTCGATGCGATGGCGGTCCCTACAGTGGCTGATCTCAACGCGCAAATTCAGCGGGTCGCAGAAAGCGGCGCGCAGGCCATCGTCTGGATCGGTGGCCCCTCGTTCGGCGCCCATCAGCGGGCGGTCACTGAGACCCTGGGGAAGATCCGCATCCCGGCGATCTACCCTCAGACAGGATACGTCCGCAACGGCGGGCTGATTTCCTACGCGAGCAGCCAGTTCGAGAACTTTCGGATGGCCGCACGTCACGTGGATCGTATCCTGAAGGGCGCCAATCCCGCTGAACTGCCCTTCGAGCAAGCCAGCAAGTTCGAGTTCGTGGTGAACTTGCAGGCCGCGAAGGCACAAGGTATCCGTATCCCTGAAGCGATCGTGCTACGAGCGACGGAGATCATCGAATGATGGATTGTACCGATTCGGTGACGGCAGCCATGCGTGGCTTTGAACGAACGTCTTCTCCCACATCGGAGACGTTCCAGCGACTTCTGATGCGTGCTATTCGGCCTCAACGGTCATTCGCCGGCGGCGCCGTGTCGGTCAGCAATCGCTGGAATACCTGCCACTCAGCAGTGTATCGATTCGAACGGCAGCTTCTCGATCGGTCGAACGCGAACTACCGACCCGATCCCGACGTTTGTTGTCTTAAGGCCCAGCGGCTGATCTCCGGTCATGCAACGCCGCGAGTGACCAAGTACAATTTAACCGATGCCTACCTTCGTGTTGCGGATGGACTCGACGGCAATGTGTTAGTTACCTGCCGCTCACTCCCTAATGCGACTCGATGACCGCTTGTCGCTTCCGGCGTGCAGCAAAGACAACAAAACCGAGACTTGCAAGCATGAAGGCGCAGGAGGAAGGCTCCGGAACGGCAGAAACCGAAAACGCTCCCCTCACGATCTCACCACCTTTGATTACTCCTGATAGAGCACCTGAACTCGAGAAACTGGAGCTACCTGTATCAAAAGTAATTCGATAACTTCCATCCGCTAGCCCATGTATCTCAACCTGGAGAGAGTGACCATACACACCTGCAGGCAGCACAAGCGAGTAGTGCGGATACGCATCAGCGGTCGTAATGGTACCCCCATCTTCATCTCCACCAATCTCCCCAAACGATTTTGAAAGAAGTATGTCGCCGGAGTGGAGTAGCGTCTCTGAGCTGACATAACGAACTCCCGTAAACGAATCCAAAACGACGACTTCGACGGGCGAATTCACGCCGATGCTTGGTAGCAGTGATTGCGATTGCGCATCCACGAGGTCAAAAAAAGTCATATTACCAACATCGCCAAAATGGTAGGTGATCGCACCCGTCATTGGGTTAACCGTAAATACAGCATCCGCAATATTTATCACTGCTCCATCGGATTTACGGGTGAATGTCCTATCGTTAAACCACTGGTCCGGGGAGAACGCAAACTGAGCGCTGGCGCCATTCATTCGATCGAAGACGTCCTGCAGTGTCACGTTGACTCGCTGTTCGCCAGGTGTATAGGCGGAACCATACTTACTTGAATAGCTGAAGCCTGGATCCGATACAAAGATTCTGGATGCACTGGTGCCAGAAGTAATCGCTGGGTCGAGTCCTATGGCAACGACTGCGTGCAGAGTCCCATCCATCCCATGATTAAGAAAGGCAGTCGTAGGTATCCTCAACAGGGCCACATCGCCGCTCTCAAGTTTTGAGACAAGACCTTGAAGCGAATTCATCTGCTTCGATGACTTCAAATTGTATTCAGGGGTGAGCCTAAGACCGGCGGCTGCCATCACACCGTTTAAGTTCAGGTTGTTTCCTTGGAGGACATTTTGTGCTAACGCAAGGTCGCGAAATTCAAGTGGATTTACCTCGAATCCGTAGTGCGTGGCTACTGTTGCCACCGCTGTGATAAAGCATCCCCTTGCCTTGAACAGTTTCGTCTCCTGCGCCGCGCTGTTTATGGGTTTGTCCCACCATTCGTTGAAAACATTGCCGTCACTGAACTGCTTGTATTTGGTAAGGCTTGGCAACGTCCCAGTGATTAGCTCCTGCCTGGATGCTGATGCCACCCCAAACACCAATCCTCCTTTCGAGTTAATCGGGTCGGAGATAACAATGCTCGTGGGCGTTATAGAAGATCCACCGATTGTTGCGACTGGAGAATTGGCGGACGCCAACACAGTGCGATCATAGACTTTGTCACTTATTGCGCTTACCCGTGCGGACACTAAACAACTCGCGCCCGTATTATCTAGTCCGGTAAACAGCAAACGATACTGCTCACCAATCTTGCTTTGAATGCGCTCAATGGCGACCTTTGTATCCGGGGAGAGTGCGGCGATCGTTGTGCCTGCTGCGTTGGAATTAACTTTCTCGCCAAGCGAAAGCACCCGCACTGGCATAGACGCTTTGGTCAAATCCGCCACAAATATCCCAGCGCCGGATTGATCTTCGGCGTAAAACGCCGCAAGAGTCCCGTCATCGCTGATACCAGGGGTAGCGCCGATTCGCGACATCAATACGGAACTTACGATTCGATCCTGATAATTGGGACTCAAGGGAAAGCCCGCGGTATACCGCAACTGTTGAACAACGGTTCCCGTCCGCATCAGGACACTACTTTCATCACCTATTACAGGTCGGACGCCCGCTCCTTGAAATGTGTAAAGCAGCCGATCATCATTCCTTATTCCACTCGAGTTCACATATAAACCGGTGGTGGCGCCACCATCTGTAAGACCTAAAAATGCAGTCCCTCCATCATTCGCGATTGAAGGGAAGATGATTCCAGAAAAACGCCCACTATTAGTGTCCGCCAACACACTAAAAGAACCATCACTTCGCCAAGTCCTAGCGAAGAACGCTGCTGGCGCTCCAGAAACTCGATCCCTTACAACCACGTCAGCCGAGTCATTGATCTGAATGGCGCTATACAGACGCTGAGAACTAGGAGCAAACGTAATTCTGTGCACCGGCTCATTCAAGCTCGATAGGAGGACTGCTGAACCGGAAGATGAGGGCCCGTTCAAGGTTGCCCCGAACGCAATGTCACCTGCTGAATTTATGGAAGATTCGAGATTTAGAGTGGATATCGACTCGCCGCCTGAAACGCTGGTACCCGAGCCAGCGAAAATGCGAAAGACGGTATCCGCGAATGAAACGTGCGGGAGGGTCGACGCAACGACGAGTAAGCACGCATACGTAAGCCGAACCATTGACCCTCCTTGGCCGAAGTGAGCTGGGATCTCTCACCGACAAATGGCCAGAACATTTTCAAAGGTATCGTACCGCACGTTATGCTACACGCGGGAATTCGACATCGCAATGACACCATAATCATCTACCAATGGCTTCGCCCATTCCACCAAACATACACTGTGGGTATGCAAATTTCCCCTTCGCTATCGTCAATGTTGATGATCTGTGTCGCTCCCTCGGCGTACTCGCGCGGGCCTATCTCACAGATGTTCGCGTGGTCTCCGCAGATCTCAATGCACCGCAGCATGCCACTTCGTCCACCTTCACCGACGTTGCCGTCGACTTGTAATTCGTTTCGTAAGCTTCCCGGTCAATTAGACAGATCCAAAGTGGAACGTCTACTGCGAGCAGGCGCTCGCGGCAGCGCGCTGGAGGCAGGGTCCTCAGCGAGTCGTGCGGTCTGATCTCGTTGTAGCGATCGATCCAGTCATCGGTGATCTCGCGCACCTCCGTGAGCGTGTGAAACAGGTACGCACTGAGCACCTCTTCGCGATAAGTACGATTGAATCGCTCGATGAAGGCGTTTTGGTCGGGCTTGCCGGGCTGGATGAATCGCAGCTCGATGCCCTGCGCCTCGCACCACTGACCGAAGGCGTCGCTGGTCAGCTCAGGACCGTTGTCGCAGCGAATGGCTTTGGGTTTGCCATGGATCTCGACGAGTTGCTGTAGGAAGCGGATGACGCGCGCCGAGGGGATGCTCGTTGCGATATCGATGCCTATACAGCCGCGGGCCGCCTCATCGAGCACGTTGAGCGTGCGGAAGGTGCGAGGCCGTAAAGCGAGTCGTGCATGAAGTCCAGGGCCCATGTGATATTGACCTGGCTGGGCACCTGCAACGGCTGCCGGGGGCGGTTGGGCAAGCGCCGCTTGGCGCGGCGCTTCTGGTTCAGTCCGAGCGCACAGTACACGCGGTGCACGCGCTTATGGTTCCACCGATGGCCCATCTGTCGCAGTCGATCAAAGCACTTCCAGAATCCCCAGCGTAGGTCCGTGGCGACGATCTGGTTCAACACCTCGATCACCTCCCGATCGCGCTCTGCAGAGCGCTTGCCCGGCTTGTAGAATGTCGCCCGCGGTAACCGGGCTACTTCGCAAGCGCGCTTGATCGATACACCGTGGCCTTCGGCCATCACCTGTACCGCTTCGCGCTTGGCAGACGACGTCAGAGCTTTCGGCTGAGCACGTCCCGGATCGCCGCATTCTCCAGGGCAAGCTCGGCATACATCCGCTTGAGCTTCGAGTTCTCGGCCTCGAGTTCTTTCAGCCGTTTGAGCTCCGACACCGATGTGCCGCCGAACTTCGATTTCCAGTTGTAGTACGTCCCTTGGCTGATACCGTGCTTGCGAAGGATCTGTGCCACCGGGATGCCAGCTTCGCCTTCCTTGAGAATGGCGACGATCTGCGCTTCAGTGAAATTCGACTTCTTCATCGGACTCTCCTTGACAGTCAATCCTGCCAGAAAAAGTCCACTTCAGAATGTCTACCGAAGGGGGAAGCTTACGGCTCTTCCCGTGTCGGACCAAACATTCCTCAAGTGACCAGCACGCTGCGCCGATACCGAAGAAGCACGGGTGCATAGGGCACCGATTGTCCAG
>LNFM01004736.1_pt1 | contig 24622 bp, 23 predicted proteins | sample 596031 | NCBI WGS metagenome assembly LNFM01 (sample SAMN04254537, study PRJNA301005) | activated carbon metagenome | isolation source: dual media filters at the Ann Arbor, Michigan drinking water treatment plant | place: USA: Ann Arbor | reverse complement strand
GGGCAACCGCAGCCTGAACCTCTCCAATGCCGTTGCCGTGCTGGTCTTCGAGGCTTGGCGGCAGCAGGGCTTCGCCGGCGGAGTGTGATGCAGCGCACGTTTGCAACTGAACCCCGTTAAAGGGGAGTTAAAGCGGCGTCATACGAATTTCCTTTGCGCAACAAAGGTTTGACGCAGGGAATTCAAGCTGGTTATGGTTCGGAGGTCCCAACGGCCGCGAGCCTTCGCCAGTGCATCCCAACGACTCGACGCCCGCTGCCGCGCAGCCCCGTCCCCCCCAGGCCGTCCGCCGCAGCCCCAGCGCCGAAGCGCAGGTGCCCGAATCCACGCAGCGCCCCCGCATCGCCCTGTCAGCGCTCGCCCGCTTCCGCCGCGAGCACTGGTTTCTGGCCAGCCTGCTGGCCACCGTCTCGACCTTCGTGGTGCTGACCATCCCCGGCTTCGCGGGGGCCAGCCTGGAGCCGCGCAATCCGGCGCGCGAATACCTGGAGCTCGAGCTGCCGCAACTCGCCGAGATCAGCGCCGTCGACGCCGGCGATGTGGTCGAGGCGCCGGCTGTCACGAGCGACTGGACGATCGTCACCGTCAAGCCCGGCCAGACCCTGGGCGCGATCTTCAGCCAGCAGGGGCTGTCGTCCACCCTCATGCACCGCCTGCTGGAGCATCCCGGCGCGCGTGAGCCGCTGACCCGCTTCCGTCCCGGCGCCGAATTCGCCTTCGACATTGCCGCCGACGGCGCGCTGCGTGCCCTGCGTTTCGATCGCGACGAGGCGACACGCGTGGTGCTGCATGTCGAAGCCGACGGCATCCGCGAGGAGAAGGTCGAGCGCGAGGTCCAGCGCCGCGTGCAGATGGCCTCGGGCACGATCACCGAGTCGCTGTCCGAAGCCACCGCCCGCGCCGGCATGTCCACCGCCAGCATGCTGGAGATGGCCAAGGTATTCGGCTACGACATCGACTTCGCCCAGGACCTGCGCGTCGGCGACAGCTTCCACGTGGTCTACGAGGACATCTACCGCGACGGCGAGCGCCTGCGCGGCGGCGACATCCTGGCGGCGACCTTCATCAACCAGGGCAAGACCTTCCAGGTGTTCCGCTACACCTTCGCCGACGGCAAGACCGAGTACTACGACGCCGACGGCCGGCCGATGAAAAAGTCCTTCCTGCGCATGCCGATCGACTTCGCGCGCCTGAGCTCGCGCTTCTCGAACGCGCGCCGCCACCCGGTGCTGGGCACCGTGCGCGCCCACCGCGGCGTCGACTACGCCGCGCCCACCGGCACGCCGATCAAGGCGGCCGGCGACGGACGCATCACGTTTGCCGGCTGGCGCAGCGGCTACGGCCGCACGGTCATCCTCGACCACGGCAACGGCGTCACCACCCTGTACGCCCACATGTCGCGCTTCTCCAGCTACAAGACCGGCGCCCGCGTCACCCAGGGCAACACCATCGGTTACGTCGGCGCCTCGGGCCTCGCCTCGGGCCCGCACCTGCACTACGAATTCCGCGTCCACGGCGTGCACCGCGATCCGCTGACCGTGACCATGCCCAAGCCCGAGCCCCTGCCGGCCGCCCAGCTGGCGCGCTTCCGCGAGCAGACCCAGCCGATGCTGGCGCGCCTGCAGCAGATGCAGGCGACTGCCAGCGCGCTCGCTTCGCGCTGAGCGCTCGCCCATGCCCGCGGGCGAGGACGGCCTCTACCTCGGCCTGATCTCCGGCACCAGCGCAGACGGCATCGATGTCGCCGCCGTCGAGTTGCACGGCGCGCAGGTCGCGCTGGTGGCGGGTCGCACCTATCCCTGGGAAGAAGCCCTGCGCGCGCAGATCCTGCGCGTCTCGCAGCACGAGCCGCTGGTCTCGCTCGACGAGTTTGGTGAGCTCGAGACCGCGGTGGCCGATGCGTTCGCCGACGCCGCGCTCAAGCTCATCGACGAACTCGCGCTCGACCGCAGCGTGGTGCGCGCGATCGGCTCGCACGGCCAGACCCTGCGCCATCGCCCGCGTGGTCCGCGCCCCTTCTCCCTGCAGATCGGCGATCCCTCGCGCATCGCCGAACGCTGCGGCTGCACCGTGGTCGCCGATTTCCGTCGCCGCGACGTCGCCGCTGGCGGCCAGGGCGCGCCGCTGGTGCCGGCCTTCCACCGCGCCGTGTTCAGCGCCGACGCCGAAGCGCGCGCCGTGCTCAACATCGGCGGCATCGCCAACCTGAGCCTGCTCGGTGGCAGCGCGCAGAGCCCGGTCGAGGGCGCGCAGGCGACGGTGCTGGGCTTCGACTGCGGCCCCGGCAACGGCCTGATGGACGCCTGGTGCCTGCGCCATCGCGGCCAGCCCTTCGATGCTGGCGGCGCCTTCGCCGGCGAAGGCGGCGTCGATCCGGGCCTGCTGCAGCGCCTGCTCGCAGACGCCTACCTCGCCGAATCTCCGCCGAAGAGCAGCGGCCGCGACCGCTATCACCTGGCCTGGCTGGAGTCGCAGATGGCCGGTGTGTCGGCGTCGCCAGCCGACGTCCAGGCGACCCTGCTGGAGTTCACTGCCGCCAGCATCGCGGAGGCACTGGAGCGCTGGCAGCCGCAGGGCCGGCGCGTGCTGGTCTGCGGCGGCGGCGTGCACAACCCGCGGCTGCTGGCGCGGCTGGCCGCGCTCCTGCCCGGGCGCACGGTTGAATCGACCGCGGCCCACGGCGTCGACCCCGACTTCGTCGAGGCCATGACCTTCGCCTGGCTGGCGCGAGAAACTCTCGCCGGCCGCCCCGGCAATCTGTGCGAAGCCACCGGTGCGGCGGGCCCGCGCGTGCTGGGTGGGATCTTCCCGGCCTGAGTCCGCAGCGAAGAGCGAGCGACCACTGCAACCGACGCGGCGCTCTCGCCGATTCTCAATTGAGTCCGAGGTAGCGGCGGATCGCCTCGGCCTGCGGATGGCCGCGCAGCCAGCGCGCGAAGTCCTGCACGCGCGCGTGGTCGGCTTCGCCCAGCAGCTCGCGCAGGCGCCCCTCGCGGTTGGCCGCGGCCTCGCGCTGGCGGATACCGAGCTGCCACATCTGGCTGAAGATGCTGGGCAGGTGCTGGCGCAGCTCCAGTGCGCCGAGCAGGTTCCACTCGCCGGCATCCAGCCAGAACTCGCCGCAGTGGCCGCACAGGTCGAGCCGGTTGTCGACGCCGGCGTCGATCCGGAACTTGCCCATGAAATGCCGGCAGCGCGGGCAGGTCAGGGCCGCACCGCTGTCGCTGATCTCGATCGCTTCGACGTGCCCGGCCCAGGCCGTTTCGCCGCCGGCCTCGGCCCACTGGCGCGCGACCGGTACAGCGAGCAGCACGCCGCCGCAGCCTGAGCAGCCGAGGCCGCCGAGGCCTGCATCCAGCTCCGTGGCGACGAGGGTCGGGGTCTGGCAGGCGGGGCAGTGCATGTGGAGGCTCCGGAGCGCGTGGCCCGGGGCAGGACGCAGCGCCCTGCAGGGCGTGACAGTCGCGTGATGTGATGGCGGTGCCCGTGCGGGGCGGTCTCAGTCGCCCTCGGCCGCCAGCAACACGCGATCGCGGCCGGCACGCTTGGCCTGGTAGAGCGCCCGATCGGCGCGCTCCAGGGTGTCCGAGAGCGGGTCGCTGGCAAAACGGCCGAGGGCGATGCCACCGGACAGCCGGATCGGGAAGGGCAGGCCTTCGCCGGCCGCGCAGTGTGCGCGGACCTGGTCGGCCACCCGCTTGGCGGCCGCCGCACCGGCACCGGGCAGGAACACGCCGAACTCCTCGCCGCCCATACGGAAGGCGAGGTCGTCGCCGCGCACGCTGGAATTCAGGATGCCGCCCAGCGCACGGATCACCTCGTCGCCCACGGCGTGGCCGTGCTCGTCGTTGATGCGCTTGAAGTGGTCGACGTCGAGCACCAGCACGGCGAAGCGCTCCGCCCGGTCGAACTCGCCGGCGACGATGCGCTGCTCCACCTCGTCGAGCGCGCGCCGGTTCATCAGCCCCGACAGCGCGTCCTGGCGGGCCTCGCGCAGCAGCTGGATGTTGGCGTGAACCAGCTCGCGCTGGGTCGCGGCCAGCTCGTCCTGCCGCCGACGATGGGCGCCGAGGCTAGCGTGCAGCTCGCGGTTGCGGCGATGCAGCTCCAGCAGGCGCATCACCTGCCGCGACAGGGCTCGCAGCGCTTCGATCTGATCGGCGGAGAAGCGCCCCGGCTGGTCATCGAACACGCACAGGGTGCCAAGCGCGACCCCGTCGGCATCGACCAGCGGCGCGCCCGCATAGCGGCGGATGAAGGGCGGCCCGACCACGGTGGCGAAGTGCGCGAAGCGCGGGTCGTGGCGCGCATCCTCGACCTCCAATACCCGATCCGGCGTGCGGATCGCGGTGTCGCACATCGCGGTGGAGCGCGCGGTCTCGCGCAGGTCGATGCCGATGCCGGCCTTGATCCACTGGCGCTCGCGGTCCATCAGGGTCACCGCCGCATAGGCCGTGCCGGCCACCGCCTTGGCCACGATCGCGAGCTCGTCGTAGGCGCGCTCGGGCAGGGTGTCGAGGATGCGATAGCGCGCCAGCGACTCCTGCCGTGCGGTTTCCTGCAGGGAGACTGCGTTCACCGGTGGCTCCCTTCTCGACGCACCTCGGCGTGCTGTCGCGGCATCTCTGCAACGCATATGCCGGCCAGCGCGCCATGGCGCTGGCGGCTGCGGGCGAATCGGAGCGATCGACACTGTGCCCGCGCGAGGCGGTCGGCATCGATGCGGCGGCGCGCGCCGGGGTGTTGCGCAACAGTGCGGACCACCTCACCCAAGCTTGTGCAGGGCCTCGATGGCTTCCTTCAGTGCACGGCTTTCCTCGTCCTCCCAGGTGCCGGTCAGCCGCGCGATGTCGCCCGGCAGCGGCAGCTCGGGCTTCTCCATGCCCAGCGCCTGGCGCAGCAGGCTGAGTACGACATCGTTGATCGGCCAGCCGCGATCGCGCGCCATCCGCTTGATGCGCTCGGCGATATCGGGGTCGATGTCCTTGACGAGAATGTCGGGCATGCAGGGGCGTGTGCGCGAGCGCGGCCGTCGCCGCGCAGTGGCTGGTCGGTCGCGGCTGTCGCCGCGGGCTGCAGCAGCGGCACCCCTGTATGCCGTCGCTGGCCGGTCACCGTAGCACAGCGGCCGGAGGCAACGAAAACCCCGCTGGCGGGCCGAGGCCTCAGCGGCGGCCGGCGTCACCCAGCGAGCGGTCGATCAGGCCGGAGCGCAGCATCGCCACGTACAGGAACACCCCGGGCAAGGCCACCACCGTGGTCAGCACGTAGAAGTTCACGTAGCCCAGCATCTCGATCAGGCCGCCCGCGGTGGTGCCGGTGATCAGCCGCCCGACCACGCTGGCAGCAGCCGACAGCAGCGCGTACTGGGTGGCAGTGAATGCAAGGTTGCACAGCGCCGACAGGTAGGCCACCACCACCACGCCGCCGATGCCGCTGGCGGTGTTCTCGAAGGCAATGGTGAAGGCCAGTAGCGCGTTCGAATGGCCAACGTAGGCGAGCAGGGCGAAGCTCAGGTTGGACACCGCCATCAGCACCAGGGCGATCAGCACCGAGCGCTGCATGCCCAGACCTGAATACAGCATGCCGCCCAGGAAGATGCCGATCAGGTAGGCGAAGAAACCGACGCCCACATCCCAGGTGGCGATTTCCTCGTTGCTGAAGCCGAGATCGTTCAGCAGCAGGCGCAGGGTGAGGTTGGCCAGGGTGTCGCCGATCTTGTGCAGCAGCACGAACAGCAGCACCAGCAGGGCGCCGCGCCGGGCCATGAACTCGACCAGCGGCGCCACCACGCTGGCGACGAAGCCGCCGGCACGCTCCAGTACGCGGTGGCGTTCGGGCTCGCCCAGCAGCAGGCCGGTCAGCATCGCCGGCAGGGCGAAGGCCGCGCACAGCAGGTAGGCCAGGCTCCAGTCCGCGCGCGCGGCCACCCACAGCGCCAGCGAACCCGCTGCCACCGAGCCGATCCGCCAGCCGTACTGCGACATGCCCGAGCCGACACCGAGCTGCTCGGGCTTCAGCGTCTCGATGCGGTAGGCGTCGATCACGATGTCATAGGTGGCACCCGCCACCGCCACGGCGATCGCCGCCGCGGCGAACAGCAGCAGGTCGTCCTTCGGGTCGAGCAGGGCCAGCCAGGCGACCGCGGCCATCACCAGCGCACCGGCGAAAACCAGCCAGGACACGCGCTGGCCGAGCCGACCCAGCAGGGGCAGACGCAGCGAGTCGACCAGCGGCGACCAGATCCACTTCAGGTTGTAGACGAGGAAGGCGAGCGAAAAGGCGGTGACGCTGCGCTTGTCGATGCCGTCCTGGGCCAGGCGCGTGGTCAGCGTCGCGCCGATCATCGCGTAGGGAAAGCCGGAGGACAGGCCCAGCATCAGCGCCGCCAGCGGCTCGCGCTCGACGTAGGGGCGCAGCGCGGCCGGCACATGCCGGCGCCAGTCGGTGGCGCTCGTCATGCGTAGTCGACCACGTAGGGCGCGTGGTCGGAGAACTTGGGCTCTCCGTGGATCGCGCAGTCGCGCAGCGACTCGCGCAGGGCCGGCGAGACGACCTGGTAGTCGATCCGCCAGCCGACATTCTTGGCGCGCGCGGCGCCGCGCTGGCTCCACCAGGTGTAGTCCTCGCCCTCGGGGCGCAGGTGGCGGTAGCTGTCGACCCAGCCCTGCTCATGGAACAGATGATCCAGCCAGGCGCGCTCCTCGGGCAGGCAGCCGCTGTTCTTCTGGTTCGAGGTCCAGTTCCTGATGTCGCGACGGGTGTGGACGATGTTCCAGTCGCCGCAGATCACGTAGCGCCTGGATGAGCGCATCCACTCGGCGAGGATCGGCGCGAACCAGTCCATGCAGCGGAACTTGAACTGCTGGCGCTCGTCGCCCGAGGAGCCGGAGGGGAAGTACAGCGAGACCACGCTCAAGTCGCCGAAGCGCGCCTCGATGTAGCGGCCCTCTTCGTCGAATTCCTCCCAGCCGAGCTCGGTCAGCAGCGCATCGGGCGCCTGCCGGCTGTAGATGCCAACGCCGCTGTAGCCCTTCTTCGTCGTGGCATCGCGGAAGTGTGCGTGCCAGCCCGCGGGCCGCAGCGTCGGATCGGCCAGCTGTTCGGCCTGGGCCTTGGTCTCCTGCACGCAGAGGACGTCGATGTCCTGGGCGCCGAACCAGTCGAAGAAACCCTTGCTGGCGGCGGAGCGGAGGCCGTTGGCGTTGAAGCTGCAGATGCGCATTTAAGGGCCGGGATTGGGGATTTGGGATTCGGGATTCGAAAGAGCGGACTGGGGCGGGTTTGGGGCTGCGCGCTGTGCGCGAGCGTCTCGCAAAGACAGCTGCGCCGGCGTGGAGGCTGTGCTGCGCGTGGCCCGCTCGCCGCGAAGCTGGGATGATAGCGGGCTTTGGTTGGATGCCCGGAGCGAACGCGATGCAGCAGGCGATGCAGGACTACCAGCAGCGGTTCCTCGAGCTTTCGATCGAGCGTTCGGTGCTGCGCTTCGGCGAGTTCACCCTGAAGTCGGGGCGGATCAGCCCATACTTCTTCAACGCCGGGCTGTTCAATACCGGCGGCGCGCTGGCCCGGCTCGCTGACTGCTACGTCGAGGCTCTGCTGGCCTCGGGGCTCAAGTTCGACATGCTGTTCGGGCCGGCCTACAAGGGCATTCCGCTGGCGACCGCGGTGGCCACCGCGCTGTACGCGCGCGGCATCGACGTGCCGGTCGCCTTCAATCGCAAGGAGGCCAAGAGCCACGGCGAGGGCGGGCGCCTGATCGGCGCGCCGCTGGCCGGCCGCGTGCTGATCGTCGACGACGTCATCACCGCCGGCACCGCGATCCGCGAGTCGCTGGGCTTCATCCGCGAGGCCGGTGCCGAACCCTGCGGCGTGCTGCTCGCGCTCGACCGCCAGGAGCGCGGCGCTGGTGCGTTGTCTGCCGTGCAGGAACTTGAACGACAGGCCCAACTGCCCGTGATCGCCATCGCGCGGCTGGCGGAACTGCTTGCCTATACTGCCGGTCGACCTGAGCTGGCCGAACATCGCAGCCGCCTGCTGGCCTATCGTGACACCTTCGGCAGCGCCGACTGACCCGCCTGCCCCGCCACCCCGAGGTTTCGATCCATGCGTGTGCCCGCCCTGCTCGCCTCCGCCCTCATCCTGTCCCTGCTGTCCGCGCCGGTACTTGCGCAGAAGCTGTACCGCTGGGTCGACGCCGAGGGCAAGGTGCACTACACCGACGCCCTTCCGCCGGAAGCGGTCGATCAGGCACGTGACGAGATCAACAGCAGCGGCGTCACCGTCAACCGGGTCGAGCGCGCCCTGACCGAAGAGGAGCGCGCGGCCAAGCGCATCGCCGACGCCGAAGCCGAGCGTCAGGCGAACCTCAAGGCCGAGCAGGACAAGATGGATGCGGCCCTGATGGGTTCCTATGCCACCGAAGCCGATCTGGCCCGCGCCTACCGCGAGCGCTTCGACCTGCTCGACCAGTCGCTGGAAGCGGCGCGCGTCGGCATCCGCAGCCAGGAGAAGAGCCTGGAGGACCAGCTCGCCCACGCGGCTTCGCTGGAGCGTGGCGGCAAGCCGGTGCCGGCGACCGTGCAGAGCAGCATCGCGGCCTCGCGCAAGCAGGTCGAGGATCAGCGCGAATACCTGCGCCGGCGCGAAGCGGAGCTGCAGAACCTGCAGGCGGAATACGACCGCATTCTGCAGCGCTACCGCCTGCTCAAGGCCGGCGGCTGATGCGCGTGTCGGCAAGGGCGTGGGCGTGAACCCGTCGGGTTTGATCACGATCCGCCGGGCCCGAAGCCAGCGCTGCGCCAGCCCGCGCGCGTCCACTGCCCAAGCGACCGCGCATGCGCCTGGCCTTCGATAACGCCTTCCGCCGCGACTTGCCCGGTGATCCCGAGACCGGCAGGCACACGCGCCAGGTCAGCGGTGCGCTGTGGTCGGAGGTGCAGCCCTCGCCCGTGCCCGCGCCGCGTCTGCTCGCGCTCTCGCCCGAGGTGGCCGCTGCGATCGGTTTCAGCCGCGAGGACACAGCGAGTTCGCGTTTTGCCGAGGTGTTCGCCGGCAACGCCCTGATCGACGGCATGCAGCCGATCGCCACCAACTACGGTGGCCACCAGTTCGGCCACTGGGCCGGCCAGCTCGGCGACGGTCGCGCGATCAGCCTCGGCGAAGTGATTGGCGCCGACGGCCGTCGCCACGAGCTGCAGCTCAAGGGCGCCGGACCCACGCCGTACTCGCGGCGGGCCGATGGCCGCGCGGTGCTGCGCTCCTCGCTGCGCGAGTTCATCTGCAGCGAGGCCATGCAGGCGTTGGGCGTGCCGACGACGCGCGCACTGTCGTTGGTCGCCACTGGCGAGGCGGTGGTGCGCGACATTCTGTACGCGGGCGATCCCAAGCCCGAGCCAGGGGCCATCGTCTGCCGCGTGTCGCCGAGCTTTCTGCGCTTCGGTCATTTCGAGCTGCCGGCCTCGCGCGACGAACACGCGCTGCTGCGCCAGCTGTGGGCCTTCATGTGCGCGCGTGATTTCCCCGAGTTCGAAGGCGCCGCCGACCGCGACGCACAGGTGTTCCGCGCGATCTGCGAGCGCACCGCGCTGCTGATCGCGCAGTGGATGCGGGTCGGTTTCGTGCACGGGGTGATGAACACCGACAATCTGTCCGTGCTCGGTCTCACGATCGACTACGGCCCCTACGGCTGGCTGGAAGATTTCGATCCGGCCTGGACGCCCAACACCACCGACGCCGAAGGTCGTCGCTACGCCTTCGGCCGGCAGCCGCAGATCGCGCACTGGAACCTGTCCTGCCTGGCCGGCGCGCTGTCCTCGCTGTTCGAGGACCAGGAACCGCTGCGCGAGGGGCTGCGCGCCTACGCCGAGACCTTCAACCGCACGCACGCGGGGTTGAATGCCGGCAAGCTCGGCCTGCTCGATCCGCGCGATGAGGACACTGTCCTGAGCCAGCGCCTGTACGGGCTGATGCACGCGGCCGAGCTCGATTTCACGCTGACGTTCCGCGCGCTGATGGATTTCGATGCCGCGGCGCCAGAGGTCGATCTGCTGCGCGCCGCCGGCTACGACGAAGCGGCATTCCAAGCGCAGCGCCCGGCACTGGCCGCCTGGCTGGCCGACTATGCGCAGCGCCTGCACGGCGAAGCGGCGCCCGCGGCGCGCCGCGAACGCACGGCGGCGCTGAACCCGCTGTACGTGCCGCGCAACTGGCTGGCCCAGCAGGCCATCGACGCCGCCGAGCAGGGCGATCTCGCCCCCCTGCACCGCCTGCAGGCGGTGCTTGAACGCCCCTACGATGCCCAGGCCGGCGCCGAGTCCTACGCGCAGAAGCGCCCGGAGTGGGCGCGTCATCGGGCCGGTTGTTCGATGCTGTCCTGCAGCTCCTAGGGCGGGCGAGGCGCTCGATGTCGTGCGCGCAGACCCTGAAGCGGATCCAGCCTCGCGCAGATCACATGCTCAGCACGCCTCACACCGGCCCGAAGCGCCCGGCCTGGTAGTCGAGCATGGCCTGCTGGATCTCATGCGGGTGGTTCATCACGAAGGGCCCGTACTGCACGATCGGCTCGCGCAGCGGACGGCCGGCGACCAGGATCAGGCGCGCGGGCGCATCGCCAGCGGCCACCTGCAGCTGCTCGCCGTCGGACAGCAGGGCCATGACGTCGGTGCCGACGGCCTGACCGGCGAGCTCAGCGCGACCTTCGAAGACATAGACGAAGCCGGTATGGCCGGCTGGCACCGGCACCTCCAGCGAAGCGCCTGCGGGCAGCGCGATGTCGAGATACAGCGGCGAGGTCGCCTCGGCATCGACCGGACCGCGCACGCCGCCGTACTCGCCGGCCAGCACGCGCACCTTTGCGCCGGGAAGGGGCTCGACTTCGGGAATGCGCTCGGGCGCGATGTCCTGGTAGCGCGGCGCGCACATCTTCTGCGCCGCTGGCAGATTGATCCACAGCTGGAAGCCCGACATCCGGCCCTCTTCCTGCTCGGGCATCTCCGAATGCACCAGGCCGCGGCCGGCGGTCATCCACTGCACCGAGCCCGACACCAGCAGGCCTTCGTTGCCCTGGTTGTCGCGATGGCGCATGCGCCCTTCGAGCATGTAGGTGACGGTCTCGAAGCCGCGGTGCGGGTGGTTGGGAAAGCCGGCGATGTAGTCGGCGGCCTCTTCCGAGCCGAAGTGGTCGAGCATCAGGAAGGGATCGAGGTTGCGCAGCTCGGGGATGCCGATCACCCGGGTCAGGCGCACGCCGGCGCCGTCCGAGGTGGGCATGCCGCGCACGAGGCGGGTGACGCGACGGGGCTGGGTCATGGGGCTCTCCGGAACTGGGGGACAGCCGCCAAGATGGTCCGGGCAGCCACTCCGCTCAAGCCTCGCCGCTGCAACGCTGCGTTGTGGTGAGGGCGCGGCCTTCAGCGCGCGCCCATCGCCCGCGGCACCACGGCCATGGTCAGGCGCGAGATGCAGACCGGCTGGCCGGCCTCGTTCTCGATGCGGATGTCCCAGACCTGGGTGCTGCGGCCGACATGGATCGGCCGGGCGGTGCCGATCACCCAGCCTGCGGTGACCGCGCGCAGGTGGTTGGCATTGATCTCCAGGCCGACGGCCATCTGCGTGGCCGGGTCGACGCAGAGGCTGGCGGCCATGCTGCCCAGGGTTTCCGCCAGCGCCACCGAGGCGCCGCCGTGCAGCAGGCCGAAGGGCTGGTGGGTGCGGTGGTCTACCGGCATGCGGCCGCGGATGAAGTCCTCACCCACCTCCAGCACCTCGATCCCGAGGTGCTGCACCAGGGTGTCGGCGCTGCCGGCATTCAGCGCGGCAGCGTCGATCTCGCGAAGGAAGACGCGCGGCAAGCTCAGCGCACCGTCATCAGGCCGGGACGCCAGCTGCGCGTATAGCCGGAGCGGCCGTAGCCGCTGCTGCCGCCATAGCCCACGCCGTAATCGCGCTCGCGGCGACGGTGGATGCGGGTGATGAGCTCCTCGCGGCGCGACTCCAGGAAGTCGGCGCGGCCGAGCGTGGCCGGGTCGAGGCCGCGGCGCTCGGCTTCATGCTGGCGGAAGTCGCAGAAGTCCTCATAGGCCTCGATCTCGTTGTGCAGCTGGCGCAGGCAGAGCTCGATCATGATGGCGTCGTCGAGATAGCCCAGCACCGGCGTGTGGTCGGGAATCGCATCCTGCGGATTGACGAAGTAGACCAGGGCCGAGACCACGTGCTTGCGGTCTTCCTCGGGCAGGGCGAAGCCTTCGTCGTTCAGCATCGCGATCAGCGAGTCCAGGCCTTCGAGGCGCTGGCGGATGAAGTCCGGCAGGCTGTCCACCTGGGCGGCCTTCAGCAGGTCGATCGCGGCCTTGACGATCTCGTCCGGCGACTTGGCGCTGGCTTCGGAAGCCGACTGCGCGGCGCGGAAGCGCTCGATGTCCTTGTCGCTGAGTTCGATGTTGATGCTGAGAGGCATGGCGGTTCCTTGGGAAGGCGGGTCGACGGGCAGCAAGGGCCGGAGGCGCACACCGCCCCGGAGCCTGCGCAGCCTAGCCAGCGCCCCGGAGACGGTCAATTGACGATCGTCACCGCTGGGCAAATCGTTTTCGACGGCGCCCCTGCTTCGTGCTTCAATGCCCGCCGCAAGCGGGGGTGTCCGGCGGCAGCCGGGCTGAGAGAGTCCCTTTGAACCTGATCCGGCTCGTACCGGCGTAGGGAGCTTCGATTCGACGCGCGATGACGGCCCAAGACGGCCCATCGCGCGCCGTGCCGGCGCCGCCGCTTGGACTCTTCCAGACCAAGGACCGCCGCATGAACGCCCTGCCCGAAGACTTCCAGCGCGCCACCGAGGCGCTGTCGGCCGATGTCACCCGCCCGATACCGGGCTCGCGCAAGATCCACGTCACCGGCTCACGCCCCGACCTGCGCGTGCCGATGCGCGAGATCCGCCAGTCCGATACGCCGGCGCTGTTCGGCGCCGAGCCGAACGCGCCGCTCAGCGTCTACGACACCTCGGGCCCCTACACCGATGCCGATGTCCGCATCGAGCTCACCGCCGGCCTGCCGCGCCTGCGCGCGGCCTGGATCAATGAGCGTGGCGACACCGAAGTGCTGGCCGGCATCAGCTCGCAGTACGGCCAGAAGCGCCTGCACGATGCCAAGCTCGACAGCGTGCGCTTTCCGAATCTGAGCGCTCCGCGTCGCGCCAAGGCGGGCGCCAACGTGAGCCAGATGCATTACGCGAAGCGCGGCCTGATCACGCCGGAGATGGAGTTCGTCGCCATCCGCGAGAACCAGCGCCGTGAGGCCCTGGTCGAGCAGGTGCGCGCGCAGGGCATGACGCGTGGGCGCATGCACCCCGGCCAGGATTTCGGCGCCTCGCTGCCGGGCCTGATCACGCCGGAGTTCGTGCGCGACGAGATCGCCCGCGGCCGCGCCATCCTGCCCAACAACATCAACCACCCCGAGAGCGAGCCGATGATCATCGGCCGCAACTTCCTGGTGAAGATCAACGCCAATATCGGCAACAGCGCCGTGACCTCGTCGATCGCCGAAGAAGTCGAGAAGATGGTCTGGTCGATCCGCTGGGGCGCCGACACGGTGATGGACCTCAGCACCGGCAAGCATATCCACGAGACCCGCGAATGGATCCTGCGCAACTCGCCGGTGCCCATCGGCACAGTGCCGATCTACCAGGCGCTGGAGAAGGTGGGTGGTCGCGCCGAAGAGCTGACCTGGGAACTGTTCCGCGACACGCTGATCGAGCAGGCCGAACAGGGCGTGGACTACTTCACCATCCACGCCGGCGTGCGTCTGGCCTACATCCCGTGGACGGCCAAGCGCGTCACCGGCATCGTCAGCCGCGGCGGCTCGATCATGGCCAAGTGGTGCCTGGCGCACCACAAGGAGAACTTCCTCTACACCCACTTCGAGGAGATCTGCGAAATCATGAAGGCCTACGACGTGGCTTTCTCGCTTGGCGACGGCCTGCGTCCGGGCTCGATTGCGGATGCCAACGACGCCGCCCAGTTCGGCGAGCTGGAGACCCTGGGCGAGCTGACCAAGATCGCCTGGAAGCACGAGGTCCAGACCATGATCGAAGGCCCCGGCCACGTGCCGATGCAGCTGATCAAGGAAAACATGGACAAGCAGCTGCGCGAGTGCGGCGAGGCGCCCTTCTACACCCTGGGCCCGCTGACCACCGACATCGCGCCCGGCTACGACCACATCACCAGCGCGATCGGCGCGGCCATGATCGGCTGGTACGGCACCGCCATGCTCTGCTACGTCACGCCCAAGGAGCACCTCGGCCTGCCCAACAAGCAGGACGTGCGCGACGGCATCATCACCTACAAGATCGCCGCCCACGCGGCCGACCTCGCCAAGGGCCATCCCTCGGCACAGATGCGCGACAACGCGCTTTCCAAGGCGCGCTTCGAGTTCCGCTGGGAAGACCAGTTCAACCTCGGGCTTGATCCTGAGAAGGCGCAGGAATTCCACGACGAGACCCTTCCGAAGGACGCCCACAAGCAGGCCCACTTCTGCTCGATGTGCGGGCCAAATTTCTGCTCGATGAAGATCACCCAGGACGTGCGCGACTTCGCCGCCGCCCAAGGACTGAGCGAGCAGGAGGCGCTGGAGCAGGGCATGCAGCAGAAGGCCGAGGAATTCCGCGCGCAGGGCGCGGAGGTGTATCGCAAGGCCTGAAGCAAACGGCACAAAAAGCAAAGGGCCCGCTGAGTGCGGGCCCTTTGCCCTGCGGGTCCCGAGGGCCAGCGCGTAACTGCCGGGGCCACGTTTGGCAGCCCGCTGCACCCGGGGTTCAGTAGCGGCGGTCAAAGGCGAAGCGCTCGCCGTTGGCCCGCACCAGCTCGCGGGCGTAGAACTCCTTCCTGAGGTCGTCATCGACCAGGCCGCGCACGGTGACCTCCTCTCCGGTATCGACGGGGACCATGTGCGGTCCGATGTAGACCTTGATGCTGCCGCTGGCGTCCGCGATCCGGAACTCGTCTTCGTCGAGGATGCGTTCGACTGTGCCCTGGATCGTGGCGGTGGTGCCGCGCTTCAGATCACCGATCGGTGTGACCGTTTCGTTGGCGAACGTGCTGGCTGAGGCCAGGGCGAGCAGTGCGCCGAGCAGTGCGATGCGTCTCATGCGGTTCTCCTCGGGGTCAGTCCAGCGCAACGATCAAAAGCACGAAGAAGGCGAGGCCACCGGCGGCCAGCCAGGCGCGCGGCAGTCGGAACTCCAGCTCCTGTTTCATCCAGTCGCCGAGCTTGGCCGGGCCTTGGCTGCGGGTGTTGTCCTGCTGCATGTCCATGTCGAATCTCCTTGGGGGGACCCGCATCAGCGCGGGCAGGAGAAAGGCTAGGCGCACTCGCTGACGACAGACTGACGAGCGCGCGGTGCGCTTCACTCCGGGCGCGTCTGTTCAGCCGGCAGCAGGTCAGCGCGCGGCGGGCTTGAAGGTGAGCAGGAACTCGGCGCCGCCCTGCGCGCGATTGCAGGCGCTGACCGTGCCCTCCTGCGAGGCCATGGCCCGGCGCACGATTGCAAGGCCGAGGCCCGCACCTCCGGCGGCGGCGTCCGGACCGCGACGGAACGGTTCGAAGATCGCGGCTTCCTGCCCGGCCGGAAGCCCGCGACCCTCGTCGGACACGCGCAGCTGCGGCCCCGGGCCGACCGTGACGACCACCGTCCCACCGCCGTGCAGCACCGCGTTCTCGACCAGGTTGGTCAAGGCCAGTTCGACCGAGGCGGGATCGGCGCGGACGTGGGCACTCTCGGCGTCCAGCTGCAGTTCGAGCGCGGCGCCCTGGGCGTGCGCGAAGGGCGCGAGGCTGGCCACGACCGCATGCGCGATATCGGCGAGATCGATGACGGCGTCGCCGGGCGCAGCCGCCTCTGCGGTGGCGACGGACAGCAGCTGCTGCACGCTGCGGCTCAGCTGGCGAACGTCGCGGCGCAGCGCGTCTTCCGTGGGACCGGGCGGCAGCGCGTCCAGGCGTGCGGTCAGCACCGCCAGCGGCGTGCGCAGGGCATGCGCGGCTTCCGCCGAGCGCTGCCGCTCCGCCGACAGCGCGCCCTCCAGCCGCTGCAGCGCGCGCGCCAGGGCGTCGACCAGATCCCTGATCTCGTCAGGCTGCGTGGCGGGCGAGGGAGGCGCGGGGTTGTGCGCGCCTGGACGCAGACCGCGTGCCCAGGCGGCCGCGGCCGTCACCGGTTGCATGGCGCGCCTGACCAGCGCGGCGTTGGCGCCGATCAGCAGCAGGACCACCGGCACCAGCGGCAGCGCGACGTGGGTGGCGAGTTCGTCGATCAGGGCGCGCAGCTTCCAGCGCGCCGGATCGCCCGCCATCACCACGATCACGCGCAGCGGGCCGTCGGCGTGCTCGACGGCGCGGGCGCTGATCCGCAGGCTGCGCCCGTCGAGCTCGACGGTGGCGTCAACCGACTCGCTGCGATGCAGCCACTGCAGATCGGCGGGCAGCAGCTCGGGATTCATGGCCTCGATCTGCTCGCCGCGGGCATCGACCACGGCGAAGGCGTAGTCCTGCGGATGGGTCTCGAAATCGGCGCCCAGCTTCGCCGAGACCTGCGAGGGCCTGCGATCGGGCTGGACGTCTTCGGCCACGCGGTCGAGCTGACGCTGCAGCGCCGAGCGCGCCAGCTCGTCCGGCAGGCTGGCGTAGCGCAGTGCGACGGCGGCCAGGTTGACCAGGGCCAGGCCGAGCGCGATCAGCGCCAGGCGTCGGGTCAGCAGCGCGCTGAGTGAGCGGGTCGGTGCGCTCATGGCCGGGGTTCGGATGCGCGCGGCGGCGCCAGCATCCAGCCCACGCCCCGCACAGCGATCACGGTCAGCGGCGCGTCGGCTGACTCCAGCGCTTTGCGCAGGCGGGAGACCACCGCCTCCAGCGCGTTGGGGCTGACCTCCTCATCGAAACCGTAGACAGACTGTTCCAGCACGGAACGTGGCACAACCCGGCCGCTGCGGCGCATCAGCTGTTCAAGCACGCCCACCTCGCGCCGACCCAGCGGCAGGCGCTGGCCGTGCAGTTCGACATTGCGGGTGGCGGTGTCCAGCGCGAGCGCGCCTTCGACCAGGGCGGGCCCCGTACGCGCCCCGGGACGACGCAGCACCGCGCGGCAGCGGGCCAGCAGCTCGGAGACCTCGACCGGCTTGATCAGGTAGTCGTCGGCGCCGGCGTCGAGCCCGAGAACCCGATCGTGCAGCTCGCCGCGCGCGGTCAGCATCAGCACGGGAGGGCCGGGGCTGCGACGCCACTCCGTGAGCAGGTCGAGGCCGCTGCCGTCCGGCAGACCGATGTCCAGCACGACCAGGTCGTAGGGCGTTGCCGCGAAGAAGCGCCGCGCGACTGTGGCGCCGTGCGCACAGTCGACCGCGAAGCCGCCGCGGCTGAGTCCGGCAGCGAGGGCTTCGGCAAGCGGGAGATGGTCTTCAACCAGCAGGATGCGCATGTCTTCAGTATGCGGAAAGCCACCCTGCCACCCCAGGCACCTCCGGAGCGGGAGGGCGACTCAAGCTGGGCTGCCTTCAGACGCCTTCGCCGCGTTGCCTCGCCGCATACGTCGGGGGCCTCGACGCTGACTCTCAGAACGGAGGCGCTTCGCTGGCTGCAGTCTTTTTCACAGTCGCCTTCTTGGCAGGCGCTTTCTTCGCGGCGGCCTTCTTTGCCGGCGCCTTTTTCGCAGCCGCCTGCTTGGCGGGCGCCTTCTTCGCTGGCGCCTTCTTGACCGCGGCCGGCGCCTTGGCCGCAGCGACTTTTTCGGTCGTCTTCTTGGCCCCGAAGCGGCCGCGCTTGGCGCCGCGAGCGGGGGCCGTTGCCATGATGGCTTCGCAGTCGGCCAGGCTCAGCGATGCCGGTTCGACGTCCTTCGGGATCTTGCCGTTCTTCTCGCCGTCGGTGATGTAGGGGCCGTAGCGTCCGTTGACGATCTCGATCAGGCTGCCTTCGAACTTCTTGATGAGCCGGTTGGCGGCGGCTTCGAGCTTCTCGGCCACCAGCGCCACCGCGCGCGGCAGTTCGATGGTGTAGGGGTCGTCCTCGGTCTTCAGCGAGGCATAGGTGCCGCCGAGCTTGACGAAGGGCCCGAATCGGCCGACGCCGACGCTGACTTCCTCGCCCAGGTGGGTGCCGAGGTTGCGCGGCAGCTTGAACAGCTCCAGCGCGTCCTCGAGCGTGATGGTGTGCATGCTCTGGCCGGCGCGCAGCGAGGCGAACTTGGGCTTGTCGGCGTCTTCCTTGGTGCCGATCTGGGCGAAAGGCCCGTAGCGGCCCAGTCGCACGCTGACCGGCAGGCCGCTCTTGGGATCGTTGCCGAGCACGCGCGAGCCGCTGGCGTCGCTGCGGTCGACGGTCTCGATCTTGTCCTCGACCAGCGCCTTGAAGGGCTTCCAGAAGCGCTCCATCAGCGGCAGCCAGTCTTCCTCGCCGCGCGACACCGCGTCGAGCTCGTCCTCAAGCTTGGCGGTGAAGTCGTAGTCGACGTACTGGGTGAAGTGTCCCGCCAGGAACTTGGCCACCGCGCGACCGACGTCGCTGGGTCGGAAGCGGCGGTTGTCGAGCATCACGTACTCGCGCGACAACAAGGTCTGGATGATGCTGGCGTAGGTCGAAGGGCGGCCGATGCCGAACTCCTCCAGGGTCTTGACCAGGCTCGCTTCGGAGAAGCGCGGCGGCGGCTCGGTGAAATGCTGGTCGATGACGATGGCCGACAGCGGCACGATGTCGCCGGGCTTCATCGCCGGCAGCTTGCGGCCCTCGTCCTCGGCGTCCGCCGACTTCTGGTCGGTGCCTTCTTCGTACACCGCGAGGAAGCCGGGATCGATGATGGTGGTGCCGGTGGCGCGGAAGCCGTGGTCGCGGCCCGCGGCCAGCTCAACGCTGACTGTGTTCATCGTGGCCGGCACCATCTGGCAGGCGACGGCGCGCTTCCAGATCAGCTCGTAGAGCTTCTGTTCGTCGGGGTTCAAGTACGCGGCCACCGACTTCGGCGTCAGCTTGGCCGAGGTCGGGCGGATGGCCTCGTGGGCTTCCTGTGCGTTCTTGGACTTGGTGCGGTACTCGTTGGCGGCTGCCGGCAGCGCATCCGGGCCGAAGTCGCGGGCGATCACCTCGCGCAGTTCGGCCACGGCTTCCTGCGACAGGTGGGTCGAGTCGGTACGCATGTAGCTGATCAGGCCGACCGTGCCCTGCTCGCCCAGGCTCACGCCCTCGTAGAGCTTCTGCGCGACGCGCATGGTGCGGCTGGTCGAGAAGCCGAGTTTGCGCGCGGCTTCCTGCTGCAGGGTCGAGGTGATGAAGGGTGGCGCTGGGCGGCGCTTGCGCTCGCGGCTCTGTACGTCGCTGACGTGCAGCGCGTCACCGGCGGCCTGCACCAGGCGCGCGCGCGCGGCCTCGGCGTCGGTGGCATTGGTCAGCGTGAACTGCTCGACCTTTTTGCCGTCGAGCTTGACCAGCTTGGCGTTGAAGGGCGTGACCGCATGCGCGAGCTGGGCCTCGGCGCTCCAGTACTCGCGCGGCACGAAGGCTTCGATCTCTTCCTCGCGCTCGACGATCATGCGCAGCGCCGGGCTCTGCACGCGGCCCGCCGACAGACCGCGCTGCACCTTGCGCCACAGCACGGGCGACAGGTTGAAGCCGACCAGGTAGTCGAGCGCGCGCCGCGCCTGCTGGGCGTTGACCAGGTTGTCGGAGACCGCGCGCGGCTTCGACATCGCTTCCTTGATGGCGCGCGGCGTGATCTCGGTGAAGACCACGCGCTGCAGGGTCTTGTCCTTCAGCAGGCCGCGCTCGCGCAGCACCTCGGCGATGTGCCAGCTGATCGCCTCGCCCTCGCGGTCCGGGTCGGTTGCGAGGAACAGGGCGTCGGCGGACTTCGCGGCCTTGGCGATGGCGTCGACATGGCGCTCGTTGCGGTCGATCAGCTCGTAGCGCATGGCGAAGTCGCGCTCGGGGTCGACTGCGCCCTCCTTCGGCACCAGATCGCGCACATGACCGTAGGAAGCGAGGACCTGGAAGTCCTTGCCGAGGTATTTGTTGATCGTCTTCGCCTTGGCGGGGGATTCGACGATGAGGAGGTTCTTGGCCATTTCAGTCCATCAGGGGCGTGAGGAGGACGCGGGCGCCGCGTCCTGTCGATGCGCCCGTCATTCGAATGTGTGCAGTTAATCCCAGCGGCTGGAAAAGGCCGTGAGCAGCCGGACGCCGTTTCGGCGCGGCGACGGGCCCGTTCCAATCCGGGCAGGCCTTCCCTTCCAGTGTCACCACAGGGGATGACGGCAAGTCAAGCCGGTTCGGCCAGCCAGACGCGGCCTTTTCCCGGCAGGGACAGGCTGGCGGCGGGCTCAGCCGGCAGGTGCAGCGCCGGCGGTGCAAGCTGCGCGCCGCGGCTGCGGGCGCGCTCGGTGTAGTCCTGGTAGGCCGGAATCGCAATCGCGGCGAGGATGCCCAGCAGGGCGAGGCCGCCGATACCGACCACCACGACCAGGAACACGATCACGCAGCCGCCGAGGCCGCGCTGCTGGCGCTCGGGGTGCGGCGTGAAGGCCCACTTGTCGACCACCAGGGTGTTGGCAACAAAGTCGTGCAGGGCCCGCTTGCGGTCGGTGAAGCCGGCCATCAGGAAGCCAATCCACAGGGTCAGGTGCGAGAGCGCCGCGGCAAACCAGCGCGCCAGCGCGTGTCCGAAGCTCAGGCGCCGCCCCTCCCGGTCCGTGACCTTGATGCCCAGCGCCATCTTGCCAACGGTTGCCTGGTTCGAGGAGCTCTCCATCAGCGCGTAGTACAGGCCGGCCATCACGAAATAGATCAGATAGACCATCAGGTACAGCCCGATCATCGCCGGCGTCGGCGCACCGTTGGAGTCCTGCAGCGCGCTCATCATGCTCACGGCGAACACGGCGCCGAGCACCCCGGCAACGATCTGGGCGACGATGCCGATCAGGAAGCCATCCAGGAACACGGCCGCCCAGCGCCTCAGGAAACCGGCGTAGACCACCTCGCCCGTATTCGACCACTGGGGCTCGACGTCCAGCCGGGCCGCACTGGGCGCATAGGGCGACGCGGGCGCACTGGTCGTTGCAGGGTTCGCCACGGCCGCCGGCGCAGCGGCTGCAGCCGGAGCGGGTGCAGCCTTCGGTGGAGAGGCTGGGGCCGTCGTCAGGCCGAGTTCGGCGGCGGCGGTGGACAGGGGCCGCCAGTCCGGCCAGCCCTCGCGCCAGACCAGACTGTCCGGCCGAACCCGGCCCTGGCGGGCGTGGCCGACGAGAACCGCCGGGCTGACCGGACCCTGCTGCTGGCCTTGCGCGTCGACGTAGTACCAGGGCTGTGGGCTGGCGGGGGAGTTCATGGCGGCGGGTTCCGGGGCGTCAAACCGGGCGATGCTTTACCGGTGTGATGCAAAGGTCAAGAACATTCGCCACGCACGGGGAGCGCGACACGGCCATCAACGGGCTGGAGCCTGCCTGCTGCCCCGCCAGGAGTGGCCGATACGGGTGTGGCGAATGCTCGCGGAGAGGCCGCTGACCTGTGCCGACGGGCGCGCGGCCTTTCGTCGAACGGGTGCGCTCGACAGGTGCCTAGTGCAGGGCTTCGCCGTCCAGCGCGAACAGGTGGCTCTCCATCCAGGCGAACGCGGCCTCTCGGCCGGGCTGGTTGAACAGCACCATCAGCACCACCCACTTGAGGTCGTCGAGGTCCAGTTCGGCCTGATCGAGCGCCATCGCGCGGTCGATGACCTGCTCGCGCAGCGCGCCGTCGAGAATACCGATCTGCTCCAGGAACAGCAGGAAGCCGCGGCAGTCGAGGTCCAGGCGCTCCTGCTCCTGCGCGGCATACAGCCGCAGCGGGCTGGCCATGGGCAGCGCGGTGTCAGGGGAGGCGCGCAGTTGCTCAAGCCCGTCGAGCCAGTCGAAGGCCTTGCTCACTTCGGCGGGGCTGAAGCCGGCCTGGATCAGGCTGGCCTGCAGGGGATCACGATCGCGGACGGCGTCGGGGTCGTCGTAGAAGTAGTTCTCGAACAGGTAGAGCAGTACGTCCAACAGGGTCTCTTTCATCCAGCCTCTGCCTGCGCCGGCGCGCATTGGGTTCAGGAAGACCGCCGTGTGTAGCGGCCATGCTGTGCGCTGACCACTCCCTCCAGTTCCAGCAGAACCAGCATGGAGGACAGCTCCCCGACGGTCAACCCGCTGCGCTCGGCGAGGACGTCGATGCCGACCGGGTCGTGCCCGAGCGCCGCAAGCAGCCGGACGCGCTGCGGGTCGGGTTCGATCGGGGCCGCGGCGGGCGCTGGCGAACGAGCGGGTGCCGCCCCCTGCAGGCGGCCGCGAAGGCCGGCCGCCAGGCGCTGTGCGGCGGGTCCGAGTGCGTCGATGACCTCGGCTGAGGTCTCGACCAGTGCGGCGCCTTCGCGGATCAGCCGGTGGCAGCCACGCGCCAGCGGATTGTGGATCGAGCCGGGGATGGCGAAGACCTCGCGGCCCGCTTCACTGGCATTGCGTGCGGTGATCAGTGCCCCGCTGCGTTGCGCCGCTTCCACCACAAGGGTGCCCAGAGCCAGGCCGGCGATGATCCGGTTGCGGCGCGGGAAATGGTCCGGACGGGCCGCCGTGCCCGGCGCGAACTCGCTGACGATGCAGCCGTGTTCGCGGATCCGCGAGGCGAGCGCGCGATTGCGCGCGGGGTAGACCCGATCGGGGCCGGTGCCGACGACCGCGATGGTCGGCTGGCCGGCATCCAGCGCAGCCGCATGCGCGGCTGCGTCGATGCCGTCGGCCAGGCCGCTGGTCACGACCAGACCGCTGCGCGCGAAGCTCGCCGCGAAGTCCGCAGCCGTGTCGATGCCGCCAGACGTCGGATTGCGGCTGCCGACGATGGCGATCTGCGGAAACCACAGCAGGTCGCTGTCGCCGCTGACGAACAGCACGGGGGGAGGACTTGGCGACTCCGCCAGCAGGGAGGGGTAGTCGGCATCACCGAGTTCGATCAGGCGATTGCCGGGCTGTGCCAACCATTCGATGTCCGCTGCCTCGCGCTCGGGCTCTCGCGCAAGGAAGGCTGCAGCGGCGGCTTCGCCGACACCCAGCGCGCGCAGTGCAGCGCCGGAGCCAGCATCAAGCCGCTGTGCGACCTGCGCATCCTCCAGCGCCAGACGCAGCACGCGCCCCGGCAAGGGGGCGCGTACTGCGGCGAACCAGACCTCGGGTCGCAGCTTCAATGCAGGCGTATCGTCAGGGCAGACGGTCGGGCGCCTTGGCGATGTTGTCGACGCCGACCGGCCGGATCGCATCCATCACCAAGCCGTAGCTGACCTTGTCGAACGTGCGGAAGATCATCACGTGGCCAACGAACTCGTCAGGCAGCTTGACCTGGCGCGAGGGCAGGTTGGCGGTGAAATCCGTGCGGTTGGCGATGCGGTCGCTGACCCGGTCGCCTTCGTCGTAGAGCGCGAACACCTGGCCATTCTCGACGCCATCGCGGGCGCCGGCAGACAGTGCCACCACGTCGCGCGGACCGGCGACGCGGTAATAGTCGGTGACGGCCAGCACGCGCATGTTGGGCGGTACGCGCTCCGGCGCGCGCGGGGTGAAGTACAGGTCGAACGCGGGCTCCTGCACCGGCATCAGCAGGTCGCCAGCGCCAACTTCCTTGCCTTCCGCAGCCAGAAGAAGCGTCGCCGGGTCACCGCCGACGGTCACTTCTGCGGTGGTGATGTCGGCGACTTCCCAGCCCAGCACTTCGAAACCGTTGTCGGAAGCAGCGTAGTAGGCCCATTCGATGCCGGCAGTCTGCGGCGTCAGGCCATCGCGGGCGTTCCACTCGTCTTTCTTCAGGCGGCGGTTGCCCGTGGCGGGGTGCGGATGTACCGCGTAGCGCACCGTCGGACGCACGATCGCCCAGCGCTGGCCCGGCTTGAAGTCGGCGCCACGCGCGTACACGACCTGACCGGAAGCACCGCGCAGGCGGTTCTCCTCGATCGCCAGCACATAGGGCAGGCCCTTCGGCTCCTCATCGAGCACGCCCATGCGCTTCAGGAAGGACTCGACTTCGTGCAGCGGGATCGTGCGAACGGCGTCATCGGCCTCGCGGCGGATCTGCGGATCGCGGCGATCGACGCCCAGCACAGGTCGGCCGTCCAGGTAGGCAAGGCTGATGACGTCGCCCGGGTAGATGAGGTGCGGATTCTCGATCTGCGGGTTCGCCTGCCAGATCTCGGGCCACAGCCATGGCTGCTTGAGGAAGCGGCCGGCGATGTCCCACAGGGTGTCGCCCTTCTGCACCACGTAGGTGTCGGGGTGGTCATCGCGCAGCTGCTGGGCCGCCACGCAGGTGGCAAAGGTCAGCACGGCGACGGCGAAAACTGAAAGCAGTTTTTTAAGCATGGCGGCCATCTACCTGATTTACCAAGCAGGTTTGTCGGCACTATAGCGTAAAGATTTGTGGATTAGAAACGGTTCAGGTTCACACTATGGCGTTCGTCATCCGCCCCGCATGGTGGTCTCGCCGCGCCCGTGCCGACGTCGTGTTCAGGGCGCCGCTGCTATAGTCCGCGCCCTCATTTCCTTGATTTTCGGCGCGTGCGCGCCAAGGTAGCGGCCATGGCCACGCTTCCCATCCT
>LNFM01007117.1_pt1 | contig 24624 bp, 23 predicted proteins | sample 596031 | NCBI WGS metagenome assembly LNFM01 (sample SAMN04254537, study PRJNA301005) | activated carbon metagenome | isolation source: dual media filters at the Ann Arbor, Michigan drinking water treatment plant | place: USA: Ann Arbor | reverse complement strand
GCCGCCGTTGGTGGTGGTGCTGTCACTGGTTCCGCCCGTGCTGCCGCCCATGGTTCCGCCGCTGCCTGCACTGCTCGATCCCGACCCCGAGCTGGGTGTGCCGGATGTGTTGCCTGCGCCCGGGTTGCTGCCCGTGGTGCCGGTGGTGCCGGTCGCGCCGCCCATCGATCCGGACGTATCCGACGTGCCTGATGAGCCCGACGTGCCGGTGGCCCCGGTGCCCGTGGTTGCGCCTGTGCCACTCGTACCGCCCATCGATGACGAGCCGGAAGCGCCGGTTCCCGTCCCCGTTCCGCCGTACGACGACGAACCGGTGCCAGAGCTGGTGGGGGTAGGTGTCTTGTCTGCGCGGTCGCATGCGGTGAGCGCAACGGCGGCCAGCGCAATCAGCGGGGCAGCCAGCAGGGTACGGCCACGGGGCAAGGGTTGGCGTCGGATGGTCGTGAAAAGCATGGTGTTCTCCTGTTCCGGTGATGCAGCCCACTGGGGCCGCGGGAACCCGATGCTAGAAATCGCGCCCTGTGCCCCGGGTAGGACGCCATCGACAGCACAGTTCCTTACGATCGACACAACCATTGCTTTCACGGCACCATCGCGTCATTCGCCGGCCCGCCGTCCAGCACTGCGATCACCGGCAATCCCCCCCGTGGACGCACCGCTGAACACGCAGCCGTTACCCGGGCCATCGTCATTCCAAGGAAGCCATGCAATCCCTGCCTAACTCCTACCGCGCGCTGGTCATCGGCGCGACGGGCGCCATCGGCGCTGCCATGCTGGCGCACCTGCGTGCAGACCCCCGCTGCGGCGAGGCGATGGGCCTGGCCCGCAGCACCACGCCCGCCATCGATTTCGATGACGAGGCCAGCGTGGCCCGCGCCGCGGCACAGGTGGGCGCCGGCGGGCCGCTGCACCTGGTCATCAACGCGGCAGGCATGCTGCACGGGCCGCAGGGCCTGCCCGAAAAGCGCCTGGGGCAGCTTCACTACGCGCAGATGGAGGCCACGTTTCGCACCAACACCTTTGGCCCGGGGCTGGTGCTGGCGCACTTTGCACCGTTGCTCGCGCGCCGGGAGCGCAGCGTGCTGGCCGTGCTGTCGGCCAAGGTGGGCAGCATTGGCGACAACCGGCTGGGTGGCTGGTACAGCTACCGGGCTTCCAAGGCCGCGCTCAACATGCTGCTCAAGACCGCGTCGATCGAGGTGGCCCGCACCCACCCGCAGGCGGTGCTGGTGGCACTGCACCCCGGCACCGTCACGTCTGCGCTGTCGGCCCCGTTCAACGGCGCAGAGATCGGCCGCGACGCGGCGCAGGCCGCTGCCGACATGCTGGGCGTGCTCGACGGCCTGGGCGTGGAGCAGACGGGCAGCTTTCATGCGTACAACGGCCAGAACCTGCCCTGGTAACCCCGGCACCGCGCGCTGATGCGCCAATGACACGGCAGGCTTTACCCGCGCGATACACGCCAGCCAGGCCGGGTACACACCGCGCGCATCCCGTCCGGCCAGAATCCATCCCATGCGCACCTCAGCCCACGCACCGTCCATTGCCCTGAACCGTTTTGGACTGGGGGCGCGCCCCGGTGACCCGGTGCCTGACGACCCGGGCCGCTGGCTACTGGCCCAGCTGGACGCCTACGAGACGCTGCCAGCGCTCATACAGACCCTGGCGCGCACTCCGGATCTGGTCGAGGTCTGGCTGACCCAGCAGCGCGCCGTGCGGCAGGCGCCCGAAGGCGAGCGGGCGGGCATCCGCGAGGCCTACTTGCGTCGCGGGCGGGACGAGTATCTGGCCGCAGTGGGCGCACGCACGGACCAGGCACTGCAGACGCGCACCCCCTTCGTCGAGCGGCTGGTGCATTTCTGGGCCAACCACTTTGCGGTGTCGGTGGACAAGGTGCTGGTGGTGGCCATGGCAGGCAGCCTGGAGACCGATGCGATCCGGCCGAACGTGCTGGGGCGCTTTGAAGACCTGTTGCTGGCGGCCGTGCGGCACCCGGCCATGCTGCTGTACCTGGACCAGGCCCAGTCGATCGGGCCGCAGAGCCCCGCCGGCCTCCGGGCCGAAAGCCGCGATACGCAGCGCCCGCGCGGCCTCAATGAAAACCTGGCCCGCGAGATCCTGGAGCTGCACACACTGGGCGTGCGCAGCGGCTACAGCCAGGCCGACGTGACCGAGTTTGCACGCGCCCTGACCGGCTGGACGCTGCCCGGCGACAGCGAGCGCGGCGCAGGCAATGCGGCGGGCGCCACGTTCCGGTTTGTGCCGGGCCTGCACGAGCCGGGGGCGCGCACCGTGCTGGGCCGCACCTACGCCGAAGGCGGCGAGCAGCAGGCGCTGGACATCTTCCATGACATCGCCACCAGCCCAGCCACGGCTCGGCACATTGCCACCAAGCTGGCGCGCCACTTTGTGGCCGACGACCCGCCTGCGGCGCTGGTGCAGCGGCTGGCTGAGGTATTCGTGGGCACCGGTGGTGACCTGCCCGCGGTGTACCGGGCGCTGGCCACGGCGCCCGAGGCCTGGGAGGCGGCGCAGCCCAAGTTCAAGTCGCCGTGGGACTGGCAGATGCCCCCCGCGCAGGCCGCTGCACTGATGAACCAGTTGGGCCAGCCCGTGTGGCGCCCAGGCTCGCCCGCGGGCTACGACGATGTGGCAGCGACGTGGGCCGCGCCAGATGCCTTGCTGCGCAGGGTTGAAGTGGCTCAGCGGCTGGCGGGCCAGACCGGCGATGCCGTGGATGCCCGTGTGCTGGCGCCCCGAGTGCTGCCGGGCACGCTCAGCCGTGCCAGTGCCGATGCGATAGCCCGCGCAGAAAGCGGTCGTACCGCGCTGGCGCTGATGCTGGTGTCTCCAGAATTTCTCAGGAGGTAGAGACCATGACCCTGGACCGGAGACGTTTCATGGGTGCGGCCGCATTGCTGGCCACGCCGCACGTGGCGTTTGCCAAGGTAGCCACTGCGCGCCGCTTTGTCTTTGTAGTGCAGCGGGGCGCCGCTGATGGCCTGAACACGGTGGTGCCATATGCCGACCCGGCGTATGCCGAGCTGCGCGGGGCCCTGGCCATCGATCCCGCAAGCACCTTGCGGCTCGATGGCAGCTTTGGCTTGCATCCGGCGCTGGTGCAGTTGCACCAGATGCACACCGCTGGGCAGGCGCGGTTCATCCATGCGGTGGCGTCGTCCTACCGCGAGCGGTCGCATTTCGACGCCCAGAACGTGCTGGAAAGCGGTGCCAGTGCACCTTACCAGCTCAAGGATGGCTGGCTCAATCGCCTGGTGCGCATGCTGCCCGCCGATGACAAGGCTGCCATCGCATTCGCATCGGCCGTGCCCATGGCATTGCGGGGCAGCGCACCCGTGGTCACGTATGCCCCGTCGAACCTGCCCGAGGCCGATGACGACCTGTTGCAGCGTGTGGAGCAGCTTTATGCCCGTGATGCGCAGCTGCATGGCCTGTGGTCATCGGCCCTGGATGCACGCGGCATGGCCGGGGGCAGTGGCTCCGCGGGCCGCGGCGAGCGCCGACAGGACTCGGCTGCTCTGGGCCGCATGGCGGCAGGCTTTCTGGCCAGGCCTGATGGTCCGCGCATCGCCATGATCGAAACCACCGGCTGGGACACGCACAGCGCTCAAAACGCGCGGCTGGCCACACAGCTCAGGGGGCTTGATGCACTGATTGCCGCACTGCGCGATGGCCTGGGCCCCGTGTGGGCCGACACGGTGGTGCTGGTGGCCACAGAGTTCGGCCGCACCGCGCGTGCCAATGGCACGGGGGGCACAGACCACGGCACAGGTGCTGCGGCCATGCTGGCGGGTGGTGCCGTGCTGGGTGGCGCGGTGGTGTCTGACTGGCCGGGGCTGGCGCCCGGACAGCTGCTGGAGGGGCGCGACCTCAAGCCCACGCTGGGGCTGGACGTGCTGGTTGCCAGTGCGTGCGCGCAGACCTTCGGACTCGACCTGGGCCTCACCCTGCGGACCCTGTTCCCGTTTGCTTCGGCAAGCGCGTCCGCGTTGCCGGGGCTGGTGCGCGCCTGAGGCCGCGCGGGCACTGCCGATCAACGCCCTGCGGCTGCGTCAGCAAGGCCGCCCGGACCGTTCCAGCAGCCAGGCCGGTGCGTCCTGGACGCACACCGGGCGCAAAAAGCGATCGATCGCGGCATCGCCCACCGACGTGGTCATGGGCGCGGTGCTCGCGGGCCAGGGGCCGCCATGCTGCTGGGCGGCCGTCACGGCGACCCCGGTAGGCACACCTGAAAACAGTACGCGCCCCGCAATCTGCATTGCCGCGCGCACCAGCGCGCGATGCTCGGCCGTGTCGTCGTCTGCACCCCAGAGCGTCACGGTCAGGCTGCCCCCTACGGCGTGCAGCACATCCTGCGCCTGGGCCAGGTCGGCGCACCGTACGATGAGGCTGGCCGGCCCGAAGACTTCCTCGCGCAGCGCGTGCGTTTCGATAAAGCGCTGCGCGCTGACCTGCAGCAATTGCGGGCCAGGTGCCAGCCCTTCGCCAGGGCCCTGCAACACGGCGCTGGCGCCAGCCTCCACAAAAGCCTGCACCCCGGCATCAAAGGCCTTTCGCATGCCAGCGGTCAGCATGGGGTGGGGCTGGATCTTGCCCAGCGCCTGCGCCAGCTGGGGCACAAAGGCCTCGGTTTCCGGGCCGTCTACCAGCACCAGCAGGCCAGGGTTGGTGCAGAACTGCCCACACCCGAGGGTGATGGATGCGGCCAGCGTGCCGGCAAGTTCGGCGGCCCGTGCGGAGAGTACCGGGGGCAGGGCGACAAGCGGATTGATGGAGCCCAGTTCGCCATAAAACGGTATGGGGCGTGCGCGGGCGTTGGCCTCTGCCTGTAGCGCGGCGCCCCCGCGGGTGGACCCTGTGAATGCCCCAGCCGCGATCAGCGGGTGGCGAATGAGCAGCACGCCCACATCGATGCCAGCCCCTTGCACCATGCCGATCAGCCCCGCAGGCAGGCCGAGCGCCTGGAGCGATCGCTCGGCGATGGCAAACACCTGCCGCGACAGGGCAGGGTGGCCCGGATGGGCCTTGACCACCACGGGGCAGCCGGCGGCGAGCGCCGATGCCGTGTCGCCCCCCAGCACCGAAAAGGCAAACGGGAAATTGCTGGCGGCAAACATGGCCACCGGGCCCAGCGGCATGCGGTGCAGCTGCATGGCAGGGTGCCCAGCAGGTGGGGCACCGGCCACGGCAGGGTCGTCCAGCACGGCAAAGGGCTCACCGCGCTGTGCGATGTCGGCAAAGCGGCGCAGCTGGAAGGTCGTGCGGTCGAGCTCACCGTTCAGGCGGACCGGGCCGAGTGCGGTTTCCAGGTCGGCCAGTGCCACCAGGGACTCGCGGTCTGCTTCCAGGCGGTCTGCAAGGTGGCTCAGCAGCGTGGCGCGCTGCGCGCCGCTGCTGCGGCCCCAGTCGCCAAAGGCATGGTGCGCGGCCACGACGGCGGCATCGATCTGGGCTGCGCTGGACGTGGCCAGGGGCTCGCCCGTGGATTCGCCCGTGCGGGCATTGAAGGAAAAGAGATTGCTCATCGCTGGACGATCCGTACAAAAACAGGGCCCATGGAGGAATTTCCACGGGCCTGGTATGTTAACGGATGTCTGACAACATATGCTGATGACCGGCCATGGTCTCCGGGTTACCCGACCGCGCGGCTCAGGCGTCTGTGTCTACCGCCTGTGCCCTGCGCAGGCGTTCGCGGCTGTTCGCCAGGTGGGTGCGCATGGCTGCGCGGGCGGCTTCTGCATCGCGTTCGCGGATGGCGCGGTAGATGCTCTCATGCTCATGGTGCACCCGCTCCAGGTAGGCCAGCCGGCCCTCGGGGGCGTCGGCCGCGGTCTTCAGCCGGGTGCGGGGGATGATGACGGTCCCCAGGTAGGTCATCAGGTCGGCAAAGTGGCGGTTGCCCGTGGCGCGGGCCACTTCCATGTGGAACTGAAAGTCCGAGGGCACTGCATCCGAGTCGGCGCGGATGGCTGCCTCGAACGACGCCAGCGCCGCGGCCATGGCGGAAAGGCTGGTGTCATCGCGGCGCTGGGCTGCCAGGCTCGCGGCCTCGCTCTCCAGGCTGATGCGCAACTCCAGCAGCGAAATCACGTCAGCCACGGTGGCGAAGTCTTCCGGGGCAATGCGAAAGGTGGGCGCCGGCTCGGCCTGCTGCGTGACGAAGGTTCCGATGCCGTGCCGGGTGGCCACGCGGCCCGCTGCCTGCAAGTGGGAAATGGCTTCGCGCACCACGGTGCGGCTCACGTCGAAGCGCTCCATCAGGGCGGCTTCCGTGGGCAGCTTGTCGCCGGGTGCCAGCCGGCCTTCAGCCATGTCGGCCTGCAAGGCCGAAACGATCTCGGGCACCAGACCGCGCGGCCGCCGCGGCCGCTCTGGCGGGGGTGCAGTATCACCTAGGGTTTTCACTGGGTTCATGGTTTTTTCCTTGACAGTCTTTGCACGTGTTTCCACAATCATGCCGAGTTGTCTGACAACGTACAACTGATCTCTCGGGCTTCATGCACTGTAACAAAGCATGCACCCCTTCACCGCACCAGGACCTTTCATGCAATACACCCCGCAAGACCTCAAGCAAGTCATGTCCTCCGGACTGCTGTCGTTCCCCGTGACGGACTTTGATGCGCAGGGCGACTTCAACGCCAGGTCGTACGCGGCCCGTCTGGAGTGGCTGGCCCCCTACGGCGCCAGCGCACTGTTTGCCGCAGGCGGCACCGGCGAGTATTTTTCCCTTTATGGCGCCGAGTACGCCGACATCATCCGCACCGCAGTGGACACCTGCCGTGGCAAGGTACCGATCATCGCGGGCGCCGGCGGCCCCACACGCACCGCCATTGCCCACGCGCAAGAGGCCGAACGCCTGGGCGCCCATGGCATCCTGCTGCTGCCGCACTACCTGACCGAAGCCGGGCAGGAAGGTCTCATTGCCCATGTGGAGCAGGTGTGCAAGAGCGTCCAATTCGGCGTGATCGTCTACAACCGCGACCGCACCAAGTTCACGCCGGAGTCGCTGGCCATCCTGGCCCAGCGTTGCCCAAACCTGATCGGCTTCAAGGATGGCATGGGCAACATCGAACTGATGTCCTCCATCTACATGGCGATGGGTGACCGCTTTGCCTACCTTGGCGGTCTGCCCACGGCCGAGGTCTACGCCGCGGCCTACAAGGCGCTGGGCACGCCGGTCTATTCGTCTGCCGTCTTCAACTTCATCCCGAAGACGGCCATGCAGTTCTACGAAGCCGTGCGTACCGACGACATGGCCACGCAGCACCGGCTGCTCAAGACCTTCTTCATGCCCTACCTGAAGATCCGCAACCGCGTGGAAGGCTATGGCGTGAGCATCATCAAGGCGGGCGCGCGCCTGGTGGGCCACGGTGCCGGCCCCGTGCGGGCACCGCTGTCGGACCTCAAGCCTGGCGAGATGGACGAACTCAAGGCGCTGATCGACGCCCTCGGTCCGCAATAGCTCCACGGGTGCACCGATTCCACCTTCCATCCGCAAAAAATAGAGAGAGAGAGACAGACATGCAAACACGACGCGTTGTACTGGCCGCTGCAGCGGCCGCCACCCTGGCGCTGGGCGGCTCCCCAGCGTTGGCCCAGGCCTATCCGTCCAAGCCGATCCGCATCGTTGTGCCGTTCCCCGCCGGTGGCACGTCTGACGTGCTGGCGCGCCTGCTGGGCCAGAAGATGAGCGAGAAGCTGGGCCAGCCCGTGGTGGTGGACAACAAGGCCGGCAATGCCGGCAACATCGGCGCCGACATGGTGGCCAAATCGGCGCCTGACGGCTACACCTTTGTGCTGATGGATGTGGGCAACCTCACCATCAGCCCGGCGCTCTACAAGCTGCCTTTCGACGTGCAAAAGGACTTTGTACCGGTCGCCATGGTCGGCTATTCGCCGCATCTGCTGGTGGTCAGCTCCAAGGTGCCGGTCAACAACATTGCCGAGCTGGTGAAGTACGCCAAGGCCAACCCCGGCAAGCTCAACTTTGCTGCGGCTGCCGGCATGGGCAGCGCCACGCACCTTGCCGGGGTCCAGTTCGCCCGGCGCACCGGTATCGAGTGGAACTATGTGCCCTACAAAGGCGGGGCACAGGCCATGACCGACCTGGTGGGCGGCCACATGGATGTGACGATGAACGGCATGGTGGCCACGTACCCGCATGTGAAGTCCGGCAAGCTCAAGCTGCTGGCCGTTTCGTCTGCCAAGCGCTGGAGCGAGCTGCCCGACACGCCTGCGGTGGCTGAATCGGTGCCCCAGTTTCTGACCGGCAGCTGGCAGGGCCTGCTGGCCCCGGCCGGTACGCCCCGCGCGGTGGTGGACCTGGTCCACGCCGAGGTTCAGCGCATCACGGCGTTGCCCGACGTGAGCGAAAAGCTGCAGTCGCTGGGGCTGGAGGCCTCACGCATGACCGGTGCCGAGTTCGCCGCCTGGATCAAGGCCGAACTGCCCGAAATGGCCCAGATCGTGCGCGAAGAAAAGATCACAGTGCAATAAAAAAACAGACACGACGGAGACAACCCCTCATGAAAAAGTCCCTCATCACCCTGCTGGTCGCTGCGGCCACCAGCGTGTCTGCGTTCGCCTGGCCCGACAAACCGGTCACGCTGGTCGTGCCCTTTCCGCCCGGTGGCTCCACCGACATGATTGCCCGCACGATCTCGGCCAGGCTCAGCGAGAAGCTCGGCGGCGGTGTGACGGTGGTGGTGGACAACAAGGCGGGCGCCACCGGCACCATTGGCGCCACGCAGGTGGCCCGCGCGCCTGCTGATGGCCACACCTTTCTGGTGGCCTCGCTGGGCCCCTTTGTGATCGCCCCGCACCTGATCAAGACGAACTACGACGCCATCAAGGACCTGGAGCCGATCACGGTGGTGGTGCAGGCGCCCAACGTGCTGGTGGTGCCCGCGGTGTCGGCACACAGGTCGCTGGCCGATGTGATGACCTACCTGAAGGCCAACCCCGGAAAGATGACCTTTGCATCGTCGGGCAACGGTTCCAGCGACCACCTGACGGCCGAGCTGTTCTGGCAGCAGACCGGCACGAGTGGCGTGCACATCCCCTACCGGGGTGGCGGCCCGGTCATGACGGACCTGCTGGGCAACCAGGTGGAGTCGTCCTTCATGAATATCAACACGGCGATGCCGCAGATCAAGGCGGGCAAGCTCCGTGCGCTGGCCATCACGAGCGAGAAGCGGTCTCCGCTGTTGCCCGAAGTACCCACGCTGGAAGAGAACGGTGTGAAGAACGCGGGCGTGCAGTCGTGGCAGGCCGTGGCAGCGCCCAGGGGGCTGCCTGCTGACGTCAAGAAGCGCATGCACGAGGCCATCGTGTCCATCATCCGCGAGCCCGCCACCTCGGCGCGCCTGGCTGAGCTCGGCTTCGAGATCGTGCTGAACACGCCCGAGCAGTTCGCGTCATTCCAGGCGGGCGAATACGCCCGCTGGGCCAGGCTCATCACGGCCCGCAACATCAAGGCAGACTGAAAACATCCATGACCTCACCGATCGTCCTGTCGATGCGTGTTGTCCCGGTTGCTGGCCGGGACGACATGCTGCTCAACCTCTCGGGCGCACACGCGCCCTTTTTCACGCGCAACATCGTCATCGTGACGGACAATGCCGGCCACACCGGCCTGGGTGAAGTGCCTGGCGGCGAGAAGATCCGCCAGACGCTGGAAGATGCGCGGCCGCTGGTAGAAGGCCAGCCCATCGGCACCCTGCAGGCCATCCTGAACGCGATGCGCGCGAGGTTTGCCGACCGCGACAGCGGTGGCCGGGGCCTGCAGACTTTTGACTTGCGCACCACCATCCATGCTGTCACGGCAGTCGAGTCGGCGCTGCTCGACCTGCAGGGCCAGCATCTGGGCGTGCCGGTAGCAGCCCTGCTGGGCGAGGGCCAGCAACGCGATGCAGTGCAGATGCTGGGCTACCTGTTCTTCGTGGGTGACCGCACCAAGACCGACCTGCCGTATGTGGGCCCGGCCAGCGAACCCGACGATGCCGACGACTGGTGCCGCCTGCGGCATGAAGCTGCGATGACCCCCGAGGCTGTTGTGAGGCTGGCCGAGGCCGCGCACCAGCGCTACGGATTCCAGGACTTCAAGCTCAAGGGCGGGGTGCTGGCGGGCGATGCGGAGGTGGAGGCCGTCACTGCACTGCACCAGCGTTTTCCACAGGCGCGTGTCACGCTGGACCCCAATGGGGGCTGGTTGCTGAAAGACGCAATCCGCCTGGGCGAGAAGATGCGCGGCATCGTCGCGTATGCCGAAGACCCGTGCGGCGCCGAAGACGGTTTCAGCGGCCGCGAGGTGATGGCCGAGTTCCGGCGCGCCACGGGCCTGCCCACAGCGACCAACATGGTCGCCACCGACTGGCGGCAGCTGGCGCATTCGCTGGCCCTGCAGAGTGTGGACATCCCGCTGGCAGACCCGCACTTCTGGACCATGGCCGGCAGCGTGCGCGTGGCGCAAACATGCCGCGACTGGGGCCTGACCTGGGGCAGCCACTCTAACAACCACTTCGACATTTCGCTGGCCATGTTCACGCATGTGGGCGCAGCCGCACCGGGCAAGGTCACCGCCATCGACACCCACTGGATCTGGCAGGACGGCCAGCGCCTGACCAGGGAGCCACTCCGGATCGAAGGCGGCTACGCACAGGTGCCCCCCAAGCCGGGGCTGGGCATAGAGATCGACATGGCCGAGGTCGAAAAAGCCCACCTGCTTTACCTCCAACACGGCTTGGGCGCGCGTGACGATGCGATGGCCATGCAGTACCTGATCCCGGGCTGGAAGTTCGACAACAAGAAGCCCTGCCTGGTGCGGTGAGAGGCGCCCGCGCAAGCTTGCGAAACGAGGAGACAACATGCACACAAGCCAGTACAACCACCGCCGTCATTTCCTGAAAGCCGCCGCAGCGGGCCTGTCGGCCGCTGGGGCTCCGGCCCTCGCGCAATCGTTTGCTTTTGCGCCCAACCAGCGGTACCCCGACCCGGCTGTGTAGATCCTGGACCCGTCGTTCGCCCGGTACCGCATCTAAAGCCGCACGGTGGAGCAGGTGGCCGCAACCGCTGGACCGATCATTCATCCGAAATAGCTGCACGGCAGCAACCAGCCGAAAGCAGACTGCCGGGCCTTCATTGATAAGTCGTGTCATCAAATTCTCAGCCCCCGATCCCGAACTTCCTCACCCGATAGGCCATCGTCGCCCGGCTGATCCCCAGCAACCGCCCAGCCAGCGCCACATTCCCGCCCGCGCTCTGCAGCGCCTGCCGCAGCATCTGCTCTTCTGCCTGGTGCAGCGGTGCCACCACCGGCGCAGCGGCAGGCGTTAGGCCCGCACCACCCCGCGCACTCGCTGCTGCAGCCGCTGGCGGGGCCTGCACTGCAGCCCCCACACCCGCCGCCTGTGCATGCAGCGTCCCCCCGCTGTTGCCCTGCAAGTGCAGCGACATTTCCCCGCCGCCACTTTGCTCACCTCCTGCAAACAGGTGGTGCGGTTCAATCGGCTCGCCATCCGTCGCCAGGATCACCGCCCGCTCAATCAGGTTTTGCAGCTCGCGGATGTTGCCGGGGAAGGGATAGTGAAACATCGCCTTCACGGCGGCCTGGCTGAAGCCGGGCAACTGGCGCTGGTGCTTGCGCTGGTAGTGGGCCAGGAAGTGGCTCATCAGCAGGGGGATGTCGTCGCGCCGGTCGCGCAGCGGGGGCAGGTGGATGGGGAAGACGTTGAGGCGGTAGAACAAATCCTCGCGGAACGTGCCTTCGCGCACGGCCTGGCGCAGGTCCACATTGGTGGCGGCCACCAGGCGCACGTCCACGCGCACGGTGCGGGTGCCGCCCACGCGCTCGACCTCGCCTTCTTGCAGGGCGCGCAGCAGCTTGCCCTGGGCCACCAGGCTGAGGGTGCCGATTTCGTCGAGGAAGAGGGTGCCGCCGTGGGCGCGCTCAAACCGGCCTGGGCGCGATGTGCCTGCGCCGGTGTAGGCGCCGCGCTCCACGCCAAAGAGTTCGCTCTCGACCAGCGTCTCGGGGATGGCCGCGCAGTTGATGGCCACGAAGGGCTGGCTGCTGCGCGGGCTGATGCGGTGGAGCATGCTGGCAAACATCTCTTTGCCCACGCCCGATTCGCCGGTGAACAGCACGGTGGCGGCGGTGGGCGCCACGCGCTGCAGCATGTGGCAGGCCGCGTTGAAGGCGGATGACGCGCCGACCATGGTGGCGTGGGCCGTGGGCTCGGCAGCGGTGCCTGCAGGGCTGGATGCCGCCGCCTTGCCCGGTGGCACGCCCAGGTAGGTGGTGCGGGCCTTTCCTTGCGCCCCTGCGGGCATGGATGTGGGCAGCGAAGCGGGCGGGGTGCCCACAAAGTCTTGCGCGTTCAGGTAGAACAGGTCCTGCTCGGGGTCGTCCCACAGGTGGGCCGATTTGCCCACCACGCGGCAATGCGCTGCGCCGGAGGATCGGCAGTCCTCTTCGCGGAAGACGATCATGCGGCCAAACAGGGTGCTGACGTAGCCGGTGGCGTAGCCCACCTGCATCCAGCACGCGGGCGAGCCGCCCACGCCGTAGGCGGCGATGTGCTCGTCGTCCTCGCTGGAGTTGTGCCAGATGAACTCGCCGTCGTATTCGCCCAGCTCGGCGTTGTAGCGGGCGTGCACCACCTCCACCTGCACCACGCCCTCCAGCGCGTGCAGGCGGGTGCCCGCCATGGCGGCGGCGGTGGGTTCGGCATCGGGCCATTGCTGGCGCACCAGGCGGGCATCGCGCGCGCCGCTCACGTAGCCCGCGCGGGTGAGCAGGCCGCGGGCCTTGTCCAGGCCAATGCTGTCGATCAGCTCGCGCCGCAGCGAGCCCAGGGCCTCGGAGTGCAGCAGGATCATGCGCTGGTCTTGCAGCCAGATGCGTCCGTCGCCTGGGGAGAAGAACAGGCATTCGCTGATGTCGGCCACCGTGGGGTGGGCGTGCTGGCTGATGCCATGGGTGTCAAACCCGCCCAAGGCGCGGGGGGCTGGTGCGCTCACGGTGCCCAGCACTGCCTGGCCTTGGCCCACGGCGGTGCGGTGCAGGTCGGCCAGGGAGACGCGGCGTTTGGGCATGGGGTCCTCCGGTGGTGGATCAGAAATTGATCAAAAAGTGATCTTTTGATCAATTGTTGTGGCGCCATTTGTTTATGAATGGTAACTATTTGGCGCCAAAAAGTCGCCCGTGCCAGCCGTGTTTGTGCCTAGGGAAAGTCCGTAGCGCTCCCTCTCAAAAAGGCCCTGTTTTGGGCGTTTTGGGGCCCGGTGGATGGCGGGGCTGGTACGCCCGTTGCAATTTCAGACCACGCCGCTGCAGCCATGCGGTGGGTTTTGATTTCAACCAAGGAGCAATGCAATGGGTGTTTCAGAAAAACCAGGTCTGCTGGACAACCGCCTGTGGTCGGGCAAGGCCTTTGATGGTGCGTGGTCTACCGTGCTGAGCACGGCGCGCGATGCGGTCGAGCCCGCCACGGGCCAGGTTTTCAGCCGCGTGGGCATTGCCAGTGCGGCCGACATGCAGGCCGCCATCGGCCGGGCACAGCAAGCGCAGGTCGCGTGGGCGGCCACGGGGCCGCGCGAGCGTGCGGCCGTGTTCCACCGTGCGGCCAGCATTTTTGAGCAGCACTTTGACGAGTTGGCCATGACGGTGGCCCGCGAAACCGGCGGCATCGTGCCCAAGGGCCAGCACGAGGTGCGCGAGGCCATCACGCTGTGCCACCTGGCCGCAGCCTTGCCCATGCAGGCCCAGGGCCAGGTGCTGCCCAGCACGCCGGGGCGCCTGTCGATTGCGCGGCGCGTGCCGCACGGGGTGGTGGGGGTGATCTCGCCGTTCAATTTCCCGCTCATCCTGGGCTTGCGCTCGGTGGCCCCGGCGCTGGCGCTGGGCAATGCGGTGGTGCTCAAGCCCGACACGCGCACGCCGGTGAGCGGCGGCTTCATCATGGCCCGCGTGTTTGAAGAAGCGGGCCTGCCCAAGGGCCTGCTGCAGGTGGTACCCGGCGATGCCGAGGCGGGCGAGGCGCTGGTGGTGGACGAGCGCGTGCCCATGATCGCCTTCACCGGCTCGCCCACGGTGGGCCGCCGCATCGGCGCGCTGGCGGGGCAACACCTCAAGAAGGTGTCGCTGGAGCTGGGTGGGGCCAACAACCTCATCATTCTGGAAGACGCCGACCTGGATGCCGCCGCCAGCGCCGCCGCGTTTGGCGCCTGGTTCCACCAGGGTCAGATCTGCATGGCATCCAACCGCATCCTGGTGCACGAGTCGATTGCCGAAGGCATCCTGCAGCGCATGGTGGGCAAGGCCACGCACCTGCCCGTGGGCGATGGCGCCAGCGGCCAGGTCGCCATGGGGCCCATGATCGACGCCAAGCAACTGCAGCGCTTTGACCAGGTCATCAAGGACAGCGTGACCCAGGGCGCCAAGCTCGAAGCGGGCGGCACCTACGAGGGGCTTTGCTACAAGCCCACGGTGCTCTCGGGCGTCAAGCCCGGCATTCGTTCGTTTGACGAAGAGCCGTTTGGACCGGTGGTCAATCTCGTCACCTTCCGCACCGACGACGAGGCCGTGCAACTGGCCAACACCAGCCAGGGCGGCCTGGCGGCTGCCGTCATCAGCCCCAGTGTGGGCCGCGCGATGGCCATCGGCCAGCGGCTGCGTGCGGGCATGGTCCACATCAACGACCAGACGGTGAACGACGAGTGCACCAACCCCTTTGGCGGCCCCGGCGTGGGTGGTAACGGGGGCAGCGTGGGCGGGCCTGCCGACATTGATGAATACACGCAGTGGCAGTGGATCACCGTGAAGGACGCGCCACCCGCATTCCCGTTCTGAAGTCGCAAGCCCCCGGTGCGGCCTGGCCGCGCCGGGGGCTTGTGCGCACCACAAAAATCAGGAGACAACTTTCATGACCCTCAACAACAAAACCATCGTCGTCACCGGCTGCTGCTCCGGCATCGGCGCAGACTTTGCCAAGCTCGCCCGCCAGCAGGGCGCCCGCGTGATTGGTGTGGACCGCAATGCGCCCACGCTCACGCTCGACGGCTTTGTGCAGGTGGACCTGGGCGACCCGGCCGCCATCGACGCCGCCGGGGAGCAACTGCCCGCGAAGGTCGATGCACTGGCCAACATTGCAGGCGTGCCCGGCACATCGCCTGCCGAACTGGTCGGCCGCGTCAACTACCTGGGCCTGCGCCACTTCACGCACCGGGTGCTGGAGCGCATGGGGGAGGGAGGCTCCATCGTCAACATTGCCTCCATCCTCGGCGCGGAGTGGCCGCAGCGCCTCGAACCCCACCGCGCCCTGGGCGCCACCACCAGCTTTGAAGAAGGCGCGAAGTGGCTGGCTGCAAACCCCGTGCCGCAGGAGACGTGCTACCAGTACTTCAAGGAAGCGCTGATCGTGTGGACCTACACCCAGTCGCAAAAGATCTTCATGGAGCGCGGTGTGCGCATGAACTGCGTGGCCCCCGGCCCGGTGTTCACGCCCATCCTGGGCGACTTTGTGCAGATGCTGGGCCAGGAGCGGGTGGAAAAAGATGCCCACCGCATGAAGCGCCCCGCCTTCAGCGACGAAGTGGCACCGGTGATCGCCTTCCTGTGCAGCGACGCGGCACGTTGGGTGAGCGGCATCAATCTGCCCGTGGACGGCGGGCTCGCCTCCACCTACCTGTGATCGAGGGGCTCGCACATGTCTGTACAACAGCTCCAGTCCATCTTGCAGATGGCCGCGCAAAACCCGCCGCCACCGCAAGCCACCCCTGTGGAGTTGCGTGCGTGGTTTGATGCCAGCAACTCGCGGATGCCCCTGGCCCAGGGGCTTCCCATCCGCACACTGCACATCCCCAATGGCGCGAATGGGCTCATGGCGGCAGAGTTGCTGAGCACGCCGCAGGCCGACACGCGCCGGCTGGTCATCTACTACCACGCAGGTGGTTTCGTGTTTGGCTCGCTGGCGTCGCACCGGGCCCTGTGCTCGTACCTGACGCAGTTCAGCGGTGCGCCGGTGCTGAATGTGGACTACCGGCTGGCGCCGGAGCACCCCGCGCCCGCCGCGCACGACGATGCGCTGGCTGCGTACGAGTGGGCGCTGGCCAACGGCTACGCCGCGTCGGCCATTGTGCTGGCAGGGGATTCGGCGGGGGGCAACCTGGCCTTGTCCACGGCAGTGCGTGCCCGTGACCTGGGCCTGCCGTTGCCTGCAGCCATCGTGGCGTTGTCGCCCGCGCTGGACCTGGCGTCGGAAGGCGAGTCGCACCAAACGTTGGACGACCCGTTCATCACGCGCGAGCTGATGGGCTTTTTCAACGCCATGTACGTGCCCGGTGGCGACGTGCGTTCGCCCACCGTCACGCCGTTCTACAGCGCCGACCTGCAAGGGCTGCCGCCCGTGCAATTGCAGGTGGGCAGCCAAGAGCGCCTGCGCGACGACGCCGTGACCATGGCCGCGCGCCTGAAAGCAGCGGGCGTGCCAGCGGACTGCACCGTGTGGGACGGCATGGTGCATTGCTGGCAGCTGTTTGCGCCCGTGCTGGATGAAGCACTCGGTTCGCTGGAGCAGGCGGGCCGCTTCATCGCAGCGCACCAGCGCATGACGGTTGCTGTCGCCGCTGCATAGCGCAGCAGTACCCACCACCCCAGACACCCAGAGGCGGACGCAAAGGCGCGGCCCTCCGGCACAGGCCGGGGCGCGAGCCTGCGCGCTGTCCAGACCGACGATAGATCTCACCTGATAAGGACTCCCTATGAAAAACGCACTTCAAGCCACCGTTGCCGCTACGCAGATCGAATCGACCGAGCAGGCCGTACAGCCCGCACAGGCGACATCTCTCACCATCTCACGCCGTGGGTTGATCACCGCCGCAGGCGCCGGCGGCCTCGCACTGAGCGCCGGCCCGCTGTGGGCCCAGGCAGCGGGCGCCGCGCCCGTGCTCAAAGTGGGCTTCATCAGCCCCCGCACCGGCCCGCTGGGTGCGCTGGGCGAAACCGACACTTTCATCCTGGCCCAGGTGCGCAAGACCCTGGCCGCAGGCCTGACCATTGGCGGCGTGAAGTACGCAGTGGAAATCCTCGACCGCGACACGCAGTCTGACCCGGCCCGCGCCAGCCAGCTGGCCAAGGCCCTGATCAACACCGACAAGATCGACCTGATGCTCACCACCACCACGCCCGAAACGGTGAACCCGGTGTCGGATGCGTGCGAGGCCGCAGGCGTGCCCTGCCTGTCTACCGTGATGCCGTGGGAGGCCTGGTACTTTGGCCGGGGCGCCAAGCCCGGCGCGCCCTCGCCCTTCAAGTGGACGTATCACTTTTCGTTCGGCGGCGGCAGCTTCACCACGTCGTACACCTCGCAGTTTTCTGCGCTGCCCACCAACAAAAAGATTGGCGTGCTGTACCCCAACGACGCCGATGGCAACGCCATTCGCGCCACGCTGGCACCCGAGCTGGCCAAGGCGGGCTTCACCGTGGTGGATGCCGGGCCGTACGAGAACGGCACCACCGACTACTCCGCCCAGATCGCCAGGTTCAAGGCCGAGCGCTGCGAGATCTTCAACACCTTCCCTATCCCTCCGGATTTCGCCACCTTCTGGCGGCAGGCGGCCCAGCAGGGCTACACGCGCATGGTCAAGATCGCGCAGATCGCCAAGACGGGCCTCGTGCCCTCGCAGGTGGAGGCCCTGGGCCCGCTGGCGCTGAACCTGGGTGCAGGGTGCTTCTGGCACAAGACCTTCCCGTATGCATCACCGCTCACGGGGCAAAGCGGCGCGCAGCTGGCCGATGCGTACGAGGCCAGCACCGGCAAGCAGTGGACGCAGATGCTGGGCTCCACCATGTCGCTGTTCGACGCAGGCACCGAGGCGCTGAAGGCCAGCACCAACCCGCGCGACAAGGCGGCGCTGGCCAAGGCCATCAGCACCCTCAAGGCCACCACCATGCAAGGCCCGGTGGACTTTGCCAAGGGGCCGGTGCCCAACGTGTCGGTGACGCCCGTGGTGGGCGCGCAGTGGGTCAAACCTGCTGCGGGCAGCAAGTTCAAGCTCGACATCGTGATCACCGAGAACGCCAACGACCGCAACATCCCCGTGGCGGCAGCGCTCAAGTCCTACAGCTGATCGCCCATGCCACATCCCTCTTCACCAGCCTCTTCACAACCCCCGGCAAGCCGGCCGCCGGGCGGGCCGCCGTTGCTGCAGGCCCAGGGCATCGACATGCGCTTTGGTGCCCTGAAGGTGCTGGACCAGCTGGATTTCTGGGTGGGCACCGACGAGGCCGTGGGCATCGTCGGACCCAACGGTGCGGGCAAGACCACGCTGCTGAACGTGCTGGCCGGTGCCTATGGGCCCAGCCAGGGCTCCGTCTGGTTTCAGGGGGTGGATGTGAGCGCCCGCAATGCGGCCGACCGCTGCCGCGCAGGCATTGCGCGCACCCACCAGGTGCCCCGGCCGTTCCTGGGCATGACGGTGTTTGAGAACGTGCTCACCGGCGCCACGCACGGCGCGGGCCTGCATGCCCGCGACGCGGGCGACCGCGCCATGGAGTGCCTGCGCCTGTGCGGCATGCAGGCGCTGGCCAACCGCCGTGCAGAAACGCTGGGCCTGCTGGGCCGCAAGCGGCTGGAGCTGGTGCGTGCGCTGGCCACTGGCCCCCAGGTGCTGCTGCTCGACGAGATCGGCGGCGGCCTGACCGATGCCGAGGCCAGCGAGCTGGTGGACCTGGTGCGCACCATTCGCAGCCGCGGCATTGCCATTGTGTGGATCGAGCACATCGTGCATGTGCTGCTGCAGGTGGCCACACGCCTGGTGTGCATGGACGCCGGGCGCGTGATTGCCAGCGGCGACCCGCAGGCGGTGCTGAGCGATGCCACGGTGGTTGAGGCCTATCTGGGTGGGGTGGCGGCATGAGCGTTTTGTTGAGCATTGACAACCTGAACGCCCACCATGGGCAGCTGCCCGCTGTGCGCAATGTGTCGCTGCAGGTGCGCCAGGGCGACATCCTGGCCCTGGTGGGAGCCAACGGTGCTGGCAAGACCACGCTGCTGCGCACGCTGGCCGGTGCCCACCGCGCCAGCAGCGGCACGGTGCGGTGGGAGGGCGTGGACATCACCCACCTGCCCGCCCACCAGCGTGTGTCCGAGGGCCTGGCCCTGGTGCCCGAGGGGCGGCGCCTGTTTGCGGGCATGACAGTGCGCGAAAACCTGCTGGTGGCCCGCGCGGCGGGGCGGCGCGGCCAGTGGAGCTTTGACACCGTGCTGGACGCATTCCCGCAGCTGGCCCCCAAGCTGAATGCCAAGGCGGGCGAGCTGTCGGGCGGGCAGCAGCAGGCCGTGGCCATTGGCCGCGCGCTCATGACCAACCCGCGCGTGCTGCTGCTCGACGAGGTCTCGCTGGGCCTCTCGCCCCTGGCCGTGCAAGGCGTGTACGACGCCCTGCGCGGCGTGATGGGGCAGGGCACCACGCTGGTGTTGGTAGAGCAAGACCTGCAGCGCGTGCAGGCCGTGGCCAGCCGCATTGTCTGCATGCTCGAAGGCCGCGTGGTGGCCGATGCGCCTGCCGACCAGCTCACCCGTGCGCAGATCACCGCGCATTACTTTGGCGCGCAGCGGCCCGAGGCTGCCCACCCCACCCCCCATGCCCACGATGCCCACAAGGAGGCCGCATGAACCTTCTCAACCAGATCATCCAGGGCGTTTTGCTCGGTGGCTACTACGCCTTGCTAGCCTGCGGGCTGTCGTTCATGTTCGGGGTGATGCGCATCATCAACCTGGCCCACGGCAGCCTGACGGTGGTGGCCGCCTACCTGCTGTGGCTGCTGGCCGAGCCGCTGGGCTGGCACCCGCTGCTGGCCCTGCTGGCCGTGGTGCCTGCCATGGCACTGCTGGGCTGGCTGCTGCACAAGCTGGTGCTGGAGCGCAGCGCACGCCTGGGCGCGCTGGTGCCCCTGCTGGCCACGTTCGGCCTGGCCAGCGTGATCGACAACGTGCTGTTCCAGCACTTTGGCGCCGACACGCGTTCGCTGGCCACGTCCATCGGCACGCTGGCGTATGACAGCTGGGAGCTGCCCGGCGGCCTGTACGTGGGGAAACTGCCCACCCTGGTGCTGGTGCTGGCGGTGCTTCTGCTGGGCGGGCTGCACGCCATGCTGGCGCACACCTCGCTGGGCCGGCAAATCCGCGCGGCATCCGAAGACGCCGACACCGCGCGCCTGGTGGGCGTGCGCACCGGCACGGTGTTTGCGGCCGCGTCGGCCATCACCATGGTCACCGTCACGCTGGCCGGGGCATCGCTGGCCCAGCAGCTGATCTTTGCGTTTGAGGCCGTCATCATCGGCGGCGCCGGGTCGCTGTGGGGCACCTTGCTGGGCGGCGTAGTGCTGGGCGTGGCGCAGAACCTGGGGGCGCAGGTGCATCCCCAGGGCTTTCTGATCGCCGGGCACGCCACGTTTTTGGTCATCCTGCTGGCACGGCTCTATGCGAGCGGTGCGCTGCGCAGGTTCTTATCTTCCTTCCGCAGGGCCGCGCCATGACTGCTCCCGTCACTTCTCTACCTCCCGCACCCACGGGCGCATCCCCCTGGGTCATCGAGCGCTGGACGCGCTCGTCCATCACTTTCGCCAGCGCCACCGTGCTGCTGCTGGCCGTGCTCAGCCTGGGCCCACTGTGGCTGCAGGCGGGCACGGTAGACCGGCTCACCACCTTGTTCATCTACGTCATCCTGGCCGTGATGTGGAACGCGCTGGCGGGCTACGCCGGGCTGGTGTCGATCGGCCACCAGGCTTTCTTCGGGCTGGGTGCTTATGCCATGGTGCGGCTGGCGGATGCGGGCCTGGGGCCTTACCCCGCGCTGCTGGTGGGCGCCATGCTGGTGGCGCTGGTGGCAGTGCCGCTGGCCGTGTTCATGCTGCGGCTGCAGGGCGGTGAATTTGCCATCGGCATGTGGGTGGTGGCCGCGCTGGCGCACCTGTGCGTGAACCTGGACAGCCTGGTGCAGGGCGAAACCGGCACCTCGATGATTGCGCTGCAGCAGTACGCCGCCGACGACCGCCGCGCCTACACCTACTGGGCGGCCCTGGCTGCCATGGCCGGGCTGTGCTGGGTGGTGTTCTGGCTCTTGCGCAGCAAGGTGGGCACGGCCGCGCAGGCCATCCGCGACAACGAGACAGCCGCCATCTCGCTCGGGGTGCGTGTGGTGGCCATCAAGCGGCTGGTGTTTGTGCTGTCGGCCTTTGGCTGTGCAATCGCCGGCGGCCTGTGGCTGGCTACATCGATCAGCTTTCAGCCCAAGACCTATTTCAGCGTGCAGTGGACGGCCTACATGATCTTCATGGTGCTGGTGGGTGGCATCGGCACCATGGAAGGCCCCATCCTCGGCGCGCTGCTTTTCTTTGCGGTAGAGACGCTGTGGGGCGGGCAAGGCGTGCTCTACCTCATCGGCCTGGGCGCCATTGCCATGCTGTTTGCGCTGTTCCTGCCCAAGGGCATCTGGGGTGCAGTGCAGCAGCGCTGGGATGTGCACCTGCTGTCGGCAGGGTACCGGCTGCGTTCACTGCCTGAGCACAGGGCCGACGCAGGCCCGGCCACACCGCAACCGGGTGGGCGCAACAGTCAGGCCTAGGGAGCCTCTGCACGAATCAAGCGGTCAGTGAGCGCTGCGGATCGGGATGGGCTGCCAGGCGCACAAAGCAATACGTTCAACGCAGCAATAGCCGAGCTATTGCGAGTATTTGCAACGCGGCAGACCGCCCGAGGCCGCAGATGCACACGGCGCGCTGATTCGTGCAGAGGGTCCCTGGCGGCCGCAGCCTTTGCTGGCGCTGCCTTCAAGCATCGACTTGCAGCGCCTCCGCCAGGGCCTCGAACACCACGCGAATCCTGCGCGAGGTACGCAATTCGCGATGCGACACGAGCCAGATGGGAAACCGCACCGCCGGCACCTCGTCCAGCACGCGCACCATGCCGGGCGTCTTGCTGGCGATCTCCGTCATCATGGCGCCGATGCCCATGCCCTGGCGCACCAGCGCCCAGTGCGCCACGGTGTGGTCCGAATAGCAGCTGAAGTTTTCCTCCGTCACGTTCAACCCGTGCTGGCGCAGGTAGCCCAGGTACTGGCCATTGCGGTCCGAGCCCACAAACGGCAGCTGTGCGGCGTCTTCTCCGCTGCGCGGTTGACCATGGGTGCGCACCCATTCTTCCGAGGCGTAGAAATGCGCCTGCGCTTCGCGCACCAGCCGGGCGATCAGGTCGGGCTGCCCGGGCTGCACGTGGCGGATGGCAATGTCTGCCTCGCGGCGCAGCAGATCACTGATGGCGTTGGACGCAATGACCTCCACCACGATGCCGGGCTCCTGCGCCCGCAGGCGCTGCACGATGGGGGGGAGCAAATAGGTGGCCACCGCATCGGTGGCCGACACCGACACCACGCCCCCCACCGCCTGCGACCGGCCGCTGGCGGCCATGCCCAGTGCCTCGGCCGCGCTGCCCATTGCGCGGGCGTGCTCCAGCAGGTCAAGCCCCGTGGGGGTCAGCACCATCGACTTGCCCACCCGCTCGAACAGCGTCACACCCATCTGCTGCTCGATGGCGGCCACTTGCCGGCTCAAGGTGGGCTGGCTCAGGCCCAGCTTGCGCGCTGCGGCAGACAGAGAGCCTGTCTGGGCAGTCTGCAGAAAAGCTTTCAGTTGGTTCCAGTCGAGGTTATCCATGCGGAAATGTATATGTTCGCTGCAATCTACCGCAGTTTCGCAATGCTTCATGCATGGATAGGATCAGGGCATAGCACATTGCCCCCGACCCCGCCTCCACTTCAGCCGCTCCCATCCCATGTCGTCTTCTCCCGCAATGACCCCGGTTGCCAACGCTGCGCCTGCTGCCGCCGTCCCCGCTTCGGGCGCGGCCAGGGTCCGTTTCTGGGACCGCATTGCGCCCAAGTACGCGGCCGACTCCATCGCCGACCTGGCAGGGTACGAGACCACGTTGCGCCGCGTTCAGGGCCTGCTTTCGCCGTCGCAGGATGTGCTGGAGATAGGCTGCGGCACCGGCAGCACTGCGTTGCGCATGGCGCCGTTCACACGGAGCCTGCTGGCGACCGACGTGTCGCCCGCAATGATTGCCATTGCGCACCAGCGGCTGGCAGCGCAGCCAACGCCTCATCTGCGCTTTGAGGTTGCCGATGCCGACGCCATGGCATTTGGGCAGGGAGCGTATGACGCAGTGCTCGCCTTCAATGTGCTGCATCTGGTCAGCGACCTGGATGCAGCGCTTGCGCTGTTGGCGCAGGCGCTGCGCCCGGGGGGGCTGCTGATTTCCAAGACGCCCTGTCTTGCCGAGATGAACCCGCTGATTCCCCATGTGGCCGTGCCGCTGATGCGTGCCATCGGCATGGCACCGCCGGTGCTTTGCTTTTCCGAGCAGCGCCTGCAGTCAGCCATGGTGCAGCAGGGCTTGCAGATCGTCTGCGCCGAACGGCATGGCACGCGCGGCAAGGACATTCGCGCCTTTGTCGTGGCCCGCAAGCCGGGCTGATTTTTCTTTCGTTTCACCCGCTGTGTGTGGCCCGTTGCAGGGCCGCAGGGTCTTGTATTGCCTGTCGTTTCTGTCCCTTTGTCCGAAGTTGCTTTCCGAGGCCACCTGCTCATCGCCTCGGCCCGTGGAGTCCCTGATGCATGTGTATTCCCTGTTCTCCTTGCGCGGCCGCATGGCCCGACTGGCGGCGAGGGCGCTGTTCGCCATTGCGGCGCTACCCCTGGCGGCATGCAGCGGCGGGGGCGACGCACCGCGCGATGGCGGCTCTGGCGGCGCCCGGCCCGTGTTTTTCATCAGCACGCTGGATACCGGGGGCGGGCCCCTGGACCGCGCCGCGCCCCGTGACCGGTACGCCTCCTTCTTCCTCTGATTTTCTCCACGACCCCAAGGCCTGCCATGTACCTCCGATCCCTGTTCCCCATTGCGACCGCGTTGGCCCTGCTGACCGGCTGTGCTTCCACCATCACCCAGGACGGGCTGGCACAACGCACCGCACAGGCCCTGGGGCGCACCCCGGCCCAGTTGACCATCAGCGACCGCAGTGAAGAAACCGGTGGCCGCATCAACTACACCGTGGCCACGCGCGACGGCGCCAACTACCGGTGCTATCTGTACAGCGCCACCGGCTTTCAAAGCGCCATGAGCTTCGGGCAGACGCCGCATTCCGACGCCATCTGCACAGCGGTGGTGGGCGGCCAAAGCGGCAACAGCAGCACGCCGCCCGCTGCGGCCGCAGCGCAGCGCGGGCCCGCTGCTGGCAAGGAGTGCAATGCGCTGCTGCGTGCCGCAGGGCGCTGCTGATGCGTAGCGCGGTGTCGGCTCGTCGCGAAGCCACATGCAGTCGCTGCGGCATCCAAGGGGGGCACAGTGCATGCCTGGCAACCCCCGTGCCCGGGCTGCGGTCGGTCAAGGGCGCTGTATGTGCAGAAATGGGCAAGGCAACGTGAAACGATGGCCATGGGCAATATGCCTGCTGCTTTTGCTGTTGAGCGGCTGCGCAACGGTGCCTGGCACCACCACGGGTACGGTAGCGGGGCGCAGTGTGGAATTCGCGCTGGAGGGCGAGGGC
>LNFM01010038.1_pt1 | contig 24627 bp, 26 predicted proteins | sample 596031 | NCBI WGS metagenome assembly LNFM01 (sample SAMN04254537, study PRJNA301005) | activated carbon metagenome | isolation source: dual media filters at the Ann Arbor, Michigan drinking water treatment plant | place: USA: Ann Arbor | reverse complement strand
TAGGGGCCGAGATCGACGACGGGTATGATTTCCGTCGCGCTCATTCCGCCGCTTGCTGGCCGGCGTCGTTCAGCACGTCGTAGTTCCGCTTGAGATACCAGGTCATGTAGTCGCTGTACCAGGTCGTGGGATACTTCGGCGGCTTGTCGGGGCCGACAGTGGTCGGCACGGCGGCGACCGGCCAATCGACGCCGCTGTCGCAGAAGAACGGAAGCGCATAGCGCTCGCCGCCGCTCTTGTTGATGGCTCGGTGCGGCGTCGCCAGGAACAGGTCGTTGGTATAGCGCTGCAGCATCTGCCCGCCGTTCACGACATAGGCATTGTCGATCGCCGGCGCGTCGATCCAGTTGCCGCTCTGGGTGCGGATCGACAGGCCCTGCACCTCGTTGGGCGCGAGCAGCGTGAGAAAGCTCGTGTCCGTGTGCGGCGCCAGGCCAAACTCGTCGTCGACCGGGCCGGCCTGCGGCGGATAGTGAGTCATCCGCATCGAGAACATCGGCTCGGAGAAGGCGGTGTCGAAATAATTGGCCGGTAGGTCGAGCGCGCGGGCGTAGAGCCGCACCATCTTCTGCACCAGCCTCTCCATCTCGTTGCAATAGTCGACCACGGTGTCGCGGAAGCCCGGCAGGGCGGGCCAGCGGTTGAGACCGCGGAAGCGGCGGCCCGACAGCACGTCGGGATGATCGGGCGCCATCTCGCGCTTGACGAAGAAGGCCTCGTTGAGATTGGCCTTGGTGCCGGTCTGCACGGTCGAGGTGCGGAGCGTATTGCCGCGCATCGGCAGGTAGCCGGTATTGTGCTGGTCGAGCTTCAGTTCGAGCTTCCTTTCGACCGGCTGCGCGTGGAAGCGCTTCGCCTCGGCGAACATGGCGGCGATCTTCTCGCGCGCGATGCCGTGGTTGACGATGAAGTAGAAGCCGATCTCGGTCAGCGCAAAACGCAGCTCCTGCGCCGTGCGGTCCATCGCGCCTTCCTCGCCGGCGAGATAGGGACCGAGGTCGATAATGGGGATGGTTTCGGTTGCCACGGCTCGCTCCCTCTTTGGCTTCACAATCGCCGGCTGGATGGACGATACTGCCGCACGGGACGTATGGTCCAGCGGGCAGGGAGCTATTCCGGAATATGAGCGATCACTATGTCCTGCACGTCCAGTCGAGCCTGACGCTGGCGCACGCCGAGCGGATGGTCGATGGCGCGTTGCAGGCCGCGCGCGCGGCGGACCTGCTGCCGCTCACCGTGGCGGTGCTCGATTCCGGCGGCCATCTCGTAGCCTTCAAGCGCGAGGACGGCTGCGGCGTGCTGCGCTTCGACATTGCCGTCGGCAAAGCGTGGGGCGCGTTGGGCATGGGGATTTCCAGCCGGACCATCCGCGACCGGCTCGGCAACCGGCCGGCCTTTCAGGGGGCGCTCGCGGCGGCCTCGGGCGGTCGCTTCGTGCCGGTGCCCGGTGGTGTGCTGGCGCTCGACGGCGCGCGCAACGTCGTCGCCGCGATCGGCATCAGTGGCGATGCCTCGGATCGCGACGAGTATGCCGCCATCATGGGCGTGCGCGCGGCCGGACTTGCCTGCCACCCGGATGAGCCCGCCGAGAACTGGCGTTCGGCCGGACTTTGATTGCGCAAGGAGGAACCATCATGCGTCGTCGTACCCTGCTTGCCGTTGCCGGCGCGTCGCTCGTGCCGCCCTCGATCGTTCCCTCGTCGGCTGCCCGGGCCCAAGCCTGGCCGGCGCAGCCGATCCGCCTGATCGTGGCCTTTCCACCGGGCGGACCGACGGATGTCTACGGCCGCCTGTTCGGCGAGCGGCTCGGCCGCGCGCTCGGTCAGCCGGTGGTGATCGAGAACAAGGCCGGCGCCGCCGGCGTGATCGGCACGCTGGGCGTCGCGCGCGCCAAGCCCGACGGATACACGCTGGTGTTCGGCACCGGTTCGACGCAGGCGCTCTATGCCTCGATGGCGGCCAAGCCGGAATACGACGTGCTGAAGGATTTCACCTACGTCGCCCACATCGGCGGCGGCCCGGCGGCCTTCGTCGGAGGTCTGGCGCAGCCCGACACGCTGAAGGGCCTGCTGGATGCAGCGCGCGCGAAGCCTGGAACGTTGAGCTACGGCTCGCCCGGCACCGGCACGTTGCTGCACCTGACGACGGAGCGCCTGAAGGCCGCGGCCGGTGGCGTCCAGATCACGCATGTGCCCTACCGCGGCAGCGGGCCGGCGATGAACGACCTGCTGAGCGGCCAGATCGCCCTGGTGACGACCACACTGGGCAGCGCGCTGCCCTTCCACAATTCGGGCAAGGCGCGGCTGCTCGCGGTCGCCACGGCCCAGCGCACGGCGCTGGCGCCAGAGGTGCCGACGGTGTCGGAGACGCTGGGCGGCGTGCCCTTCGAGGCCGTGCTGTGGCATTGCCTCGCCGGACCGGCGGGGTTGCCGCCCGAGGTGGTGGCGCGCCTTGCCGCGGCGACGCGCGAGACGATGAACGATCCCGCGCTGCTCAAGGCCCTTGCCGAACAGGGCATCGTGCCGGTCACGGACTCGACTCCCGCCTCGACGCTGGCCTTTGTCGGCGCTGAGGCGGCGCGCTGGGCGCCGATCGTCAAGGCCGCCGACATCAAGATGGAGTGACGAATCATGATCGCGGGCCTTCTGGCACTCATCGCTGCCGCTCTGTTCGCGGGCGCCGCCATCTACATCAACATCGCCGAACAGCCGGCGCGGCTCACGCTCGACGATCGCGCGCTGCTCGCCCAATGGAAGCCGGCCTATGCGCGGGGCTTTACCATGCAGGCGACGCTGGCCGTCGTCGGATTTCTGCTGGGCGTCGGCGCGTGGTGGACGACGCGGGAGGTGATGTGGCTCGCGGGCGCCGTCGTCCTCCTGGCCAACTGGCCCTACACGCTCCTGATCATCATGCCGGTAAACCACAGGCTGAACGACATCGAGCCGGACAGCGCCGGCCCCGAGAGTCGCGCCCTGATCGTGCGGTGGGGCGGCCTGCATGCACGACGGACCATGCTGGGCTTCATGGCTACCGCACTCTTTCTGTGGGCGGCGCTCAGTTGAGTACGCCGTGTCACCTCAGTGGATCACCGAAGCTCACCTGGAAGTGCAGATGCTTGCTGTCCTGATGCCTGCCCAGATTGGTCAGGATCCTGGCGGCTCCGTGTTCTCGCTCCATCCCTGACGCAATCGACTTCAGGACATCGACGATCTCGAGGAAGACCGGCATTTCTTCCGCCTGCAGAGTCGTGAACGACGCAATATGCTTCTTCGGCACGACCACAATGTGTACCGGCCAGAAAGGCCTGGTGTGGTGGAACGCGAGCACCTTCTCGCTTTCGTATTCCTTGCGGAGTGGGACGAGCCCTGTCGGGGCGACATCGCAGTAGAAGTCCGTGCCGGCGTAGTCGATCTCGCTAGGTCGTCGGCAGCTTATAGTTCTTGAAGTCCTCGCGTAGCCTGGTCTTCAGGATCTTGCCGGTCGCCGTGTGGGGGATCGCCTCGACGAACTGCACGTCGTCGGGCAGCCACCATTTGGCGACCTTGGTGCCGAGGAAATCGATCAGCTCCTGCCTGGTCACGTCCATGTCCGGCTTCCGGTGGACGATCAACAGCGGCCGCTCGTCCCACTTGGGGTGGGCGATGCCGATCACCGCGGCCTCGGCGACGGCGGGATGGGCCATGGCGGCGTTCTCGAGGTCGATCGAGCTGATCCACTCGCCGCCCGACTTGATCACGTCCTTGGAGCGATCGGTGATCTGCATGAAGCCATCGGGATCGATGGTGGCGACGTCGCCGGTGGCGAACCAGCCGCCGTCACGCAACACTTCGCCACCTTCCCCTCGGAAGTAGCCCGACGTGATCCAGGGGCCGCGCACCAGCAGGTCGCCGAAGGCCTTGCCATCGCGCGGCAGTTCCTTGCCGGCGTCGTCGACGATCGTCATGTCGACGCCGAACGGCGGTCGGCCCTGCTTCAGGCGCAGCGCCAGAAGATCGGCGGGCGCCAGCTTCTTGTGCTTCTCCTTGGGATGATTGACCGTGCCGAGCGGGCTCATCTCGCTCATGCCCCAGGCATGCAGGACTTCGACGCCATAATCCGTGGCGAAGGTCTCGATCATCGCCGGCGGCGCGGCCGAGCCGCCGATCACGGCGTATTTCACCGTCGAGAGTTTCAGCCCGTTGGCCTGCATGTGCTGGAGCAGCGCCAGCCATACCGTCGGCACGCCGGCAGTGAAGGTCACGCCCTCGGTCTCGAACAATTCGTGCAGGCTGGCGCCGTCGAGCTCGATGCCGGGAAACACCAGCTTGGCGCCGACCATCGCCGCCGAATAGGGCAGGCCCCAGGCATTGACGTGGAACATCGGCACGACCGGCAGCACCACCGACCGCGCCGAGAGGCCGAGCGTATCGGGCAGTGCCGCGGCATAGGCGTGCAGGATGGTGGAGCGGTGGTGATAGAGCACGCCCTTGGGATTGCCCGTCGTGCCCGAGGTGTAGCAGAGCGACGACGCCGTGCGCTCGTCGAACTCCGGCCAGTCGAAAATGCCGGGCTTGTCCGCGATCAGCTCCTCGTAGACCAGCAGGTTGGGGATGTTTAGACCCTTCGGCAGATGCGCGCGGTCGGTCATGGCCACGACATGGCGCACGCCCGGGAGATCGGGCAGCAGCTTCTCGACCGCCGGCAGCAGGTTGAGGTCGACGAACAGGAGCCGATCCTGGGCGTGATTGACGATGTAGACGATCTGCTCGGGGAACAGGCGCGGGTTGATGGTGTGGCAGATCGCACCCATGCCGGAGATGCCGTAGTAGAGCTCGAAGTGGCGGTAGCCGTTCCAGGCGAGCGTGCCGATGCGGTCGCCCGGCTCGATGCCCAACGCGGTGAGCGCCTCCGCCACCTTCTTCGCCCGGACCCGGGCATCGCGGTAGGTGTAGCGGTGGAGGCCGCCTTCCAGCGTCCGCGACACGATCTCGGTGTCGCCGTGGTTGAGGGCGGCGTGGTCGATGAGCTGTTGGATCAGCAGCGGCCGATCCTGCATGAGGCCGAACATCGGTGACATTCTCCAAGTGCCCAAAATGGGCCATCTGGTCGCGGGTCGTCTGGCGAGAGCTGGGTAATTGCCCTACGCTTTGTGCCGTTATCCTTGGGGGGGAAACGACGATGCGGTCAATACGGGGCGTTGGGCTGACAATCGGAGGCCTGTTTGCCGTCGTGGACCTCACGGCGGCAGCGGAAGTGGCGGAGGCCAAGACCAGCAGCGGCGGAACGCTGCTCGAGATCGTCTCGAGTCGCCTGGAGCTCACGATTTCGCATTTTCCGGCGCTGGCCGCCCATCTGGCGCGGCTGCCCGAGATGATCGGCGGCCGGACGGTCTTGCTGCTGGTGGGCATGCTGGTCGCCGGTCTGGCGGCGGAATACCTGGTCCGGTGGCTGCTCAAGGGCGTCCGGGTCAGGGGCTTCGGACGCCTCACCGCCGATTCGGCGCTGCATGGCTTCTGGCGCGCCGTTCTGTTCGATGCCCTGGCCGTGGCCGCCTTCTGGGTGGCCGGCCGGCTGGTGCTCGGCCAAATCGGAGACAGCGCGAGCGCCGGCGGCAAGGTCGGCCAGATCTTCCTGATGGCCCTGATCTATTGGCGGGTGTTCAACCTGGTGTTTCGCGCCTGGCTGCGGCCCGACGCACCGGCTGGACGCATCGCGCCGGTCGACGACACCGCCGCGCGCAGCCTGCTGGTCGGCCTCAACCTGACGATCCTGCTGCCGCTCAGCGCCGACAAGCTCGAGGATGTCCTGCTGGCGACCGGCGCCACGGCCGATGCGGTCAACGTCGCTGAATTCTTCTATGTCGGGGTCATCGCGGTCGCGCTCATGGCAGTCGTCTGGTACTGGCGCCGCGAGATGGCCGCCTGGCTGACCGCGATGGTTCCGGAGAACGGGTTCGCCCGCCAGCTCAAGCTCGATATCGCCCGCAACTGGTGGATCGGCGGCCTGGTCTTCTACGGTCTCACGGGGGCCGCCGAACTCTACGGCGAACTGAGCGGAAACGACGCGGCGCCGCGCGGCCTTGACGTGATCGAAGGCGCGTTGATCGGGCTCCTGCTGTTCGAGACCCTGATGTACCGGATCACGCGGCATATCGTGTCGGAGCTGCCGATGGCGGGCGACGTCGTGGCCGACTGCGTGCGTCTGGCCGCCAGGCTCTATGTCGCGATCGTCATCGCCCAGGCCCTCATGGTCCAGGTCCTGGCGGCCTCGACCGCGGCGGAGTGGGCGGTTCACGATCGCGGCGCCAAGATCGCCGCGCTGAGCGCGGTGGCGATCTACGCCCTGTGGCGTTTCCTGCGCTACCGCATGGATTCCTACATCGCCGCCAACCCGCTGCCGTCGGCCGATTCGACGGGCGAGACCGAGGACGATGCCCAGGTGTCGGCGTCGCGGCTGCGCACCCTGATGCCGCTGCTGCGCGCCGTCTCCGGCGGCGTCATCGCCGTCATCGGCACGCTGCTGGTGCTGTCGGAGCTCGGCGTCAACATCACGCCGCTGATCGCCGGCGCCTCGGTGCTGGGCCTGGCGATATCGTTCGGCAGCCAGTCGCTGGTGCGCGACGTCGTCTCCGGTGTGTTCTTCCTCGCCGAGGATTCGTTTCGCATCGGCGAGTATCTCGACTGCAGCAAGGTCAAGGGCACGGTCGAAGGCTTCAGCGTCCGCTCGCTTCGGCTGCGCCATCAGAACGGCCAGCTCCACATCGTTCCCTTCGGCCAGGTCGGCCACATCACCAACTTCAGCCGCGACTGGACGGTGGTGAAGTTCACGCTCGCCTTCACGCAGGGAACGGATATCGAGTTGCTGCGCAAGACGGTGAAGAAGATGGGCCTCGACATGATGGCGGAGCCGGCGTTCAAGTCCGTCCTGATGCAGCCGCTCAAGATGCAGGGCGTCGTCGACATCAAGGACAGCAGCGTCATCATCCGCTTCAAGTACATGGCGCGACCGAACAATCCCGGCATCGTCCAGCGCGTCGCCGTCCGCCGCATGTACGATACGTTCCCGGCGCTGGGCATCCAGTTCGCCCAGGCCTCGACGTTCCAGATGCCGATGGCGTACGCTCCGCCGCCGCCGCCAACGGCGCCTGCACCTGCGCCGGCCCCCGCGCCGGCCCCGGCCAAGGCTGCCGAATAGCGGATCCCGAAACACGAAGGAGTGACCTCCCCATGGAAAAGCGCAAACTCGGCAAGTCGGGCATCGAATTCGCCCCCATCGCCTTCGGCGGCAACGTCTTCGGCTGGACCGCCGACGAGGCCACGTCGCACAAGCTGCTCGACGCCTTCGTCGATGCGGGATTTTCCTTCGTCGACACGGCCGATGTGTATTCGCGCTGGGTTCCGGGCCACAAGGGCGGCGAGTCCGAGACGATCATCGGCAACTGGCTGAAGAAGGATCCGGCCAGGCGCGGGAAGGTCGTGATCGCGACCAAGTGCGGCATGGAGATGCCGTCCGAAGGCCAGGGCCTGTCGCGCGCCCACATCGTGAAGTCGGTCGACGCTTCCCTGAAGCGCCTCAACACGGACCGCATCGATCTCTTTCAGTCGCACAAGGACGATGCCGCCACCCCGCAGGAGGAGACGCTCTCGACCTACGGCGAGCTGGTGAAAGCGGGCAAACTCGGCGCCATCGGCGCGTCGAACTTCGACGCCAAGCGTCTGGCCGAGGCCGCGGCGATCTCCAAGGCCAAGGGCCTGCCGCGCTACGAGAGCCTGCAGCCGCACTATAATCTGATGGAACGCGGCCTGTTCGAGGGCGAACTCGAGAACGAGTGCCTGAAGGAGGGGATCGGCGTGATCCCGTACTATTCGCTGGCCTCGGGATTCCTCTCGGGCAAGTACCGCTCCGAGGCCGATGTCGGCGCCGCCAAGCGCAGCGCCGGCGTCAAGAAATACCTCAACCCCAAGGGCATGGCGGTGCTGAAGGCGCTCGACGAGGCGGCGAAGAAAACCGGGGCCAACCCGGCGCAGGTGGCGCTTGCCTGGCTGATGCAGCGGAAGTCGATCACCGCGCCGATCGTGAGCGCCACCAGCCTGAAGCAACTCGACGACATCGTGAAGTCGGCGTCGATCAAGCTCGACCCGGAGTCGCTCGCCGCCATCGACAAGGCGAGCGCGCCCTAGATTCCAGAACGAGGGCCCGATGCTCGTCTTTCGCCAGCTCTTCGACCCGACCTCGTCGACCTATACTTATCTTCTTGGGTGTAGTGTCTCGGGCGAGGCGGTGCTCATCGATCCGGTGTTCGAGCAGGTGAGGCGCGACGCCGCCCTCATTGCCGAACTCGGGCTGAAACTCCTGTGGACGCTCGACACCCACGTCCATGCCGATCATGTGACCGGCGCCTGGCTCCTGAAGAAGAAGCTCGGCGCCGGCATCGCGCTCTCGGCCCAGAGTGGGGCCGAGGGTGCGGACCGTCTGCTGGCCGACGGCGACCGCATCGCTTTCGGCAAGCGGAGCCTCGAAGTGCGCGCCACGCCCGGCCACACCAGCGGCTGCGTCACCTACGTGCTCGACGACGAAAGCATGGCCTTCACCGGGGACTGCGTGCTGATCCGCGGCTCCGGCCGCACCGATTTCCAGCAGGGCGACGCCCGCGCGCTCTACCGCTCGGTGCGGGCGCGCATCTTCTCGCTGCCCGATTCCTGCCTGCTCTACCCGGCGCACGACTACCGCGGCCTCACCGTCACCAGCGTGGCCGAGGAGAAGAAGTTCAATCCGCGGCTGGGCGGCGAGATCGCCGAGGCCGACTATGCCGGCTACATGAAGAACCTCGACCTGCCGCACCCGAAGAAGATCGACGAGGCGGTGCCCGCCAACCTGCGCTGCGGGCGGCCGGGCAACGAGGCCGGTGCGCTGCCCGACGATCCGACGTGGGCACCGCTGCGCTTCACCTTCTCGGGCGTGTGGGAAGTCGAGCCCAATTGGCTGGAGGAGAATCTCTCGAAGGTGCGCGTGCTCGACGTGCGCGAGCCGGCCGAGTTCACCGGCCCGCTCGGCCACATCCGCGGCGCCACCCTGATCCCGCTCGGCGAACTCGCGGCCCGGGCCCAGGACCTGCCGCGCGACAAGCCGATCGTCGCCGTCTGCCGTGCCGGCAGCCGCTCGGCCCATGCCACCGCGATCCTGCAGAAGGCGGGGGTTGCCGACTTCGCCAACCTGCCCGGCGGCATGCTGCGCTGGCGTGCCGAGGGCCGCGGCGTCGAGGGCGGCGCGGCCTAGCGACTACTTGTCGAGGTAGCTTTCGCGAAACGTCAGGATGCTGGCGAAGGAGATCGCCGCCGCCGCCATCATCATGAAGGCCGGGCTCAGGTCCATCACGGTGCGGTCGATCAGCCAGGCGGCGGCAAGCGGCGTCAGCCCGCCCATTATGCCGAAGGCGATGTTGTAGCCCAGTGAGATCGCGGTGCAGCGCACGCCTTCGGGCGTTGCCTCGACCATGATCGCCGGCATGATGCCCAGCACGGTGCCCAGGATCAGCACGAAGCCCGCCTCGCCCAGCAGGATCATCGCCGGCTGGGGATGGTGCATCAGCCAGAACAGCGGCAGCGCGCCCACGAAGCCCAGCGCGGTGGCCGCCAGCAGGAGCTTCCTGCGGCCGATGCTGTCGCTGAGCCAGCCCATGCCGAACATCACCGGCAGCAGCAGCAGCATGCTGGCGGTGTTGAAACCCAGCGCCTGCGCCGGCGCCAGTCCATCGACGCTCTGCAGCCAGCTCACGACATAGAGGAACATCAGGTAGAAGCCGATGGCGTTGAAGGCCGCCAGCCCCGCCAGCCGCGCCACCAGCCGGCCGTGATGACGCAGGGTCTCGACCAGCGGCGGCGCGGTGTGGGCGACGGACGCGTCGCGCGGCGTGTCGACGATGTGGCGGCGCAGGAAGTAGCCCGCCACGCCCACGAGGAGTCCCAGCAGGAACGGCAGGCGCCAGCCCCAGGCTTCCAGCGCCGCCGCCGGCATCGCCGCCGCCAGCAGCGCGCCCACCGCCGAGCCCGACAGCATGCCGAGGTTGGCGCCGCACGAGGCCAGCGCCCCGATCGCGCCACGGCGGCCGGGCCCGGCGCGCTCGACCAGGAACACGAAAGCGGTCGTGGCCTCGCCGCCGACCGACAGGCCCTGCACCACGCGGAGCAGGGTGAGCAGGATCGGCGCCGCCGCGCCCAGCACCTCGTAGCCCGGCAGCACGCCCACCAGGAAAGTCGGCACCGCCATCGCCATCACCGAGAAGGTGAGGGCGGCGCGGCGGCCGAAGCGGTCGGCGATGTGGCCGACCACGATGCCACCCAGCGGCCGCATCAGGTAGCCGACGGCAAAGATGCCGAACGCCGCCAGCACCTGCGCCACAGGGCTTTCGGCGGGAAAGAAGGTGCGGCCGATGATGGCGGCGAAATAGCCGTAGATGGCGAAATCGTACCATTCGAGCACGTTGCCGATCGTGCCGGCGGCGATGAGGCGGCGGGTGTTGGGCGGAGTCATCGCCCGACTATGGCATAGAAAGCGAAACGGACGCCCCCGAGGGAGCGTCCGTCGCAGTCGGTAACGTAGGCCGCCTAAAGCCAGTAGGTCGGCACGCCGTAGTACTTGTCGACCGTGCGGCCGTAGTCGGGCGTCCAGCGGAAGTCCTCGTCGCTTTCGTAGCTCGGAGCGCCTTCCAGCGTCTTCTTGTCGAGGTTGACGACATAGCCTTCCTTGGCGGTGTCGTACTTGAGGCTCGACCACGGCAGCGGATGGTGCTTGTCCCCGATGCCGAGGAAGCCGCCGAACGACATCACGGCGTAGATCGCCTTGCCGCTGACCTTGTCGATCATGATGTCTTCGACACTGCCGAGCTTGTCGCCCTGGGGATTGTAGACGTTGGTGCCGTTCACCTTCTCGGCGGCGATCAGCGTACCGGACGTGATCGAAGTGGCGTCTGCCATTTTTGTCTCCTGCGTTGGGGTGAGACCCGCGCCAGGCGCGGGTCACCGGGAGAACGCCGCTCCTTGGCGGGAGTTGCCGAGACAATATGGCGGCTTCTTCTGGGCAGCGGCGCCCGAGCGGCAGCCTACCCGCGCTCGATGACGCGCTCGAGGCGCCGGCTGAGTACCCAGGCGAGGCCCAGGAACACCACCAGCAATCCAACGCCCAGGCCCGACGAAGCGTTGCTCAGCGTCTTCTCGGAAACGTAGCCGAAAGCATAGCCCGAGCCGACGGTCGCCACCGACCATACCCCCGCCGCCACGAAGTTCAGGACCAGGAAGCGGAGCCACGGCAAAGTCGAGGCACCGTAGGCGAAGCCCGCGATGCCGCGGATGCCGTAGGGGTAGCGGTGGACCAGGATCATCCAGAAATGGTGCCGGTCGGCGAGCCGGGCCACGAGCCGCACCGCGCGCTCGATGCGCGGCCAGCCGCCCAGCCATCTGGTGCCGAACCGCCGGCCGACCCAGAAGCGCACGAGGTCGCCCATGAAACTGCCGACCCAGCACACCGCGATCAGCGGCCCGAGCTCGAAGGCGCCGCCCTGGGCGGCATAGCCCGCGAAGATCGCCAGCAGCAGCGTGTGCAACATGGCGTAGGCGAACATGAAGCTGTAGGCCGCCTCGCCGTGCTGGCGGAGGACATCGAGGAAGGTCGCGAGGTCTGTGGGGAGCATGACACTCCCTACCGGAGCGCTAGGCCCGCCTCAACTCCGGCGGAGAACGCTCACCCTCGGGGACACCGGCTCGGGGGGAGCAGGTATGGTGGCCCCGAGGGGAGCGACCGGAGCAGGTACGGCTCTCCGGTGTCGTTAGATCGATCACCTCCTGGAGGCGAGCAGGCAGGCCTTTGGCGCTGTTGACCACTATGCTCGCCAGCGGTGCTTCGATCTCATAGACCAGCCCGTCGGCTGCGAAATCGATCCTCGGCAAGGCGCGAAAGTCGAGTGCGACGGCCTCTTCGAGCAGCAGACGACCGAAGCCCCGGCGGGTCGGAGGATCGACGGGCGGTCCGTCGAGTTCCCGCCACATGAATCTGAATTTCTTCTCCGCATCCTTGCCCTCGGTCGACCACTGAATCGCGACCTTTCCCCATGGCCCGGACAGGGCGCCGTATTTGGCGGCATTCGTCGCAAGTTCATGCACGGCGAACGTGAAAGTCTGCGCCACTCTGGCGTTCAGCATTATGTCGGGGCCAACGGCCATGACGCGGCCGGAAAAGCCTTCTAGTTCGAGCCGGACGATCTCGGCCACGGACGCGCCTTCGAAACCCGCGACCGCCAGCACCGACTGCCCCCGCGCAAGCGCTTGCAGGCGTTGCGTCAGCACCTGGCGCGCCTCGGCAAGCGTTCGGGGACCGGTCAGGCTGAGCGACACGATGGATTGAATCACGGCCATCAGGTTCTTGCCGCGATGCTCGAGCTCGCTCATGAGGAAGCGCTGGCGTTGCTCTGCCTCCCGGCGCTCCGTGACCTCGTAGAAGCAATTGATGGCGCCGGTGATCTCTCCGCGTTGGTTCCTCAGTGGGCGAATATTCGCGACCACGACGATTCGCGATGCGTCGGGCCGTTCGATGACCACTTCCGCATCGACCGCCTCCGCGATCGTGCCGCTCAACACGTCGGCCATTGGACGCTGCTCGTGGGAGACAAATCCGCCGTCCGTGTCGAACAATTTGAACGAGCCGCAAAACCGCTCGTCACTTTCTCCTGGCGCCGGTCGCCGGCCCCACAGTTCGACGGCGCGGCGGTTGAAGTCCTGGATCACGCCCCGGGCGTCGCAGGAATAGACAGCCATGGGCCCCAACTCGAAGAGGGCACGATAGCGTTCCTCGCTGTGGCGCAACGCCTTCAACTCGGACTCGTAGCTCGCGACCGTTCGCCGTTCCGGGCTTCCAAGCCCGATAGACATGGAGAGGTCCGCGCTGAGCGGGACATTGGTGCAGGGCATGACACCCTCGCTTCCCCGGCAATCTTGCCGGAACGTTGTCTCCTGGTGACCTGAAACGGACATCCGTCGGGTTACGTCGCTGCATGTCTTGTGGCGGGCTCTTGGACAAACATTGTTGTCTGGCGAGGGAACCTATTCACGCGCCAAAACGCGCGCGGAGTCCACTCACAATGTCGGCAATCGGACGAGATATGTCCGATAATCGACATAAGTGTTCAATATCGAACAGTCGCACTGCCCTGTTCTCAATGCCGCCGACCGAATCGGCTCGACAGCGACCGATAATGCGCGCCTGTTGGCGGTCATCGAACGCAATGGGAAGGACAACGCCAGTGGTCGCCAGGCGCACGGCTGCGGAAGCTCCTGCCAACCGGTTGCTCGGTTTGCTGTCGCCCAAGGACTACCAGCGGCTTCTGCCGCATCTCCACCATGTGCCCCTCGCCTACCGGCAGTCTCTACTTCATCGAAACCGGCGTCGGCTCGCTGGTGAACACCATGGCCAACGGCCAGGCGGCCGAGGTCGGCACGATCGGCAACGAGGGCGTGGTCGGCCTGCCGCTGCTGCTGGGCTGCGACCGCGCACCGACCAGTGTTTATGTCCAGGTGCCCGGTACAGGTCTGCGCATGACGGCGGCGCGATTCAACGCCGAACTCGCGCGCAGCGCCTCGATGCGGGCGGTGATGCACCGCTACACCCATGCGCTGTTCAACCAGGTCGCGCAGTCGGCGGCGTGCAACCACTTCCATTCCCTGCAGCAGCGTTGCTGCCGCTGGATCCTGATGACCCACGACCGAATGCAGTCCAACGAGTTCCTGCTGACCCAGGAATTCCTGGCCATGATGCTGGGAGTCCAGCGCACCGGGGTCTCGGCGGCGGCGGGAAAGCTCCAGCGTGCCGGCCTCATCCGCTACAGCCGCGGTGTCGTCACCGTCCTCGACCGCCGCGGCCTGCGTCAGGGCGCGTGCGAATGCTACGGCGTTTCCAAGCGGGAGTTCGATCGTCTGCTCGGCGGCCCACCCCGTCGTGACGTCCAGCGGCGCAAGACAAGCGCCGGGGGAGTTTGAGGCCAAAATGTGGCCGCCTGCGCAATGGGCAACCGGTCCTTGCGCGTCCGATTCGACGAATATGAAAGCTCAGTTGGTCAGATTCGTTCTTCGCGTTGGCCCTATAGTGGCGGGCGTTTCTTTGGAGATGTCATGCTCGTCGTCGAACTGGCCATCGTCGTTGGCTTGATCGTGCTCAACGGTTTTCTGGCAATGTCGGAGCTGGCCCTGGTGTCGGCCAAGCGGCCGTTGCTGGAGCAGATGGCGCGCGCCGGGTCGCGCGGCGCCGGGGTTGCGCTCGAGCTGACGCGCGAACCCGGCCGGTTCCTGTCGGCGGTGCAGATCGGCATCACCCTGGTCGGCATCGTCGCCGGCGCCTTCAGCGGCGTCACCATTGCCGAGCGCGCCGACGCCTGGCTCGAAAGCCATGGCATGCCGACGCGCTTCGCGGAGCCCGTAGCGTTCGCCGTCGTGATCGTGACGATCACCTATTTCTCGGTCGTGCTCGGCGAGCTGATCCCCAAGCAGGTCGGGCTGCGCAACGCCGAGCGGGCCGCGGTGATCGTCGCCCGGCCGATGCAGCTCCTCGCCATGGCCGCCAGTCCGGTCGTGAGCCTGCTCGACGGGTCGGCCCGGCTCGGCCTGCGCCTGCTCGGCCAGTCGCGGCAGCGGGAATCCAGCGTTACCGACGAGGAAATCAGGACGATGATCGACGAGGCCGAGCGGACCGGGCTCGTCGAACCGGAGGAGCGATCGATGATCTCGCGTGTCATGCGCCTCGGCGACCGTTCCGTGCGCGCCATCATGACGCCGCGGCCGGACGTCGAGTGGATCGATCTCAAGGACAGCGAGGATGCGATCCGCGATGAGGTCCGCAACGCCAAGCATGGCCGCCTTCTCGTGGCGGACGGCGACATCGACGAGATCGTCGGCGCGCTTCCGGTCCGCGGTGCACTCGTCGCCCTGATGGACGATGGCGTCAGTGCGATGTGGGCGCTGGTCGAGAAGGTGCCGGCCGTGAGCGACCGGTTGGGTGCCATCGACGTGGTCGAGCAGTTGCGCCAGTCGCCGCTCAACCTTGTGGTGGTCATCGACGAGCACGGCAGCGTCGAAGGCATCGTCACTGAAGGCGACATCCTCAAGACGATCGTCGCCGATATCGAGGAGGACGAGGGGCCGCAGATCGTCCAGCGCGACGACGGCTCGATGCTGATCGATGGCAGCTTTCCCATCGACGAACTGGGCGAACAGCTCGGCATTCCGCTGCCCGCCAGTCACGACTATCATACCGTCGCAGGATTTGCGCTTGCCCGGATGCGTCGCCTGCCGAAGGTGGGCGAGTCGTTCCGTCATGGCCTGTGGCGCTTCGAGATTGTCGATGTCGACGGCCAGCGAATCGACAAGGTGCTCGCCGCGCCGCAACCGGCGCTGCATCGCGGTGTCTGAGCGGGGCAGCGCCCCTACTGGAACCGGTTTTCGAGCTCCGCCCAGCGCGACTGGCCTTCCTTGAACACGACCAGGAACAGCTCGCGGAACAGGCGCTCGATGCGCGGATCGATCGGGCCCGAGGCGTCGGTCCAGGCCGTGGTGTAGGACAGCATGCGATCGTTCCGGCAATAGATCGCATAGACATAGAACACGCCGGGCTTGCCGGGGCGGAAGCGCGCTGGGTCGCCCGCGCACACCGGATCTGCGTTGAGGTTGAGGGCCGGGTCGAACACCAGCACCAGCCGGTAGTCGGGGCTGGGCCGCTGGGAGGGCCGATCGTAGGTAAAGGTGAGCGCCGGCCGCGGCTTGGCCCGCTGCATCATCGGCAGCAGGTCGCGCGCCACCGTGGCCGGATCGACGCCGGGGAAGGGATTGCCCGCCAGCACGACCTGGAACGGCTTGTTGTCGGTGGCGGCCCAGAACTCGCGATAGTCGTACTGCGGCGCGTAATAGGCGCCGCCGACGGTGGCGGCGAACGCGATGGCCGGCAGGGCGATCGCAGCGGACAGGGCGGCGGCGATGCGGCGGGCGACACTCATGGCCAAACTCCTTTGCAGCGATCTAAACCGGCGGGATCGTATAGCCGTTGCGCCGGAGCAAGTCTTCCATCGTTCGGATGCCGTTGTCGTAGTGGCCGGCCCCGCAATCGAATTCGGCGGACTTGCGCGGCGTGTCGGAGCCTGTTCCACCTTCGCTCTTGCTCCCGCCGTGGCGAACCCAGAACTCGACCAGTTGGACGCAGCGCGTCCGGGGATCGGCGCTGAAGGTCAAGGTCTGGGCGGCGGCGCCGGGTGCGCTGGCTGCCGCGGCCAAAAAGGCGAATACGGCCAATCTCGATCGGGTCATGGGTTGCCTCCACGTCGCCTGTGCATTCCATGTGTACGACCGTGCGGGCGCGCCGGATGAGGCGGCATTCCCGGATTCCGCTCGGCACTCATCCCATCGGCAGCACGTCCTTGATGATGCGCCTGGCGATCCCGTCGACGCGTGTCGTGCGGCAGAAGGACGATGCCCTCATATTGGGGTTGTTCAGCCGCCGTCAACCAGGAACCAACCCGCGCCAGGCCGGCGGGATCATGGGCAGATCATGGGCGCGGATTGATCACGGCGGTCCTGTCGTGGAGGTAGAGCCCGCGACAGTCCCGGGGCGCCGCCCAGTTGGGATGCGACCACTTGGTCGGCCGGCGGATGGCGACGGCGTACCTGTTGGGATCTTCCAGCGAGAGGCTGACGAAGCACTGCGCCTCGCCGCTGCCGCTCCTGTAGCCGCTCACCTCGAACACCGGGCCGACGATCTCGGGCAGCCGCACGCCGGCGGCGCGGAGATCGGCGTAGAGCTTGTCGATCGCGCGGTCGTTGCGCATGACCGGGTAGGAGGCGAGCTGGTCGGAGAGCGCACCGCTCACCTTCAACGACGACATGTTCTGCTGGATGTTCTCCAGCATGTAGCGCTTGGCCTGGCGCGCCGTCATTGCCCGCACCTGCTCGGGTTTGGCCGGATTGGTCCAGCCGGTCGAATGGTTGCAGATGTTGAGCGCCTGCTCGGCCGGGGCGATTGCCGGGCGGTCGAGGCCGATGGGGCAGGCCTTGAGCGTCAGGAATTCCTCGGTGGTGTTGGTGTAGGCGAACTCGTCCTGCGGCTTGGTCATCATCGAGGCCACGAACCGGGGGTCGATGCCCATGTTGGCGGCATAGAGCATCACCGCCGTGGTCGCGGCCCTGGCCTCGGTGAAGCCCTGGCGCCGGCCCTGCGCCGGATCCTCGGCGGTCGGCGCCTGGGCGCTGTTGGGGTTGAGGTAGAAGGCGTGGAAGCCCAGCTTGGCGCCGATCTCGAGGCGGTGGCTGCGGGTCCTTTCGGAAGGGTCGTTGGCTTCCCCATGCGACGAGGTCCCGCCGAGGAAGGCGAGCGCACACGCCGACAGGCAGATGTCCTTTTTGCGCACCACGGTGGCGACGTTGTAATCGCGGAACAGGTAACCGACCTTCAGCCCCTCGTTCAGGTCGCCGCCCAGGCTGCTCAGCTCGACCGTGGCCAGCGGTGTCCCGGGAGCGGCCTTCGACTGGCCTTCCAGGCGCGCGAGAAGCTCCCGCATCGCTTCGGCGTCGCCCTGCCGGAACGGACCCGAGAGACGGATCATGGTCGAGAGACCAGGACCGGGTCTGGTCTTCACGTCGATGTCCGCGGCCTGCGCGCCCAGTGAGCACAGGAAAAGCAGGCTTGCCGACAAGCATGCGACGATAGGCCGTTTCGTCATCGTACCCTCAACACCGGAAACGAAGGGTCGTATTCAAGGTACGGCGCGCGATGCCCGGCGGACGGGACACGCGGGATCACAGAGGTGTGAGCGGTCCTGGTCGGCATCTGGGCGCGCTCTCTCCAGACCCAGCCGCCCCAGCTGGGCAGTTCCGAAGGGCCGTCAGACCCCGAGCGCGGCGAGCAGCGTCTTCGCGGTCATGAAGATCAGGATGAGCGAGCCCACGGTCCACAGAGTGGCACGCATGTCGTGGGTCTGGGCCGTGAAATAGGCCGCGAAGTGCAGCAGCCGCGACGCCACGTAGCCGTAGAGCAACAGCCGCGCCAGCAGCAGCGACGGCTCGGTGAGAATGTAGAGGAAACCCCCGACCAGGAAGAACGGCAGGTTCTCGAGGTCGTTCATCTGGATCCGCCGGATGCGCTCGACGCGCTCGTTGGGCGCGAGCTGTTTCGGATCGGGGGCGGGGTTGAGCGGAGTCTTCCGCAGATCCTCCGGCGAGCGGTAGCCGCCTTTCTCCTGCATCATGCGCGCAACGGTCAGCCACGACATGCCGACGGCCTTCAGGATCATCAGCGTGGCGGCGATGGCGTAGGTGGCGAACAGCGGGTTCTGCAGGCTGAGCTGGGTCATGACCCTTCCATATCCCGCCTCGCACATTCGCGAGAGACCGTAATCTCAGGAGACCTCGGCGTAAAACGCATGGCAGGATTGAAATAGGATAGTTGCAAGTTTGACCGGATTTGGCCTATAAATCCGCTATCGTCGCACGAGGCCTGTCTAGAAAGGCCGGGTCGCCCATCGCTTTCCCGGGACGGCTCTCTGTCGTGACGGAAGGCGTCCCTCTCGCAGCCCTTGCTCCACGTGACTCCTCACGCTGGGGGTCCTGGGCTGCGGGTCGGGAGACAGACCGACCTGCACCTTTGACCATGCCCCGCCCGGCGCGCCCGCCGGTATGTATCCCTGGAGGATGAGGGGAGGCCCCGCGGTCTTTACCGGGCATTCGCTGCCCGAGTCCTGAACCGTGAGTAGCAAGCACAAGGACGCTCCCGCCGACGATCCGTCCGGCAGTGGAGTGGACCGAGGCGCGAAGCCCGAGGCGGGGCCGCAGGGTCAGATTCCCGCGAGGGCACAGGTGGGCGATTGGCCTGTGTCACAACATTTGTCTCAACTTGGTGTGACACCTTCGGGTGTGACACCCGGTGCGATCGAGGATTTTGGACACGTCGTGTCCGGTTATTTGCTATCTGGAAGGCAGAACATCAGGAGGACGTCTCATGGCATCGCCGCTTTTCGATCTCACCGGCAAGGTCGCCGTCGTCACCGGTTCGAGCAAGGGCATCGGCAAGTCGATCGCCCTGCATCTCGCGCTACAGGGCGCCAAGGTCGTGGTGTCGTCGCGCAAGGCGCCGGCCTGCGAGGAGGCGGCGGCGGAGATCCGCAAGGCCGGCGGCCATGCCACGGTCATTCCCTGCAACATCTCCGACAAGGCCCAGGTCGAGCGGCTGATCGCCGAGACCCGGAAGCAACTCGGGCCGGTCGACGTGCTGGTCTGCAACGCGGCCTCCAATCCCTACTACGGGCCGAACGAGAAGCTGCCCGACGACGTGTTCATGAAAGTGATGCACAACAACATTCTCTCCAACATGTGGCTGGTCAATCTCTGCCTGCCCGACATGCGGGCCAAGAAGGACGGCTCGATCATGATCGTGTCGTCGATCGGCGGCGTGCGCGGATCGCCGGTGATCGGCGCCTACTGCATCTCCAAGGCGGCCGACATGCAGCTCGCGCGCAACCTCGCGCTGGAATACGGGCCCGACAACATCCGCGTGAACACCATCGCGCCCGGCCTGGTGAAGACCGACTTCGCCAAGGCGCTTTGGGACGATCCCAAGTATCTCGAGAAGCGCCTCGCCACGGCGCCGCTCAGGCGCATCGGCGAGCCCGACGATATTGCGGGCCTCGCCGTCCTGCTGGCCGGCAAGGCCGGCGCCTTCATCACCGGCCAGACCCTTATCGCCGATGCGGGCGTGACGATCGGGGGATAGAGTCGGCAAAACAGGGAGGAAACAACAATGAAGCGCATAAGCGTATTGATCGGAGTCCTCGGCGTTCTGTTCGCGACGGCCGCCGGTGCCCAGACTTATCCAACCAAGCCGATCCGCATCGTGGCGCCGTTCCCGCCGGGCGGCGTCGCCGACGTGCTGGCGCGGGCGATCCAGCCCGGGCTGCAGGAGGCGCTGGGCCAGCAGGTCATCATCGACAACAAGCCGGGCGCCGGCGGCAACATCGGCGCCGAGATCGTGGCCAAGGCCGATCCCGACGGCTACACGCTGCTGCTGGCCTCGGCCGGCATCCTGACGATCAACGAATTCCTCTATTCCAAGATGCCGTTCGATCCGGCCAAGGCCTTCGCGCCCGTCACCGTGGTTGGCGACATGCCCAACATCGTCGTGGTCAATCCCAAGACCGGCCTGAAGACGCTGAAGGAGCTGATCGACAAGGCCAGGGCCGAGCCCGGCAAGCTCAATTTCGGCTCGGCCGGCAACGGCACCACGACGCATCTCGCCATCGTGCTGCTGGAGCAGGCGGCCAGGATCAAGCTCGCACACGTGCCTTACAAGGGTGCCGCGCCGGCGGTGCAGGATCTCGTGGCGGGCCAGATCGACGGGCTGGTCGACAATCCGCCGCTGGTCGTCGGCCACGTCAAGAGCGGCACCCTGACGGCGCTCGCCTGGGCCGCCCCGCAGCGCCTGCCGATCCTGCCCGACGTGCCTACCGCGGCCGAAGCCGGCCTGCCGGGCTTCGAGGCTTCGTCGTGGTTCGCGCTGGTGGCGCCCGCCGGGACGCCCAAGGAGATCGTGGACCGGCTCAATGCCGAGACCGTAAAGATCCTAAAGGATCCCAAGATGGTCGAGCAGTTCGCCGCCCGCGGCGTACGCTTGGTCGGCAATTCCGTGGCGTCGTTCACCACGTTCATCCCGCCCGAGCGCGCCCGTTGGGGCGAGATCGTGAAGACCTCGGGCGTGAAGCTCGACTGATGAGTCTCTATCAGGTTCAGAAGCTGATCTACGAGCTCAACCGCGACCCGCGCACCCGCGAGCGTTTTTCCGCGGGGCGGGATGCAGTGCTGGCCGAGTATCAGCTCACGGACGAGGAGAAGGGCGCGCTCACAAAGCCCGACATCGGGTTGCTCTATGTGCTGGGCGTGAACGGCCAGTTGCTGATGCACTTCGCCGCCCTGCACAAGATCGAATGGCCGGACTATCTCGAGCGCATGCGCCAGGGCCTTCGGGACCACGGCCAGGTGCGCGAGGGCGTCTATGCCGCCACCGGCTACGAGGGCGTCGAGGCGCACGATGCCCGCCTGAAGAGCGCCCGGGAAAACAGATAGTGGAGAAACGCTGATGCCCCTGGTCTATTGCGGCGCCTGCAGCCACGCCCCCGGCATCACCGCCCGCGCCGAGCGGGCCGACACCCAGACGCGTCAGGCGGTGGAGGCGGCTTTCGGACGCATGGGCGAGGAGATCCGTGCGACGAAGCCGGATGCGCTGGTGGTGATCGCGGCCGAGCACTTCGCCAATTTCTTCATGAACAACATGCCGGCCTTCGCCATGGGCATGGCCGACAGCTACGAGGGACCGATCGAGGACGAGGCCTTCCTTCGCATCAAACGCACCACGGTGCCGGGCAACAAAGCCCTGTCGCGCAAGCTGATCGAGAAGGTGATGCAGACGGTCGACGTGGCCTATGCCGAGGAGTGGAAGTTCGACCACGGGATTTCCGTGCCGCTGCACTTCCTGACGCCGAACTACGATCTTCCGATCATCCCGGCCAACATCAACTGCCAGGGCCCGCCGCTCGCACCCCTCGCGCGCGCCTGGGCCTTCGGCGAGGCACTTCGCACAGCGGCGGATTCGGTGCCGGAGCGCATCGCCCTGATCGGCACCGGCGGCATCTCGCATTGGCCGGCGACACCTGACTCGGGAAAGATCAACCAGGACTGGGACCGGGAATTCCTGCGCCGCTGGTCCGCCAACGATCGCGAGGCGCTGCTCTCCTACAGCGACGCCGAGACTTATCGCGACGCGGGCCAGGGCGGGTTCGAGATCCGGACCTTCATCGCCGCGGCAGCGGCGGCCAAGGGTGCCAAGGGCACGGTACAGTTCTGCGAGCCGGTGCCGATCTTCGCCGTGAGCTGCACCATCGCGCGGATGGCGGTGGCGGCCTAGGTCTTCTTCCTGAACGTCACCACCAGAACGTCGCGATAGGCGGGCAGGGCAGGGTTTTCCGGCTCGACCGGCGTCACGCCGTGAAAGCAGCGCCGGTCGTCGACCAGGGCGGCGTCGAGCGGATCGGTGAGGGTGAAGCTGCCCAGCGCGCGCTTGTCGAGGTCGTGCACCGTCGTGGTGCCGCTCCGGATGTTGCGGCGATCGATCAGCAGCACCAGCACATAGTCGACGCCGTCCCTGTGCATGCCTTCGGGCGTGGGCTTGCCGTGCTGGCCGGGCCTGGCCTCGATGCGGAACTGATGGACCTCGACGTGCCACTTGATCGCGTCGGGGGCGAGCTTGCTGAAGAGGGCGCGGCAGTACTCCAGGATGGTGCGCATCGAGGCGCCGTCGCCGATCTCGTCGGTTACCGGCTTGAACCAGCGTTCGATGCCGCCGTTCAACGTGTTGTAGTCGAGTCCCTGGTAGTGCGGCTGGTGCGGCCCGCGCAGGATCGCGCCCTGCCGTTCGGCGGCGTAGACCGCGAAACGCCGGCGGCGGTAGCGGCCGCCATCGCCCATGTAGGTGTCGACGTCGAGATCGCCCCAGCTCTGGGCGAAGGCCGGCCAGTCGGCGAGCGTCCCGAAGCGCACGAGAGCGGTGCGCATGTCCGAGGCTTCGACGAAGGCATAGCCGGCGCGGGCGACCGCGTTGCGGATGCCCGTGGCGTTCTGCAGGCCGGTTCCGATTTCGCTCATAGGCAAAGCCTATCACTGACGCGGGCGGCCGCCACATGAGCTATTGTCGGGGCCGACCCGGAGGAAAACGATGCCATATGCCAGGACCGACGACGGCGTGAAACTTTGGTTCGAGGAGACGGGGGCAGGGGTGCCCATCGTCTTCGTCCACGAATTCGCCGCCGACCATCGCTCGTGGGAACTGCAGATGCGCCATTTCGGCCAGCGCCATCGCTGCATCACCTACGGCGCCCGCGGTTACCCGCCGTCGGACGTGCCGGAAAAGCCCGAGAGTTACAGCCAGGAGCGCGCCACCGACGACATCCTGGCGGTGATGGATCATCTCGGGATCGACAAGGCGCATGTCGTCGGCCTCTCGATGGGGGGCTTCGCCAGCCTGCACTTCGGCCTCCGCCATCCCAAGCGGGCCCTGTCGCTGGTGGTGGCAGGCGTGGGCTACGGCGCCGAGAAGGACCAGCAGGCGAAGTTCAAGGCCGAGGTCGAGGTGGTGGCCAAGTCTTTGCTGCAGGAGGGTATGGCGGCCTTCGCCGAGAAATACGCCTACGGACCCACGCGCGTGCAGTTCGAGAACAAGGACCCGCGCGGCTTCGCCCAATTCAAGAAGGAACTGGGCGAGCATTCGGCGCTGGGCTCGGCCAACACCCAGATCGGCTGCCAGGGCCGGCGACCCTCGCTCTACGACCTGGTCGACGGGATGCGCGCGATGACGGTGCCGACCCTGGTCCTGACCGGCGACGAGGACTGGCCGTGCCTAGCGCCCTCGCTGCTGATGAAGCGGGAGATCCCCTCGGCGGCGCTGGCGGTGATGCCGAACTGCGGCCACACCATCAACCTGGAGGATCCCGACCAGTTCAACCGGATCGTCGGCGACTTCATCGCCCAGGTCGATTCGGGTCGCTGGCCCAAGCGCGATCCGCGCGCCATGAGCGCTTCGATCACGGGGATGAAAACCTAGGTTGCAGCCCTAGGCCGTGAGGCCGCCGTCGCAGACGAATTCCGAGCCGGTCGAGAAGGTCGACTCGTCCGACAGCAGGAACAGGATCATGTTGGCCACTTCCTCGGGCCGCCCGAGGCGACCCATCGGATGCAGATCCTCGAGGAACTGGCGGCCGGTCATATTCGCGACGTTCTGCTCCAACCGGGGGGCGATCATCGGCGTGTCGATGTAGCCGGGATGCACCGAGTTGCAGCGGATGTTGTATTTCATCTGGGCGCAATGCAGCGCCACGTTCTTGGTGAGCGTCCGTACCGCGCCCTTGCTGGCCGAGTAGGCCATGGCGTGGGCGGCACCGCGCAGCCCCAGCACCGACGAGATGTTCACGATCGAGCCGCCGCCAGAGGTCTTCATGGCGGCGATGGCGGACTTGCAGCCGAGGAAGGTGCCCAGCGAGTTGATGTCGTTGATGCGGCGGTATTCTTCGAGCGTGCAGTCCTCGATGGTGTTGCGCACGCCGACGCCGGCCGCGTTCAGGAGACCATGGAGGCCGCCGAATGTCGCCACGGCGGCAGCGACGGCGGCCTGCCAGCCCGGCTCCTGGGTGACATCGAGTGGCACGAAATGAGCCGCGCTGCCCAATTCCGCGGCAAGTGCGCGGCCCTTGGCTTCGTCGCGGTCGGCCAGCACCGCCTTGCCACCCTCGCGCACGACCAGGCGGGCGGTCTCGGCGCCGATGCCGGAGGCACCGCCGCTGATCAGGACGACCTTGTTCTCAAGGCGGGGCAAGGAGCGACCTCCTCATGAGGCCCGCGGTGATGCCGCCGTCGGCCACGATCTCGGCACCGGTCATGAAGCTCGAGCGGTCCGAGGCCAGGAACAGGATGACCTCGCCGAGCTCGCTCGCTTCGGACATGCGGCCGATCGGGTGGCGGGAGCCGATGAAGGCCTTGCCCTGGGCATGGCCCACCATCTGCCAAAGCGGATTGAAGATCGCCGTGT
>LNFM01010200.1_pt1 | contig 24631 bp, 21 predicted proteins | sample 596031 | NCBI WGS metagenome assembly LNFM01 (sample SAMN04254537, study PRJNA301005) | activated carbon metagenome | isolation source: dual media filters at the Ann Arbor, Michigan drinking water treatment plant | place: USA: Ann Arbor | reverse complement strand
GGAATTCTGGCGCGTGGTCGATGACCGCCTGTACCTGAAGGTGCATGAGCAGGCGCAGGCGATGTGGGTGCGCGACATCCCGGGCAATATCGCCAAGGGGAATACCAACTGGCCGCGCATGCATCCGTTCTGATGCGATGGGCGCCGCGCCTGCCGCGATGCGCGGCTGGCGCGGCGCTTCGTCAGGCCGCCGCTTCGGCGGTGAGGCCGACCCGCTCCAGCGGGCCGAATTCGCGTTCCAGCAGCGGCTTCACCTGGCGCTGCCAGGCCGTGATGGAGCGCATCGCGACAGCCGGGTCCATGTCGCCGACCTGCACCTGCAGCAGATAGTGGCAGGGGTTGGCGGCACGGATCTCGGCGGCCATGCGCGCGGCGACGGTTACGGCATCGCCGACCATCATGTGGGCGCCCATCTCCTCGATGCTCGGTTCGCCCTCCCAGGACTTTTCGACGAGCATGCCGCCATCCATCGCCTGTTCGCGCCGGCGCAGCGATTGCGACAGGCGGATCTGCCAGCGGGCGGCTTCGAGGAAGCGCGCGGCTTCGTTCGCGTCATCGGTCACGCAGAACGGGCGCATGGCGCCGAAGCGCAGCGTCTCGCCGGGCTTGCCGGCGGCGCGGCGGATGCTCTCGAAGCGCGCGCGGGCGGCGCCGAGCATCGCGGGGGTGAAGTGGCGCGGGGTGACCATGACGACGCAGTCGCGTTCCGCCGCGTAGCGGTGCAGGTCCGGGTTGTCGCCGGCGACCCAGATTTCGGGCATGCCGCGCACCGGGCGGGGCGCGATGTGGGTTTCGGGCAGGCGGTAATGCGTGCCGTCATGGGTGAAGGTCTCGGCGGCGAAGCCGGCCTCCATCATCGCCATGACTTCCAGGAGGCGGGGCGTCGATTCCTGCAGGTCGGCGCCGAAGCGTTCGAATTCGTAGGGCTGGTAGCCACTGCCGATGCCCAGCACGAGCCGCCCATGCGTCAGCGCATCCACCATGCCGACCTCGGCGATCAGCCGGGCTGGGTGGTACAGCGGCACGATCACCACGCCCGATGCGAGGCGGATGCGCGATGTCTCGCCCGCCAGCCGCGCCACCATCATCAGCGGGGAGGGGCAGACGCAGTAGTTGCTGAAGTGATGTTCGGCGAACCAGGCGATGGCGAAGCCGGCATCCTCGGCCGCCTTCACCTGCGCGACCGTGCGGTCGTAGATCGCCGCGGTCGAGGTGCCGGGCGCGCGATAGCCCATCAGGTTGAACAGGCCGACATCCATGATTGCGTCTCCCCTGGTGTTGCGGGGATGGTCCCGCAGGATGGCGCGCGGCTCAAGCCCGGCCCTTCGCGGCGTGCGGCGTCGGCGATAGGGTTGCGCCGACACGGGCAGGGGAAGCGCCATCCATGACAGCAGAACCGGGCGGTGACGCCTTCGATGCCATCGTCATCGGCGCCGGCATGTCAGGCCTGTACCAGCTGATCCGCCTGCGCGAACTGGGCCTGCGGGCGCTGGTGCTGGAAGCGGGCAGCGGCGTCGGCGGCACCTGGTACTGGAACCGCTACCCCGGCTGCCGCTTCGATTCCGAGAGCTATTCCTACGGCTATTCCTTCGACAAGGACCTGCTGGCGGAATGGGACTGGACGGAGCATTTCGCGCCCCAGCCCGAGACGGAACGCTACCTGAACCGCGTGGCGGACAAGTACGATTTGCGCCGCGACATCCGCTTCCGTTCGCGCGTGAGTTCCGCGCGCTGGGACGAGGACAGCCGGAGCTGGTCCGTCGCGCTGGACGACGGCACGCGCTTCGCCAGCCGCTTCCTGATCACCGCGATTGGCGCGCTGTCGTCGCCCACCATGCCCGGCTTCCCCGGCATGGACGACTTCCTGGGTCCGGCCTTCCATACGGGGCTCTGGCCGAAGGAGCCGGTGGATTTCACGGGCAAGCGCGTGGCCGTCATCGGCACCGGCGCGTCGGGCGTGCAGACCATCCAGGAGGTGGCGAAGACTGCCGCCCAGCTCACGGTCTTCCAGCGCACGCCCAATTGGTGCGCGCCGTTGCACAACGGGACGATCACGCCGGAGGAAATGGCCGAGATCCGCACCCGCTACGACGACATCTTCGCGCGCTGCCAGGAAACCTTCGCCTGCTTCCTGCACACCGCCGACCCGCGCAACACCTTCGACGTGACACCCGAGGAGCGCGAGGCCTTCCTGGAGAAGCTCTATTCCGAACGCGGCTTCGGCATCTGGGTCGGCAACTTCAAGGATCTGCTGACCAATCGCGCGGCGAACGAGGTCGTCTCGGAGTTCATCGCGAACAAGATCCGCGCGCGGGTGCACGACCAGCGCGTGGCGGAGATGCTGATCCCGCGCAACCACGGCTTCGGCACGCGACGCGTGCCGCTCGAGACGCGCTACTACGAGGTCTACAACCAGCCCAACGTGCTGCTGGTGGACAGCCGCGCCACGCCCATCGAGCGCATCACGCCGACCGGGCTCAAGACGTCCGACGCGGAATACGAGTTCGACATCATCGTCTACGCCACCGGCTTCGACGCGCTGCGCGGCGCCTTCGACCGCATCGACTTCCGCGGTGTGGGCGGCGTCAGCCTGAAGGATGCGTGGCAGCATGGCGCGACCTCGCTGGTTGGGATGTTGCAGGAGGGGTTCCCGAACCTGTTCACGCTGCTCGGCCCGCATACGGCACTGGGCAATATCCCGCGCTCGATCGAGTTCAACGTGGAGTGGGTGAGCGCGATGCTGCGGCACCTGCGCGACAACGGCATCACCCGCGCGGAACCGACGCCCGAGGCCGTCGCGGCCTGGATGGAGCATGTCGCGGAGGTGGCGCGCGGCCTGCTGTCCATGGAGGTCGATTCCTGGATGACCGGCGTGAACAGCAATGTCGCGGGCAAGCAGGTGCGGCATGTGGCGCGCTACACCGGCAGCGCGCCGACCTATCGCGCCTGGGCCGACGACATCGCGCGGCAGGGATATGCGGGGGTGGCGCTGGACTGACGCCCCCTTTGCAGCATCGCGCTGGCGTTCCACCCTGGGTCACCGGGCAGGAGCATGGCGTTGATCATCATCGGACGCGGCAGCGTGCAGCAGGAGGAATGCGACGTGATGGGGCACATGAATGTGCGCCACTACGTCGCGCGCGCGGCGGATGCGCTCGCCTGGCTGATGCTGGAGGCCGGGCTGCCGCCATCGCGCCAGCGCCTGGCGGTAATGGACCAGCATCTGCGCTTCCTGCGCGAGATGTCGCCCGGCACGCCCTTCACGATCCTCGGCGGTGTCATTGCCACCGGCGCGGAACGCATCCGCACGGTGGTCGAACTCCGCAACAGCGCGACCGACGCGCCGGCCGCGACGCTGGTGACCGACCTCGGATTGTGGGGCGCGCCGCTGCCTGACCTGCCCGGCGCCGAGGCGCTGGTCGTCGCGATGCCCGCGCATGCCGGCCCGCGCGGCCTGGCCTTCGACCCGCCCCCCGCCTTGCCCGACCGCGACGCCGCCCGCGCCATGGGGCTGAACGAAGGCTATCGCGGCGCCATCCGCCCGCATGAATGCGACACCGACAGCGTGATGCGCCCCGACGTCATCATCGCGCGCATCTGGGATGGCGTGCCGAACCTGCGGAACCGCGGCACGGGGCTGGGCATCAAGGAGGAAGGGATGGGCTCGGCCGCGCTGGAATACCGTGTCGCGCAGTTCATGCCTCTGCGCGCCGGGCAGTTGCTGACCGTATGCAGCGGCCTGAAGGCGCTGGGCGAGAAGACCACCACCTGGACCCACCTGGTGCATGACGGCGAGACCGGCGCGGTGGTCGCGGCAGCCGAGGCGGTGGGTATCGCCTTCGACCTCAAGGCGCGCAAGGCGGTGGCTATTCCAGCCGAGCGCCGCGCGGCGCTGGAGGCGCTGCTGGTGCCGGGGCTTGGGCTGTAGTCAGCGCGCTGCGGGTTCCGGCAGGCTGGGCCCGGGCAGTTCGCTGCATTCCGCCAGGCCGTTCGGGATGGCGATGCAGCGAATGAGCGGCGCGGACGGCGGCGGCTCGGGCGTCGCGCCGCATCCGGCAAGGCCGGCGAGGGCCGTCGCGGCAAGCAGGCGTCGCATTCTTCGCATGCAAGGCTCCTGTGGCGCGGCGCAATCATCCTGCGGGCAAGGGTCGTCGCGCAATCCCCGCACGGGACGCTGGCGAAGCCCGCGGCCACCCCCTACAAAAGCGCCCGCAGGCCCCGCAGTGGGCCAGGGAGGAGACCCGCCATGACCGTCACCATCGCCCGCCGCGCCGCGCTCGCGCTGGCCGGCAGCGCCGCGATCGCCGGCACCGCGCGCGCCCAGACCGTGACGCGCACCGCGCGCATGGTCATCGGCTTTCCGCCGGGCGGATCATCGGACGTGGTGGCGCGCCTGTATGCCGAGAAGCTGCGCGGGCGCTATGCGCCGCAGGTGATCGTCGATGGCCGCCCCGGTGCCGCCGGGCGCATCGCGGTCGAGGCGGTGAAGGCCGCCGAGGCCGACGGCACCACCTTCCTCCAGACGCCCGCGTCGATGATGACCGTGCAGCCGCATGTCTTCCCGCGCGAGGTGCGCTACGACGCGCTGACCGACTTCATCCCGGTCAGCACGGTCTGTTCCTTCCCCTTCGGCCTGGGCGTGCCGATGAACCACCCGGCGCGCACGCTGGAGGAATGGGTGGCGTGGTCGCGCGCGCAGCCCAACGAGACGCCCTGGGCCTCGCCGGCCGCGGGCTCGGTGCCGCACTTCACCGGCATCATGCTGGGGCGCAAGCTGGGGCTTCGCCTGACGCATGTGCCCTATCGCGGCGGTGCGCCGGCGGTAGCGGACGTGATCGGCGGGCGGCTGCCGCTGTTCATCGGCGTGCTGAGCGAGATGCTGCCGCATGAGGGGACCGGCGTGCGGATCCTGGCGGTGACCTCGGCCACGCGCTTCGCCAAGCTGCCGAATGCGCCGACGCTGGCGGAGCTCGGTCACCCGGAACGCACCGCGGAGGAATGGTTCGGTGCCTTCGTGCCGGCGGCGACACCCGCGCCGGTGGTCACCGGACTGCATGCGGCGATCGTCAGCGCATCGCGCGAGCCCGACATGATCGCGGCGTTGGAGCGACTGGAATTCACCAACGCCACCTCCGCCACGCCGGCCGCCTTCGCCGAGCAGATCCGCCGCGAGCGCGACCAGTGGCGCGACGTGGTCCGCGAGAGCGGCTTCACGCCGGAATGATGCAGCCGCCGCGCGAGATCCGCCTCAACGCCTTCGACATGGCGACACCGGGCCACATCCAGCAGGGGATGTGGACCCATCCACGGGATCGCGCGACGGGCTACCTGTCGCTGCCGTATTGGACCGACCTGGCGCGGACGCTGGAGCGCGGGCTGTTCGACGGGCTGTTCCTGGCCGACGTGCTCGGCGTGTACGACGTGCATGGCGGCAGCCAGGATGCGGCGGTGCGCGGCGGGGTGCAGATTCCGCTGCTCGACCCGATGCTGCTGGTGCCGGCCATGGCGGCCGCGACGCAGAACCTCGGCTTCGGCGTGACGGTGAATTTGGCGTGGGAGCCGCCGGCACTGCTGGCGCGGCGGTTCTCCACGCTGGACCACCTGACGGGCGGGCGCATCGGCTGGAACATCGTCACGGGCTATCTGGACAGCGCGGCGCGGGCCATGGGGCTCGACCGCCAGATGGCGCATGACGACCGCTACGACATGGCGGATGAATTCATGGCCGTCGTATACCGGCTGTGGGAGGAATCCTGGGCGGCGGATGCGGTGAAGGCCGACCGCGCGGCGGGCGTCTATGCGGATCCGGCGGGCGTGCAGCGCATCCGGCATGACGGGCGGCAGTATCGGCTGGATGCGCCGCACCTTGTGGAACCCTCGCCGCAGCGCACGCCGGTTCTGTACCAGGCCGGCGCGTCGGATCGCGGCCGGGCCTTCGCGGCGCTGCATGCGGAATGCGTGTTCCTGAACGGCGGGCCGAAGCCGCATGTGGCGGCACTGGTGGCGGACCTGCGCGCGCGCGCCGCGCCGCGGCCCTTGCGCGCCTTCCTGGGTGCGACGCTGGTGGTCGGCCGCACGGGCGCGGAAGCGCGCGACAAGCTCGAGGACTATCGCCGCTGCGCCAGCGTCGAGGCGGCGCTGGTGCATGCCTCGGCTTCGCTCGGCATCGACCTGGCGGCGCTGGGCATGGATGATGAACTGCCCGACGGCAACGCCATCCAGTCCAACGTCACCGCGCTGCGCGCCGCCGCACCCCGCGCCACCAAGCGCGCGCTGGTGGACCGCATGGTGCTCGGCAGCCGCCAGCCGCCGATCGTGGGCAGCGCGGCGGAGGTGGCGGATGCGCTGGTCGCCTGGGTGGACGATGCCGATGTGGATGGCTTCAACCTGTCGCGCACCGTGATGCCGGAGTGCATCGAGGACGTGGTGGACCTGCTGGTGCCGGTGCTCCAGGCGCGCGGGCGCTACAAGCGCGCCTACGCGCCAGGCACCTATCGCGAGAAGCTGTTCGGCGCCGGCCCGCGCCTCGCCGCCCCGCACCCCGCGGCCGCCGTCGCGCGCTGACTTGCCCGGCGGCCAGGGCGCGCTACCTTCGGGACAACCCCTGAAGGATCGACCCCCATGGACGGAACCCAGATGCCGGCGGCCGCCGCCGCCCTCACCGCACGCTACGGCGCCGGTGCCGAGCCCAAGGCGGGCCCCTGGAACGACACCATCGCGGTGCTGCTGGCGCATCGCTCGACGCGCGGCTTCAAGCCGGATCCGCTGCCCGACGGCACGCTGGAGACGCTGATCGCCGCCGCGCAATCCGCCGCGACATCATCGAACCTGCAGACCTGGTCGGCGGTGGCGGTGGACGACCCCGCCGTGCGCGCCGAGCTCGCCACCATCGCCGGCAACCAGAAGCACATCGAGGTCTGCCCGATCTTCCTGGTCTTCCTGGCCGACGTGTCGCGCAACGGGCGCCTGGCCGCCGAGGCCGGCACGGACCTCGCCGGCATGCCCTACCTCGAATCCTTCCTGGTGGCGTCGATCGACGCGGCGCTGGCGGCGCAGAACGCGGTGGTGGCGGCCGAGAGCCTCGGCCTGCTGACCGTCTATATCGGTGCGCTGCGGAATGACGTGCAGCGCGTGGCAGGGCTGCTGAACCTGCCGCCGGGGGCGGCGCCGGTCTTCGGCCTGTGCGTCGGCTACGCCGCGCCAGGGCGCGAGGGCGAGGTGAAGCCGCGCCTGCCGCAGGCCGCCGTGCTGCACCGCGAACGCTACGACGCGGACGATGCCGCCCACCGCGCCGCCTACGACCCGCGCATGGCCGATTTCTCGGCGCGCAACGAGATGGGGCCGACCACCTGGACGCAGCGCGTCATCGCGCGGATGGGGACGATGAAGGCGCTGAACGGGCGCGACAGGCTGAAGGACGCGCTGGTCGCGCTGGGCTTCCCGCTGCGCTGAGGCGCGCAGCGGGCCGCCCGCGCGCCGTCAGGCCGCGGGCAGGTTGGTCCGCAGCCGCGCCTCGAAATACGCCACGGTGCGCGCCAGCCCGTCCTCCAGCGGCACGGTCGGCTGCCAACCCAGCAGGCGCCGCGCCAGGCCGATATCCGGGCAGCGCCGCGTCGGGTCGTCCTGCGGCAGCGGGCGCTTTTCCAGCGCGACGCCCGCACCGCACAGGGCGATGACGCGCTCGGCCAGCTCGCGCACCGTGATCTCGTGCGGGTTGCCGATATTGACCGGGCCGGTCACGTCGTCGGGCGTGTCCATCAGCCGCATCAGTCCTTCCACCAGGTCGTCGACAAAGCAGAAGGACCGCGTCTGCGTGCCCTCGCCGTAGATCGTGATGGGCTGGCCCTGCAACGCCTGGACGATGAAGTTGGACACCACGCGCCCGTCATTGGGGTGCATGCGCGGGCCATAGGTGTTGAAGATCCGCACCACCTTGATGCGGACCTTGTGCTGGCGGAAATAGTCGAAGAACAGCGTCTCGGCGCAGCGCTTGCCTTCGTCGTAGCAGGCGCGCGGGCCGAGCGGGTTCACGCTGCCGCGGTAGTCCTCGGGCTGCGGATGCACCTCGGGGTCGCCATAGACCTCGCTGGTGGAGGCCTGCAGCACCTTGGCCTTCAGCCGCTTGGCCAGACCCAGCATGTTCAGCGCGCCCGAGATGGAGGTCTTGGTCGTCTGCACCGGGTCGAACTGGTAGTGCACTGGCGATGCCGGGCAGGCCAGGTTGTAGATTTCGTCCACCTCGACATAGAGGGGGAAGGTGATGTCGTGGCGCATTGCCTCGAATTGCGGATGCGCCAGCAGGTGCGCGATGTTGTCGCGCGTGCCGGTGAAATAGTTGTCCACGCAAAGGACCTGGTGGCCCTGCGCCAGCAGCCTTTCGCACAAATGCGAGCCGATGAAGCCCGCCCCCCCGGTCACCAGCACGCGCTTGCGCGAGATCATGTGGTCATCGTTCCTTGCCTGCCGCCCGCGGGGTGTTCGACCGCGCCGTCCATGGCGCCATCGCGGTTGTCCACGAAAGCGGCGCGCGTGAAAAGCCGTGACAGGCGGGTTCAGGCGGCGATGGTCGCGCGCCAGCGCCGCAGGTCGGCCTCGACCATCTCGGCGATCATTTCCTCCAGGCTGGTCTCGGGCACCCAGCCCAGCACGGAGCGCGCGCGCGTCGCGTCGCCCACGGTCACATCGACATCGGCCGGGCGCAGGAAGGCGGGGTCGACCCTGACATGCGCCTGCCAGTCCAGGTTCAGCTGTGTGAAGGCGATCCGGCACAGGTCGCGGATGGAGGCGGCGCGCCCGGTCGCCACCACGTAGTCCGCCGGGCTGTCCTGCTGGAGCATCAGCCACATGGCGCGCACGTAGTCGCGCGCATGGCCGAAGTCGCGCCGCGCATCGAGGTTGCCCATCGGCAATTCGGTCGCGAGGCCGAGGCTGATCCGCGCCGCGCCGTCGGTGATCTTCCGCAGCACGAACTCGATCCCGCGCAACGGGCTGTCGTGGTTGAACATGATGCCGTTGCAGCCGAACAGGCCGAAGGCGTCGCGGTAGTTCCGCACCAGGCAATTCGCGAAGACCTTGGCCGAGGCATAGGGGCTGCGCGGGTGGAACAGCGTCTCCTCGTTCTGCTGCGGGGTCTCGGCACGGCCGAACATCTCGGACGAACTCGCCTGGAAATAGCGCAGGCCGGGGGCGGCGATCCGCACCGCCTCGAGCATGTTGGCGGTGCCGATGGCGGTGACCTGCGTGGTCAGCAGCGGCTGGTCCCACGACATCCGCACGAAGGATTGCGCGGCGAGGTTGTAGACCTCGTCCGGCTGGACCGCCTGCAGCAGCCGGATCAGCGAGGACAGGTCGATGAGGTTGCCATCGACCATCCGCACCGCGCCGGCGCAGCCGAGTTTCCGCAGCCGATCCTGCACGGCCTCCGACCCGCCGTGGCGGTGCAGCAGGCCGAACACCTCGTAGCCCTTATCGAGCAGCAGGGCTGCGAGGTAGGCGCCGTCCTGCCCGGTGACGCCGGTGATCAACGCGCGTGCCATGGATCCACCCGTCCCGTCCTGCGGGGAGCCTAGCCGCGTCGCGCGCGGCCCGCCAGGAAGCGGCCGACGCCGCGCGCGGGCGCGGCCCTCAGCCGGTCTCGGCGCGCTGCAGGCTCGGCAGGCCGGTGCGGAAATTCAGGGTGGCGCGCACGCCGTCCTCGGCGAAGTCCAGCTTCACCTCGGCGCCGGGGCCGAGGTCGTGGACCAGGCCGCGTTCCAGCAGGCGCATACCGAAGCCGCGGCGATCGGCGGCGGGGACGCTGACGGGCGGGCCGCCGCTCTCGCGCCATTCGAAGCGCACCACGCCATCCTCGCCGAGCGACCAGGTGGTCTCGACCTCGCCGCCCGGGCGCGACAGCGCGCCGTGGCGCACCGCGTTGGTGGCCAGTTCGTGCAGCGCCAGCACCAGCGCCTGGGCCTGCGGTGCCTCGACCTGGATGCGCCCCGAGCCCGCGATGCGGATGGCGCGCCCGCTGCCCAGCCAGGGGCCGAGCGCGGCCTGCACCACGCGCGCCAGGTCCACCGGCCCCCAGCTGCCCTCGGCCAGCAGGTCGTGGCTGCGCGTGAACGCCTGCAACCGGCCGACGAAGTCGCGCCCGAAGCCGGTCGAATCCCCGCCGGCGCGTCGCAGCGACTGCGCGGCGATGGATTGCACGGTGGACAGCGTGTTCTTCACGCGGTGGTTCAGCTCGGTCACCAACAGCTCGCGCGAGCGTTCGGCGCGCACGCGCTCGGTGACGTCCTGCAGCACGGCGGAGACACCGGTGACCACGCCATCGGCATCCTTCACCGGATGGCACGATGCCAGCCAGTGGCGCAGGTGCTGCACCGCGCCCGGCGCCTGGCCCGTGCAGGTCACGTCGAGCACCGGGCGGCCGGTCCGCAGGACCTCCTGCTGGGCGCCTTCGAGCGGTGCCGCCAGGCCATCGGGCATCACTTCGTGCGGGGCGCGCGCCACATGGGCTTCCGGTGGCAGCCCGCTGATCGCGGCAAAGCGCGCATTCACGTTGACGAAGCGCAGCGTGGTGTCGACCAGCGCGAGGCCGACCGGCACGTTGTCGTAAACGGCGCGGAGCTCCGCCACGGTCTGGCGCACCTGCGATTCGTTGAAGCGGTGCGCGGTGCCCGCGCCGCGCGCATCGGCCACGTCGTGGATGGCGCCGACCCATTCGACCAGGGCGCCGTCCTCGGTGTTCACCGGCACGCCGGTGGCCCGCACCCAGCGCCAGCCGGCATCCTCGCTGGCGGTCCGCAGGCGGAACTCGACCCCGATGGTCTGGCGCGCGACCAGGCAGCGGCCCCATTCGGCCAGCGTGGGCGCGCGGTCGTCGGGGTGCAGCATCTCGACCCAGCCATCCTTGCGGAAGGCCGGCGCGGTCTGGCCGGTGAGGCCCGCCCAGCCGGCGGCGTCGATCCAGCCGCCGGCGGCATCCGCACGCCAGAGCACCAGCGCGCCGGCCTCGGCCAGCGCGCGCAGCCGGCGGGTATGGTCGTGCGAGGCGGCCTCGGCGGTGGCAAGCGCGGCGCCGAGTGCCGCGATCTCGGCCGGGCCGGCGGGTGTGGGCGGGGCGGGGGCGGGGCTATCGCTGCCCAGCGCCTGGGTGGTCGCCTCGGCATGCCGGGCGAGGTCGAGCAGCGGCGCGCGCAGGCCGCGCAGCGTGGCGCGCAGCGTCACGGCCACGGCCAGCAGGCTGAGTGCCACCAGGCCCGCGGCCCAGGGCCACAGGCCGATGCCGGCGGGCGGGCGGGCGGGCAGCGCGACCAGGCGCCATTCCGGGGCTTCCTGGAGGGTGGCGACGACGACCTCGGTGGGCGCGCCGGCGGCGGTGGCCACCCTGGTCGGCATGTCGCGCGGCAGCGCCACCAGGGCGTGCCATTCGGGCAGGTCGCCGGGCTGGGCACCCTGCGCCGCGACCATCCGGCCGCGGCTGTCGAGCAGCACGGCGCGCGCGCTGCCCATGGCGGCCGCGAGGCGCTCGGGGCGCAGTGCCATGCTGAGGACGGCCTCGCTGCGCCCGTCGCGGATCAGGGGCACCATCAGCATCGGCGGCAGCAGGGTGCTGCCGGGGCCGTTCAGCATGTCGCTGACGCGCGCCCGGCCGGTCTCGACCGCCCAGAGCCCGGCGCCGATGGCTGGCGTGGAGGCGAGCGGCGTGCCGAAGGGCTGGCTGGTGTCGACCAGCATGCCCAGGCCGCGGTCGAGCAGGCCGAGCGGCGTGCCGAGGGTCTCGGCGAGGCGCCGCGCCGCATCGTCGGCGGTGGCGAGGTCGGTGGCGAGGCGGGGCGCATCGATGCCGCTGCCGAAGGCGAGCAGCGACAGGCGGCGCGATTCGATCTCGGCATCGATGGCATGCGATGCGGCCTGGGCGCCGGCGAGCAGCTGCGCCTGCGCCGTATCCTGCGCCGCGCGGCGGTCCTGCACGGCCAGCGCAATGCCCCCGAGCAGCAGCGGGACCATGGCCACGGCAACAAGCAGGCGCAGGCGCGCGCTGAGCGTTGCACCGCCTGTGCCGACCTGGCCCGCGCTCTGCGTCATCCCCTGCACGACCTGCTCCCGGCGGGGCCCCACGTCGCCGCCATCGCAGCACGTTCAACCAAAGGTTGTTCTATTGCAACCATTTAACGGAGCTCTGACACGAATCGGCGTTCACGATGCTGAAACCGACACGCGGCGGTGGTAGCGTCGCGCCATGGGGTTCGGTCAGCGGTGGTATTCGGTTTTGCGCGGCGCATCGGTGCTTGCCCTGGTGGCGGGCGGGCTGCTGCTGGCGGCCTGCGCCGCCGAGGAGCCGCCGGCCGATGACCTGCCGCTGCCGCCCGAGCCGCCGGCACGGGTGCCACCGGCGCGGCCTTCGGCGGCGGCGGCAGCAGCGGCGGCGGCGGCGGCGGCGGCGGATCGTGAGCGGGCCGGGGAGCCGGACGCGCCTGCCGCGGCGGCCGAGGCACCGGCCGTCGAACCCGCGCCCCCCACGGCGCCCGCGGCCTGGCGCGTGGCGCGCGACGGCACGCTGGGCTGCGCCGATACCGCGCCGCTGCGGCTGCTGCGCCAGGGCACCGACACCACGCCCCGGCTGCTGGCCGAGGCGCGCGCCTCCGGTGGCTGCCGCACCACCTTCCGGGTCAATGCCTGGGCGTTGGAAGCGGCGGAGGGCGACCTGGTGCGCCTGCGCCTGGTCAATGGCGATGCGCTGACCCTGTGGTTCCTGCGCGCCGACGTGCAGGCGCCCTGAGAGCGTGTTCGGCACTGCGCCCGAGGGCGCATTCCGCAGCCCGGCACGGGCCGGCGCCGACATTCCCGCACTGTCCCTGACCACGGCTGGACGACCGCCCTTCGCGGCGTGAGACTGCCGGACGGGAAGGGATACGATCCGCGCATGACCTGGCAGCCTGAACTCGATGAATTGCGCCGGCGCGAGGCGCTGGCCCGCGAAATGGGCGGGCCGGACAAGGTGAAGCGCCAGCACGATGGCGGGCGCCTGACGGTGCGCGAACGTGTCGAGGCGATGGCCGATCGCGGGTCATTCCATGAGGTCGGCGCGATCGCCGGGCGGGCGGAATACGACGCGCAGGGCGAACTCGCGGGCTTCACGCCGTCGAATTGCGTGATGGGGCGCGCGCTGGTCGATGGCCGCCCGGTGGTTGTGGTGGGCGACGACTTCACCGTGCGCGGCGGCAGCGCGGACGCCACCATCCGCGACAAGCCGATCATGGCGGAACGCATGGCGGCGGAACTGCGCCTGCCGATCATCCGCATGATCGAGGGCAAGACCATCGAGACGACGGGGCGCGCCAACCTGCCCGGCGGCGTCGGCGGGACGCAACTATACTACCAGACCACGGCGAATATGGGCCTGGTGCCGGTGGTGACGCTGGGGCTCGGGTCCGTCGCGGGGCTGGGCGCGGCGCGGCTGGCGGCGGCGCATTATTCGGTGATGACGAAGTCCTCGGCGATGTTCGTCGCCGGTCCGCCGGTGGTGGCTCGGCTGGGCGAGAAGCTCGACAAGCGCGACCTTGGCGGCTGGGAGATCCAGTGCAAGGCGGGCGGCGTGGACGATGCCGTGGAGACCGAGGCGGAGGCCTTCGCCGCCGCGCGGCGCTTCCTGTCCTACCTGCCCTCGTCGGTGTTCGAACTGCCGCCGGCGATCCGCGCGCGCGACGACGCGACGCGGCGCGACGAGGCGCTGATGAGCGCGATCCCGCGCGACCCGCGCGCCGCCTACAAGATACGCCCGATCATCGAGACGCTGGTCGACAAGGGATCCTTCTTCGAGATGGGGAAGTGGTTCGGCCGGCCAGCGATCACGGGCTTCGCGCGGCTCGATGGGCGGGCGGTGGCGGTGCTGGCGAGCGACCCGGTGTTCCAGGGCGGGTCCTGGACGGCGGATGCCTGCCAGAAGATCATCCGCTTCGTCGACCTGGCGGAGACCTTCCATCTGCCCGTGGTCTACCTGATGGATTGCCCGGGTTTCGCGGTCGGGCTGGATGCCGAACAGCGGGCGACGATCCGCTGGGGCGTGCGGGCGATGGCGGCGGTGAACCAGTGCCGGCAGCCCTGGTGCACGGTGATCCTGCGGAATGCCTTCGGCGTGGCGGGCGTGGTTCACCAGCCGGCGGGGCGGTATTCGATGCGGTATGCGTGGCCGTCGGCGCGGTGGGGGTCGCTGCCGCTGGAGGGTGGCGTCGAGGCGGCCTATGCGGCGGAGGTGAGCGCGGCGGAGGAACGCGACGCGAAGGTGGCGGAGATCGAGGCGCGGTTGCAGAAGCTGCGATCGCCCTTCCGCACGGCCGAGGCGTTCTGGGTCGAGGAGATCATCGACCCGCGGGAGACGCGCGGGTTGTTGTGCGAATTCGCGCGGCTGGCGGAGCCGTTGCGTGCGCCGGGAGTGGCGGGATTCACGATGCGGCCGTGAGGCAGCGCGCCGGTCGGCACCGGCGCTACCGGTGCAGGCGGAACCAGTCGTTCTCGCCCTTGCGCGCTGAATCATGCGCGCGGCCCGCGAGCGCAGCTTGCACCGCCGCGCTGCAACCGGGCCGGAAGCGATCATGGAATTCGACCGTCATGACCGATGTCCGGTCGAGCCAATCGAGGTCGGTGGCCTCGAAGACGTCCTTCTCGGCGCCCTCGATGTCGATCTTCAGCAGGTCGACATGGTCGATGCCGGCCTGCGCCATCACCGACCGGATCGAGAGCGCGCGCGTCATCGCGGTGCCCGCCGCGTCCCCGGCGCCGGCGGCGATGGTGCGGGTCGACCACGACCCCATCTGCTTGCCCTCGAGGGTCGTCTGCAGCGCCAGTTCCGTGTCGGCGCCCCAGAGTGCCGCGTTGATGAGCACGACGCGGTCGAGATGCCCGCAATTCTCCTGCAGGCAGCGGAAATTCGCCGGGTCGGGCTCCAGGGCGACGATCAGCGCCTCGGGGTAGCGCAGGCGGAACCACAGCACCGACACGCCGACATTGGCACCGGCGTCGATGATGGTGCCGGCGTTCGGCGCGAAGCGGTGCTGGTATTCGGACCGCACGAAGACCTTGCGGAACACCAGCTGGTCGGTCTCGCGCGTTCGCAGCAGCACCGGTCGCTCGAGGCCCGGCACGCGGACCGCGATCGTCTCGACCTCGAAGGCCGACAGGATCCTGGGGTCGAGCGCCGACTTGCCGATGTTCAGCAGCATGGCCAGTGCTTCGCAGGTCCGGCCCCGCGGCGCAACGGGGCCGCTATTCCATGGTGATGCCGGCCGCCTGCACCACCTGGCGCCACTGCGGCACCTCGGCCGCCAGCCTTGCGGCCAGCGGCTGCGGACCATCCAGCAGCAGCTTCGACCCGCGATCCGCCATGCGCCGCGACAGCTCGCTGTCCGCAGCCGCCAGCGGTGCCAGTTCGGCGTTCATGCGCGCGATGGCGTCCGGCGCCGTTTGCTTGGCGGCGAACAGCCCGAACCAGAAGGGCACGGCGTAGCCGGCGATGCTCTCGCCGATCGCCGGCGTGTTCGGCAGCAGCGGTGCTCGCGTGGCCGTTGTCACGCCGATCGGCCGGATCGTGCCGGCGCGGATGTGTTCCAGCGCCAGCGAGAGGTCGCCCACGAAGGTGTCGATCTCCCCGCCCAGCAGCGCGGTCATGATGAGGCCGGCGCCGCGATAGGGGACGTGCAGCAATTCGATGCCGGCCTTCTGCATCAGGAAGGCGGAGGCAAGGTGCGTGGCCGAGCCGATGCCCGAGCTGCCGACCGACACCCGCCCCGGCGCTTCCTTGGCGCGCGCGATATAGGCCGCGAGGTCGGCCGGGCCATTGGCGCGCACGCAATAGACCAGCGGCGCCTCGGTCACCATGCTCACCGGCAGCAGGTCGGTGAAGGGGTCGAAGCCGAGGTTGCGGCGCAGGGCCGGCAGCGTGGCGACGGAGTTGGAGGTGATGAGGAAGGTGTGCCCATCGGTTGCGGTCGCGACATGCTGCATGCCGACCTGGCCGCCCGCACCCGCGCGGCTGTCATAGACCACCGGCTGGCCGAGCCGCGGCGTCAGGTAGTCCACGAAGTAGCGCGCGGGCACGTCCTGCGGGCCGCCGGGGGCGAAGGGGCTGATCAGGCGCACCGGGCGCGTCGGCCAGCCGGGCTGGGCCAGCGAGGGGGCGGCGAGGCCGGTCGCGATTGCGGCGCCGAGGGCGCGGCGGGTGATGGTCATGCGTGTCACTCCCGGGTGTTTTTCATTGGCGGGACGATGGCGTCCCAGCGGGGCAGGGGGCGGTGCTCGATCGGCACCAGCCAGGCGGCGTGGTTGGCGTGGGTGATCGGGATGGCGGGCAGCAGGATTTCGCGCGGGACCGGTTCGCCACGCAGGTGGCGCAGCGCGGCCATGGCGGCGGTGGCCCCCATGCGCTGCCCGTCATAGTCCATGCTGGCGAGCAGGCGGCCGGCGGCGATCTGCTCGGCGGCCTCGATGGTGCCGTTGTTGCCGACCACCAGCGCGGATCGCCCTGCAGCGTCGAGCGCGTCGAGCGCGCCGAGGGCCATCAGGTCGTTGGTGCAGATCACGCCGTCGATGCGCGGGTGCTGCGCGAGCAGGGATTGCATCGCCGCGTGGCCCGGCTCGCGCAGGTAGCGGCCAGGGGCGGTGCCCAGGACCCGGATGCCGGGGTGGCGCGCCAGCGTCTCGCGGAAGCCGCGGCCGCGGTCGCGGCTGGTCGGCGCGGTGTCAGGGCCTTCGACCAGCACGATGTCGCCGGTGCCGCCCATGGCATCCACCATCACGCCCGCGATGGTGCGGCCCATCGCCACGTCATCGGCGCCGATGAAGGTGACGAAACCGCCCGCCATGCGGTTCACGAAGCCGATGAAGGGGATGCCCTGCGCGATCGCCTCCGCCACCGGCGCTTCCAAAAGCGCGTCGTCGGCGGGGGCGAAGATGATCGCGTCGGGGCGTTGCGCGACGACATCGCGCAGCAGCGCGATCTGCTGGGCGGGGTCGTCGGGCGTGGCGGGGAAATGCCAGGTCGCTTGCGCGCCCTCGCGCTCGGCGGCGCGTTCGACGCCGCGGAAGAACGCCTGGTAGTTCGGGTTGACCCCGTTCTTGGTGAAGGCAGCCAGGCGCATCATGCGGCCGGCGCCTTCGCCGGACGCATGCGCGCAGGATTGACGGGCACCCATCGAAGCAGGCTTCGGTGGGACCCGGTGGGGCGGCTACGCACCACGGATCAGTCCCCGCGCACGCCAGCGGCGCGGATCACCTCGCCCCAGGAGGCCAGGTCGCGCGCGATGCGGGCGTTGAAGGTGGCGGTGTCCTCGAATTGCGGGGTCAGGCCATTGGCCAGCAGGCGTTCGCGGAATTGCGGGTTCTCCAGCGCGCGGCGCGTCGCGTCGGACCATTGCGCCAGCGCGGCGGTGCTCATGCCGCGCGGGCCGCAGATGCCGAACCAGCCGGCCATCTGCAGCCCCGGCACGAAGGCCGAGATGGGACGCGCCTGCGGGAACAGCGGGGAGCCCGCATCGTCGCCGAGTGCCAGCAGGCGCAGCTCGCCGCCCTGGATCTGGCGCATCACGTCGCCGAGGTTGGTGATCATGTATTCGATGCGCCCGCCTAGGATGTCCACCACGGCCGGCGTCGCACCACGATAGGGCACGTGGACGATGTCGAGCCCGGCGCGCGCCTTCAGCAATTCCGACGAGAGATGCTGCGCCGAACCGACCCCGGCCGAGGCATAGGACAGCCCGCCAGGGCGCGCGCGCGCGGCGGCCAGCAGCCCCGGCACGTCCTGGTGCGGGCCGCGCGCGGCGACGATCAGCGCATAGGTGGACAGCGCCACGTTGGCGACGCCGGTCATCTCGGTGCGCGGGTCGACCGGCATGGCAACGCCGGGCAGGTTCGGCGTGATGGTCATGCTGCCCATCGGGCATTGCAACACGGTGTTGCCGTCGGGTGCGGCGCGCGCCACGACCTCTGCGCCGATCAGGCCGTTCGCGCCGGTGCGGTTCTCGACCACGCCGCGCGCGCCCATCAGCGGCGGGACGTATTCGGCGATGAGGCGCGCCATCAGGTCGCCGGCACCGCCGGCGGCGAAGCCGGAGATGACGCGGACCGTGCGCTCCTGCGCCAGGGCCGGGAACGCGATGAACGCCGCCGCGGCGGCCAGCAATATGCGACGCATGAACCTTACCTCCCTTTTCGTTGGGGGAAGGCTAGGACGGAACCGCCGCGCCTGGCGAGTCAGGCGGCGGCGGCCTCCAGCGCGGCGATCACCGCATCGGCCATGGCGCGGGTGGACAGCACGGGCTCGCCCGGCAGCGCGATGTCGGCCGTGCGCGCGCCGGCGTCGAGCGCGGCGGCGACGGCGCCATCGAGCAGGTCGGCCTCGGCCGGCATCCCTGCCGTCCAGCGCAGCAGCAGCGCGGCCGACAGGATCGCGCCGAGCGGATTGGCGATGCCCTTGCCGGCGATGTCCGGTGCCGAGCCGTGGATGGGTTCGTACAGCGCGCGGCGGCGGCCGTTTTCGCGCGGGGCCGACAGCGCGGCGGAGGGCAGCATGCCGAGGCTGCCGTTGATGGCCCCCGCGCAGTCCGACAGCAGGTCGCCGAACAGGTTGTCGGTGACGATGACGTCGAAGCGTGACGGCGCGCGGCCGAGCTGCAAGGCGCAATTGTCGGCCAGCATGTGTTCGAGCGTGACGTCGGGGAATTCGGCGGCATGGATGGCGGTGACGGTGTCGCGCCACAGCCGCCCGGCCTCCATGACGTTCGCCTTGTCCACCGAGGTGACGTGGTTGCGGCGCGTGCGGGCGAGTTCGAAGGCGAAGCGCGCGGCGCGGGCGATCTCGGCCTCGGTATAGGCGTGGGTGTTGACCCCGCGGCGGGTGCCGTCGGGCAGCGTCTCGATGCCGCGCGGCGTGCCGAAATAGACGCCGGCCGTCAGTTCCCGCACGAAGACCAGGTCGGTGCCGGCGACGGTGCGCGCCTTGAAGGGGGAGGCCTCCGCCAGCGCCGGCTGCGCCTTCACCGGACGCAGGTTGGCGAAGACATCCAGCGCGCGGCGGATGGTCAGCAGCGCGCCCTTGCGGCGTTCCTCGGGCGGGATGTGCGTCTGGTCGAGGCTGCCGGTGGCGCCGAACAGCAGCGCATCGGCGTCCATGATGGCGGACCAGGTGCGATCGGGCATGGTGGTGCGCTCGGCGGCCCAGGCGGCGGCGCCGAACACATGGCGCGTCATACGCAGCGGCACGGCGCGCTTCGCGACGAACCAGTCGAGGACGCGCACGGCCTCGTCGGTGACTTCCGGGCCGATCCCGTCGCCGGGCAGGACGACGATGTCGAGCGTCGGCCGCGGTGCGGCCGCGGGCTCAGGTGTCATCGCTCGACCGTCTCCCAGGCCCAGGCGCGCTTCTCACGGTCGGCCTTCTGCCAGGCGAGGATCTCGTCCTTCCGCTTCAGCGTGAGTGCGATGTCGTCGAGGCCCTCCAGCAGCGCGTCGCGCTTGCGCGCATCGGTGCTGAACGGGATTTCCGCGCCATCGGGCGTGACCACCACCTGGCGGGCGAGGTCCACGACGGTGTGGCGCGCGCCCTGCGCGGCCTCGGTCTCGTCGGCGATGCGGCGGATGGCGTCCTCCGGCAGGACCACCGGCAGCAGGCCGTTCTGGAAGCAGTTGTTGAAGAAGATATCGCCGAAGGATGGCGCGATGACGGCGCGGAAGCCCATGCCCATCAAGGCCCAGACCGCGCCCTCGCGCGAGGAGCCGCAGCCGAAGTTGGGGCCGGCCAGCAGGATGGGGCTGTCGCGGTATTGCGGGCGGTTCAGCACGAAGTCCGGGTTGTCGGCGCCGTCCTTTTCGTAGCGCAGGCGTTCGAAGGCATAGGGGCCGAGGCCGGTGCGCCCGGTGCCGACCAAGCGTTGGATCGGGATGATGACATCGGTGTCGATATTGGCGCCGAGCATCGGGGCGGCGGGGCCGCTGACGGTGGTAAACTTGTCCATGGTTGCTGCCCCTTACGCCGCGACCGAGCGCACATCGGCGATGGCACCTTCGAGTGCCGCCGCCGCCGCCATGGCGGGCGATGCGAGGTGCGTGCGCGCCCCCGTGCCCTGCCGTCCGACGAAGTTGCGGTTGGATGTGGAGACGCAGCGCGCGCCTGGTGGGACGAATTCGCCATTGGCCGCGACGCACAGCGCGCAGCCGGGTTCGCGCCATTCGAAGCCGGCGGCGCGGAACGCTTCATGCAGTCCTTCCGCCTCGGCGGCGTGCTTCACGCGCTCGCTGCCGGGGACGACCCAGGCGGTGACGTGCGCCGCCACCTTGCGCCCACGCAGCACGGCGGCGGCGGCGCGCAGATCCTCGATGCGCGAATTGGTGCAGGAGCCGATGAAGACCCAGTCGACCTTCGTGCCGGCGATCGGCGCGCCGGCGGTCAGGCCCATGTAGGCGAGTGCCTTTTCCCAATCGGCGCGCTTCTCGGCATTCGGGGCATTGGCGGGGTCGGGGACGCGGCCGGTGACGGGCAGCACCTGCTCGGGGCTGGTGCCCCAGGTGATCTGCGGGGCGATGTCGCGCATGTCGATCAGCAGGTCGCGGTCGAAGGTGGCGTCGTCGTCGGAGGGCAGGGCGCGCCAATCGGCCAGCGCTGCGTCCCAGGTCGCGCCCTTCGGCGCGAAGTCGCGGCCCTTCAGCCAGGCGAAGGTGGTCTCGTCCGGCGCCACCATGCCGATCTTCGCCCCCATCTCGATCGACAGGTTGCACAGCGTCAGGCGCCCTTCGACCGACAGCGCGCGCACGGCCGACCCGGCATATTCGACCGCGTAGCCGGTGCCCGCCGCGGCGCCGAAGCGGCCGATGGCGGCCAGGATCATGTCCTTGGGCGTGACACCCGGCGGGGCCTCGCCCTCGAAGCGGATCCGCATGGTGCGCGGCTTCTTCTGCGGCAGGCATTGCGTGGCCAGCACATGGCGCAGTTCCGACGCGCCGATGCCGAAGGAGATCGACCCGACCCCGCCATTCGTGCAGGTGTGGCTGTCGCCGCAGACCAGCACCGTGCCGGGCAGCACGATGCCCAGCTCCGGCCCCATCACATGCACGATGCCGTTGCCGTCCTGACCGAGGTCGAACAGCCGCACGCCCGTCTCCGCCGCGCGCTTGCGAAGGCCCGCGAGCAGCTTCGCGCCGGTCGGGAAGGTCTCGGAGGTGCGGCCCGGCGCGGAGGAGACGGCGTGGTCGGGTGTCGCGAAGACCAGGTCGGGGCGCGCGACGGCGTGGCCGGCCTCGCCCACTTCCTGCAGGGCGCGCCCGCCCGAGAGGTCATGCACCAGCACCCGGTCGCAATGCAGCAGCGACCAGCCGCCGCCGAGATCCGCCACCACATGCGAATCCCAGATTCTGTCGAACATCGTGCGCGCCATGGCCGTCATTCTCCCGTCGTCACTCAATCTGTTCGCAGCCGCCGCGGCGTGTCGCGGCGTTCGGGCTTGCCGGTGCTTGACGCTGGCGGGCGGGCAAGGGAGCGTCCCGACAGCGGCGGCATCACGCCGCGCGGGACGGGCGCGGTCAAGCGCCCGCGGGCACGGGAGAGCGTCCATGACGAGGATCACGCGTCGGATGGTCGGGCTTGGCGCGCTGGCAGCGCCCTTCGCGGCGCGCGCGCAGGGGTCCTGGCCCGACCGGCCGGTCCGCATGGTGGTGCCCTACAGCGCCGGCGGCGTGGCCGACACGATCGCGCGCATCGTGCAGTCGCGGGTGAGCGAACAGCTCGGCCAGTCCTTCATCATCGAGAACCGCACGGGCGCGTCGGGTGCGATCGGCGCGGCCGCGGTGCATGCCGCACCGGCCGACGGCCACACGCTGCTGTTCGAGGGCGCGACCTTCGCCACCCTGCCGGAGGTGCGCCGCGACCTGCCCTTCGACTACGCCAGCGCCTTCATCCCGGTCGTGCAGGTGACGACGCAGCCCTACATCATCGGCGTGCGCGCGGGCTTCCCCGCCACCGACCTCGCCGGCTTCGTGGCCGAGGCGAAGCGCCGCCCGGGCGAGGTGACCTACGGCACGCCGGGTGTGGCGCATATCGGCCACTTCATGGGCGAGTCGCTGCAGATGGCCGCCGGCATCCGGCTGGAGCACATCCCCTTCCGCGGCGGCGCGGATGTGGCGCGCGAGCTGGCCGGCGGGCGGATCGATGCGGGGATCATCTCATACTCCTCGCTGCGCCCGGCGGTGGAACGCGGCGCGACGCTGGTGGCGAGCACGGCCGGGCGGCGCCAGTCATCGCTGCCGCAGATCCCTGTGATCGGCGAGACCTTCGCGGGCTACGACATGTCGTCCTGGACGGGGGTGTTCGCGCCGGCCGGCACGCCGGCGGTGGCGGTGCAGCGGATCAGCGCGGCGATGCGATCGGCGCTGGCGGACCCCGAGGTGCGGCGGCGGCTGGATGCGTCGGGGGCGGATGCGGTGGAGTCCGACCCGGCGGCCTTCGCGGCGGTGATCCGGCGGGACTGCGAGACGGCGCGACGGATCGTGCAGGCGACGGGGTTGCGGGTGGGGTAGGGGGGCCTCTCGGGTCGCGCCTTCAGCCGCTGTCCGCGTGCCGATGCACAGCGCTGGAACGACGCGCTCGACAATCGGACCGCGCGCATGCGCGATCCGGGAACGCAAGGCGCGACCGCGCCCAAGCCAACAGCCGTGCCGGGTGCGCCAGTGCGCGGCGCGAAGGCAAGGGCCGGGGATGCGGCCCGCCCGCCGTGTGAGGGACGCAAAAACGCAGCGGCGGTCTACTCCGCCGCCTTCGGCGCATAGCCCAGCCCGCCTTCGTACTTCCGCCCGGTCTCCTCCGGCAGGAATTCCGCCTCCATCTCCCGGATGCGGTCGAAGCCGGAGAAGCCATGCAGGTTGCCCATTGGATGCTGCTTGAAGCGTGCGTCGTAGGCGGCCTCGGCCATCGGGCCGTCGGTCTTGAGCGCGTGCGCGAAGTCGTGGATCGCCATGATGGTGGCGCGCATCGCCGCACCCGGCAGGATACAGACGCGGATGCCCAGTTCCGCCATCTGGTCCGCCGACAGGCGCGGCGAGATGCCGGTCATGTTGTAGAAGACCGGCCCCTTCACCTCGGCGCCGATGCGCGCGACTTCCGCGACATCCTTGGGGCCCTCGACGAAGGCCAGGTCGGCGCCGGCGTCCAGGAAGGCATTGGCGCGGTCGACCGCTTCGTCGAGGCTGCCACCATGCGCGCCGCGCGCGTCGGTGCGCGCGATGATGACGAAGTCGGGGTCGAGCGCATCGCGCGTGCGCGCGGCGGCGCGGATCTTGAGCACCGCCTCGTCGCGCGCGATCACTTCTCGCCCGGCCACATGGCCGCAGCGCTTGGGGGCGACCTGGTCTTCCAGATGCATGCCCGCCACGCCGGCGCGGATGTATTCCTCGACCGTGCGGACCACGTTGATGGCGTTGCCGAAGCCGGTATCGGCATCGGCGATCAGCGGCACCTTCACCGCCGAAGCGATCAGCTTCGCGTTCAGCGCCATCTCGGTCAGCGTCGCGAGGCCGGCATCGGGCAGGCCGAGCAGGTTCAGCGAGGTGCCGTAGCCCGACATGTAGAGCGCTGGGAAGCCGGCATCCTCGAGGATGCGCGCGGACATGGCGTTGAAGCAGCCAGGCACGACCAGCGGGCGATGGGCTTCGATCAGGGCGCGCAGGCGCGTGGTGGGGCGGGCGGGGCTGCCTTGGCCGAGGCGCATGGGGTGTTCCTTGTTTGCGGACGCAGGGCGTGATCTTGCCTGATCGGCCGCGGGGGGCAATGACGCAGGGGCATCGCCACCACGGCGCTGGCGGGAGGACGCGCCGACCTGCGGTCAGCCGGGCGCCTCGGCCGGTGGGTGCAGGCCAGCGGGCGGCCTGCGCGCCGGCAGGAAAGGCGGTTGGATGGCGCGAGGTGGATCCGGCCGGGCGGCGTCAGCCAGGCGCGGGCGCGGCCGGATGCGTCGGCAGGGGGGCGGAACCGGCACGCGCCGCGTCGCCGCGCAGGGTGCGGCGGGAGATCGCGACGAAAACCGCCAGGATCGCGAAGGGCGCGAACAGCACCTCGATGCCACCAATGTCGATCGTTGCCTTCAGGGCGGCCAGGTAGGTGGCGACCAGGACGGCTTTCTCGCCGCGCAGGTATCCGGTGCGCGACGCCTGCACCCAGAGCCAGGCGAGGGGGATGGTGACGACCACCATGTCGTAACGCAGCAGGTAGGGCGTGCACAGCGCCGCGCAGCAGACGATGGCGGCGCCCTGCGCCGTGGCGCAGGCGCGCCGTCGGATCAGCAGCAGCAGGGTCGCAAGGCATGGCAGTGCGACGGCAAGCTGCACGAAGTAGGCGACTGCCTCGCTTGCGCCCAGCAGCCGCGCGGCGGCAAAGACGCTGATCAAATGGCGCAGGTAGTCCGGCGGGTAGGACAGCCTGCCCGTGGCTTCGCCGGTCATGCCGAGGAAAGCCATCCAGATGTCCGGGCCGAAGGCCAGCGTGGCGGCGGCCGAGGTCGCGACGACGGTGATCGCCGCGCCGAGGAAGGTGCGCCAATGCCCGCCCAGCGCGAGCGCGAGCGGGATGATGAGGCCCAGATGCGGCTTGTAGGCGAGCAGGCCGATGCAC
>LNFM01006310.1_pt1 | contig 24637 bp, 15 predicted proteins | sample 596031 | NCBI WGS metagenome assembly LNFM01 (sample SAMN04254537, study PRJNA301005) | activated carbon metagenome | isolation source: dual media filters at the Ann Arbor, Michigan drinking water treatment plant | place: USA: Ann Arbor | reverse complement strand
AGTCGAAGCACTTGACGCGGTAGTCCTTGCCTTCCAGCAACCACTGCAGCGAATCGCGCACGGCCTCGTCGTCATCGACGACGTAGACGGTGCCTTTTTTGGGGATCAGGCTCATGCGGTGAACACTTCTTCGGGCCGATCAGGGCCCTGTCGGGTTGGTGGTGGTTTCTGCCTCGACCGCAGGGTCTGGAGGCGCCGTGCCCGCGTCGGTGCGCAAGGGTGTGTCGACCGGCAATGTGAATGCAAACCGGCACCCGACGATGAGTGCACCATTGTAAAGGTTCTGTGCCCGCATCCGCCCGCGGTGGCTCTCCACGATGGTGCGGCACAGGCTCAGGCCGATGCCCAGGCCCTCGGCCTTGGTGGAGAAGAAGGCCTCGTACAGGCGGCCGATGACCTCGTCCTTGATGCCCGGGCCCATGTCGGTGACGCTGAACTCGATCACGCCGCCTTCTTCGGGCGTGTGGCGCGGCACCACGCGCAGCTCGATGTGGCGGCGGCTGGTGGGCAGCTGCGCGCTGTCGATGGCCTCGGCCGCGTTCTTCAGCAGGTTCAGCACCACCTGCTCGATCAGGATCGGATCGGCCATGATCGTGGGCAGCCGCTGCGCCACGTAGGTATGGATGGCCACGTTGCGGCGGCGCAGCTCGATGCCGGCCAGGTCCACCGCGTCGTCCACGATCTGCCGCGCCTGCGAGGGCTGGCGCTGCGGCTCGCTGCGCTTCACGAAGGCGCGGATGCGGTGGATGATCTGGCCGGCGCGCTCGGCCTGGCGCGCGGTCTTCTGCAGCGCGGCGATCAGGTCGGGCTGCTCGATGGTGCCGGCCTTCACGCGCGACACCATGCCGTTGCAGTAGTTGGTGATGGCGGTCAGCGGCTGGTTCAGCTCGTGCGCCACCGAGCTGGCCATCTCGCCCATCGTCACCAGCCGGCTCGTGACCTGCGCCTTCTCGGCCTGTGCCGCCGCCTGCTCCTCGGCGCGCAGACGGGCGGTGATGTCTGTGGCGATCAGCATCTGTGCCAGGCGGCCGTCGGTCCACTGCAGGTAACGGGCGCGCACGTCGAACCACTTCTGCAGCGATTCCACGAACACCTCGCGCGGGCTGGCGCCGGCGTCGGTGAGCTCGGCGGTGGGCAGGCCCGAGAGGTTGTCGACCTCCTCGTCACGGTCGGCGTCGAACAGGGCGCCCACCACGCCGCCGGCCATGGTCTGGTGGCCACGCGCATCGCCGCCGAACCACAGCCGGTAGCTGCGGTTCACGAACAGCAGCTCGCCCTGCTGCACCGACAGCACCGACACCGAGGCGTCCAGCCCCTCCAGCACGGTCGTGAAGCGCTCGTGGCTGGCCGACAGCTGGTCGCGGATGCGCTTGGCTTCGGTGATGTTGGTCATGCTCGTCATCCAGCCGGTCTGCTGACCCTTGGGGTCGATCAGCGGGCTGACGTACATGCGGGCGTCGAAGATCGTGCCTTCCTTGCGCTGCACCTTCACTTCGATGCCGCCGCTGGGGCTGCGGCCCTGCAGCTCTTGCTGCAGCAGGCGGCCGTTTTCCTCGATGCGGTCGGGCGGCCAGTAGGGGTAGGGCGGCAGGCGGCCGACGAGCTCGATCATCGAATAGCCGGTCATCTGGCTGAAGGCCGCGTTGACGTAGGTGATGCGCCCGTCCATGTCCATCGCGCGCATGCCGGTGGGCATGCTGTTTTCCATCGCGCGGCGGAAGTTGGTCTCCTGGATCAGCGCGCCCTGGATCTGGCTGCGCCTGCGCATGTGGCGCCAGGTGCCCAGCAGCATCCAGACCGTCAGCACGCTCAGCGCCACCACCATCCAGAAGAGGGTGTTGCTGATGAGGCCGATGCTGGTGCGCCAGCCCTGGCCGCGCAGCAGCAGGCCGTTGAAGGCGGGCGTCAGTGGCGCCTCGCTGATGATGGAGGCGCGCGGCGAGGCCTTGCCGGGCATGGCGGCCACGGTGGCGGCCAGCACCGTCTGCTTCTCGTTGACGATGGCCATCAGGTGGCGCTGCGCCACGTCGGCCGGCACGAAGTGGCGCACCAGCGAGTCCACCGAGTACTCCACGATGATGGTGCCGGCAAAGGCGCTGCGTTCGATCAGCGGCACGTGGAGCTGGAAGACCTGCGCGCCGGTGGCGTCGGCGAAGGCGCGTGAATAGGCGGCGGTGCGTGTGTCGCGCGCGGCGAGGAAGGTGACCTCGGGCTCGCTGTTGCTGCCGTCCTGGGGCAGCGTCGGCATCGGCGGGCCACCGGCCGGGGCCGCCGGGTACATGAAGGCCAGGTGGCTGGCGCGCGGCTTCCGCTTCATGTCGACCCACGTCAGGTGGGTGATTTCCGGGCGCTCGCGGGTGAAGGCGGTGGCCTGGCCGGCAAACTCGTCGGCATCGATGTCGCGGGCCACGAGCTCGCGCGCCATGCGGATCAGCGCCTCCTGGTTCTGGATCAGGCGCAGGCCGATCTGCTGCTGCGTGAGCTCGGTATCACGTTTGACCGATTCCGTCTCGCGCTCGATTTCCTCGTTGCGCAGGTACCAGAAGGCGGAAATGATGGCCGCCAGGAACAGCAGCACCGAGAGCAGCGGGGCCAGCGTGGCGAAGCGGTCCTGCCGGGCCGGCGACTGCCGGCGCCACCATTGCCCGAACAGGCGCTTGGCGGCCGGCAGGGGGGCGACCGAGGCAGCTTGGGGCAGACGGGGTTCGGACATGCGACCGATTATCCCGGCAGCGCCGGAAGCACTGCGCAGGCATCGGCCTGTTGTCGTTTCATATTGCGGAATGAATCGGCACTATTTGAAATCCGGTGGAGATATGACACACTCCGCCCCGACCGAAAAAACGCTTCTCCAGGAGACAAACATGTCCGCAATGCCGGAGTCTTTGCCGGGCCAGGCCGCCCACGACAGCGACACCCAGGAAACCCGCGAGTGGCTCGACGCCCTGACCGCGGTGATCGGGACCGAAGGCGCGGCGCGCGCGCACTTCCTGCTGGAGCAGCTGCTGGAGCACGCGCGCCAGAACAGCATCGACATGCCGTTCTCGGCCAACACTGGCTATGTCAACACCATCGAGCCGCAGGACGAGGAACACAGCCCCGGCAACCTGGAGCTGGAAGGTCGTCTTCGCGCCTACATGCGCTGGAACGCGATGGCGCTGGTGGTCAAGGCCAACCGGCTGCACCCGGCCGACGGCGGTGACCTCGGCGGCCACATCAGCAGCTTTGCCAGCCTGGCGCACATGTTCGCGGCCGGCTTCAACCACTTCTGGCACGCCGAGAGCGAAGGCCACGGCGGTGACCTGCTCTACATCCAGGGCCACAGCAGCCCCGGCATCTACGCCCGCGCCTTCCTGGAAGGTCGCATCACCGAAGACCAGATGCTCAACTTCCGCCAGGAAGTCGGCGGCAAGGGCCTCAGCAGCTACCCGCACCCGAAGCTGATGCCCGAGTTCTGGCAGTTCCCGACCGTCAGCATGGGCCTGGGCCCGCTGATGGCGATCTACCAGGCGCGTTTCCTGAAGTATTTGCACGCGCGCGGCATTGCCGACACCGCGAACCGAAAGGTCTGGGTGTTCTGCGGCGACGGCGAGATGGACGAGCCCGAGAGCCTGGGCGCCATCGGCCTGGCGGCACGCGAGAAGCTCGACAACCTGGTGTTCGTCGTCAACTGCAACCTGCAGCGCCTGGACGGCCCGGTGCGCGGCAACGGCAAGATCATTCAAGAACTCGAAGGCGAGTTCCGTGGTGCCGGCTGGAACGTCATCAAGCTGATCTGGGGCAAGGAGTGGGACGGCCTGCTGGCGCGCGACAAGGACGGCTCGCTGCGCAAGATCATGATGGAGACGCTGGACGGCGACTACCAGGCCTTCAAGGCCAACGACGGTGCTTTCGTGCGCAAGAACTTCTTCGGCCGCGACCCGCGCACGCTGGAGATGGTGGCCAAGATGTCGGACGACGACATCTGGAACCTGCGCCGCGGCGGCCACGACGCCGGCAAGGTCTACGCCGCCTTCCACAAGGCCAACAACAGCCAGGGTCAGCCCACCGTGTTGCTGGTGAAGACCGTCAAGGGCTGGGGCATGGGCAGCGCCGGCGAGGGCAAGAACACCGCGCACCAGGCCAAGAAGCTGACCGACGACGACATCCGCCAGTTCCGCGACCGCTTCAACATCCCCATCCCCGACGGGCAGCTGGCCGACATCCCGTTCTACAAGCCGGCTGACGACACGCCGGAGATGAAGTACCTGCACGAGCGGCGCCGCGCGCTGGGCGGCTACCTGCCCAAGCGCCGCGTGAAGGCCGACGAGAGCTTCACCGTGCCGTCGCTGGAGACCTTCAAGGCCGTGCTCGAGCCCACCGCCGAAGGCCGCGAGATCAGCACCACGCAGGCCTACGTGCGCTTCCTGACGCAGCTGCTGCGCGACCAGGCGCTGGGCCCGCGCGTGGTGCCGATCCTGGTGGACGAGGCACGCACCTTCGGCATGGAAGGCCTGTTCCGCCAGATCGGCATCTACAACCCCGAGGGGCAGAAGTACACGCCGGTGGATAAAGACCAGGTGATGTACTACAAGGAAACGGTCAACGGCCAGATCCTGCAGGAAGGCATCAACGAGGCCGGCGGCATGGGCAGCTGGATCGCCGCGGCGACGTCGTATTCGACGAACAACCGCATCATGGTGCCGTTCTACATCTACTACTCGATGTTCGGCTTCCAGCGCATCGGCGACATGGCCTGGGCCGCCGGCGACATGCAGGCGCGCGGCTTCCTGCTCGGCGGCACCAGCGGCCGCACCACGCTCAACGGCGAAGGCCTGCAGCACGAAGACGGCCACAGCCACATCCTGGCCGGCACCATCCCCAACTGCATCAGCTACGACCCGACCTTCGCGCACGAGGTCGGCGTGATCCTGCACCACGGCCTGAAGCGCATGGTGGAGAAGCAGGACAACGTCTATTTCTACATCACGCTGCTGAACGAGAACTACCCGATGCCGGGCCTCAAGGCCGGCACCGAGGAGCAGATCCTCAAGGGCATGTACCTGCTGGAAGAGGGCGCCAAGAAGACGCCGCGTGTCAACCTGCTGGGCAGCGGCACCATCCTGCGCGAGAGCATGGCCGCGAAGCAGCTGCTGGAGGCCGACTGGGGCGTGGCTGCCAACGTGTGGAGCTGCCCGAGCTTCAACGAACTGGCGCGCGACGGCCAGGACTGCGAACGCTGGAACCTGCTGCATCCCACGTCCGAGGCGCGCGTGCCTTTCGTCACGCAGCAGCTGGCGCCGCATGCGGGCCCGGTGATCGCGTCCACCGACTACATGAAGAACTACGCCGAGCAGATCCGCGCCTTCATCCCCAAGGGCCGGCACTACAAGGTGCTGGGCACCGACGGCTACGGCCGCAGCGACTTCCGCAGCAAGCTGCGCGAGCACTTCGAGATCAACCGCCACTACATCGTGGTGGCCGCACTGAAGACGCTGGCCGACGAGGGCACGCTGCCGGCAGCCAAGGTGCTGGAGGCGATCAACAAGTACGGCATCGACGCCGACAAGATCAACCCGCTGTACGCATAACGACAAAACTTCAGGAGACAGTCCATGGCGTTGGTCGAAGTGAAAGTCCCGGACATCGGCGACTTCAAGGAAGTGGAAGTCATCGAGCTGATGGTCAAGCCGGGCGACACCGTCGCGGTGGACCAGAGCCTCTTGACGGTGGAATCGGACAAGGCGTCGATGGAGATCCCGTCGTCGCATGCCGGCGTGGTCAAGGAGCTCAAGGTGAAGCTCGGCGACAAGGTGGCCGAAGGCACGCTGGTGCTGGTGCTGGAGGCTGCGGGCGCTGCGGCGCCGGCGGCGGCGCCCGTGCCGGCTGCTGCTGCTGCTCCCGCTGCGGCCGCGCCGACCGCCGCACCGATGGCCGCGCCTGCAGCCGCGGCGGCCCCGGCCTCGGGCCCGATCGAGGTCGTGGTGCCCGACATCGGCGACTTCGACGAGGTCACCGTCATCGAGGTCTTCGTGAAGGCCGGCGACAGCGTCAAGGTCGAGCAGAGCCTGGTCACGGTCGAGAGCGACAAGGCCTCGATGGAGATCCCGTCGTCGCACGCCGGCACCGTGTCCAGCCTGCTCGTGAACGTGGGCGACAAGGTGAAGAAGGGCTCGCCGATCGCGCTGCTGCACGGTGTGGCGGGTGCTGCGGCACCGGCGCCTGCGCCGGCACCCGCCGCAGCCGCGCCGGCCGCTCCTGCGGCAGTCGCATCGGCCGCGCCGACTGCGGCACCGGCAGCCGCGGCGATGCCCGCGCACCAGCCGGCCACGGCCAGCAGCGCGCTGCCGCATGCGTCGCCGTCGATCCGCCGCTTTGCACGCGAGCTGGGCGTGCCGCTGGCGGAGGTGAAAGGCAGCGGTCCCAAGGGCCGCATCACGCAGACCGACGTGCAGGGCTTCGTCAAGGGCGTGATGGCCGGCGACGCCCAGACCGCCGCGCAAAAGGCCAAGGCGCCCGCAGCCGCGGCCGGCGGCGGCGAGGCCTTCCCCGGCCTGCTGCCCTGGCCCAAGGTCGACTTCGCCAAGTTCGGCCCGGTGGAGCGCAAGGACCTCAGCCGCATCAAGAAGATCAGCGGCGCCAACCTGCACCGCAACTGGGTCGTGATCCCGCACGTGACGAACCACGACGACGTGGACATCACCGACCTCGAAGCCTTCCGCGTGCTGCTGAACAAGGAAAACGAGAAGTCCGGCGTCAAGGTCACGATGCTCGCTTTCCTGATCAAGGCCAGCGTGGCGGCGCTGAAGAAGTTTCCCGAGTTCAATGCCTCGCTGGACGGCGAGCAGCTCGTGCTGAAGAACTACTTCCACATCGGCTTCGCCGCCGACACGCCCAACGGGCTGGTGGTGCCGGTGATCAAGGACGCCGACAAGAAGGGCATCTTCCAGATCAGCACCGAGATGGGCGAACTGGCCAAGAAGGCGCGCGACGGCAAGCTGGGTCCGGCGGACATGTCCGGCGGCTGCTTCAGCATCAGCAGCCTGGGCGGCATCGGCGGGCGCTACTTCACGCCCATCATCAACGCGCCCGAGGTGTCGATCCTGGGTGTGTGCAAGAGCAGCACCGAGCCGCGCTGGGACGGCAAGCAGTTCGTGCCGCGCCTGATCCTGCCGCTGAGCCTGAGCTGGGACCACCGCGTGATCGATGGCGCCACGGCGGCGCGATTCAACGCCTATCTGGGCCAGATCCTGGGCGACTTCCGACGCGTGTTGCTGTAGCCCATGAGCACTGTCGTCGTCGCCCGCAAGGGCGGCACCGTGGCCATCGCGTCGGACTCGCTCGTCACCTTCGGCGAAACGCGGCTGCCGCATGGCTACGAGGCCAACGCGAAGATGTTCACGGTGGGCGGCTCTTGCATCGGCGCGGTGGGTACCACGGCGCACATGCCGGTGCTCAGGCAGGTGCTGGGCGCGCTGCCGCCCGAAGAGCTGCGGCTGGACTCGCGCGAAGGTCTCTTCGAGACCTTCCTGCGTGTGCACCCCAAGCTGAAGGAGCGCTTCTTCCTGAACACGAAGGAGCAGGACAGCGACCCCTACGAAAGCAGCCAGTTCAGCATCCTGATCGCCAATGTGCACGGCATCTTCGGCGTCGAGAGCTATCGCGAGGTCTTCGAGTTCGACCGCTTCTGGGCCATCGGCTCGGGCCGGCGTTTTGCGCTCGGCGGCATGCACGCCACCTGGGACAAGGCCAGGACCGCACGCGAGGTGGCCATCGCCGGCGTGCAGGCCGGCTGCGAATTCGACACCAGCTCTGCCGGCCCCGTGCGCGTGCAGACCTTCAAACTGAAAAAGCAAGCGACAGGAGACTGACATGCCGCTCATCGACATCACCGTGCCGGACATCGGCGACTTTGCGGAAGTGACCGTCATCGAGGTGCTGGTCAAGCCCGGCGACACCGTCAAGCCCGAGCAGAGCCTGATCACCGTGGAGAGCGACAAGGCCTCGATGGAGATCCCGTCGTCAGCCGGCGGCGTGGTGAAGGAACTGAAGGTCAAGCTCGGCGACAAGGTGGCGATGGGCAGCGTGGTGCTGTCGCTGGAATCGGCCGACGCGGCCGCGCCGTCCCCGGCTGCTGCGGCGCCTGCTGCGTCTGCAGCCGCGCCTGCACCCGTCGCAGCGCCCGCCACCGCAGCCCCCGCCGCGGCCAGCTACGCCGGCGGCGCTGACCTGCAATGCGACATGCTCGTGCTCGGCGCCGGCCCGGGTGGCTATAGCGCCGCCTTCCGCGCCGCCGACCTCGGCATGAAGACGGTGCTGGTGGAGCGTTTCCCGGTGCTCGGCGGCGTGTGCCTGAACGTGGGCTGCATCCCCAGCAAGGCGCTGCTGCACGTGGCCGCCGTCATGGACGAGGTGAGCCACTTTGCAGACCTGGGCGTCACCTTCGGCAAGCCCGAGGTCGACCTGTCCAAGTTGCTCGCGCACAAGAACAAGGTGGTGGGCAAGCTCACCGGCGGCCTGGCCGCGATGGCCAAGATGCGCAAGGTCACGGTGGTCACGGGCGTGGGGGAATTTGCCGATCCGCACCACCTGAAGGTCACCGGCCCCGATGGCAAGGTGCAGACCATCCAGTTCAAGAACGCGATCATCGCGGCCGGCTCCGAAGCCGTGAAACTGCCGTTCCTGCCGAAGGACGACCCGCGCATCGTCACCAGCACCGGCGCACTGGAGCTGCGCCAGAAGCCCGAGCGCATGCTGGTCATCGGCGGCGGCATCATCGGCCTGGAGATGGGCACCGTCTACAGCACGCTGGGCTCGCGCCTCGACGTGGTGGAGATGCTCGACGGCCTGATGCAGGGCGCGGACCGCGACCTCGTCAAGGTGTGGCAGAAGATGAACGCGCACCGCTTCGACAAGCTGATGCTGAAGACCAGGACCACCGGTGCCGAAGCCACGGCCGACGGCATCCGCGTGATGTTCGAGGGCCTGGACGGCACGAAGAGTGAGGCCATGTACGACCTGGTGCTGCAGGCCGTGGGCCGCACGCCCAACGGCAGGAAGATCGCCGCCGACAAGGCCGGCGTCATCGTGAGCGACCGCGGCTTCATCCCGGTGGACGTGCAGATGCGCACCAATGTGCCGCACATCTACGCCATCGGTGACATCGTCGGCCAGCCGATGCTGGCTCACAAGGCGGTGCACGAGGCGCACGTGGCCGCCGAGGTGGCCGCCGGCGACAGCAAGGCGCAGTTCGACGCGCGCGTGATCCCGAGCGTGGCCTACACCGACCCGGAGGTGGCCTGGGTCGGCCTGACCGAGGACGAGGCCAAGGCGCAGGGCATCAAGGTCAGGAAGGGCCTGTTCCCGTGGAGCGCGTCGGGCCGCGCCATTGCCAACGGCCGCGACGAAGGCTTCACCAAGCTGCTGTTCGACGATTCGCCCGAGGCCCACGGCCATGGCCGCATCCTGGGCGGCGGCATCGTCGGCACGCATGCCGGCGACATGATCGGCGAGGTGGCGCTGGCCATCGAGATGGGTGCCGACGCGGTGGACATCGGCAAGACGATCCACCCGCACCCGACGCTGGGCGAGAGCATCGGCATGGCCGCGGAAGTGGCCCACGGCAGCTGCACCGACCTGCCACCAGCCCGGCGTTGACACCCCGCAGGCCGGGGCCGCGCGGTGCGCGGCTTCAGGCCGGGCGGCGGGCGGCCGGCGGCGGCCCCCAGGCGTCGTCGGCCACCTGGCCCACGGCCTGGAACGCGGGTTTGGCAAACAGGTAGCCCTGCATCAGGCGCACGCCGGCGTCGCGCAGGAAATCGCGCTCGGCCGTGGTCTCGATGCCTTCCGCAATGACCGTGATGCCCATGTCGTCGCACAGCCGCATCAGGCTCGTGACGATGGCCTGGCGCGGCCGGTCAGCGTCCACCCCGCGCACCAGGTCCATGTCGATCTTGATGCAGTCGGGCTGGAAGTCGGCCAGCAGCTTGAGCCCGGCGTAGCCCGCACCGAAGTCGTCGATGGCGGTCTTGAAGCCGCAGCGCTTGTACTCGCGCAGGATCTGCGCGAACCAGGGGCCGTCCTGCACACGCTCGCCTTCGGTGACCTCGAAGATGATGCGCTCCACCGGGAAGCCGGTGTGCCGCGCCGCCTCGACCGTGGTGCGGATGCAGACCTCGGGCTTGTAGACCGCGTTGGGCAGGAAGTTGATCGACAGGTGGCCCTGCATGCCCAGCGCCGCGGCGCCCTTGATGGCCTTGACGCGGCAGGCCTGGTCGAAGCGGTATCGGTTGTCCTCGTTGACCTGTTGCAGCACCGTGTGCGCGCCTTCGCCGCCCGGGCCGCGCACCAGTGCTTCATGCGCGAAGACGGTGCGGGTTTCCAGGTCGACGATGGGCTGGTAGGCGTAGTCGAAGCCGAAGCCAAGGCGCTCGTCCGAGCCGCAGCCGGTGCAGCGGGCGGTGTCTGGATGCACGGCGAGGGGTTGGATGGACATCGTGTCGGGCCCGCGGCCAGGAATCGACGGGCCAGGCGCGCCGCCACGCACAGTCTGCCATCGGCGAGACCCGCTGCCCTGTGAAGAAGGGCTGCTGGCAGGCCCTTCTTCCGGTCAAGGCCGGCCGGCCGATCGGCCGTACAGCCGGCCCAGCTCGAGCAGCCGCCCGCCGTGCCAGGGCTGCACCTGGCTCCACTGGAAGCGCCAGCGCCACCAGCCGCTTTCCTGGCCCGGAAAGTTCATGCGGCAGTCGCTCGGCAGCGCCAGCACGTCCTGCATCGGGTGCACCGCGGTGTCGGCCACGCTGGCCATCGCGGCGCGGATCATCGTCCACGGCATGTCGTGGCCGTCGGTGGCGAGGTAGCCGCGCGCAAAGTGGCGTTCGTGCTCGGTGGCGGTGGCCCACCAGCCGGCCACGGTGTCGTTGTCGTGCGTGCCGGCGTAGACCACGGTGTCGGGCTCGTGGTTGTGCGGCAGGTAACGGTCTGAAGCGTCGCCGGCAAAGGCGAACTGCAGGATGCACATGCCGGGAAAGGCGAACTGCTTGCGCAGCGCGTCCACGTCGGGCGTGATGACGCCCAGGTCCTCGGCAATGATCGGCAGCGGGCCCAGGGCCTGCGCAATCGCCTGGAACAGCGCCTCCCCGGGCCCCGGGACCCAGCGACCGTGGATGGCCGTGGGTTCACTCGCCGGGATCTCCCAGTGGGCCGCGAAGCCGCGAAAGTGGTCGATGCGCACCACGTCCACCAGCTCGAAGCTGCGCCGGATGCGGTCCACCCACCACGCGTAGCCGTCTTCGGCATGCGCGGCCCATCGATACAGCGGGTTGCCCCAGCGCTGGCCGGTGGCGCTGAAGTAGTCGGGCGGCACGCCGGCCACCACGGTGGGGCGGCCGTGCGCGTCCAGCTCGAAGAGATGCTGGTTCGCCCAGACCTCCGCGCTGAGGTAGGCGATGAAGATCGGCGTGTCGCCGACGATCTTCACGCCCTTGCCGTTGGCGTAGGCCTTGAGCGCGGCCCACTGGCGGAAGAAGCGCCACTGCGTGAACTGCCAGAAGGCGATGCGCGCCGCGTGTTGCTGCCGCGCCGCAGCCAGCGCGGCGGGCTCGCGCTGCGCCAGCGCGGCCGGCCAGTCGCACCAGTCCTGCCAGCCGCAGCTCTCGCAGATCGACATGAACAGCGCGTAGTCGTCGATCCAGCTGCGCTGCTCGGCAAGGAAGCGCTCGAAGTCGGCGCGCTGCGCGGCGGTGCCGGCGGCTGCAAACCGCGCAGCGGCCCGGGCCAGCCGCTCCATGCGGAACGGGTGCATCACCGAGAAGTCGACCTGCGCCACCGTCAGGCCCGCCACCGGCGCCAGGTCGGCCGCATCGAGCCAGCCCTGCTGCTGCAGCTCGGCCAGGTCGATCAGCAGCGCGTTGCCGGCGAAGGCCGAGTTGCTCATGTACGGTGAATTGCCCGGGCCGATGCCGGCCAGCGGCAACAGCTGCCACAGCGACTGGCCGGCGCCCGCGAGCCAGTCCACGAAGTGGTACGCGTCGGGCCCGAAGTCGCCCGAGCCGTGCGGACCGGGCAGGGAGGTGGGGTGCAACAGCACGCCGCTGGCGCGGGGAAAGCGCATGTCGGGAGTCCTCGGGGTCTTCAGGGAGGGTCGGCGTCACGCAGCAGCACCACGCTGCGCGCGGGCAGCAGGTACTCGTCCTCGGCACCGCGCTGCCAGGTGCTGCGGCCGTCGACGGCCGTGCTGTCCAGCTCGCACACCCAGCGGCCGGGCGGCAGCCTGAAGGTGGCGTCCATGTCGCGGGCATTGAACATCAGCAGCAGCGGCGTGCGGCTGCGGCCCGGCGCGCCGATGAAGGCGCCGACGATGCGCGACATGCGGTTGTCCCAGTGCTCCGGCGCCATGGCCTCGCCGGTGCGGCGCAACCAGGCCAGGTCCAGGCGACCGCGGGCATCGGGCAGGCCGGTGTACCAGCGTGCGGCCATCGGCATCAGCGTCCTGCGCAGGTGCAGCAGGTGCGCGGTGTAGTCGATCAGCGCAGTGTCGGCCTGCGCCCAGTCGATCCAGGTGGTGGTGTTGTCCTGGCAGTAGGGGTTGTTGTTGCCGCCCTGGCTGTGGCCGAGCTCGTCGCCGGCGGCCAGCATCGGCGTGCCCTGCGCCAGCAGCAGGCTGGCCAGCAGCGCGCGCTGCAGCCGGGCACGGCGGGCCAGCACGATCGGGTCCTGGGTGGGACCTTCCCAGCCACAGTTCCAGCTGAGGTTGTGGGCGTGGCCGTCGCGGTTGTTCTCGCCATTGGCCTGGTTGTGGCGCAGGTCGTAGCTCAGCAGGTCGGCCAGCGTGAACCCGTCGTGGCTGACGAGGTAGTTCACGCTCTCCAGCGGCGAGCGGCGGCGGGCCTGGAACAGGTCGCTGCTGCCGGCCAGCCGCAGTGCAAATTCGCCGCGCGTGCAGTCGCCCCCCAGCCAGAAAGCCCGCGCGGTGTCGCGGAAACGGTCGTTCCACTCCAGCCAGCCGCGCGGGAACTGGCCCACCTGATAACCGCCGGGGCCGATGTCCCAGGGCTCGGCAATCAGCTTCACGCGCTGCAGCACCGGGTCTTGCAGCACGGCCTTGAAGAACGGGCCGTCGCGCTCGAAGCCGCTGTCGCCGCGCCCCAGCACCGGCGCCAGGTCGAAACGGAAGCCGTCGATGTGGAAGTCCTGCACCCACAGGCGCAGGCTGTCCATCACCATCTGCAGCACGCGCGGGTGGCGGATGTCGACGGTGTTGCCGCAGCCGCTCCAGTTGTCGTACTGGTCGCGGCGGGCCTCGGGCAGGCGGTACCAGCTGGCGTTGTCCAGGCCGCGCCAGCTCAGCGTGGGGCCGCGCTCGTCGCCTTCGGGCGTGTGGTTGTAGACGACATCCAGCAGCACCTCCAGCCCCGCGGCGTGCAGCCGCTTCACCATCGTGCGGAACTCGTCGCGCACCTGCGCCGTGGCCGCGTAGCGCGGGTCGGGGCAGAAGTAGCCGATGGTGTTGTAGCCCCAGTAGTTGCTGAGGCCCATCTCCGTGAGCCGGGGTTCGTCCAGGATCTGCTGTACCGGCAGCAGGCTCACCGCGGTGATGCCCAGGCGCTTGAAATGCGCCAGCGCGGCGTCGCTGGCCAGGCCGGCGTAGGTGCCCCGCAGCGCGGATGGCACGCCCGGCATCTGCTTCGTGAAGCCGCGCACGTGGGTCTCGTAGATGACGCTGTCGACGAGCGGGGTGGCCGGCGACCGGTCGCCCTGCCAATCGAAGGCGTCGTGCACCACGCGGGCCTTCAGCGCCGCAGGTGCGTTGTCGCGCGTGTCCAGGTGCTGCGGATGCTCGCGATCGGCGCCGTCGTGCGGCGCCTGCCAGTCGAAGCCGCCCGGCGGCGTGACGATCTCGCGCGCCCAGGGGTCCAGCAGCAGCTTGTGCGGGTTGAAGCGGTGGCCGCGGTCGGGGCGCCAGGGGCCGTGCACACGCAGGCCGTAGATCAGCCCCGGCCGGGCGCCGGGCAGGCGGCCGTGCCAGACATCGCCACTCTGCGCCGGCAGCGGCAGGCGCGCGGTCTCGATCCGGCCGCTGGGGTCGAACAGGCACAGCTCCACGCGCGAGGCGTGGGCCGAGAACACCACGAAGTTGACGCCACCGTCGTCGACGCTGGCACCCATCGGCCAGGGGCGGCCGGCTTCGAGCGACAGGCCCGCGGTGCCGATGGCCGCGGTGGGCGGCGTGGTGCGCTGGTGCCGGGCGGCATCCGGTTCAGGGCTGCGAATCAGGCGGTCCATGCCAGGAAGACGGTCGCCAGCGGCGGCAGGTTGATGACGATCGATTGTGCGCGGCCATGGCTGGCCACGGCCTGGCTGTGCGCCGCGCCCAGCGGCGTGCCGACGTTGCTGCCGCCGTAGTGCGTGGAGTCGGTGTTGAGCCGTTCCTGCCACTGGCCCGCCACCGGCACGCCCAGGCGGAAGCCTTCGTGCACCACGGGCGCGAAGTTGCACACCACCAGCATCAGCTCGCCGCCCGCGCCGCGGCGCACGAAGCTCAGCACGCTGCGGCGCGCGTCGTCGTGGTCGATCCACTCGAAGCCAGCGCCAGTGAAGTCCTGGCTGTGCAGTGCCGGGCTGCTGGTGTAGAGCTGGTTCAGGTCGCGCACCAGGCGTTGCACGCCGGCGTGCGGGGCCTGCTGCAGCAGGTGCCAGTCCAGGCTCTGGTCGTGGTTCCACTCACGGGCCTGCGCAAACTCGCAGCCCATGAAGAGCAGCTTCTTGCCCGGGTGGCCCCACATGAAGCCGTAGTAGGCGCGCAGGTTGGCAAAACGCTGCCAGTCGTCACCCGGCATCTTGCCCAGCAGGCTGCCCTTGCCATGCACCACCTCGTCGTGGCTGAGCGGCAGCACGAAGTTCTCGGTGAAGGCGTAGACGAGGCCGAAGGTCATCTCACCGTGGTGGTGGCTGCGGTGCACGGGGTCGCGCCGCATGTACTGCAGCGTGTCGTGCATCCAGCCCATGTTCCACTTGTAGTGGAAGCCCAGGCCGCCGGCGTAGGTGGGGCGGCTGACCGCCGGGAAGGCCGTGCTTTCTTCGGCCAGCGTCACGGCCTGCGGGCGCTGGCCGCCGATGACCTCGTTCGTGCGCTTGAGCAGCGCGATGGCTTCCAGGTTCTCGCGCCCGCCGTGCACGTTGGGGATCCACTCGCCGGGCTGGCGGCTGTAGTCGCGGTAGAGCATGGACGCCACCGCGTCGACGCGCAGGCCGTCGACGTTGAATCGCTCCAGCCAGTACAGCGCGCTGCCGACCAGGAAGTTGCGCACCTCGGTGCGGCCGAAGTTGTAGATGAGGGTGTTCCAGTCGGTGTGGAAGCCCTCGCGGCGGTCGGCGTATTCGTACAGGTGGGTGCCGTCGAATTGCGCCAGGCCGTGGGCGTCGGACGGAAAGTGCGCCGGCACCCAGTCCAGCAGCACGCCCAGCCCGGCTTCGTGCGCGCGGTCCACGAAGCGGCGGAAGCCCGCGGCATCGCCGAAGCGGGACGTCGGCGCATACATGCCCAGCGTCTGGTAGCCCCAGCTGCCGTCGAACGGGTGCTCGCTGACTGGCAACAGCTCCAGGTGCGTGAAGCCCATGTCCTGCGCATAGGGCACCAGTTCGTCGGCCAGTTCGTCCCAGTCCAGCCAGCGGTCGGCGTCCTCGGGCTTGCGGCGCCAGCTGCCCAGGTGCACCTCGTAAATGCTCATCGGCGCGTGCAGCGCGTTGGCGGCCTGGCGGGTGGGCGAGGGCGGCGCCACCGGGGGCATCACGGCCACCACGCTGGCGGTGGCGGGACGCCGCTCGGCCTGGCGGGCGTAGGGGTCGGCCTTCTGCGGCAGGCGGTGGCCGGCGGCGTCCAGCAGCTCGAACTTGTAGCGCGTGCCGGCGTGCACGCCGGGCAGGAAGATCTCCCACACGCCGCACTCTCGGCGCAACCGCATCGGGTGGTGACGGCCGTCCCAGACGTTGAAGTCGCCCACCACGCTGGCGCGGCTGGCGTTGGGCGCCCACACGGCAAAGCCGGTGCCGGCCACACCGTCCATCGTGCGCGGCGTGGCGCCGAGGATCTCGTAGGGCCGCAGGTGCGAGCCTTCGGTGAGCAGCCACACGTCGATGTCGCCCAGCACGGCGCCGAAGCGGTAGGGATCGTCCAGCAGCGACTCGGTGCCGTCGTGCCAGCGCACGCGCAGCTGGTAGCGGCCCGCCGCCGCCGTGGCGCCTTCGAACAGACCCGCGGCGTCGCGCAGCGTCAGCGGCCAGGCGCGCGCGCCGGCCACCACCACGGCCGACACCGCACCGGGCAGGAAGGCGCGCACCCAGGGCGTGCCGTCGGCCGCGGTGTGCGGGCCGAGTACCGAGAAGGGGTCGCCGTGGCGACCGTGGCAGAGGGCGTGGACGTCGGCGTCGCTGAGCATCGGCGGGGATCAGGCCTTGGCGGCCAGGTGCCAGACCTCGCGAGCGTATTCGCGGATCGTGCGGTCGGACGAGAAGAAGCCCATGCCCGCCACGTTGGCGATGGCCTTCCTGGCCCAGGCCTCGGGCTGGTCGTACAGCGCGTCCACACGGGCTTGCGCGGCGACGTAGCTGTCGAAGTCGGCCAGCAGCATGTACGGGTCGCCGCGCCACAGCAGCGAGTCGACCAGTTCGCGGTAGCGGCCGGGTTCGTCGTCGCTGAAGCGGCCGCCGGCGATGGCGTCGAGCACGGCCTTGATGCGCGGGTTGCTCTCGTAGTGGCGCAGCGGCTGGTAGCCGGCGGCGCGGCTGTCGGCCACCTGCTGCGTGGACAGGCCGAAGATGAAGATGTTGTCGTCGCCCACCTGCTGGCGGATCTCGATGTTGGCGCCGTCGTCGGTGCCGATCGTCAGCGCGCCGTTGAGCGCCAGCTTCATGTTGCCGGTGCCCGAGGCCTCGGTGCCGGCGGTGCTGATCTGCTCGGACAGGTCGGCCGCGGGCATGATGATCTCGGCCACCGACACGCCGTAATTCGGAATGAAAACCAGCTTCAGCTTGCCGCCGATGCGCGGGTCGTGGTTGATGACCTGGCCCACGTCGTGGATCAGCCGGATCACGTTCTTGGCAGCAAAGTAGCTGCTGGCAGCCTTGCCGGCAAAGATCACCGTGCGCGGTGTCCAGTGCGCGCCAGGGTCGGCCAGCATGGCCTGGTAGCGCGCCACCACCTGCAGCACGTTCAGCAGCTGGCGCTTGTATTCGTGGATGCGCTTGACCTGCACGTCGAACAGGCTCGCCGGGTCGACCACCACGCCGGTGGTGGCGCGGATGTGCTCGGCCAGCCGCACCTTGTTGGCGTGCTTGACGGCCATGAAGGCGTGGCGGAAGTCGTCGCGCTCGGCGTGCGGCAGCAGTCGCTTCAGTTGATCCAGATCCAGCCGCCAGCCGCTGCCGATGCTGCTGTCGATCAGGCTCGCCAGGCTCGGGTTGGCCTGCGCCAGCCAGCGGCGCGGGGTCACGCCGTTGGTCATGTTGGTGAAACGCTCGGGCCAGAGGCTGGCGAAGTCGGCAAAGATGGTCTGCGTCAGCAGGTCGCTGTGCAGCGCCGAGACGCCGTTGATCTTGTGGCTGCCCACCACCGCCAGGTGCGCCATGCGCACGCGGCGCTCGCCGCGCTCGTCGATCAGGCTCAGGCCGCGCAGGAACTCGTTGTCGCCGGGGCGGTGCGCCGCGGCCTCGGCCAGGAATTCGGCGTTGATGCGGAAGATGATCTCCAGGTGCCGCGGCAGCACCTGCTGCATCAGCGCCACCGGCCAGGTTTCCAGCGCCTCGGGCATCAGCGTGTGGTTGGTGTAGCTGAAGACCTTCTTCGTGATGGCCCAGGCGGCGTGCCAGCCGAAGTTGTTTTCATCCACCAGCAGGCGCATCAGCTCGGCCACGCCCACCGCCGGGTGGGTGTCGTTGAGGTGGATGGCCACCTTGTCCGACAAATTGGTCAGGCGGCCGTGCTCGGCCACGTGGCGGGCCAGGATGTCCTGGATGCTGGCGCTGGTGAAGAAGTACTCCTGGCGCAGCCGCAGCTCGCGCCCGGCGGGCGTGCTGTCGTTGGGGTAGAGCACCCAGCTGATGTTTTCGTACTGGTTCTTGAACTCGGCGGCGCGTGCGTAATCGCCGGTGTTGAAGGCGTGCAGGTCGATCTGGCTCGGCGCCACGGCCTTCCACAGGCGCAGCGTGCTCACGCGCTCGGTGCCGTGGCCCGGGATCACCATGTCGTAGGCCTTGGCGTTGACCTCGCCGGCGTGGCGCCAGGTGGGCACCAGGCTCGGGTCGGCCGCGGGCTCGACCCAGCCGCCGAAGCGCACCGGGTAGTGCACGCCCAGGCGCGGAAATTCCCAGGGCGTGCCGTCTTCCAGCCACGGATCGGGGTACTCGACCTGCCGGCCTTCCTGGATGCTCTGCTTGAACATGCCGAACTCGTAGCGGATGCCGTAGCCGAAGGACGGCAGCTCCACGGTGGCCATGCTGTCCAGGAAACACGCGGCCAGCCGGCCCAGGCCGCCGTTGCCCAGCGCGGCGTCGGCCTCGGTGGCCGCCAGGTCCTCCAGCGTCGACGCGTGCTCGCGCGCGGCCTGGCCCATCTCGCCCTTCAGGTCCAGCGCGGCCAGCGCGTTGCTCAGCGTGCGGCCGATCAGGAATTCCATCGACAGGTAGTACACGCGGCGGGCCTTGGCAGCGCGGTCGGCACTGTCGCCGGCCACCCAGCGTTGGGATAACTGCTCTCGTGCGACCTGCGCCACAGCGTGCATGATCTCCGCCGGCGTGGCGCTGGCCGGTGCCGCGCCCACCGTGTGCAGCAGGTGGCGCTTGACCGCCTGTGCGGTGGGCTGGGCCACGGCCGGGCTCAGATCGGAAAGGGGTGTGGACTGTTGCGACATGGCGGTGGGCTGGCCCGAGTGAGCGGGCGGGGCAGGGCAGTGCGCCGATGCTTCCGAGTGTCCCTGAACGGCAGCTGCAGCGTCAACGGAAATTGTCCTGCGTGAAATGTAGTCTGACTACATTCGGCGACGCCCAGGTAGCGTCTGTTGTTGGAGACAGGCGTTGGCCCACCCCAAGCAATCCTTTTTCGATCAATGCGTTAAATCCAATATCTGAAGTACCGTATCAATTCATCCATCGTTCAATCCGTGTTTCACACGTTCCTCCGAACACCGGTGAACCTGTAATTTTGTTGCGTTGAACCCACCAAGGAACCGAGCATGAAACCGATCGATGTGGCCCAGGGCCTGGATCTGCCGCGCCGCGCCGTGGCGTTGGTGCTGGCCGGCGGCCGGGGCAGCCGGCTCAAGAACCTGACCGACAGCCGCGCCAAGCCGGCGGTGTACTTCGGCGGCAAGTTCCGCATCGTCGACTTTGCGCTGTCCAACTGCATGAACTCGGGCATCCGCCGCATCGGCGTCATCACGCAGTACAAGAGCCACAGCCTGCTGCGTCACCTGCAGCGCGGCTGGGCCTTCCTGAAGAGCGAGATGAACGAGTTCGTCGACCTGCTGCCCGCCCAGCAGCGCGTGGACGAAGAAAAGAACCAGGACATCCTGGCCGCCTACCGCGCCGACTACGTGGTGGTGCTGGCCGGCGACCACATCTACAAGCAGAACTACGCGCTGATGCTGGCGGACCACGTGGCGCTGGGCCGCGAGGTCACCGTGGGCTGCATCGAGGTGCCCAGCGAAGAGGCCAAGGCCTTCGGCGTGATGGCCATCGATGCCGATCGCCGCATCGTCGACTTCGTCGAGAAGCCCGCCGACCCGCCGCAGATCCCCGGCAAGCCCGGCCGCACGCTGGCCAGCATGGGCATCTACATCTTCAACGCCCGCTACCTGTACCGCGAGCTGGAGCGGGACATGATGGATCCCAACTCCAGCCACGACTTCGGCAAGGACATCATCCCGAAGATGGTGAAAGCCGGCGTGGCGGTGGCGCACCCGTTCGAGCTGAGCTGCGTGGGCGGCAAGCCTGGCCTGCCGCCCTACTGGCGCGACGTGGGCACGATCGACGCGTACTGGGACGCCAACATCGACCTCACCGCCACCGACCCGATGCTGAACCTGTACGACACCAACTGGCCGATCTGGACCTACCAGCCGCAGCTGCCGCCGGCCAAGTTCGTGCACAACCAGGACGACCGGCGCGGCATGGCCATCGAGAGCATGGTCTCGGGTGGCTGCATCGTCAGCGGCGCGGTGTTCCGCTCGGTGCTGTTCAGCCAGGTGCGGGTGCACTCGTATTCGCAGGTCAACTGGAGCGTGGTGCTGCCCGGCGTGCAGATCGGCCGCAACGCCCGCATCACACGCGCCGTGATCGACCGCGATTGCATCATCCCCGACCACCTGGTGATCGGCGAGGACGCGGCCGAAGACGCGCGGCGCTTCCACCGCACCGACTCCGGCATCACGCTGGTCACGCGCGACATGCTGCGGCAGCTGGAAGGACGCGGGGTCTGACGATGAAGGTGCTGCATGTGGCGGCCGAGGTCTTCCCGCTCGTCAAGACCGGCGGCTTGGCCGACGTGGTGGCCGCACTGCCCGTGGCGCTGGCCGAGCAGGGCGCCGACGTGCGGCTGCTGCTGCCCGGCCTGCCCGCGGTGATGGAGGCGGTGCAGGGCGCGCGGCCAGTGCTCGACATCGGCCAGGCCTTCGGCGCCTTGCGCGTGCGCCTGCTGCTGGGCCGCATGCCGCAGACGCAGCTGCCGGTGTACCTGATCGACGCCCCGTACCTGTACCGCCGCGGCGGCGGCCCTTACCAGGACAGCCAGGGCGAGGAGTGGCCCGACAACCTGCAGCGTTTTGCGCTGCTCGGCTGGGTGGCGGCGCACCTGGCCGCGGGCGATGCCGACCCCGCCTGGATGCCCGACATCGTGCACGCGCACGACTGGCACGCCGCCATGGCCTGCGCCTACGTGGCCGAGCACCTGCCCACGCAGGCGCGCAGCGTCTTCACGGTGCACAACCTGGCCTTCCAGGGCCTGTTTCCGATGCACGACTGGGCCATGCTGGGCCTGGCCTCTCGCCTGATGTCGCCGGCCGGGCTGGAGTACCACGGCCAGCTGAGCTTCATGAAGGCGGGCCTGAAGTTCGCCGATCACGTGACCACCGTCAGCCCGACCTACGCCCGCGAGATCGCCACGCACGACTTCGGCTGCGGCCTGGACGGCGTCATCCGCGGCCGCGGCGCTGCGGTCAGCGGCATCCTCAACGGCATCGACACCACGATCTGGAACCCGGCCACCGACCCGGCCATCGCGGAGCGCTACGACATCGGGCGCCCGGCCGGCAAACGCGACTGCCGGCTGGCGCTGCAGGCCGAACTGGGTCTGAAGCGCGACGACAAGGCGCTGCTGCTGACGGTCGTCAGCCGGCTCACGGCGCAGAAGGGCCTGGACCTGCTGCTGGCCGCGCTGCCCGACCTGCTGCAGGCCGGCGTGCAACTGGCGGTGCAGGGCACCGGCGAGCCCGCGCTGGAGGCCGCCTACCGCATGGCGATGATGGCCAACCCGGGGCGGGTGCATGTGCACATCGGCTACGACGAGCCGCGGGCCCACCGGCTGATGGCGGGCGCCGATGCCATCGTCGTACCGTCGCGGTTCGAGCCCTGCGGCCTGACGCAGTTGTACGGCCTGCGCTACGGCACGCTGCCGATCGTGCGGCGCGTCGGCGGCCTGGCGGACACGGTGCGCGACCTGGGGCCGCAAGCACCCGGCGGGCCGCCTTCCACGGGCTTTGCCTTCGATGCGGCGACACCCGCCGCGCTGGAGCGCTGCGTGAAGCGCGCGCTGGCCGTGCACAAGGACGGACCTGCCTGGCGCGCCATGATGGCCGCCGCGATGGGCGAATCCTTGTCGTGGGCCGGGCCGGCCGGGCAGTACCTGGCGCTCTACGAATCGCTGCTGGCTGGCGGTGCCGGCGGAGCGTCCGAAGCGGGGTGAGCGGGGGCGAGAGAACAGGCCTGCGCAGGGGCGGGCGGGTGTTGTGGCGGAAGGGGCGGGATTCGAACCCGCGGGGGGCTGTTAACCCCCACATGCTTTCCAGGCATGCGACTTAAACCGCTCATCCACCCTTCCGGCGCTGCTTCATCATGACGATGAAGCTCACCAACCCGGCATTCTAGCTGCGAGACGACCCGTGCCCTGGCGGGCCCGGTTTCAGTCGGCGGCCGAGCCGGCCCAGGCGCGGGCGCGAAGCCAGTCCATCAGCACGTACTCCAGTGCCTTCTGGTGCGTGCTCTCCAGCACCACGGGCGGCGCGCAGCCGCTTTCGTAGGCCTCGCGCCAGCGCAGCGCGCACACGCACCAGCGGTCACCCGGCTTCAGGCCGTGGAAGCGGAACTCGGGTCGGGGCGTGATGAGGTCGTTGCCACGCTCCATCTGGAAGTTCAGGAACTCCACGGTCACGCGCGCACAGACCACGTGACTGCCGGCGTCCTGCGCGTCGGTGTGGCAGCAGCCGTCGCGGTACCAGCCGGTCAGCGGGTCGTAGGAGCAGGGCACCAGCGCGGTGCCCAGCACGTTCAGCGCGTGGTCGCGGTTCACGGGATCGCCTTGCCGCCCTTGAAGAGCGCCATCGCGGTGCCGATCAGGCCCGCCACCTCGCTCATGTTGCCCGGCACGATCATCGTGTTGTTGGTCCTGGCCAGCTGGCCGAAGGCGTCCACCGCCTTCTCGGCCACCTTCAGCTGCACCGCCTGCTCGCCGCCGGGCTGCTGGATCGCCGCGGCGATCTTGCGGATGGCGTCGGCCGTGGCGTCGGCCACTGCGGTGATGGCCGCTGCCTCGCCGATGGCGTTGTTGATCTCGGCCTGCTTCTCGCCTTCGGAGCGTGCGATGAAGGCTTCGCGCTCGCCGGTGGCGATGTTGATCTGCTCCTGGCGCCGGCCTTCCGAGGCCGCAATCAGCGCGCGCTTTTCGCGCTCGGCGGTGATCTGCGCCTGCATCGCGTGCAGGATGGCCGCCGGCGGCGTGAGGTCCTTGATCTCGTAGCGCAGCACCTTCACGCCCCAGTTCAGCGCGGCCTCGTCGAGCGCGTTGACGACGGCGGCGTTGATCAGGTCGCGCTCCTCGAAGGTCTTGTCGAGCTCCATCTTGCCCACCACGCTGCGCAGCGTGGTCTGGGCCAGCTGGGTGATGGCGATGATGTAGTCGCTGCTGCCGTAGCTGGCGCGCATCGGGTCGGTGACCTGGAAGTACAGGATGCCGTCCACCTGCAGCTGCGTGTTGTCGCGCGTGATGCAGACCTGGCTGGGCACGTCCAGCGGCACTTCCTTCAGCGAGTGCTTGTAGGCCACGCGGTCCACGAAGGGCACCACGAAACTCAGGCCGGGCGTCAGCGTGCGGTCGTACTTGCCCAGCCGTTCGACGACCCAGGCGTTCTGCTGCGGCACGATCTTCAGCGCCCGGGCGATGAAGATGACGGCGATGACGGCCAGGACGAGTGCGATTTCCATGCGTGCTTTCTAGAGGTGATGGACGGGCTTCACGCGCAACTCGTTGCCGTGCAGGGCCACGATGACGTGCGGGCCGGGGGTGGGTGCGCCGGTGCCGGCCAGGCGGACGGTCCAGGTGGCGCCCCGGTAAGGCACGCGGGCAGAGCCGTCGGGCGCCCAGGCCGCCACGTGGAGAGACTCACCGATGTCGAGGTTGACGTCACGGTTGCGGTCGGCGGGCGCCGCCGGCGGCCGGCTCATCCGCTTGACATGCCAGCCGACCGTGGCGCCGGCGCCCAGCACCGTGGCGCTGATCAGCTGCGTGCTGAAACCAAGGCCTGCGTGGGCGCTGGCAGCACCCGCCACGCAGCCCAGAGCCAGCATCAAGAGGTAGAAAGTGCCCGTGGCCAGCTCGGCGGCGACCAGCAGGCCCGCCGCCAGCCACCACAGGGTGGGTGCATTCCAGTCCAACCCGGTCTCCTGTGCGCAGGTTGCGCGGCGGCAGTGTAGCCAGTGGCCGGGCCATGCTGAACAGGCAGAGCGAACACCCTACACTGCGCGATTGCTTGTACCCCTTCTTCTTGCCGAGACCGCGCCATGCTCCGCTTTCGCTTCCCCATCGTCATCATCGACGAAGACTACCGCTCCGAGAACACCTCGGGCTTCGGCATCCGCGCGCTGGCGCAGGCCATCGAAAAAGAAGGCTTCGAGGTGCTGGGCGCCACCAGCTACGGTGACCTGAGCCAGTTCGCGCAGCAGCAGAGTCGCGCCAGCGCCTTCATCCTGAGCATCGACGACGAGGAGTTCACGCCCGGCCCCGAGCTCGACCCGGCGGTGCTCAGCCTGCGCAAGTTCATCCAGGAGATCCGCTTCAAGAACGCGGACATCCCGATCTACATCTACGGCGAAACGCGCACCAGCCAGCACATCCCCAACGACATCCTGCGCGAGCTGCACGGCTTCATCCACATGTTCGAGGACACGCCGGAGTTCGTGGCGCGCCACATCATCCGCGAGGCCAAGAGCTACCTCGACGGCCTGGCGCCGCCGTTCTTCAAGGCGCTGATGGACTACGCGCAGGACGGCTCCTACAGCTGGCACTGCCCGGGCCACAGCGGCGGCGTGGCCTTCCTGAAGAGCCCGGTGGGCCAGATGTTCCACCAGTTCTTCGGCGAGAACATGCTGCGCGCCGACGTCTGCAACAGCGTCGAGG
>LNFM01004734.1_pt1 | contig 24638 bp, 21 predicted proteins | sample 596031 | NCBI WGS metagenome assembly LNFM01 (sample SAMN04254537, study PRJNA301005) | activated carbon metagenome | isolation source: dual media filters at the Ann Arbor, Michigan drinking water treatment plant | place: USA: Ann Arbor | reverse complement strand
CAGGCCACGGTGGCGGTGGCCGCCAACTTTGCCGAGCCCATCAAGGCCATTGCGGCGGTGCTGCAAAAGTCCACCGGCCACACTGTGCAGATCACCCTGGGTTCCACGGGCAAGCTGTACGCGCAGATCCATAACGGCGCGCCGTTTGACGTGCTGCTGGCGGCCGACGCCCGCACGCCACAGCGGCTGGAAGCCGAGGGCCAGGCGGTGGCTGGATCGCGCTTCACCTACGCCACGGGCAAGCTGGTGCTGTGGTCGGCCAAGGCCGGGCGGGTGGACGACCAGGGCGCGGTGCTCAAGGCCGCCAACCTGGGCAAGGTGGCCTATGCCGCGCCCAAGGTGGCGCCCTACGGTGCTGCAGCGGTCGAGGCCATGAACCGGTTGGGCCTGAGTGCGGCGCTGGCACCCAGGCTGGTGCAGGGCGAAAGCATTGGCCAGACCTTCGGCTTTGTTTTCAGCGGCAATGCCGATGTGGGCTTTGTGGCCCTGTCGCAGGTGCTGCAAGGTGGCCGGCTCAGAAGCGGGTCGATGTGGCTGGTGCCGCAGAACCTGTACAGCCCCATCCGGCAAGACGCGGTGCTGCTCCAGCGTGGCGCGCAGAACGAGGCGGCGCTGGCGCTGATGCGCCTGCTGCAGAGCCCGGACATCAAAGACCTGATCCGCTCCTACGGCTATGGCGTTTGAAACACACCGCGCCCACCGCCCATGCTGCTGACCGCGTCTGATCTGCAGGCCATTGGCCTGACCTTGCAGGTGGCCACGCTCACCACGGTGATACTGGTCGTGATCGGCACGCCCCTGGCCTGGTGGCTGGCGCGCACGCGTTCCTGGCTGAAAGCGCCGGTGGCCACGGTGGTGGCTCTGCCCATCGTGCTGCCGCCGTCGGTGCTGGGTTTTTATCTGCTGGTGCTGATGGGGCCCAACGGCCCCGTGGGGGAGTGGACGCAGGCGCTGGGCCTGGGCACCCTGCCCTTCACGTTTTCGGGTCTGGTGATCGCATCGGTGCTGTATTCGCTGCCGTTCATGGTGCAACCGGTGCACAACGCGATGGAGGCGATGGGGAGCCGCCCGCTGGAAGTGGCGGCCAGCCTGCGGGCGCCGCCGCTGGACACGTTTTTCAACGTGGTGCTGCCGCTGTGCAAGCCGGGCCTGATCACCGGCTGCATCATGAGCTTTGCGCACACGGTGGGCGAGTTTGGCGTGGTGCTGATGGTGGGCGGCAACATTCCGGGCGTGACGCGGATGGTGTCGGTGCAGATTTACGACCACGTGGAAGCGCTGGAATACGCCGACGCGCACCGCCTGGCCGCAGTGATGCTGGTTTTTTCGTTTGTCTGCCTGCTGGCGCTGCACCTGTACAACCAGCGCGGCCGAAGGAGCGCCCCATGACGGCCGGCACCGCCGCAGCCACAACCACCGGACTGCAACTGCAGGCGCGGTTGGACCGCAGGGGTTTTGTGCTCGACGTGGACATGGCGCTGCCCGGCAAGGGGCTGACCGCGCTGCTCGGCCCCTCGGGCTCGGGCAAGACCACCTGCCTGCGGGTGCTGGCCGGGCTGGAGCCGAACGCGCGCGGCGTGGTTCGTGTGCAGGGCGAGAGCTGGCAAGACAGCGCGCGCGGCGTGTGCCTGCCGGTGCACCAGCGCCCGCTGGGGTATGTGTTCCAGGAGGCCAGCCTGTTCGATCACCTGAGCGTGGAAGGCAACATCCGCTTCGGCTTCCAGCGCACGCCGGCAGCGCAGCGCCGCCACGGATGGGACCATGCCCTGGATCTGCTGGGCATCGGCCACCTGTTGCAGCGCATGCCGCACGAACTCTCGGGCGGCGAGCGCCAGCGCGTGGCCATGGCGCGAGCGCTGGCCACCAGCCCGCGCGTGCTGCTGATGGACGAGCCGCTGGCCGCGCTGGACGCCGCCCGCAAGGCCGAGATCCTGCCCTGGCTGGAGCAGCTGCACGAGCGGCTGGACATCCCGGTGGTGTACGTGACGCACTCGGCCGACGAGGTGGCGCGCCTGGCCGACCACCTGGTGCTGCTGGACCAGGGCCGGGTGCTGGCGCAGGGTCCGGTGATGGACCTGATGACCCGGCCCGATTTGCCGCTGGCCCATGGCGACAGCGCGGGCGCTTTGGTGGAGGCCACGGTGAGTGGGCGTTCGCCTGACGATCAGCTGTGTGTGCTGGACTTTCCCGGCGGCCAGTTGACATTGCCGCAAACCCGCGCCACGCCCCTGCCGGCCACCCTGCGGGTGCGGGTGCGCATCCAGGCGCGCGACGTGAGCCTGTCGCTGGTGGAGCCCGAACAGACCAGCGTGCTGAACATCCTGCCCGCCACGGTGACCGATGTGAACGACGACGGCCCAGGTCAGGTGCTGGTGGGACTGCAGGTCGCCGCAGAAGGTGGCGACACTCGGCTGCTGTCGCGCATCAGCCGCCTGTCGTGCACGCGGCTGGGCATAGCGCCCGGCGTGGCGGTTTACGCGCAGATCAAGGGTGTGGCGTTGGTGCGCTGAGGCGCGCTCAGTCGCCCACCACACGGACCTCGATGCGTTCGAGCCAACGCACATGGCGCGGGCCGGAGCGTGTGTCTTGAAGGGAGCGCAGCGCGGGCAGTCCGTCGGCGCTGATGAGGTCCCGCCCATCCTGAGAGCGCACAAGGATCACACCTTCACCGAGCGCGCTGTTGTAGATCTCACCCCAGGAAAAGCCGACGCGGTAGCCGTCGCGCGCGGTGAGCAGCACCACGGCGCGGCGCAGCGCGTGGCGGTCGGGCGAGAGGCCGGCGCGGTCGATCAGGTCGCGCAGCGGGTACCCCTGGTAGCGCACGCCGAGCTGGACCGTGCGACCGTCTTGCTGCACCTCGCGCCGTTCGGCGTAGTCGCGCCACGGGAGCGCCTCCAGTTGTTCGCGGGTGAGCGCCAGCGGGGTCTGCACCGCGCCGTCCACGCGCAGCAGGGGCACCACCTGGCCGGCGGGTGCCTGCGCGCGGGCCACGGGCGCGGCGACGCCAGCGGTCAGGGCCAGCAGGCTGCCCAAAGTGAACACGCGTCTGTGCATCACGGCAGCCTCACGGCGCGCCAAAACCGTGGCGCGCCAAGATGGTCTGTGCGGGCGGCGCCAGCAGCGCCTTCGCAAAGGCGTCCGCCGCGGCCGGCGCGCCCTGGCGCACCGTGAGACCGTAGGCAGCGCCCACCTGCAGCGTGGGCGGCACCGCCACCACCTGCAACGCGGCCAGTTGCTGGCGCGCGGCCACAGCGTTGGTGCAATAGGTGAGGAAGACATCGGCCCGGCCCTGTTCCATGACCCAGGCGTACAGGTTGCGGCCTGCGGGCGCAGCGGGCGAGTTGGGACCGCCGGTGAGCTGCAAAGCCTTGTTGGTCAGGCGGGCCTGGCTGCCCGGGACCACCGCCTCGGCTTTCTGGAACAGCGCCAGCGCGTAGTCACCCGAGGGATCGGCTTTGGGTGTGGACATGCCCAGCTTGACCTCGGGCCCCAGCAGGGTTTCCAGCAGGTTGCCTGTGTGAACCGCCAGCCCGGGCCGGACCAGTGCGCAAAGGCTGTTGCGCACAAAAACGGTCTGTGGCACCCAGCCACCGCCGCTGGCCAGGCGCTGGGGGTGCTGCGTATCGGCCGAGGCAAACACCTGCGCGCCCTCGCCTTTTTCTATGCGCTCGCGAAGCAGGCCCGACGGCCCGAAGGTCAGGGCCAGCTTCTGCCCGGTGCGCGCCTCGTGATCGCGAGCCACCTCGGTGAACGCATCGCGCAGGCTTCCCGCGGCGTAGACCACCACCGGATCGGTCGCTGGGGTTGGCGTTGCACAGCCGGTCAGCACCGCCACCAAGGCCAGAGCGGCGAACTTCATTTCGTGGCGTTGGGGAAGAACAGCTGCTCGCCACCGATCTTGTAGCTGGCGATCACCGCCTGACCGGCCGCACCTGTGACCCAGTCGACAAACTTCTGGCCGTCGGCGGTTTTCACCTGCGGGTGCTTGGCGGCGCTCACCAGCATCACGCCGTACTGGTTGAAGAGGCGCTTGTCGCCCTCGACCAGAATCGCCAGATCGGCGCGGTTCTTGAAATTCAGCCAGGTGGCTCGGTCGGCCAGCACGTAGGCACCGCTGCTGGAGGCGATGTTCAGCGCCGGGCCCATGCCACAGCCGCATTCCTTGTAGCCACTGCCCTTGTTGGCGTCGGTGTCGGTCATTTTCCAGAAGCGCAGCTCGGCCGCGTGCGTACCGCTCTTGTCACCGCGCGAGATGAAGGGCGCGTTGGCGGTGGCCAGCTTCTTCAGCGCGACCACGATGTCGCTGCCCTTGGTACCGGCGGGGTCGGCCTTGGGACCGATCAGCACGAAGTCGTTGTACATGACTTCCTGGCGCTTGGCGGAAAAGCCGTCAGCGACAAACTTCTCCTCGGCCACCTTGTCGTGCACGAACAGCACGTCAGCGTCGCCCCGGCGCGCCATGTCGATGGCTTGGCCCGTGCCCAGCGCAACCACCTTCACATCGATGCCGCTGACCTGCTTGAAGGCCGGCAAGAGGTGGCTGAACAGGCCCGACTGTTCGGTGGAGGTGGTCGATGCCACCACGATGCTGCTCTGCGCCAGCGCGGACACGCCGCCCAGCAGCCCAGCGGAAAGGACGCCGGCGGCGGCCAGCCAATGCACCACGGTGCGGCGGGTAGAGATGGAATGCTTCATGCGGTTTCTCCTTTGACAAAAGCACTGGCCTGCGCCGAAAGCTGTTCGAGCAGGGGTTGGTTGAAAAACAGGTCGACGGACAGGTCGGCGAGCACCTGCCCCTGTTCGAGGTAGATCACGCGGCTGGCCAGGCGCTTGACCTGGCCCAGGTTGTGACTGGCGAACACCAGCGTGGGCGGCAAGCGACCGGGCGCGGGTGCTTCGTCGCCAAAGTCGGCAATGAGCGCCTCCACCTCGCGCTTGGCGTGCGGGTCCAGGCTGGCGGTGGGTTCGTCGAGCAGCCACACGTCGGGCTGCAGCGCCCAGGCCCGGGCCAGCGCCACGCGCTGCTGCTGCCCGCCCGAGAGGGCGCGGCCGTTGCGCTCGGCCAGGTGGGTGAGCTGCACGCGCTCCAGCGCGGCTTGCGCTCGCACGGCGGTCTGGCTCCAGGGCACGCCGCTGAGCCACAAGCCCAGCTGCAGATTGCGCCGCACCGACATGCGCAGCATGTGCGGCCGCTGGAACAGCATGGCGATGCGAGACGCCTGCGGCAGCGAACGTTCGCCGCTGGCGATCGGCAACAGGCCGTGCAGCGCGCGCAGCAGCGTGCTCTTGCCGCAGCCATTGGGGCCGACCAGGGCGACGCGCTCGCCCGCGTGGATCGCCAGCTTGATGTCGCGCAGCGCCTCCACCTGGGCCGCCGGCCCCAGGCTCACATGCACGCCGCGCAAAGCCAGCACCACCGGTGCACGCTCCATGGCCTGGTCACCAGGGCCGCCAGCAGCGGGTTCGACCCTCATGTGGTGGCCATCCGCAGGTCGCCGCCGTCCAGCCGTTCGCGCCAGCGGCGCAACAGCGCCACCAGGCTGTTGAGCAGCAGCACCACCGCGAGCAACACGATGCCCAGTCCGAGCGCCAGTGGCAGGTCTCCCTTGCTGGTTTCCAGCGCGATGGCGGTGGTCATCACGCGGGTGAAGCCTTCAATGTTGCCGCCCACGATCATCACCGCACCCACTTCCGAGATGGCGCGGCCGAAGGCGGTGATCAGCACCATGAGCAGGGCGTAGCGTTCGTCCCAGGCCAGCAACAGGCTGCGCAAGCCCAGCCCCGCGCCCATCGACGACAGCTGCTCGCCGTGGCTGCGGTCGGCATCTTCCACCACCTGTCGGGTGAGCGCGGTCACCAGCGGGAGCACCAGGATGGCCTGCGCCACCACCATCGCCTGGAAGCTGAACAGCCAGCCCAGAAAGCCCAGCGGCCCCGAGCGCGAGAGCAGCAGATACACCACCAGACCCACCACCACCGACGGCACCGCCAGAAAGGTATTGAGCAGCGTGAGCACCAGGCCCCGGCCCGAAAAACGGGCCACCGCCAGCCAGGCGCCCAGCACCAGGCCCAGGCCACAGGCCAGCAGGCAGGCCGTGGCGCTGACGGCGAGCGAGCGCAGCACGATGGCCCACAGGGACGCATCGCCTGAAAGAATCAGTTGCAACGCGGTGGTCGCGCTATCGGAAAAAGAGTTCATGGCTGTCGGTTGAGCTTACGTGCGTGCACCCAGTTTGCGAGTACGTAGAGACTCGGTATGCAGCGCAGTACATACCCTGCGGGACGAGCGCTCACACCGTTCAGGCACACTCGCGCCCATGAAAAAGATCGAGCTGTCTTATTCAATGGCCCCCCGAAGCACCGAGCGCAGCGCGGCCCCCGCTTTGCTGCGCAACCCGATGATGGACGTGCTGCACGCGGTGCGCGAGCGGGGTTCCATTTCGGCGGCCGCGCGCCAGCTGGGGCTTTCTTACCGCCATGTCTGGGGCCAGCTCAGGGCCTGGGAAACCGAACTCGGGCAGACGCTGATCGTGTGGGAGCGTGGCCAGGCGGCCCAACTGAGCCCCTTTGGCCAGCGCCTGCTGATGGCCGAACGCCTGGCCCAGGCCCGGCTGGGACCGCAGATGGAGAGCCTGCGCGCCGAGCTGGAGCGTGCCTTCGCCATGGCTTTCGAGACACCGGGCAGCGGCGCGGCCAGCGAGGTGCTGACCCTCTACGCCAGCCACGACCACGCGCTGACCGAACTGCAAGACATGGCCGGCAGCACCGGCCTGCACCTGGACATCCGCCTGTGCGGCAGCGTGGACGCGATCCGCGCGCTCAACGAAGGGCGCTGCCTGCTTGCCGGTTTTCACACCCAGCCGTTCGCCCAGGCCGACAGCCTGAGCGCCCGCACCTACCGGCCGCTGTTCAAACCCGGCACGCACAAGATCATCGGGTTCGCCCGCCGTTCACAAGGCCTGATGGTGGCCCCCGGCAACCCGCTGCATCTGATGAATCTGGCCGACGTCGCGCAGACGCGGGCGCGCTTCGTCAACCGCGCGCGCGGCACCGGCACGCGTTTGCTGCTGGAAGAGCTGCTCGCGCAGCAAGGCACGAAAGCGGCGGACATCACCGGTTTTGATCGGGTGGAGAGCTCACACGCGGCCGTGGCGCAGGCCGTGGCGAGTGGCGACGCCGACGTGGGCCTGGGCACCGAATACGCGGCCCGCAGCCAGGGGCTGGGTTTCGTTCCGCTGACCGATGAACGCTACCTGCTGGTGTGCCTGAAAACCGCGCTGGAACTGCCGGCGGTGCAGAGCCTGCTGGCGTTGCTGCGCAGTCCGCGCTGGCACCAGCACCTCAACCGCTTGCCAGGCTACACCGACGACCACGGTGGCGAAGTGGCCGCCATGAAGCGGCTGCTGCCGTGGTGGCGGTAGCGCAGCGCGCACACCACCTGGCGAGGGTGTTCACTTGCCCACCAGCTGGTTCAGCTTGTCGGCTTCAAAGCACTCGCTGCGCGCCGCGTCGTCCGGCACGCAATCGCCCTTTTGCTGGGACGACAACTTTTCGATCGCCTGCCAGAGCAGGGCAATCTGGTGTTCCTGACCGGCCGCGCTGTCGATCAGCCCGCGCATGGCCTGAGACAGCGGGTCGTCTTCCTGGGTGATGCCGTAGGCCTGGAACTTCGGGTGCGCTTCGGTCACGTCGGCGCTTTCGCCGGTCTTGCTCGGGATGATGCGCGCCGGGATGCCGACCGCCGTGGCGCCCGGCGGCACCGGCTTGATCACCACCGCGTTGCTGCCGATCTTGGCGCCGTCGCCCACCACAAAGCCACCGAGCACCTTGGCGCCCGCGCTGACCACCACGTTCTTCCCCAGCGTGGGGTGCCGTTTGCTGCCTTTGTAGAGCGAGGTGCCGCCGAGTGTCACGCCCTGGTAGATGGTGCAGCCGTCGCCGATCTCGGCCGTTTCGCCCACCACCACACCCATGGCGTGGTCGAAGAAAACACCGTCGCCCAGCACAGCGCCGGGGTGGATCTCGATGCCCGTGAGCCAGCGTGCCAGGTGCGAGATGAAACGCCCGGGCCACTTGAGACCGTGCGTCCAGCACCAGTGAGCAGGACGGTGCAGCCAGACCGCGTGCAGACCGGGGTAGCAGGTGATCACCTCCCAGGTGCTGCGCGCAGCGGGATCGCGGTCAAGGATGCACTGGATGTCGGAGCGGAGACGGGACAACATGGCTTCAGTCTATCGCTTCGCCCGATCGGCGGTCTGCAGCATGGCCTTGGCCACACCACGAAGAATGTGGATTTCCTCTTCGGTCGGTGCAGCGCGGTTGAACAGCTGGTTCAGCCGCGGCATGAGCTTCTTGGGCGCCTCGGGGTCCAGAAAGTCCACCGCCACCAGCGCCTGCTCCAGGTGCTGCAACATGCCGGCCAGCGATTTGGCGTCGGCCAGCGGGCGCTCGGGTGTGTTGGGCGGTGGCAAGGCGTAACCGCCCAGCGCCAGACGCCATTCGTAGGCAATGAGCTGCACCGCAGCGGCCAGGTTGAGCGAGCCGAACTGAGGGTCGGTGGGGATGGAGAGGCAGGCGTGGCAGCGGTACACGTCTTCGTTGCGCATGCCGAAGCGCTCGGAGCCGAACAGAAAAGCCACGCCGCCGGGCCTCGCGCTGCCCGGCGCATCGGACGCCGGCAACAGCGAGGCAAAGTGCTCGCGCGGGTGGCGGGTCGGCGGGCCGAAATCGCGCGGCGTCATGGCGGTGGCGCAGAGGTGGTCGATGCCATCCAGCGCTTCGTCGAGCGTTTCCACGATGCGCGCCCGGTTCAGCACGTCGTTGGCGCCGCTGGCGCGCTGGATGGTTTCTTCGCGCCGCAGCACATTGGCCCAGCGCGGGGCCACCAGCACCAGGTCGTCAAAGCCCATGACCTTCATGGCGCGCGCGGTGGCACCCACGTTGCCCGCGTGGCTGGTCTGGATCAGGATGAAACGAGAACGCATATGGGAAGCCCCCCGCGCCGCTGCGCGTCACCCCCCATGGGGCCACACCAGCCGCCCGGCGAAGCCGGTTCTGCGGTGTGTGCCGGGTGGAACACGTGCTCCGGAACGGTGTGGACTGTGAAGGGGTTGGAACCGGTAAAATCCTGCGATTGTCGCCGCCCCGCATCGCCTGGGGCCTGGCCTCCCCGCTCATCCACTCTCGCGCTCGTGGCTCCGCTGCGGTGCAAAGGTACACAACCCATGTCGTCCACACTCCACCCCATGCTCAACGTGGCCATCAAGGCCGCACGTACCGCCGGTACCATCATCAACCGCGCCGCGCTGGACGTGGAGTCGGTCCGGGTCTCTGCCAAGCAGACCAACGACTTCGTGACCGAGGTCGACCACGCGGCCGAAGCCGCGATCATCGACACCCTGCTCACCGCCTACCCCGACCACGCCATCTGGGCCGAGGAATCGGGCCAGCGTCCGGGCAAACACGGCGGCGCAGACCATGTCTGGATCATCGACCCGCTGGACGGCACCACCAATTTCATCCACGGCTTTCCGGTTTACTGCGTCAGCATCGCGCTCATGGTGGGCAACAAGCTGGAGCAGGCGGTGATCTACGACCCGAGCCGCAACGACCTCTTTTGCGCTACCAAGGGCCGCGGCGCCTACATGAACGACCGCCGCATCCGGGTGGCCAAGCGCATCGCCCTGCGCGACTGCCTGATCTCCACCGGTTTCCCGTTCCGCCCGGGCGACGCCTTCCAGACCTACATGCAGATGCTGGGCGAGGTCATGCCCAAGTGCGCCGGCGTGCGCCGCCCCGGCTCGGCCGCGCTCGACCTGGCCTATGTGGCCGCCGGCTTCACCGACGGCTTCTTTGAAATGGGCCTGTCGCCCTGGGACGTGGCCGCAGGTGCCTTGCTGGTGACCGAAGCCGGTGGCCTGGTGGGCAACTTCACCGGCGAAGCCAACTTCCTGGAACAGAAGGAATGCCTGGCCGCCAACCCCAAGATCTACGGCCAGCTGGTGGGCATGACCGGCAAATACAGCAAGTTCGCCAGCGCGGGCGACAAAGCCGCCGTGCGCCAGGGCCTGCCCAGTGCGGACACTCCGGAACAGCAGCCGCCACAGGACGACATTCCGCCCACGGTGCACGTCGCACCGTTCTGACCCTGCCGGCCCGCCGCGGGGCGGCAAAACGCGCGTGCCTCAGCCCTGAGGCAATGTCCACCAGAACGTGGCGCCCGCATCGGGCGCGGACTCGGCCCAGATGCGTCCGCCGTGGCGCTCGATGATGCGGGCCACGATGGCCAGCCCGACGCCGGTGCCGGGCACCTCGCTGCCCGCGTGCAGGCGCTGGAACAGGCCAAAAAGCTTCTCAGCGTGCGCCATGTTGAAGCCCATGCCGTTGTCGCGCAGGAAGAATGCCCTGTGCTCGCGGTCGAAGCCCAGCACCAGCTCCGGTTGCTCGCGGTGCCTGGAGTACTTCAAGGCGTTGTCGAGCAGATTGACCAGCACCTGACGCAACAGAATCGCGTCGCCCATCACCGTCGGCAGCGGCTGGAGCTCGATGCGGGCCTGCGGCACATCGGATGCCAGGGTTTCGACCACCGTTTGCGCCAGCGCCGCCATGTCCACCGGGACCCGCTCCAGCTCGACGCGAACCACCCGCAGCAGTTCCAGCATGTCGGTGATCATTTGGCCCATGCTGCGCGAGGAACGCGAGATGCGGCCAAACATGTCGCGGGCGAGCGGGCTCAGTTTGTCACCCTCTTCTTCGGCAATCAGGGAGGCAAACCCATTGACCGAGCGCAACGGCGCGCGCAGGTCGTGAGCGATGGAGTATGAAATCGCCTCCATGTCCTTCATCGAGCGCTCCAGAGCCGCGGTGCGTTCGATCACGCGCCGCTCCAGGCTGGCGTTGAGCGCCCGCACCTGTTCCTGCGCCGCCACCCGCTCGTGGATGTCCAGATGCGTGCCGGACATGTACAGCGCCTGGCCACTCTCGCTGCGCCGGTGCACGCGCCCTCGGTCGTTGATCCAGACCCAACGACCGTCCTTGTGAAGCATGCGGATGTCGCACTCGTAGTACGGCAGCTCGCCGCCCCAGTGCCACTGCAGCACCCGCTCCGCACGCTCCAGGTCTTGCGGATGCACGAGCCTGCGCCAGGTGTCAAAGGTGGTGGGCTGGAGCTCTTCCACCGAATAACCCAGCATCTCGGCCCAGCGGTCGTTGATGACCATCGCACCGGTCTCGATGTTGGTTTCCCAGATGCCCGGCCGCGTGGCCTCCAGCACCCACTGCAGGCGCTGGCGTTCGTCGCGCAGAGCATCTTCGGCTTGCACATAGGACGTGACATCGGTGAAAGTGCGCACCATGCCGCCCTCAGGCAGCACGCGGGTGTAGATGTCCAGCACGCGGCCTTCGCGCGTGCGACGCAGGTACCTTTCGGGAGGCAGCACGGCGGGTTCCTGGCCGATGTACGAGCGCAGCGCGGCATCGATGAGGCTGTAGTTCTCGCCGAAATCGCCACGGTCGCGCTGGAACGCCACCACATCACGGTGCTCGGGCTGGCCCGCCAGCAAAGCCTCCGGCAGGTCCAGCAATTCCAGATAACGCCGGTTGTAAAAGCGCACTCGCCCGCTGGCATCGACCTGCGACAAGCCCTGGCTCATGCTGTCAAAAGTCACCTGCAACGCTGCGCTCTTCTCGGCCAGCAGGGCGCTGGTGGCCTGAAGCTGCAGGCGCGAGCGCTTGCGCTCGGTGTGACCTCGCCAGGCGATGACCAGCTGGCGCACCGTCCCCAGCAAGGGTTGCAGGAAGTCCACGTCGGACTGGCTGTAGCCACCTGGCTGGTTGGCCAGGCCAACCCAGGCCACCAGGCGGTCGCCCAAGGCCAGCGGAACGCCCAGAAAAGACAACATGCCAGGGTGCGAGGACGTTGACCCCTCCGCACGCGGATCGTTGGCGATCACCGTTTCGCCGGCGAGCAAGGCCTGACCGAACTGGCTCATCGTGTTGCGAAACTCGACGCTTGCCTCATCCTGCTCGCTGCTCATGCGCCCGGCCAGGTCGCTCGAGGCGATGCTCGTGATCGGTTGCGCCTTGAGGTAAGGTTCTTCCCGGATGTCGTACAACACCTCGCCCACAAAACCGTATTGGCTTCCGGTCACTCCCAGAAGGGCCAACAACAAGCCCTCAAACGCCCGGTGTTTGTCGTCCGACTCGATGAACGCCGCCTGGGCCTGCTGCACGGCTTCGAGCATGCGGTGTTGACGCTCCATCGCCTGGGCCGCCATCCTCGCTTCGGTCACGTCGCTCACAAAGCCATGCCAGAGCGTGGCGCCACCGGGCTCCCGCTGAGGCATCGCCTCCACGCTGTACCAGCGCAGTCCCTTGCGCGGCAGGACCATGCGAACCAGGTGACGCGCCAGCGTCAGACTCTTCGCGGACTGGACGATGGCAGAAGCCAGAGGTTTCTGGTCATCGGGGTGCACGCGGGCAAACACCAGACGGCCGTCCTGCTGCAGCGCACGCGGATCCATCTCCAGCATCTCGGCGGCACCTTCGCTCAGGTAGGTGAAGGAGCCTTCACCATCGCGCTGCAAACGCGACTGGTACAGGATGCCCGGTACCCGCGCGGTGATGTTCTGTATGAATTCCAGCTGATCCGCCAGCGCCTGTGCGGCCGCCTTCTCGGTGGTGATGTCCTGCAACACGCCAAAGTCGGTCTGCTTGTTGCCCACGACCGCGGTGCGGCCCATGCGGGTGCGCAGCCAGACCTGCTGCCCGTCGGGTCGTTGCCAGCGGATTTCGACCACGCGGCCGTCCATGGCCTCGCGGGCCGCCAGCCAGGCCGGGCGGTCGGCCGGATGAATGCCGCTGCGCGCCTGCTCGCGGCCGAACACGGTTTGGGGCGCCATGCCGGTGAGTTCGTACAGCCCGGCCGACCATACCACCTCCTGCGCGTCGCTCGGGTTGGTCCAGTGGCCCACCCGGGCGAGTTTCTCGATCGCACCGTGCAGCTCAACCTGTTGCTGCAGCTCCAGGTTGAGCTGCACAACAGCCTGCTCCGCCTCGTGCTCGCGGGTGATCTCGCTCAAGAACACCAGCATCAGGGGCTCGGGCTCCACGTCCAGCCGCCGGCTGCTCAGGCGCACCCGGTGCATCTGCCCTTCGTGCAGGCACAGCCTTTGGTGGGTGGTCCCGCCGGGGAGACTGCCAAGGTATTCCTGCCGCGCCGTCTCGGACGGCCAGAGCCCCAGCTCGACCGTGGTGCGACCCAACACGGCTGCACGCTGCAGGCCAGTGGCGTCCAGCCAGGCGTCGTTGACGGCGAGCAACACACCATCGCTCAACCGGCTCAGGGAAGCCGGTATCGGCGAGGCGGTGAACATGGCCTCGTAAGGCAGTTCTCCGGTGGTTCCGGCTACATCGGTGGGGACGGATCTCATGCGCCTGGTGGGGGGTCAGAAAGTGACAAGCGTCACATTGTGGATCAAGCCGGTCGCGAGACCTGAACTGCTACAGTCGTGGGCCGATCCGAGACCGCCCCCGAGCCCGCCTTGAACGCCCCGCTGGACAAACACACCCCCATGATGCAGCAGTACCTGGCCCTCAAGGCCGGGCACCCGCACACGCTGCTGTTCTACCGGATGGGCGACTTCTACGAGCTGTTCTTCGCCGACGCCGAAAAAGCGGCCCGCCTGCTCGACATCACGCTCACCCAGCGCGGCCAGTCGGCCGGCGAACCGGTGGTCATGGCCGGCGTGCCTTTTCACTCGGTCGACAACTACCTCGCACGCCTCATCAAACTCGGCGAATCGGTCGCCATCTGCGAACAGGTGGGCGACGTGGCCACCGCCAAGGGGCCGGTGGAGCGCAAGGTGGTGCGCGTGGTCACGCCCGGCACGCTGACCGACAGCGAGCTGCTGTCCGACAAGACCGAGGCCGTGCTCATGGCCGTGCACCCGGGCGCGCGCACCGGCGTCGGCCTGGCCTGGATGTCGGTCACCCAGGGCATCGTGTTCCTGGCCCAGTGCGCCAGTGACGAACTGGCCGACTGGATCGCGCGCATCGCGCCCGGTGAACTGCTCTACAGCGCCGAGGTCACGCCCGCTTTTGAAAAGAACCTGCAGGCCCTCGCCGCCCAGCCGCTGGCCAGTGGCCAGCGCACCGTGGCCGTGTTGCGCCCGGCCTGGGCGTTTGACGGCGCCCTGGGCGAACGCAAGCTGCTCGAACAACTGGGTGCCGCCAGCCTGGCCGCCTGGGACGCACAGGGCCTGGGCGACGCCCACGCCGCCGCCGGTGCGCTGCTGGACTACGCCGAACACACCCAGGGCCGTGCGCTCAGCCATGTGAAGAGCCTGCGCGTGGCGCGCAGCGACGAGCTGATCGACCTGCCTGTGACCACCCGGCGCAACCTCGAACTCGCCCACACCCTGCGCGGCGAGACCAGCCCGACGCTGTTCTCGCTGCTGGATGTGTGCCAGACCGGCATGGGCAGCCGCGCGCTGCGCAGCTGGTTGCTGGAGCCGAAACGCGAGCGCACCGAAGCCCGCGCTCGGCTCGACGCGATCGGCCTGCTGCGCAACGGACTCGCCAACACCTTGCGCAACGCGCTCAAGGGCGCCAGCGACGTGGAGCGCATCACCGCGCGCACCGCCCTGCGGCAGGTGCGCCCGCGCGAACTGGTCGGGCTCGGACAGACGCTGGGCCGTGCTGGGCAACTCGCGCAATGCCTGCAACAAGGTTTGCCCGACGGCGGCCCGGCGCTGCTGCAACAGATCGCCGCCGACCTGACACCACCGGCCGGCTGTGCCGAGCTGCTGCTCGCCGCGCTGCTGCCCGAGCCGGCCGCGCTGGTGCGCGACGGTGGCGTCATCAACGATGGCTTCGACGCCGACCTCGACGAGCTGCGCGGCATCCAGACCCACTGCGATGGTTTCCTGATCGATCTCGAAACCCGCGAGCGCGCCCGCACCGGCATATCGAACCTGCGCGTGCAGTTCAACAAGGTGCACGGCTTCTACATCGAAGTGACCCAGGGCCAAGTCGACAAGGTACCCGACGACTACCGCCGCCGCCAGACGCTGAAGAACGCCGAGCGCTTCATCACGCCCGAGCTCAAGGCCTTCGAAGACAAGGCCCTGAGCGCGCAGGAACGCGCGCTGGCGCGCGAGAAGTGGCTCTACGAACACCTGCTGGACGAGCTGCAGGCTCACGTCGACCCGCTCACCCGCCTGGCCCGCGCGCTCGCTGCGCTCGACGCACTGTGTGCGCTGACCGAGCGCTCGCTCACGCTGAACTGGAGCGCGCCACAGTTCGTGGCCGAGCCCTGCATCGAGATCCGCGCTGGCCGCCACCCGGTGGTGGAAGCGCGCCTGAACGAAACCACCGGCGGCAGCTTCATACCCAACGACACGGTGATGGGTCCGAAACAGCGGATGCAGGTCATTACCGGCCCCAACATGGGCGGCAAGAGCACCTACATGCGCCAGGTTGCGGTGATCGTGCTGCTCGCCAGCATGGGCAGCCACGTGCCGGCCGCGGCCTGCCGCCTCGGCCCGATCGACGCCATCCACACCCGCATCGGCGCGGCCGACGACCTGGCCAACGCGCAGTCCACCTTCATGGTCGAGATGACCGAGGCCGCGCAGATCTTGAACGCCGCCACTCCGCAGAGCCTGGTGCTGATGGACGAGATCGGCCGAGGCACCTCCACCTTCGACGGCCTCGCGCTGGCCGGTGGCATCGCCGCGCACCTGCACGACAAGGCCAGGGCCTTCACCCTGTTCGCCACCCACTATTTCGAACTCACCGAATTCCCGGCCGGCCACCACGGCGCGGTCAATGTGCACGTGAGCGCGGTCGAAGGTGGCGGCAAGAGCGGCATCGTCTTCCTGCACCAGATTGAGCCCGGCCCGGCCAGCCGCAGCTACGGCATTCAGGTGGCCCGGCTCGCCGGTGTACCCTCTGCGGTCGTGCAACACGCGCGCCACGCGCTGGCCGCGCTGGAAACCCAGAGCGAGCAGAGCCGCAGCCAGGTCGACTTGTTTGCACCGCCGCCGGCCAGCGCCGAACCTCAGATCCATCCCCTGCAGACCGCCCTGCAGGGGATTGACCCCGATACCCTGTCCCCACGCGAAGCGCTGGACCAGCTCTACCAACTCAAAAAAATCAGTCTCCAAACATGACCTATTGCGTCGCCGTCAAACTCAACGCCGGACTCGTTTTCCTGTCCGACTCGCGCACCAACGCGGGCCTCGACCAGATCAGCACCTTCCGCAAGATGATCGTCTACGAGAAGCCGGGTGACCGCTTCATGTGCCTGCTCTCGGCCGGCAACCTGAGCATCTCCCAGTCCATCCGCGAGATCCTGCAGGTCGAACAGATCGTGGACCACGAGGGTGGCGACCCGATCACGATCTGGAACGCCAAGAGCATGTTCGACGCCACCCGCGTCCTGGGCGCGGCGGTGCGCCATGTGTACGAACGCGACGGTGAGTCACTCAAACGCTCGGGCGTGGACTTCAATGTGTCGATGATCTTCGGCGGCCAGATCAAGGGCGAGGGCATGCGCCTGTTCCAGGTCTATTCGGCCGGCAACTTCATCGAGGCCACGGCCGAGACGCCGTTCTTCCAGGTCGGCGAATCCAAGTACGGCAAACCGGTGCTGGACCGCGTGATCACGCCCGCCACGCCGCTCGACGAAGCGGCCAAGTGCGTGCTGGTGTCGATGGACAGCACGCTCAAGTCCAACCTCTCGGTGGGCCTGCCGCTGGACATGGTGGTCTACGAGGCCGGCCAGCTGCAGACCGACAAGATCACCTGCATCGACGAAAACAACCCCTACTTCCGCATGGTGCACAGCACCTGGGGGCAGAAGCTGCGCGAAGTGTTCGACAGCATCGAAGACCCGACCTGGGACGGCAGCCACACCGAGGTGCCGCTGATCTGCGACACGGCGCGCAGCCAGCCACTCAAGAAGATCACCAACGCCAAGGAAAAACTGATCTGATGATCATCATGGCGCAGACGTCGCGGGTGCAGACCAACCGCCGGAGCGAGGTGACCTCACCCAGGGATGCGGTGGAGCCGGCTTTGCCGGGCCACTTGCATCGCCCCCTTGAGGGGGTGACGCGCCCACGGCGCGGCGCAGGGGTGGACTGGTGTCTCTGATCATCTTCTCCCATGCCAACAGCTTCCCGGCCAGCACCTACGGCGTGCTGTTCAAGTCGTTGCGCGCGCGGGGCTTTTCGGTGCGGGCGGTGGAGAGGTTTGGACACGATCCGAGGTACCCGGTCACCAGCAACTGGCCGCACCTGGTGCAGCAGCTGGCCGATTTCGCGGCGCCCGAGATCGAGCGCCATGGCCAGGGCGCCTGGCTGGTGGGCCATTCGCTGGGCGGTTTCCTGAGCCTGATGTGTGCCGCCCGCCACCCCCGGCTGGGCGGACACCCGGTCAAGGGTGTCTTGCTGATCGACTCGCCGGTGCTGGGCGGCTGGCGCGCACGCGCGCTGGAACTTGCCAAACGCACCCAGCTGGTGGGTTCGATCTCGCCCGGCAAAGTCAGCCGCAAACGCCGCAACGCCTGGCCCGATGCCCAGGCCGCCTTCGACCACTTTGCCCACAAAAGGGCTTTCGCCCGCTGGGACCCGCAGGTGCTGCGCGACTACATCGCCCACGGCACACAAGACGAAACCACGCCGCAGGGCACACGCCGGGTGCTCGCCTTCGACCGCGAAGTGGAAACCGCCATCTACAACACCCTGCCGCACAACCTGGACCGCCTGCTGCGCCGCCACCCGCTGTCGTGCCCAGCCGCGTTCATCGGTGGGACCGACTCGATGGAGATGAAGCAGGTCGGCATGTCCATGACGCACAAACTCGTGGGCCGCGACCACCCGGAGCGCTTGCGGCTGATCGAAGGCAGCCACCTGTTTCCGATGGAGAAACCCCACGAGACGGCGCTGGCCATCGACGCGTCGCTCAAGCGCATGGCAGGCTGAACCGATAAAGCGGTGAAATGTCCCGGGCTGGAGGAAAACCCGGCCCCCCGCTGCCGCCACCGTGGCTACGATGGCGTTGATTCATGGTTTCCACCGACACCCCTCCTTCGTTCTGGCTGCGGTTGTGGCACGGCCTGCAGGTCTGGGAGCCCCGGCGCCTGCGCCTGTGGCAACGGGTGGGCTTGGCCGTGGCACTCACCCTGCTGGCCACTTGGCTGCGCGTGGCCCTGGCACCGGCCGAATCGGGTGGGCGCTTCGTCACGCTGTCGCTGGCGGCGGCACTGGCTGCCCTGCTGGGTGGCTTCACGGCCGGCATGGTCAGCACGGTGCTTGGCATGGTGCTGGTCAATTATTTCCTGGTCAAACCCTACGGCTCGCTGGCGATCGACGACTTGGGCGAAGCCTTCTGGCTCAACCTCTGGCACTTCATCGCCCAGCTGGTGGTGGTCGGTGCCATCACGCAGGCGCAACAGCGCAACCGGCGCCTGCAGGAAGCCAACGACCTGGCCCAAGCCAGCCAGAAGCACTTTCTGGATACCTTCGAACTCGCCGCCTCGGGCATGTCCCACGTCGCAACCGACGGGCGGCTGCTGCGGGTCAACCGCAGCTTCTGCGACATCGTGGGCTACAGCGCCGACGAACTGCAGCGACTGCACTTCGGGGACATCACCCACCCCGACGACGTCGGGCCCGACATGGCCCTGCTGCGCGAGACCCTGGCCGGCCAGCGCGACACCTACACCCTCGATAAGCGTTACCGGCACAAACGGGGCCACTGGGTCTGGGTACAGCTGTCCGTGGCCCTGGTGCGCAAGGCCGACGGCATCCCGGACTACTTCATCTCGGTCGTGCAGGACCTCAGCGCCCAGAAAGCCACCGAAGAAGCCCTGCGCACGAGCGAACGCCTGCTCCAGCAGGCCCACACCCTGGCAGGTCTGGCCTCCTGGGAAGGCGACGTGCCCGCCGACCGGTTCCGTACCCAGGACAACTCCTACCGGCAGCTGGGACTGCCCTGGGCTGAGTTCTCCGGAACAGACATGTTGGCCCTGACGCACCTCTCAGACAAGGAACGGATCCGCCAGGACTGGTCGGATGCGGTCAAGGGCTTGCGACCCTACAACGCAACCTACCGCGCGAAGATAGACGGCGAAGACCGCTGGTTCAGCGTGCGCGCCGAATTCGAGCGGGACGCCGAAGGTCGCGCCTTGCGTGCCTTTGGCGTGACCCAGGACATCACCCAGCAGAAACGGGCCGAGCAGGAGATACGGCGCCTGAACACTTCGCTGGAGCAGCGCATCCAGGAACGCACGCGCGAGCTCAAGGAGGCCTACGACGAACTGGAAAGCTATTCGTACGCCGTGGCGCACGACCTGCGTTCACCGCTGCGCATCATCAACGGCTTTGCCCAGGCACTGGAAGAAGACAACCCCACGCTCGGCGATGCCAGCCGGCTGCATGTGGAGCGCATCAAGAACGCCAGCCGCAAGATGGGCCTGCTGATCGACGGCCTGCTGCAGCTCTCGCAGTACGCGCGCGGCGAGGTGCAGCGCTATCCGGTCAACCTGAGTGCCGTGGCCACCCGCCTGCTCGAAGAGCTCGCCGCCGACGAACCGGACCGACAGGTGGACTGGAGCGTGGAGACCGATCTGCAGGTGCTGGCCGACCCGCCGCTGATCGACGCCCTGCTGCAGAACCTGCTGCAGAACGCCTGGAAATACACCGCCGGCACGCCGCAGCCGCGCATCCGCTTCTTTGCACAGGAACACAACGGCCAGCGCCACTTCTGCGTGAGCGACAACGGCGCGGGCTTTGACATGGCGCGCTCGGACAAGCTGTTCCAGCCCTTCCAGCGCCTGCACCTGCCGCACGAATTCAGCGGTCTGGGCATCGGCCTGGCCACCGCGCGGCGCATCGTGCTGCGCCACGGTGGCACGCTGAATGCCCAGTCGGCGCCAGGCCAGGGCGCCACCTTCTGCTTCACCCTCCCGGCCGACGCCACCAACCCGACCGCGCTACCGCGCTGAGCCCTCGCAGCGCTGTCCGCCTGGCGCCGGAACGCGGCCCGCTCAGGGCAGCGGGGCAGCCATCAACGTTGCACCGGGTTGAGCTGCAGCTGCAAGCCACCGGGCACCACCTGCAATGCACCCGGCTGGTAGCCCCAGCCGCGGGAAGCCTGCAGGTCTTCGGGCTTGAGACGGTGCACCACAAAATCCTGCAGCAGCTGCTCGGCGAGCAGTCCGCCCAGCCGGCTGGCGCGCGAGGCATAGGCCGGCGGCACGCCAGGCACATCGAAGCCTTCCACCCGCACCTGGCTCAGGCGCACCGTGCCGTCGGCCGGCTCGAAGCGCAGGCCGTAGCTCAGGTTCAGCGTGCCCTGGTAGGTGCGCGAACCCAGCAGGCTCGCGCCCATCGAATAGCCCAGCTCGGTCCCGACGCGGTTTTCCGCCGGGATCAACCGCAAGCGGGGCGCGCCCAGCGACACGTCGAACAGCTCCAGGTAGCGGCTGTTGATGGGGAACTGCCCGGCGATGATTTCCAGCAGCTTCGCTTGCGAAATGCCCACGGTGCGTGGAGCCGGTTGCCAGGCGGCGCAGCCGGCAAGCCCCAGGGCGGCGATCCCGGTCACGGCCTGCAGCCAGCGCCGGCGGGATTCAAGGGTGTGTGTCATGCGGCGGTCCCCGGCAGGATGGTGATCGGACCATTGTAGGAACCGCGCGCATCGACAACCGCGATGCCGGTCCGGTGGTGTTCGAGCGCGGCCCGCGTGGCCGGGCCGAAACCCTGCCAGTGAGCCGGCTCTACGCGCAGCGCTTGCGCGCCATGTAGCGCCGGCCCGGCGCCAGGCGCTCAGCGGCGGCGGTCGCCACCGCGGCGGTCGTCGCGGTCATCGTCGCGGTCATAACGATCATCGTAGCGGTCGTGGTACTGACGTTGGTGCTTCTTCCAGCGCTTGCGGTCGTTGCGGTCGTCCCAGCGCGGGCCGTCGCGCCAGCCCGAGTAGTACACCGGGCGCGGATGCACCACCACCGGCCGCACATAGGGGTAGGGCTGGTGGATCACCACGGGCTGCACGTAGCCGTAGGGCTGGTGGATCACCACGGGCGCGGGCTGGTGGATGATCACCGGGCGCGGCGGTGGCGCGTTGGACACGCCCACCGAGACGCCGGGCTGCTGCACCCCGATCGACCAGTAAACGTCGTTGCTGCCCCTGGCGTGCACCTGACCAGCAGACAGTGCCCAGGCTCCTGCCGCCAGGGTGGCGAGCGTCAGGCCCCGGGCCAAGGCCGAGCTGCGGGCCAGTGCGGTTCGGTAAGTCATGATGTTCATCTTGGTTGCTCCAGTTGTCGGCTTCCGCGGTGGTCGCCGTGGCCCCATTACAGAAAAATGGACGACATCCTGTTCCGCACGCACGGTCAAAGGCGTTGCCAGACGTAACCGCGCACGCCATCATCAACACCATGCCCGCCCCGCTCCCCACCCCGACCGACGTGCTCGACTTCTGGTTCGGCGACGCCACCCTGCAACGCGACTGGCCCGAGACCGACCGCAGCGCGCTGTGGTTCGGCGGCGGGCCCGAGCTCGACGCCCGGATCTCCGCGCGCTTCGGCCCCCTGGTGAACGCCGCACTCGGTGGCGGGCTCGCCGAATGGGAGACACGGCTGGGCACGCGCCTGGCGCTCATCGTGCTGCTCGACCAGCTCGCCCGCAACGTGCACCGGGGCACGGCCCGCGCCTTTGCCGGCGACGCCCGCGCGCAGACGCTGGTGCTGCAGACCCTGGCTCTGGCGCAAGACGCCGAACTGCCCCGCATCGGCCGCCTGTTTCTCTACATGCCGCTCATGCACGCCGAAAACCTGGCACTGCAACGCGAATGCCTGACGCGCATCACCGAGCTGCAGCGCACCAGCCCGCCCGAGCTGCAAGGCGCGCTGGACGGCAACCTGCGCTCGGCCCGGCAGCACCTGGCGATCGTGGAACGTTTCGGCCGCTTCCCGCACCGCAATGCAGCCCTGGGGCGGGTCAGCACGCCCGAAGAAAACCAGTTCCTGAGAGACGGCCCGCGCTTCGGGCAATGAGCGCGCGCCCGGGCACCGCAGTGCCCGGGGTGATCACCGCGGTTTCACGAAGAAGTCACACAAGGTTCTTACAACAGCGGTTGCCCACCACCGCTGACCACAGACCTTTTCATGACAAAACGCCCTGCCTCCTTCCCTCGCACTGGCCTGAACCTGCTGGCCTCAGCCCTCGCCACCGCCGCCCTGCTCACCGCCTGCGGCGGCGGCAGCGACACCCCCGCCCCCACCACGCCAGCCCCCGAAGCCACCCCGGCCAGCCTCACGCTGGAAAAAATCGGCAGCTACAGCACCGGCCTGTACGAGGTGAGCGCGGCCGAGATCCCCGCCTACGACGCAGCCAGCAAGCGTCTGTTCGTGGTCAACGCCCAGGCCGGCGCCATCGACGTGATCGACCTGAGCAACCCGGCCAACCCGACGCTGATCACCCAGCTAGACGCCACAGCCGTGCTGGCGGGCGCTTCCATCAACAGCGTGGCCGTGTTCGACGGCCTGGTGGCCGTCGCCATCCAGGCGCCCGTCAAGACCAACCCCGGCCGCATGGCCCTCTACCGCGCCAGCGACCTGAGCCTGCTCGGCTCCGCCACCGTTGGCGCGCTGCCCGACATGGTCACCTTCACGCCCGACGGCCGCACCGTGCTCACCGCCAATGAAGGCGAACCCAGCGACGACTACCAGATCGACCCCGAGGGCAGCATCAGCATCATCGACATCAGCAACCCCGCCAGCCCGGTGGTGCGCACCGCCGGCTTTGGCCAGTTCACAGGGCAGGAAGCCGCCCTGCGTGCCCGCGGCATCCGCCTCTACGGCCCGGGCGCCTCGGCCTCGCAAGACTTCGAGCCCGAGTACATCGCCCTCTCGGCCGACGGCCGCACCGCCTGGGTCACGCTGCAAGAGAACAACGCCCTGGCCAAGGTGAACATTGCCACGGCCACCGTGACCGACATCTTCCCGCTGGGCCTCAAGGACCACGGCGTGGCCGGCAACGAGCTCGACGTGTCGGACCGGGACAACACCACCATCAACATCAGGACCTGGCCCGGCGTGAACGGCATGTTCCAGCCCGATGCGATGGCTTCATACGCTGTCGGCAGCAGGACCTACCTGGTCACCGCCAACGAAGGCGACGCGCGGGCCTGGGGTGAAGGCAACCCCGCCTACCTGGGCACGCAGAACCCCGCGCTGGGCTTCATTGAAGAACTGCGGGTCTCAGCACTGACAAGAGCTGCTGGCTGGCAAGTGGTGCCACCGCAGTTGCGCAGCGTGGCGGGCACCCCCCTGCTGGTCGGTGCCCTGCTCGACCCAGCCGTGTTCGGCTATTGCGGCGCCACAGCAGGCATTCTGGGCACCGCGGCCAGCCCGGGCACCTGCAACGCCAATGGCGAACTCGGTCGCCTCAACATCAGCTGGGTGCAGGGTTACAAGACCGACGCCATGGGTGCGCCCCTGCGCTACAACAGCTTTGGCGTGCAAGACCCCGCCGGCGACCGCCTGATGTACGACAAGCTCTACAGCTACGGCGCCCGCTCCTTCAGCATCTGGGACGAAGACGGCGCGCTGGTCTGGGACTCCGGCGCCGAGATCGAGAACTTTTTCGCCAGCGCCGACTGCCGGCTCGGCAGCACGCGCAACATCCCTTGCACCGACTTCTTCAACAGCGGGCACAACGAAGGCGGCCCCATCAATAGCCCGACCTGGACCAAAGACAGCCGCAGCGACGCCAAGGGCCCCGAGCCCGAAGGTGTGGCCGTGGGCACCATTGGCAGCAAAACCTTTGCGTTCATCGGCCTGGAGCGCATCGGCGGCGTGCTGGTGTACGACATCACCAACCCCGCCGCACCCGTCCGCGTGGACTACCTGAACACCCGCGACGAGTGGGTGACCCAACCCAGTGCAGTGAACCTGGCCACCGTGGGCGACCTCGGCCCCGAAGGCCTGGTGTTCGTGCCGGCCCGCCAGTCGCCCAATGGCCAGCCGCTGCTGATCGTGGGCAACGAAGTGAGCGGCACCACCGCCGTGCTGCGCCTCAACCTGAGCTACTGACACGTCCGGCCTGCGCCCAGCAAAAAGCCGCTCACCGGGAGCGGCTTTTTTTGTGGCCTCCAGAAGGGTGGAACAGGTGGCTGGTTCAGCCGCCCAGCATCAGCCAGGCGACAACCAGGCCCAGCACCAGGCCCACGACCAGCCCCGGTCCGTGGCGCTGCAGCGGCGACTGCACCTCGAGCACGGGCAGGTCTTCCTCGCGCTCGTCGTCCACCACGGTGGTCTCGAAAGCCGGGGCCACGCCACCGGCCCCCACCCGCAAGCCGCTGGCGGGCGAAGCCCAGCCCGCCCACAGCGCATGGGCCTGCTGCGGCACCACGGCACCGCGCTCCACGGCCGACTCCACGTCCTTCCAGGACAGCTGCACCCGCACGGTGGGCCGGAACACGTCGTCCACGTGCGTGGCCTGCCATTGGGTTTCTTCCATTGCAATGGTGTCTGCGCCGTCTGGGTTCATGGTGTGCACACTTTCTTGTTCATCCCGAGCCTGGCCGCAACGATAGCGGAAACCGCCCGCCGCTGGGCCGTGCGCGGC